>ERZ1066122.2412-NODE-2412-length-12340-cov-26.345788_pt1 | contig 12340 bp, 8 predicted proteins | sample MGYA00382769_ERZ1066122 | MGnify/ENA primary metagenome ERZ1066122 (study PRJEB33369, sample SAMEA5778352) | biofilm metagenome | biome: Industrial cooling water; feature: Water cooling tower basin; material: Biofilm | place: United Arab Emirates | collected...
GCTGCGCCTCCCGCTGCAGGACGCCGCCGCGCTCGTGCGCGCGCTCGCGGGCGACGCGTGGCGACCGCGCGCCGCGGCGCTGCTCGCGGCGGCCGAGGAGGAGGCGTTCGCCGCGACGCTCCCGCGTGCGCGCGCCGACTCGCTCGTGCGTCCGGTGGCCGACGTGGCGGCGCTCCTCGTCGCGCAGGGGCTGCGGCCGCTCGCGCAGGAGACGCCCTGGCATCCCGGACGCCCCCTCCCCGCGCCCGACGCCGTCGCCGCCGCGCTCGGCCTCGCCTCGCTGCGCTTCGCGGCCGACGTCCCCGCCGCGTGGCGCCCGTGGTACGCGCGGCAGCTCGAGCTCGCGGTCGCGTCGCTCCGCACCGTCTTCCCCCGCGCCGACGTGCGCGGGCTCCACGTGCGCATCGGCGCCACGCTCTCGGCCGACGCGCTCGCGCTCCACGATCCGCACACCCGCACCCTCGTCCTGCCGACGGCGACCGGTGCCGGCGCGATCGGCCACGAGCTGCTGCACGACGTCGACTGGCAGTCGGCGCGCGACGGCGTGCGACGGAGCGCGAGCTACGCGACGGACGCCGCCGTGCGCGGCCGTCGCCCCGCGCGCGGGGCGCTCGCCGCTCCGCTCATGCGGCTCTCGGCGCTCGCGGCGCCGGTGGTCGAGGGGGGCGGCCAGCGCGCGCGCGAGGCGCGTCGGCCGGCCGAGCTCCTCGCGCGCGGCGGCGACTGGTACCTCGCGCAGGCGCTCGCGCGGCTGGGCCGGAGCGACGGCGCGCTGACCTCGGTGCAGGACGCGTGGACGCCCGGTTACGCCTCGGCCACGCGCCCCGATCCGTTCGGCGCGCGCGAGGCCGCCCTCGCCGCGCTCCTCGACGCGATGCCGCGCCTCGCGCTCCGCGCTCCCGCCCGCGACGAGGCCCCCGCCACCGCCGACCTGGGCGCGCTCGCGCGCCTCGCGTGGCTCCTCCCGCTCCCGGCCGTCCCGGCGGATCCCGCGGCCGCGCCGTGGGCCCCGTCGGGAGCGGTGGGCGAAGCGAACGCGCGCCCCGCGTGCTCGCCGGCGCAGCGGGCGCGGTGGCAGCCCGTGCGGCGTGAGGGGCGCGCGATCGTCGACGCGGTGCTCGCGCCGCGCGTCCGGGCCGCGCTCGCCCGGTGGGCGGAGGCACCCGCCCCTCCCGACGAGCGCCCCGATCGCGCGCTCCTCCGGCTCGCGATCGTGGGCGGCCCGGTCGATCCGTCCGTCGTGCGGACGGCCGAAGCCGCGGCGCTCGTGCGGGCGCGGGCGCGGCTCCCCTGCGTCGCCGACGAGTCCTGACGACGGTGGCACGCCCGCGGCCGTGGGCGACCACCGACCGGGCCTCGTGACCCGGCGCTCCTGCTTCGGGGGGCGCCCCTTCCTCGGTAGCTTGTCGCCATGACGCGCGCGCTCGTCGCCCTCGCCACCATCCTCACCCTCGTGCCGGTGACGCTCCTCGTCCCCGGGCTGCACGAGCTGGTGCGGGTCGCCCACGGCGGGAGCGCGACCGACGCGCATCACTTCATGACGGTCAACATGCTGGCGGGGATCGTCGCGGTCCCGCTGGTGATGCGCCTGCAGCGGCGCACCGGCGCCCTCCGCTGGTGGCTCGCCGGGCTGCTGGTCGCCGACGCCGTCGTCTTCCTCGGCATGCGCGCGGCGCCGACGCTCGGCGCGCTCCTCGCGCTGCGCGCGCTCGACGGCGCGCTGCACCTGCCCGCGATCACGCTGCTCATGGTCGCGGCGAACCGGCTCGCGGGGCCGCGGCGCGGCGCGTCGCTCGGGCTCCTCGGCACCTCGCTCATGCTCGGCGTGGCGCTCGGGTCTCCCCTCGGCGGACGGCTCGTCGATCGCGGCCCCGCGCTCGTCTACGGCGCGGGCGCGGCGCTCCTCGTCGCCGCGGCGGCGGTGTCGCTCCTGCTTTCGGTGCCGGCACCGGCTCCCGGCGCCGTGCCGGGGCGCCGCTACGCGTGGAACGTGCGGATGCGCCTCGCCTGGGTGCCACTCGCCTACGCCTTCATGGATCGCTTCGCGATCGGCGTCTTCGTGAGCACGTTCACGCTCTTCCTGGGCGAGGTGCACGGCGCCACCGGGGCGCAGCGCGGGCTGCTGATGTCGCTCTTCCTGCTCCCGTTCGCCGCGCTCTGCTGGCCCGCGGGGCGGCTCGCCGATCGCGCGGGGTGGTACCGTCCGCTCGTCGTCTCGAACCTTCTCTTCGGCGTCGTCTTCGCCGCCTACGGGCAGGTGTCGTTCGGCTGGCTTCCGGTGCTCATGGTCGCCAGTGGCGTGCTGAGCGCGCTCATGTTCGCGCCGAACCTGCTGCTCACGAGCGAAGTGGCGACGCGCGCCGGCGAGGGGATCTTCGGCGCGTTCCAGATCGCCGGCTCGGTGGGCTTCCTGCTCGGCCCCGCCGTGGGGGGCGCGCTCGTGGCGCTGCTGCGCGACGACGCGGGGGCGGTGCGCTACGCCGACATCTTCGTGCTCGTCGGCCTGCTCGAGGTGACGCTCGCCGCCTCGAGCGCGCTCGCGCTCGCGCGCCTCGTGCGCCGGCGCGAGCTGAGCGTGCGCCCCGCGCGCGACGCGTCGGGGCTCGTCGCCGCCGACTGAGGACACGGCACCGGCGGCGTCGCGGGGGCGACGCCGCCGGCCCGTCGATCAGGGATCGACCTTGCGCGCCGCGCCGCGGAGCGCGTCGGCGGTCCCCTCGCGCGCCTTGGTGCCCGCGCGCTTCGCGGCCTCGCCCGTGCGCTCCGCACCGCGCTCGATGCGCTCGCCGGCTCGCTCGGCGCCCCGCTCGATGCGCTCGCCCGTGCGGTCGAGCGCCTCGCCCGCCTCGTTCAGCGCGCGCCCGCTCTTGGCGGCGGCGCTGTCGGCGGCGCGATCGGTGGCCTCAGCGGCGTTCGAGGCGGCGTGGCCCGCCGCGGCACCCATCGAGTCGACGGCCGCCTCGGCGGCGCGCTCGGCGGGGCCTTCCTGGTCGCGGCCGTCGCCGCAGCCGGCGAGCGCGACGAGGAGCGCACCGGCGGTGAGGAGAGAGGTGGGTCGCATGGTCGTGTCCGGTGAAGGGTGGGCCCGTGTCGGCCTGTGCGACCCCGGAGTGCAACGCCCGCGCCACGGCGTGCGGCGCCGCGGCGCGTTCGCTCGCGGACGGCCGCGCGACGACGGCCGTCGGGCACATCCGAAGGCGCCGCCGTCCGGCGCTCACGCCGAGCGGTGCACGACGGCGTTCTGCCCCCGATGCTCGCGGCGTGCGTACATCCCGCCGCGCCCCGCGGCACGCGCCGCGCAAGGCGGAATGTCCCGGGTGGGGATCGAACCCACGACCTGCGGATTAAAAGTCCGTTGCTCTACCGGCTGAGCTACCGGGACGCCCGCCCCGAAGATACCACGGCCCGCCCGGGCGGCACGCGTCAGCGCCCGTCCCAGTGCGCCCAGCCGCCGGCGCGGTACTGCACCCACGCGGCGCCTTCGTAGAGCGCCCGACGGAGGACGAGGAGCCGTTCGCCCGGCGTGCGCGGCGGGAGCGAGGCGAGGCGCCACGGCGCCGCGACGCAGGTCACGGCGAGCCCGCGTCGCGCGAGCGTGGCGCAGGCGCGGCGCGTGTGGAAGGGCGAGGTCACGACGATCACGCGGCGCCAGCCGCGTGCGCGCGCCGTGTCGGCGAAGGCGAGGGACTCGTCGTACGTGGAGTGCACCTCGGGGACGATCACCGGCGGCGCGCCGTCGGCGAGCCGGGCGAGCGCGCGCTGGTCGCCCGCGGTGCCGCGGGCGTCGCGGCGCGGCTGCCGCACGGTGCTCGTGAGCACCGGGAGTGCGGGGCGCCGTGCGCGGAGCGCGTAGGCGTGGAGGAGCCGGTCGAGCGCCTCGCCCGAGAGGAGCCCGTCGCGCGTGCTCGCGCCCGAGTAGACGACGATCGCGTCGACGCGCGCGACGTCCACGGGCTCGTCGCGCACGAGGCGCCGCGCGAGCGGCCAGGCGACGTCGGTGAGCAGCGCGAGCAGCGTCACCCCGATCGCAAGCACACCCGGCCAGCGCACCAGCGCGGGGCGCCACCACCAGAGCGCGACGGTGGCCGCGGTGGCCGCGGCGACGAAGGGGAGCGTCCCCGCGCCCGCGATGTCGGCGACGCCGACGCCGACGGCGACGAGGGCGAGCGCGAGCCCCCACGCGACGCCGTCGAGGAGCCGCGCGAGCGTCGCACCCCCGGTGCCGCCGCCGCGCGCCATCAGTCGCCCGGGTAGACGGTCCAGAGCGCGGGGCGCCCGACGTTGCAGTGCACCGCGCGCCCGAGCAGGCCGAACGCGGCGCCCGAGGCGAGGAGCATCGTGCGCGTCGCGTGCCAGGCCCCGGCCGCGTGCGCGCGCGCGTCGATCGGCTCGGCGAGCGCGTCGAGCGCGGCGAGGCGTGCGTCGCGCGCCGGGACGGGGTGGAAGACGCGCTCGACCCACGCGCCGCGCACCGGCTCGTCGTCCTGCAGCGCGTCGAGCGTGCGCACCGCGCCGGCCACCGTGGCGCGATCGGTCGCCGCCGCGCCGAAGGCGTCGGCCGCCTGCACCGCGGGGCGCGAGGCGCTCGGCAGCACGAGCACGCCGACGAAGCTCCAGAGCGTCGCCCACGCCATGAGCGTCACCAGCCCTGCGGCGGTGGTGAAGCCGGTGCGCGGGAGCTGCGACGCGAGCACGACGCCCACCGTGTTCCACGCCAGCGCCAGCAGGAGCCCGCGCCGCCGCAGCCCGAGCGCGAGCACGCCGACGCGCCGCGCGAGCACCGCGCGCAGCGCCGCGGGATCGAGCGTGCGCTCCCAGTGCGCGGGGACCGCGAGCACCGGCGAGCCGAGGCCGAGCCAGCCGCCGGTGAACGCGGGCTCGTGCGGCGCGTCGGCGCTGCGGAGCCGCGTCGCGGGGATGCCCGCCTCGCGTGCCGCGGTGACGAGTGCCGGCGACGGGCGCCCGAGCGCGACGCCGCCGGCGAACGCCGCGATCGTCGCCTGCCGGTGGAGCACCGCGAGCTGCAGCAACACGACGGTGGCGATCGCCGCGCTCGCGCCGAACTGCGCCGCCATGCGCGCGACGAGGAGCGCGGCGACCACCGTCGCGGCCACGCGGAGCGCGACGCCCCGGGTCCACGCGAGCGACCAGCGCAGCGCCCCCGGCGAGTCGCGCACGACGACGAGTCCCCCGGCGACGTCGAACGGGAGGAGGACGGCGACGTGCACGAGCAGCGCGAGCAGCAGCGAGAGCGCGAGCGCGCGCGGCTCCTCGACCGTCGCGGGCGGGAGGAAGCGCCCCGGGAGGTCGAACGCGATCGTGGCGAGGGCGAGGAGCACGGTGCTCCCGACGGCGCCGATGCCGAGGCGGAGCCGGCGGCGGGCGTAGGTGGGCATGGAGCGGCGAAACGAAGCGGAACCGGGACGCGGGCGACAGGGGCGCGGCGCGCCCGTCACTCCTCGTCGTCGAAGAGAAGACCCAATGCGGGGGGCGGCGCCGCGGTTTCGTCGCCGGCCCCCGCGGCGCGTGCGAGGGCGTGGGCGTGACCGAGGAGCCGCCCCGCGGCCGCGACGCCCGAGAGGAGCGCCCCCTCGACGCGCGGTCCCCCGCACCAGTCGCCGCACGCGGCGAGCCCCAGCGCGCCGTCGTGCAGCGCGTCGTCGGCGACGACGGGGTCGGGGAGGGCGTGCGCCCAACGGTGCGCCGACGCCGCGCGCACCGGCGGGAGCGCGCCGCCGGCGAGCGCCGCGAAGGCAGCGAGCATGGCGTCCTGCACCGCACCCGGCGCCGCGTCGAGCCGCGCGGCGGCGAAGTCGCGCGTCGAGTGCAGCACCCACGCGTGCGGCTCGCCGCGTCCGGGCTTCGAGCCGTCGCGCACGACCCACGCGAGCGTCGCGTCGTCGTTCACGAAGGCGCCGTCCCACGGCACGGCGACGGCCTCCGCGAACACGGCCATCGTCGCCCAGCAGGGGCGCATCGTCGCCTCGCCGCAGCGCGCGGCGAGCGCCGGCGCGTGCGGCGCGAGGAGCGCCGCGGCCGCGGGGGCAGGGACCGCGCACACCACCACGTCGGCGACGACGAGCGTCGCGCCGTCGTCGCCGAGCACGTGCCACGCGTCCCCCGCGCGCGCGAGCGAGGCGACGCGCGCGTCGGTGCGCACCGCGAGCCCCCGCGCCAGGTGCGCCGCGAGCGCGCGCATCCCCGGCACCGCGACCCAGCGCCGCACCGCGCCCTGCGGCGCGCGCCAGGCGCCGTCCTCGCGCACCGCGAGCGTCGCCTCCCACGGGCGCACGAGGCCGCGCCGCGCCCACCCCGCGAGCCACGGGCGGAGCCGCGCATCGCGCAGGGTGAAGTACTGCGCGCCGTGATCCCACGCGACCGGGCCGTGCTCGCGCGTGGCGCATCGTCCGCCGACGCGAGCGGCGCGCTCAAGCACCGTCACCGGCACCGCGTGGTCGGCGAGCGTGCGCGCGCACGCGAGCCCCGCGAGCCCGCCGCCGATCACCGCCACCCGCGGCGGCGCGGGGAGTGCGGGGCGTGCGACCATCGCGGCGTAGCGCACGACGTCGGTGCGGCGCGCCACCTCGTGCGTCGGGCGCGCGCGCACCGTGCCGAGCACCGGCACCTCGCGGCCGAACGGCCGGTCGAAGAGGCCGAGGCACCAGAGGAGGCCGCCCCGGCTCGCGGGGTCGCGCCCGTCGAGCGCGTAGCGGTCGTTGAGCTCGACCAGCGTCGCGAGCGCCTCGGCCGGCGAGCGCGTCCACCCCGGGATCGCCTTCCCCCACGCCATGCGCGCGTTGTTGTGGAGCGTGCCGTGGATCACGAGCGAGCGCTGCATCGCGTCCCAGTACGCGTCGCCGGTGGCGCCGCGCGCGAGCGTCTCGCGGTCGAGGACCTGGCGCGCGTCGCCCTCGTGCGCGGCGAGCGTCGCGCGCGCCCACGCCGGGAGCGCGTCGAGGGCGTCGGTGTCACCGGTGCGGTGGCACCAGTGCCAGGCGAGTTCGCGCCAGGTGAGGAGCTCGTCCAGCCAGCGTGCGGCCGACGCGCCGCCGTGCGCGTGCGCCTCGCGCGCGACGCGCAGCGGCGAGACCATGCCGTAGTGGAGCCACGGCGAGAGGCGGCTCGTGCCGTCGCGGAGCGGGTCGTTGCGCGCGCGGGCGTAGCCGTCGAGCCCCCCTGCGCGCACGAAGGCGCGCCAGCGCGCGTAACCCGCGTCGCTCCCGCCGCGCACCGCCGCGACGGGGGCGACGCCGTGGTCGATCCGGCACGCGGCGACGAGCGCGGCGATGTCCATCGTCGTCGGGTCGACCGGGACGAACGGGAGGGCGACCTGCGCCGGCGCGTGCCGCACCGGCTGCTCGACCCACGGGCGCGCGAGGCGCGCCGCGCGCATCGCGGCGGTGTCGCGGCGGAACGCGGCCGCACGATCGACCGGCGTGCGCACGAGGGGCATCGGGACGACGCAGGCGGCGTCGACCTCCCAGAGCGGTGCGGCGACGTCGCGCGCGAGGGCGGCGGTCCACGTGGCGAGCGGGGCGAGCGGGAAGCGCTCGGTGACGACGATCGCCGCGCCCTGCGCCAGCGTGCGCAGGTGCGGGCCGCGATGCCCCTCGCGCTCGACGTGGAGCGCACTCGCGATGCCACGCGCGGCGAGGTCGCGGTGGAAGTCGCGCGCCCCCTCGAGGATGAAGGTGTGGTGCCGGTCGTTCGCGAACGGATACCGCTCGGTCAGCCCCTGGTAGACGAGCACCGGCCGGTCGAGCGCCGCGGCCGCCGCGAGGGCGGCGTCGAGCGCCGGGTTCTCGTGGGCGCGGAGCGCCGTGCGCGCCCAGAGGAGCACGTAGGCGCCGTCGGCCGGCGGGGCCTCGCGCCGGACCACCACGCGCTCCGCGAGCGCCGAGGGGAGGTCAGCCGGAACGAGCGACGCGGAGGGTGATCGGGAATCGGACATCTGTGGTGGAGAACCCTACTCGTGCACCGCCCCGTTCCCGACTGAGCGGGGCAGGGGACGTGCCTATGCTTCGCGCGTCCCGATGCCTGCCGCTCCCGCCTCTCCGCCGCTCGACGCCGTCGCCCCCCCGGTCAGGGGGGCGGCCCCGGTCGGCGGTGCCGTGGAGCCGGCGCCGGCCGCCGCGCAGGGATCGATGCCGCGCGCGGCCTGGGAGTGGGCGATGCGCGTCCCGCTCGTCACGAAGCTCGTCGGCGTCAACTCGTTCATCACGGTCGTCGCGGTCGTCGTCTCGCTCTACACGCACGTCGCCCCCGTCGGGCCGCGCGGCGTCTTCCTCGTCGTCGTCCTCGCCGGGCTGGGCGCGCTCGTCGCCAACTGGCTGCTCGTCTCGGTCGCGCTCGTCCCCGTGCGGCAGCTCGAGCGCACCGCCGCGGCGGTGGCCGCGGGCGACTTCGGGGCGCGCGTCCCCGACTCGGTGATGGCCGACCACGACCTGCGGAGCGCGGGGGCGACCGTCAACGCCCTGCTCGACCGGCTCCTGACCGATCGCGAGCGGCTCCGCCGCTTCTCGGTGGCACTCATGGGGGCCGAGGCACGTGAACGGGCGCGCATCGGGCGCGAGCTGAACGAGTCGGCGGCGCAGACGCTCTCGGCGCTCGTGCTGCAGCTCGCGGTCGCGCGCACGGCGACACCCTCGCCCGCGCTCGACGACGCGCACCGCCTCGCCGGCGAACTGCTCGAGGAGGTGCGCCAGCTGGCGCGCACCGTCTACCCGCGGGTGCTGGCCGACCTCGGCCTCCCCGCGGCGCTCGAGGCGCTGGCGCGCGAGGCGCGGAGCCGCGCCCCCGAGGCGGAGATCGACGTCGAGGTGCAGCCGGCGGCGCGACAGGTGGACCCGACCGTCGCCGGCGTCCTCTACGCGGTCGCGCAGGAGGCGCTCGGCAACGCGGTGCGCCACGCCGACGCGCGGCGCATCCGCGTCACGCTGGCGCGGAGCGGGAGCGCGGCACGATTGTCGGTGCGCGACGACGGACGGGGCTTCGACGTCGCCGCCGCCGAGGGCGCCGCGTCGGGCGGGGGGCTGTTCGCCATCCGCGAGCGGGTGGCGCTGCTGGACGGCCGGTGCGCGGTGACTTCCGCGCCCGGCGAGGGAACCGAGGTGGTGGTCGACCTTCCATTCGAACTCGCGAGGGGTTCATGAGCACGCCTGACTACATCCGCGTCGTCCTGGCCGACGACCACGCAGTCGTTCGCGCCGGGCTGAAGGCGGTGCTGGGCACGGCCCGGGACATCGAGGTCGTGGGCGAGGCCCGCGACGGCGACGAGGCGGTCGCCCTGGCCGAGCGGTTGAAGCCCGAGGTCGTGGTGATGGACCTCACCATGGGCGAGAGCAACGGCGCCGACGCGACCAAGCAGATCGTCGCGCGCGGGCTGCCGAGCAAGGTGCTGGTCCTCACGATGCACGCCGAGGAGGACTATCTCGTCCCGGTGCTCGAGGCCGGCGCGAGCGGCTACCTCATGAAGAACGCCGCCGACCGCGAGCTCGTCGACGCGGTACGCGCGGTGGCGCGCGGCGACATCTACGTGCGGCCCGCCGCGGCGCGCGTCCTCGCCAAGGGGCTCACCCGCAAGGACCCGCTGGCCGAGGAGCGCGAGAAGTTCGAGCGCCTCACCGAGCGCGAGCGCGACGTGCTCAAGTACACGGCGCAAGGCTACAGCGCGCCGGAGATCGGCGAGAAGCTCCACATCAGCGCGAAGACGGTCGACACGTACAAGCAGCGCATCCACGAGAAGCTCGGGCTCCACCACCGCTCGGACTACGTGCAGCTGGCGCTCAAGCTCGGGCTCCTCTCGGCGCCCTGAGGCGGTCGCCCCGCGGCGCCGCTCCGCCCGGACGGGCGGAGCGCCGCCCGGGCACCCGGCACCCTCGACCGAGGGGTGACGGCGGCCACGACCGCGGTCACCGTTTCGCGCCGGGGTACCGGGCGTATATTGGGAATGCCGGTCACGGGCGTCCGGTTTTCTCCCTCACGCGTATCCGTCATTGGACCCTTCCGCGTCGTCGACCCGTCCGCCGGCCGGCCGGTACCTGGCGGATCCCGCCGGGACCCCCGCCGCCACGCTCCTCGCCCACGCCCTGCGGCACTACGTGCTGCTCGACGCGGCGGGGCACGTGCTGCAGGGCGAGGGGAGCGCGCTCGCGCCCTCCCTCGGGGCCGAACTGCGCGACGCGGCGCGCCCGCTCTGGGACCATCCGGTGTGGGACGCGCAGCCCGACGGCCGCCAGCGGATCCGGCAGGCGATCGCGCGGGCGGCGCAGGGCGAGACCCAGCGGCTCGCGGCGCGCGTGCAGACCCCGGGCGGCGTGCAGGCGCTCGAGCTGACGCTCACCCCCGCGACCGACGCCGACGGCTCGCTCCTCGGCGTCGTCGCCGAGTCGCGCAACATCACCGAGCAGGTCGAGGCCGAGGCCGAGCTCCGCGCGAGCGAGCGCAAGTTCGCCGGCATCCTCGCCATCGCCGCCGACGCGATCATCACCGTCGACGAGGCGCACGTCATCCTGCACTTCAACCGCGGCGCCGAGCGGATCTTCGGCTGGCGCGCCGAGGAGGTGCTGGGCAAGGAGCTGGGGACGCTCCTGCCGGCGCGCTTCCGCGACCTGCACGAGCGCCACATGCACGCCTTCGGGCGCGGCCCGGAAACGGCGCGGCGCATGGGCGAGCGGCGCGACATCGCGGGGCTGCGGCGCGACGGCACCGAGTTCCCCGCCGAGGCGAGCATCTCGCGCCTCGACCTGCCGGGGCGGCGCCTCTTCACCGTGCAGCTGCGCGACATCTCCGAGCGCCGGCGCGCCGAGCGCAACGCGGCCTTCCTCGCCGAGGCGAGCGTCGCCCTCGGCGCCTCGCTCGACGAGGAGGCGGTGCTGCGCACCGCGGCGACGCTCCCGCTCTCGCACGTCGCGCACCTGGCGGTCGTCGAGCTGCACCGGGCCGACGGCGCGGTGCGCCGCGTCGCCGCCCCGCTGCACGGCGAGGCCGGGCGCGCGCTGCAGGCGTACGTCGCGAGCGCGCCGCGCGAGGTGGGCGAGACGGCGCGCGCCGGCGTCCTGCGCACCGTGATGCGGCAGCGCAGCCCGCTCCTCCTGCCGAAGGTGAGCCCCGCGTGGCTCGCCGCCTCGACGACCCCCGACGAGCGGCGCCTCGTCGAGACGCTCGGCGTCACCTCGCTCCTCGTCGTCCCGCTCGTCGCGCGCGACGAGGTGGTCGGCGTCCTCTGGTTGCTGCGCGCGGGCGGGGCGACGTACGACGAGGTCGACCTCGCGCTCGCCGGCGAGCTCGGGCTCCGCATGGGCCCCGCGCTCGACAACGCGGCGCTCTACCGCGTCGCGCAGGACGCGACGCACGCGCGCGACCGCGTCCTCGGCGTGGTGAGCCACGACCTGCGCCAGCCCCTCGCCGCGGTGGCGATGTGCGCGCGCGTTCTCCGCGACGCCCCGCCCGCCGACGAGGGCCAGCGCCGCGAGATGCTCGGCACCGTGCACGACGCGGCCGACCTGATGCAGCGCATGATCCAGGACCTCCTCGACATCGCGAGCATCGAGGGCGGGCGCCTCGCCGTCGAGCGGGCGGCGGTGATCCCGGGGGCGCTGGCCGAGCGGGCCGTGGCGCTGGCCGAGGCGGAGGCGGCGACGCGCGGCGTGACGCTGCAGCTGCGCGTGCGCGACGCGATCCCGCCCGCGCAGCTCGACGGCGAGCGGATCCTGCAGGTCCTCGGCAACCTCCTCGCGAACGCGATCAAGTACACGGAGCGCGGCGGGACGGTGTCGGTGGACGTCGGCCGGCACGAGGGGGCGCTCCAGTTCGTCGTCACCGACACCGGCGCCGGGATCCCGCGCGACGACCTGCCGCACATCTTCGACCTGTACTGGCACGCGCGGCGCACCGCGCGCCGCCGCGGGAGCGGCTACGGGCTCGCGATCGTGCGCGGGATCGTCGAGGCGCACGGCGGAACCGTCTTCGCGGAGAGCGAGCTGGGGAAGGGGAGCCGCTTCGTCGTGCGCCTCCCCCTCGACGGCGGCGACGCGGCCTGACGCCGCGTGCGGGGAGGCCGGGGTGGCGACGCCCCGTCCCCCGCGCGAGCTTGGGCCCCGGACCACCCGCCCACCCCACGCATGCCCCCGACCTTCCGCACGCTCGCCGCCGACGAGGCGCGCGCCCTCCTCGCCCGCCACCGCGTCGGGCGCCTCGCCTACGCCTGGCGCCAGCGCGTGGACATCGAGCCGCTCCACTACGCGCTCGACGGCGACTGGCTTTACCTGCGCACGCAGCAGGGGACCAAGCTGTCGATGCTCGAGCACCAGCCGTGGGTCGCCTTCGAGGTCGACGAGGT
>ERZ1066122.2415-NODE-2415-length-12332-cov-6.742771_pt1 | contig 12332 bp, 14 predicted proteins | sample MGYA00382769_ERZ1066122 | MGnify/ENA primary metagenome ERZ1066122 (study PRJEB33369, sample SAMEA5778352) | biofilm metagenome | biome: Industrial cooling water; feature: Water cooling tower basin; material: Biofilm | place: United Arab Emirates | collected...
ATATCGGCCGCCTCGCCGCCGGTCAGGGCGTGGAAGCACGCGGCCGCTTGCCACCCGCGCCGTTCCCAGAGCCCGCGGGCGAGCGCCTTCTTCCAGCGCCGTCGCCCGGTGATCCAGGGATCGAACATGCCGTGCGGGCTGATCACCAGCGGGCGCCCCGTGGCCTTCGCCCAGCGCTGCGCGGTCAGCGTGGTGCCGTGCCACACGCCGTGGAGGTGCAGCAGGTCGAGCCGCGCCGCCACCGCCCGCCGCGCCAGCAACGGGGCAAAGGCGAGCGCGCGCGGACCGGCGCCGGGGGCGAGCACGATTTCCGCCCCGGCGAGCCGCCAGCGGTCCTCCGCATGGTGCTCGTCATCTACCGCCAGCACCACCGGCTGCGCGCCGAGTTCGCGCAGGAGCTCGGCCTGGCGCACGACAGCCTCGAACACCCCGCCATTGGCGCGGCTCGCCCAGGCGGAGAGGAGGCCGATGCGCCTTCCGGCGAGCGGTCCGGCGTCAGCGGTCAGACGGCGACGACCTTCTGCTCGATCGCACCGAAGATCGAATGGTGGTGGGCGTCCTTCATCTCCACCCGCACGACGTCGCCGGGTTTCATGAACGGCGTCCTGGGCGCACCCTCGGCGATCGTCTCGATCATGCGGATCTCGGCAATGCAGCTGTAGCCAGCGCCGCCTTCGCTGACCGGCTTGCCGGGATCGCCCTGCGGCCCCTGGTTCGAGACCGTGCCGGTGCCGATGATCGTGCCTGCCGACAGCCGCCGCGTCTTCGCCGCATGGGCGACCAGCTGGGCAAGGCTGAAGGTCGCGTCCTTGCCGGCATTGGCGCGGCCGAAGGCTTCGCCGTTGAGGTCGACCATCAGCGGCAGGTGGATGCGGCTGTCGCGCCAGTCGTCGCCCAGCTCGTCGGGCGTGACCGCCACCGGGCTGAAGGCGCTGGCGGGCTTGGACTGGAAGAAGCCGAAACCCTTGGCCAGTTCGCCCGGGATCAGGCCACGCAAGCTGACGTCGTTGACCAGCATCAGCAGCTTGATGTGCCCCGCCGCCCCTTCCGCCGACACGCCCATCGGCACGTCGTCGGTGATGGCCGCGATCTCGCCTTCCATGTCGCAGCCCCAGGCCACATCGCCCAGCGGGATGTCCTCGCGCGGGGCGAGAAAGGCATCGCTGCCGCCCTGGTACATCAGCGGGTCGTGGTAGAAGCTCTCGGGCACCTCGGCGCCGCGGGCCTTGCGGACCAGTTCGACGTGGTTGATGTAGGCCGAGCCGTCGGCCCACTGGTAGGCGCGTGGCAGGGGGGAAAGCGCCTCGCGCTCGTGGAAGCGCTCGCAGGGCACCGCCTGGTGCTCCACGTCGCGGTACAGCGCCTCGAGCTGCGGGGCGACGCGTTCCCAGTTGTCGAGCGCATATTGCAGCGTCGGGGCGATGTACCCGGCCGCGCAGCAGCGGGTCAGGTCTTTCGACACCACCACGAGCCTGCCGTCGCGGCTCCCGTCGTTGAGGCTGGCGAGTTTCATTGCGGGGCTACTCCGTAAGAGGGCCGTCAGGGCGCGTCGGGCTGGTTGTCGGGATGCGCGGCCCGGAACGCCGGCAGCGCGAGGCAGGCGGCCTCGATGCGGGTCAGATGCGGGTGACGCGAGAGGTCGAAGGCAAGCTTGCGGGCGTTGTAAAGCTGGGGCAGCAGCACGGTCTCGAACAGGCCCGGGCGGCCGTCCATCAGGAAGTCGCCGCAGCCGATCTGCGCCAGCCTGGCCTCGACCGGGTCGAGCGTGCGGGCCAGCCAGTGGCGGTACCACTGGTCGGTCTCGGCCTCGCTGTGGCCCATGACGCCGCGCAGATGGCGCAGCACCTGGAGGTTGTTGAGGGCATGGATCTCGGTCGCGATGGCATAGGCCAGCTCGCGCACGGTGAAGCGGTCCTCGGTCGCCGCGGGCAGCAGCGGCACTTGCGGATAGGCTTCCTCCAACCATTCGAGGATTGCCATCGACTGCGCCCGGTCGCGCCCGTCCGCTTCCAGCATCGGCACCCCGCCGAAGGGATTGCGCGCGGTGAAGGCGGCGGCTTTCTGCTCATCGGTCCTGAGGTCGACCGGCACGACTTCGTAAGCGAGGCCCTTGAGGTTCAGCGCGATGCGCAGCCGGTAGCTGGTCGAGCTGCGGAAGTAGGCAAACAGCTTCATCCTAGCGGCCCCTTTCCTGAACCATGTCACACCTGTCACACAGTCCTGGGCCGAAAAACCCGCCTGCCCCACGCGGGCGCTCGGCAGGATCGGGCAAGGAACGGCTGAGGGTCATTGCCGGACGGTCTGGCACAGTCCGGCGCAGTAGGACAGGCCCGCCATCAGAAGGCGGGGATACCCGTGATCGCGCGGCCCAGGATCAGCGCATGGACGTCGTGCGTGCCTTCATAGGTGTTGACCGTCTCGAGGTTCACCATGTGGCGAATGACCTGGTATTCCTCGGCGATGCCGTTGCCGCCGTGCATGTCGCGCGCGTGGCGGGCGATTTCCAGCGCCTTGCCGACATTGTTGCGCTTGACGATGCTGATCATCTCGGGCGCGAAGCGGCCCTCGTCCATCAACCGCCCGACGCGCAAGCTGGCCTGCAGGCCCAGCGCGATGTCGGTCATCATATTGGCAAGCTTGAGCTGGTAGATCTGCTTGGATGCCAGCGGCACGCCGAACTGCCTGCGGTCGAGCCCGTACTGGCGCGCGGCATGGAGGCAGAACTCGGCCGCGCCCAGCGCGCCCCAGGAAATGCCGTAACGCGCGCGGTTGAGGCAGCCGAACGGGCCCTTCAGCCCCTGGACCTCGGGCAGCAGCGCGTCCTCGCCCACTTCGACCTCGTCCATGACGATCATGCCGGTGGTGCTGGCGCGCAGCGACAGCTTGCCCTCGATCTTGGGGGCGGACAGGCCCTTCATGCCCTTGTCGAGGATGAAGCCGCGGATGCCGCCGCCATGCGCCTCGCTCTTGGCCCAGACCACGAAGACATCGGCGAAGGGCGAATTGGAAATCCAGGTCTTGGAGCCGCTGATGACATAGCCGCCGTCGACCTTCTTCGCGACCGTCTTCATGCCAGCGGGGTCGGAACCGGCATCGGGCTCGGTCAGGCCGAAGCAGCCGATCAGCTCGCCGCGGGCGAGGCCGGGCAAATACTTGCGGCGCTGGTCTTCGGAGCCGTAGGCGTGGATCGGGTACATCACGAGCGAGGACTGCACGCTTGCCATGCTGCGGTAACCCGAATCGACCCGTTCGATCTCGCGCGCGATCAGGCCATAGGCGACGTAGCTCGCGCCCGCGCCGCCGTATTCTTCCGGCACGGTCGCGCCCAGCAGCCCGGCCTGTCCCATCAGCGGGAACAGGTCCGGCGCGTCGATTTCCTTCGAGAAGCCTTCGATGACGCGAGGTTGCAGCGTGTCCTGGGCAAAGCCGTGCGCGGCTTCGCGGATCATGCGTTCGTCCTCGGTCAGCTGGTCGTCGAGGTTGAAGGGATCGTCCCAGGCGAAAGGCGCCATGCCGGCCATAAGGTCTCCATTGTTACCGCCGCGCCAGTGGCAGGCTTGGCGCGCGCGCGCAAGGGTGGCGCGGCGCTCAACGGGCGGGCGTCAGCAGCGCGTAGGCGGCCTCGTCGCAGCGGCCCGTGACCCAGTGGGGGCCGACCTTGCACCAGGCGTGAAAGCGCGGCGTGCCGCCCGCCGCATCGCCGCGCCGCACGCCGAGGCGGATCTCGCCATCCACCCCGCGCCGGGCCAGCATGGCGCGCGCTGCCAGCGCCTGCGGCAGGCACAGGGGCGCGAAGGGAAGGTTGCGCAGCGCGCGCGCGATGGCTTCGGCCACGAGACGCGCATCGGCAGGGGCGGACCGGGTCGCGGGGGGCGCGCTCGCGGGGCCGAAGCGCCTGCGCCAACGGCGCGGTGGGACCAGCGCGACCAGAAGGCTCGCACGGACCAGTTCGGCCATGGCCTCGATCGCGGCGATCCGCGCGGCGCCGTCGAGCGCGATGAAGGTGGCGAGCTTGCCCATCGGCGGCGAGGCTAGCACCCCGCGGCCCGCGCGCTCAATGCTCGTGCAGCGCTTTCTGGACCGAGGCGATGACCGCGGCGGGCGGGCAGGGCTTGGACAGTGCCAGCGCACGCGGGAAACGCTGGGTCACCTCATCGGGCGACATCTGCCCCGAATGGAAGATCACCGGCACGTTTTCGGCCATCATCTGCTCGGCCAGCGGATAGACGATCCCGTCGCCCAGCTGGATGTCGAGGATGGCGACGTCGGGCTTGTGTTTCTGGAACGCGAGCATGGCCGAGGAAATGTCGTCGAACGGACCTTCGACCTCGTAGCCGGCTTCGGCCACGGTATCGCACAGATCATGTCCGACGATCAGCTCGTCCTCCGCGACGAGCACGCGAATCTGCCCCATGGTGCACTCCATCGACACACCGACCCTGCCGAACGACTCGCGAGAAGCTAGGAGGTTCCCGGATCCGCGGCGCCGTAGCGTGACGCATAGTCGGCCCCATTGCCAGCGCTAAGTAGCCGGGCCTGGCCGACCCAGTCATCCTGGCGGATGCGACCGGCGAAGCGGCCAAGCTCGCCGTCGATGCGTTCGATCTCGGCATCGTCCCAGGCGGCCACCTGGGCAAGGCTGGTCACGCCGAGTTCGCCGAGCCGCGCGACCAGCTTGGGGCCGACCCCCTTGATGCGGGCAAGTTCGCTCGCACCGCCCGGCACGGGGGCGGGGGCGGGGGCGGGGGCGGCGGCGGAGACGGGCGTGTCGGGCGGGGCCGCGGCGGGGGTGGCCTTGGCCGCGGGCGGGGCCTCGATCAACGCGGCATTGCGCGCGGCGGGGGCAGCGCCTTCGTCGAGCACGTCGCGCGCCGTGCCGCCGACGCGGGTGCGCCGGGTGGCGTGGAAAAGGTACCAGGCGACGATGAGGCCGATCGCCAGCGCGGCGACGAGGACAGGCCAGTAGGTTTGGGCGAGGGCGGTCATTTACGCTCCTTTGCGAGGGGGACGGCGGCGCCGCCGGCGGCGGAAAGCCAGCCAGCCGAGCGCGAGGCCGAGCCCGTAGGCGGCGAAGATGAGAGCGGCGAGTTCGATCCACAAGGGCATGGTCAATAGGCCTGCGGGGTATCGATCGGAGTCGGGGTCAGCGGCTCGGTACGCAGGACCGCGAACTCGATCCGGCGGGGGGCGGGATCCGACGGCGACAGGCCGCGCGCCAGCCGCTCGGACCCCAGCCCGCGCGCGCGCAGCCCCTCGCGCGGGATGCCGCGCCGCACCAGCGCCTCGCGGACCGCCCGCGCCCGTTCCATGCTGAGCGCGGCATTGGCTGCCTCGGAGCCGGAACGGTCGGTGTGGCCGGTGATGGCGATGATCGCGCCCGCGCAGGGGCGCAGCGCCTCGGCCACTTCGTCGAGCAGGATGTCGCTGGCCGGGACCAGCGAGGCGCTCCCTTCCTCGAAACGGATCGAGCGGCTCCTGAGCAGCCCCTCGACGTCCTGCTGGCAATGGAGCGGTTCGAAGGACTGCCCGCCTTCGGGCGGGCGCGTGCCGGCGCTCTGCCAGCGCACCCCGCCCACGCCCGGCACCGCAGCGACCGCGCGGGCGACCGCGGCGCGGGTGTCCTCGGGCAGATCCTCGCCGCCGATCAGTACGGGATGACGCGAGATCCAGCCGCGCGCGGTGGTGAACGACAGGGCGATGTCGCCGCCCTTGCTGGAGCGGACCGCCTCTTTGGCAGCGACCACCACCGGGCCCATGAAGGCGTCGCCCGTCAGCGGCGTAAGCACGGCCCCGCCGGACAGGGCGATCGCCCCGCCGCCGACCAGTGCCAGCGCCAGCTTGCCCCTCATCGCGCCGCCGCCTCCTCGCCGCCGAGATTGCGGCGGAACAGCACCCGGTCCTCGGGGCCGAACCCGCGCCGCCAGATGACCCAGCCATAGGCGGCGAGGATGGCGGGAATGCCGAAGACGAGCTCAACCCATTCGGGCAATTGGGTGGCGAGGAAGCCGACCACGACCGCCGGAGCGGTGGCCCAGACCAGCGCCCAGCGGAAATTGTTGATGCGCTGGCCCAGGATGCGCGACAGCAGCAGCGCCTTGACGAGGATCGCCGCGCCCAGCGCCAGCATCAGCGCGATCGCGGCCGCCGCGGCCTTGTAGGGCTCGCCATAGCCGTAGGCGACCATGGTGCGGATCAGCACCACCGTCAGAACGCCCTGGAGCACGATGGTCGCGATCGAGATCCACAGGTTGCGGACCCGCGCGACATAGATCAGCACCGCTTCGGAAACGACCGCGGTGGCGGCCACCACCTCGGCGATCAGCAGGAAGGCGAGCGCGCCGGTGCCGCCGACGAAATTGGGGCCGACGAGACCCATCACCGCCTCGCCCGGGATGCTGAGCGCGAGCGCGATCCCGGCCTGCACAGCAACGATCCAGAAGCCGACCTGGCACACCTGGCGGGCGATGGCGTCGTAATTGCCGTCCTTGAGGTTCTTGGTGATCACCGGGCCCAGGATCGGCTCGAAGCTGGTCTTGAGCTTCTGCGGCAGGCTGGCGACCTGCTGGGCGACGTAATATACGCCGACCGCCACCGGCGCGGCGAACAGGCCGAGGATGAAGATGTCGAGCCGCCGCGTGCCCCATTCGATCGCATCGGCGGTGGCGAGGGGAAAGGCGCGCGCCGTCAGCTTGCTCATCGCCACCGGCCGGGGGCGCCAGTCACGTGGCAGGCCGTATGTCTTCAGGAATGGCCACAGGGCGGCCAGCAAACCGGCATAGATCGAGGCGATATAGGCGAGCGCCAGTCCTGATTCGCGCCACGGTGAATAAAAGAGCAACCCGGCCATGACCGAAATCGTCCAGGGTTCCACCACCGCGCGCGCGCGGACGGTTGTGGCAATATCGAACTTGTAAGCCTGCGCCGCCAGCACGATCTCGGTCAGGGCATAGGCCGGGATCGCAATCACGAGCAGCCGGTCCAGCTCGGTATATTGCCCGCTCGGGAACATTGGCGCGGGCACCAGCCACAGCGCCGCGCCCGCGATACAGGAAAACACCACCGCGAGCAGCATCCCGTCGAAGATCAGATTGGACGGACGAACGCCTTCGCCCTCGGTCAGCCGCTGGGCGAGCCCCCGCTTTTCCCCCATCGAGCAGATCAGCGCCAGCAGTTCGACAATAACCAATGCCGAGGCGAAGCGCCCAAGCGCATCGGCCCCGTAGAGTCGCCCCGCGATAAAGAGAAATGGCAGCCGTGCGACCAGCCGCAGCAGAAAACCCATGAAATTGGTTCGCCCACCCTTTGCAAGCGCGGCGATGTCGCCCTGCGATGTATCGCGCATCACGTCGCCGGTTCCTGTTCTGCGCGCAGCGGGCGGGCGAGCAGTTCGCTAACGATCTCGTTCGCGGGTGCCCCGCCGAGCAAGCGATAGACGGCGGCGACGATCGGCATGGCCACCCCGCGTCGCAATGCAAGCTCGGTGAGCACGGGCGCGGTATGGGCTCCTTCTGCGACGGTGCGGCGATCAGCCATCAACGCTTCGGGTGAATGCCCTTCGCCAAGCGCCTTGCCGAGCGAGAAATTGCGGCTGGAGGTCGAGGAGCAGGTCAGTACTAGGTCACCGAGGCCGCACAGGCCGGCAAGCGTTTCCGCGCGCGCGCCAAGCGCCTCGCCGAAGCGGAGCATTTCGGCATACCCCCGCGCGATCAGCGCGGCGCGGGCGTTTTGGCCAAGTTGGAGCCCATCGACCACACCGCAGGCGATCGCGAGCACGTTCTTCACCGCGCCGCCGATTTCGGCTCCGGTGACATCGTCGGAATAGTAAGGGCGGAAGTTGGGCCGGGCGATCTGCGGCGCAATCCGTGCCCACTGCTCGTCGCCTCCGCTGCACGCCAGCGTCACGGCGGTGGGCAGCCCTGCCGCCACCTCATGCGCGAAGGTCGGGCCTGACAAGACCGCGACCGCGCTGTCCGGCGCGGCTTCAGCGGCGACATGGTTCATCAGCCGACCGGTTCCCGCCTCGATCCCCTTGCTACACAGCACCAGGTCGCGTGGCGGTCTGGCGAGGCGCGCGAGGACGCGGGCGAGGTGCTGGGCCGGGGTAACCGCAAGCACGGTATCGCAGTGCGCAATGTCGGCGAGGTTGCCGGTCGCCCGGATATTGGCCGCGAGGGTAACCGACGGAAGATAGAGCGAATTGCGCCGAACGGTGTTGATCTCGGCCACCAACTCGGGTTCGAGCGCCCACAGCATCACTTCGCGGCCATCGGATGCGAGCATCTGCGCCAGCGCGGTGCCCCAGGCGCCCGCGCCGATTACGCCGATTGCGGCCTTGGCCGCACTCACGCCTTGTATCCGGCGCCGCGAACCGACTCGGCCTCGGGGTCGAGCGGCCAGCGCGGGCGCGCAACGAAATCGAGCGCATCGGATTGCCCCAGTCGCTCGCAGCCCGCCCACGCGATCATCGCGGCGTTATCGGTGCACAGCGCCGGGGGCGGCGCGACGAAGCGCATCCCGCGTTCGGCCGCGAATGACTCGAGCGCGCTGCGGATCGCCTGGTTGGCCGCGACGCCGCCGGCTACCACCAGCGCGGGCACGTGCCCGATGCCGGCGAGCGCCTTTTTCAGCCGATCGATCACGCAGTCGAGCGCTGCCTGCTGGAAACTGGCCGCGATGTCGGCGTCGGTGTGGTTGCCGCCCTCCTTGGCGCGCAGCACGGCGCTCTTGAGCCCCGCGAAGCTGAAATGCGGTTCGGCGCTGCCCAGCAGCGGGCGGGGCAGGGAAACGGCCCGCGGGTCGCCAGTCACCGCCAGCCGCTCGACGGCCGGGCCACCGGGAAAGCCGAGGCCGAGTATCTTGGCGGTCTTGTCGAATGCCTCGCCCAGCGCATCATCGATGGTAGTCGCCAGACGGCGATAGCGGCCTACGCCCTCGACCAGCAGAATCTGGCAATGCCCGCCCGAAACCAGCAGGAGCGCGTAGGGGAATTCGAGCGTCGGATCGGCGAGGCGCGGCGACAATGCGTGCCCTTCGAGGTGGTTGATCGCGATCAACGGTACCTCGCTCGCCATTGCCAGCGCCTTGGCACTGACGAGGCCGACCATTACCCCGCCGATAAGCCCGGGACCGGCCGTTGCGGCGATCGCGTCGAGGTTTCGCGGCGCGATTCCCCCATCGGCCAGCACCGCCTCGATCATCGGCGCAAGCCGTTCCGCATGCGCGCGCGCGGCGATTTCCGGCACCACGCCGCCATAGGGCGCATGCTCCGCATCCTGGCTGGCAATGCGCTGCGCCACGACCGTGCGATCGGTGGTGACCAGCGCGGCCGCCGTCTCGTCGCAACTCGATTCGATCCCGAGGACAATGCCCATCCCGCTTCCCCTGAACATTTTGCAACGCTAGGGCAAGCGCTGCCCCTATGACCGATCGCCCGCGCCTTCGCCTCGGAACCCGCCAGTCACCGCTTGCGATGGCACAGGCGGAGGAAGCGCGCATGCGGCTGTGTGCGGCGCACGGCTGGCCGGAAAGCGCGGTTGAGCTGGTCCCGGTCCGCGCCAGCGGCGACAAAGTCCAGGATCGCCCCTTGGCCGAGATCGGCGGCAAGGCCTTGTGGACCAAGGAACTGGACCAGTGGCTGGGTGAAGGGCAAATCGATTTCGCCGTCCATTCGATGAAGGATGTGGAGACGGTTCGGCCGGCCGCGCTCGCAATCGCCGCAATCCTGCCGCGCGAGGACGTGCGCGACGTGCTGGTCGGGGCGACCGCGATCGGGGCGATCCCGCACGGCGCGCGGGTGGGCACCAGTGCGCCGCGCCGCGCCGCGCAGATGCGTCACCTGCGCCCCGACTGCGAGATCGTGCTGTTCCGCGGCAATGTCGCCACTAGGCTCGCCAAGCTGGCGGCGGGCGACGCTGACGTGACGCTGCTGGCCGCCGCCGGGCTGTCGCGCCTGGGCGAGACCGGCACCGGAACGCCGCTCGATGCCGAAGATTTCCTCCCGGCCCCGGCACAGGGCGCGATCGGGATCGAATGCCGGGCGGACGATCATCGCACCCGGGCACTCTTGGCAGCGATCGATCACGCGCCATCGCGTGCGGCGGTGATGGGCGAGCGGGCACTGCTTGCGGCGCTTGACGGCAATTGCCACAGCCCGATCGCGGTGCTCACCGCACACCAAGACGACATGTTCGAACTGCGCGCCGCGCTATTCAGCGCGGACGGTGCGGAACGGGTCGATGGATCTTGCCGCTTCGCAGCCGGGGACGACGCGCCCTTGACCGAACTTGCGGCAGACCTGCTTGCGCGCGCGACGCCGGGCATCGCGGCGCTGTTCGGTGTCGCGCGGTGAGCCAGCCCCTGTTCGTGCTGCGGCCCCGGCCAAGCCTCGACACGACCGTGGCCGCCGCACGCGACATGGGCTTCGATGTCGTGGCCGAACCGATTTCGCATGTCGAGGCAGTCGCTTGGCAGCCGCCGCCGGCTGACCTATTCGATGACCTTCTTATCGGCAGCGCCAACGCGATCCGCCATTCCGGAAAGCCGCTCCTTCAGTGGCAAGGCCGCGCCGCGCATGTCGTCGGCGCCGCTACCGCTGAGGCTGCGGGCGCCGCGGGACTTGCGATCGGCGAGGTGGGCCGGGGCGGGTTGCAAAATGTGCTCGATGCCCTTGCCGGTAGGTCGCTACGCCTGCTGCGCCTGTGCGGGGAGGCGCATGTGCCCCTCGCCCCGCCGGCAGGCATCGGGTTGATCACGCGGGTCGTGTACCGGGTCGATCACCGCCGTCTGCCACCCGCGCTCGCCGTCGCCTTGCGTGGGGGGGGAACGGTCCTGTTGCATTCGGCGGAAGCCGCGACGCATTTTGCGGACGAGTGCGACCGGCTGCGGATCGCGCGCGGTGGCCTTTCGATTGCGGCGATCGGGCCCCGCGTCGCCGCTGCCGCGGGCACCGGCTGGGCCAGGATCGCCAGTGCCGGCGCACCGACCGATGCCGCGCTACTGGCATTGGCGCGCGACATGTGCCAATAAACGGGCGGGACGGCGCCCGGGTCGCGGCGCCGGTGGGTCGCGGAACGGAAATACATGGACGAATACCCGGGCCGGATTGCAGAGCATGCGCCGCGCAGTACGCGCAGTTCGTTGCGGACTTATCTGATTGTCGGTTTCGGCAGCTTCGCACTCGGCGGGGTGCTGATCGGTTACATGGCGTGGCGCGCCAACCCTGAGCTTTTTTTCGTCGCCGCGCCGCCCTCGGCGCAAGTTGCTGACGATGCGCCAGCTGATCGACCTGCCCAAGTCGCGACCGCCGCCACCGTGCCCGTTCCCAGTGCTACGGCGACGCGCGCGGCGGAGCGCGCGGTGGAGGCAGTAGAGCGTGTCGCGGAGCAACATGGCGGGTTCGAGCAGCGGCTGATCGCGGCGGAACAACGTCTGGCGCGTCTCGATCTTCAGGCCCAGGCCGCGTCGGGCAATGCCGCTCGCGCCGAAGGGCTGCTGATCGCGTTCGCAACGCGCCGTTCGATCAATCGCGGGGCGGAGCTGGGTTACCTGGCCGACCAGTTGCGCCTGCGTTTCGGTGACGCGATGCCGAACGCGGTCGACACGGTTATCGGTTTTTCGCGCGATCCGGTCACCATTGACCTTCTGACAGCGCGGCTGGAGGGGATCGCGCCGCGCCTGACCAACGTGGTTGATGAAACTCCGTTCGAACGCGTGCGCCGCGAGCTCGCGGAAATGTTCGTAATCCGGCGCGAGAGCACTCCCTCGCCCCAACCCACCAGGCGCATCGAGCGGGCGCGGTTCTTCCTCGAAAGCGGCCGTGTTGATCGCGCGATCGACGAGGTGCGTAACCTGCCGGGCGCGGTCAACGCACAGGCGTGGATCGGCGATGCGCAACGCTATGCCTCGGCCCAGCGCGCGCTCGATCTGATCGAAACCGCCGCTGTCCTCGAACCGCGCCGCCTGCGCGACGGGAATGGACAGTCGATCGAACAGCTCAGCCCGCTGCGGGAAGCTGGGAACTAAGCCCGCAGGAGTTCGGGTACGTCGCCCGACACACCCCGGGCTTCGTCCATGAACCAGCGCTTGAGGACCGGGCTTCGCTGGACACCCCCCATGCCGACGCGGCGAAGCGCGGACGCTGTCTTGCCGGGAAGCCCGAACAGCCGGGTCAACCCATCTGTGGCTAGGGCGACCATGAAGCTGTCGAGCCCACGCCACCGTTCGTAGCGCGCGAGGAGCTGCGCGTCGCCTGGGTCCAGCCCCAGACGCATGCCGTCCGCGATCACCTCGACCAGCGCACCCACGTCGCGCAGGCCCAGGTTCAGCCCTTGTCC
>ERZ1066122.2416-NODE-2416-length-12331-cov-28.812724_pt1 | contig 12331 bp, 7 predicted proteins | sample MGYA00382769_ERZ1066122 | MGnify/ENA primary metagenome ERZ1066122 (study PRJEB33369, sample SAMEA5778352) | biofilm metagenome | biome: Industrial cooling water; feature: Water cooling tower basin; material: Biofilm | place: United Arab Emirates | collected...
GTCCCTGCAACTGTAAGCGGCGAGCGCGATGCACATCGCTTCCCCCTTCGGGCGGGAGCAGCCACTGGGCCGGACGCTAAGTCATGCGGGGCCTGGGAAGGCCGTGCATCAAGCTGTGACCCGCGAGCCAGGAGACCTGCCGGCGCTTGGTCGCTCTTGCTGCGGTCCAGGGGATGGCCATGGCACGGTAAACCTCCGTCTGAGCGACGAATCGATGTGACTGGGTCTTTCAGCGGCCCCGGCGCTGCGGGCGCGCGCCAGGAGAAAGCTGCTGACCACCTCAAGTGGCGACTTGGTCTTGGTTCGTGGCGTCCGGACCGGAGACACCTGCAATGCAAATGTCATATAGTGCCTGACGTTATGGCAATCCGCCGCTTGGTCACCCTCAAGAAAGACAATGACCATTTGGTCGTAGAGGTAGACCTCGATGGGCCGATGCCGATTGGCCTTGTGGTCCATAAGGGCGAGCGCGACGCTACCATGCGGCTACTCATGGCGAAGAGTGGCAGCGCAATCGACAAACCCGGAAGAGTTTGCAGATTTCAACCCGATCAGTTGGGCTCTGCTGAAATGCTTGTCGATGAGCTTCGCGACAGGCTCCGCCGGATCGCTTCGAAACCCCTTAGTCTCAAGCAGATTGAGAAGCTGTTGTCGCTCACCCCCGCCGAACGCAACCGGTGGTCGAAAGATGGCCGACTGCAAATTTCCGGGACATCCAAAATACGCCGAGGGGACAACCTCATTTCGCTCGCGACCTATAATGTGGATGCGGTGGAACGGTTGCTTGAAAATCCTGCCATCGTTGAGGCTTGGCGTCGTTCCGATGCCAGTCGTTAAGGGATTGGCTTTCGGGCGACTTTCGACTAGTGGATCAACGTCAACGGTTTAAGACCGTTGTCAACAGATCGCGCCGGTGCCCGAGAGGGCTTAATTCGGGAACACGGTGAGGAGCGGCCTTGGCTGATCCGAATCCGAGGCTGTCCCTGCAACTGTAAGCGGCGAGCGCGATGCACATCGCTTCCCCCTTCGGGCGGAAGCAGCCACTGGGCCTCACGTTGAATCCAGCGTGGCCTGGGAAGGCCGTGCATCAAGCTATGACCCGCGAGCCAGGAGACCTGCCGGCGTTTGGTCGCTCTTGCTGCGGTCCAGGGGATGGCCATGGCACGGTAACCTCCGTCTGAGCGACGAACCATTGCGGCTGGGGCCGCAGGGTTAGTCCTGCGCGGGTGAATTGTGCCCACTCGCGTTGGCCTGGCCGACCGTTCGTGCGCTCTCCCGACTCGCCTTGGGAGTTGATGGATCCGGTTGCCCCTTTTCGTCGCGCAGTTGCTCGGCACCAAGGGGGTATCCCGATGAAGAAACCTGTTCTCGTATCCACGTTTGCGCTGGCGCTAGCCAGCTGCCCGGCCTTCGCGCAGTCGAACCCGGGACAGCCTACAACCAATGACAGCGGAGAAACCATTGTCGTGACGGCGTCACGGTCCGGTGAGGCCGTGGCCGTAAACAAGCTCGGTGCGTCGGTGACGGTACTGGACAGCGAAGCGTTGGAGCAGCGCCAGACCCGGATTGTTTCGGACATTCTGCGCGATGTGCCGGGCGTTGCCGTGAGCCGCACCGGCGCTGCTGGCGGCCTCACCCAGCTCCGGCTTCGCGGCTCCGAGGGCAACCACGTCCTCGTTCTGATTGACGGTATAGAAGCTTCGGACCCGTATTTTGGCGAGTTCGATTTCGCCACTCTCATTGCCGATCCAGAAGCCCGCGTTGAAGTCCTGCGCGGGCAGCAGTCCTCGCTTTACGGTTCGGACGCGATCGGCGGCGTTATCCAGTATCTGACATTGACCGGGAAGGAGGCTCCGGGGGTCAGCTTGCGCGCAGAGGGCGGCAGCTTCAACACCTTCACCGGAAGCGCGCGTGCGGCCGGAGTGTCTGGCAATCTCGATTATGCCGTCTCTGGCGCTTACTATCACACCGGCGGCTATCCCACGGCACGAAATGGCAGCAGGGATGTCGGCTCCGACATCGCAGGCCTTTCGGCCAAGCTCATCTGGTCGCCGTCCGAAACCTTCAAACTGACCGGCGTTGCCCGCTACAGCTTCACGGAAGCCGATACCAACAACAGCGAGAACAATCCGGCGAGCCCGCTATTCGGATTCACCGTCGACAGCCCCGGCGTGTTCTTCAGAAACAAGGCCTTCTATGGTCTTGTGAGAGCTGAACTGATCGGGCTCGACGGCCGCTGGACGAACGCAGTGACAGGGCAAGTCGCGTTGAGCGAGCGCAAGGGCTTCGACGCTGCGGGCTTCGATTACGGCAACAAGGGTAACCGCTACAAAGGCTCGTTCGAATCGAGCCTGCGGCTGGGCACCGACGCCATCCGGCATCGCCTGACCGCCGCAATCGACGTCGAGCGCGAAGAATTCCAGAACACCACACCGTCATCCTTCGCGTTTCAGGGAAAAAGATCCACCGACAATATCGGGATTGTCGGGCAGTATGAACTGCTGATCAACGACGCATTCTCTTTTGGTGCATCAATCCGCCATGACGAAAATGATCGCTTTGATGACCCCACAACTTGGCGGGTTCAAGGCAGTTATTCGCTCCCGACTGGTACCCGTGTTCGCGGTGCCTATGGAACGGGGGTCAAGAATCCGGGCTATTTCGAGCTCTATGGATTTTCCGATGGCCGCTATATTGGCAACCCTAACCTGAGGCCCGAGAAGTCGGAAGGGTGGGAAGCCGGCATCGAGCAAAGCTTCAGCGATGGCAAGGCCACCATAGGCGCGACCTATTTCGATAGCCGCCTGAAGGACGAAATTTTCACGACCTTCCCCGCTCCGACCTTCATAGCGACGCCATCAAACCGTGCAACTTTGTCGAAACAGCATGGCATTGAGGTGGCCCTTGCCGCCCGTCCAATTCCCCAGATCAGGCTGGACGCCGCCTACACATGGCTTCATGCGCGAGAAAACGGCACAGTCGAGGTGCGTCGCCCCAAGCATATCGGCAGTTTCAACGCGACAGTGTTCAGCAAGGATGAGCGCTTTTCGGGTACGTTGACAGTGCGCTACAACGGGCGTCAGACCGATGTCGCGTTTACAAATCCAAGCTTCATTCCGGTGCGCGTGTCCCTGAGGGAATATGTACTGGTTAACCTGAATGCCGAATACAAGTTGCGCCCCAACATTTCGTTGTTTGCGCGCGTAGAAAACCTCATCAACGAGCAATACGAAGAGGTGTTCAGTTTCGCCACTCCGGGCCGCGCAGGCTATGGTGGCGTTCGCGTCCGCTTCTGATGTTCCGCAAGGCGCTCTGCCTCCTTTGGATGATCTCCGTGCTTCCGGCTCTGGCCGGTTGCACGGAGCCGTCTGGTAGTCGCAGCCAGGCGGCAGCAAAGCCAGTCCATGTCATGTCGATGAACCAGTGCACGGATCAGCTTGTCCTGGCATTGCTGCCACCTGAGCGGATCGCGTCGGTCACTTGGCTGTCGCGCGATCCCGACGGCTCCCTCATGTTCCGCGAGGCTGCGCGTGTCGACATCAACCATGGAATGTCGGAGGAGGTCCTGCGCCAGAAGCCGGACCTGGTTATTGCCGGGGCATTTACGACGCCGGCAACACGCGGACTGCTTAAGCGATTAGGGTTTCCAATGATCGAGGTCGATCATGCGGAAACCTACGAAGATATCCGCAAGATAACCCGACAGGTCGCCAAGGCAGTAGGAGAGCCCGCTCGCGGCGAGGAATTGATCGCAAAAATGGACCGCCAACTGGCCGACCTTGCGCGCGATCCGGGCCCGCCGCTACGAGTGGCTGCGTGGGATGGTGCTGGCTTCAATGCAAGCACGGGGTCTCTCTATGACACTGTGCTCAAGACAGCCGGTGCGACCAATGTTGCCAACACACTGCAGAAGAGCAGCTACGGCAAACCGGATATCGAAATCCTGCTCCTTTCTGCTCCGTCCCTGCTGGTGAAAGGCGCCGGGGTAGGTCGCCGCCCGGGGCTTCGCGAAAACGTCGAGCGACACCCTCTAATCCGTCGCTACTGGGACGGTGACCGTACGCTGACGATCCGACAGGCGTACTACGTTTGCGGAACGCCGATGGTGACGGAAGCCGCGATGCAGTTGCGCAACGAACTTCGTTCAGCGGCTCTCCATGCCCGCTCTCCCCTTCCCTTTGCCGGTGGGAAATCGCTATGACCCGGTGGCTTGTTCCCATGCTGGTCAGTTGTCTGCTCGCCAGCGCTTTCGCTTCGGTGCTGGCTGGCTCCGTCTGGTTGACACCACGCGAAGCGTTTCAGGCGCTGGCTTTCGATCATGCGGATCTGGCTGGCCAGATCGTCACCCAGATCCGCCTGCCACGGGTTGTCCTTTCGATGGCCATCGGTGGCATCCTTGGCCTCTCGGGTGCCGTCATGCAGGGGCTGTTGCGAAACCCGCTGGCTGACCCCGGCCTGCTGGGCGTTTCGGCAGGTGCCTCGCTCGGTGCGGTCATCGCCATCTATTTCGGCTTTGCCGCCAGTTTTACCCTTGCCGCTCCGCTGTTTGGTCTGACAGGTGCATTCGTCACCACAGGCATTGCCTTCATCCTTGCGCGGGGAGGCGGTACCCTATCGCTCATCCTGGCCGGGGCAGCAGTCAGCAGCATAGCCAGTGCAGGCGTCAGTCTGGCGCTCAACCTCTCCCCCAATCCTTATGCCGCTTACGAGATCATGACCTGGCTGATGGGTTCGCTTGCCGATCGAAGCTGGGATCATGTCCGCCTTGCCACACCCTTTATCCTTGCCGGGGGTACGATGCTTCTGCTGACGGGCCGAGCTCTGGATGCTCTTGCATTGGGTGAAGCGCAGGCTGAAAGCCTGGGGATTGCGGTTTCACGAACGCGCATGCTGGCGCTGATCGGTACGGCCCTTGGCGTCGGAGGCGCAACCGCCGTATCCGGAACGATCGGTTTCGTAGGCCTGATTGCGCCTCACCTTGTCCGGCCTCTGGTCGCCCATCGTCCAGGCAAGGTGCTCATCCCGGCCATGCTGGTTGGAGCCGTTCTGGTAACCCTCGCCGACATCGCGTCGCGCACATTGGTATTCCGGGGCATGCCGCTAAATCTCGGGGTGTTCATCAGCCTGATCGGGGCACCGTTCTTCCTGTGGCTGGTCCTTCATGTCCGGAGACGCACCGCATGAGCGCGCTGCACTTTCATGGTGTTTCGGCGCGCCGGGGGCAGCGTCTGGTCCTTGACGGGATATCGGCGCGTGTTCCATCGGGCCATCTGACTGCTGTGATCGGCCCCAATGGCGCCGGCAAGAGCACCTTGCTGGACATCACATCGGGCCTCAAACGCCCGGTGCAAGGTTCGGTCGAACTCGATGGCAAGGACCTCCACCGCCTTGGCCGCCGGGAACTTGCCAAGTTGCGTGCCTATCTGCCGCAACGTGCGGGGGTTGATTGGCCGATCACCGTAGAGCGCGTGGTTGCGCTCGGGCTGACTCCGGCGCTGCCAGCATTCGGCACCATACCGTCCGCTCTGCTTCCCGCCATCGACGATGCACTGCTCGCCTGCGATCTGCTGGGTTTGCGGGATCGGCCAGCCACGCAATTGTCGGGTGGCGAACTGGCGCGGGCAATGCTGGCCCGCGCGATTGTCGGCGATCCAGCGCTTCTGATCGTTGATGAACCAACCGCGGGTCTGGATCCACGCCATGCCATCGATGCCGTCCAGCGTCTCAAGGCCCGGACCACGGCCGGGTGCACGGTTGTCATGGCGATCCACGATCTTGATCTGGCCTTGGCCTTCGCGGACTCGATCCTCGCAATCCGCGATGGGCGATTGCTTGCACACGGTCCGACGCACGAAGTCGTCACCGAAAGCCTACTCACCTCGCTCTATGACGTTCCGGTCCGGTTATCTCGTGACGGGGACGGCATTTCCGTCCGCTTTCTCAAGTCCGGGGTATCATCATGAACCAGATTTCCTTTGACGAACTGGCACGTCTCGCGTGCGACCCTGGCCATGGCTGGAGCATCGGCACATTCGGTGCGATCGGCGAATTCATTCGCGACGAGGATGAGCCGGCCACGGTTCAAAACGACCGCGACAATATCGAAATCGTGACCGCTCGCGGTGCCTTGCGGATCAGGCATTCGGATAGCTTTGAATGCCTTGCCTGGGATAGCCTGTCCTCTGATGGCGAAAGCTGGGGTCATGCAATGGCGCTCTGCGCGCCTCTGACTGGTTCGGTCGATCGGGCTGTCGTATCTTTGGGCGCCGATACCGACGCCATTCGCAGGGAAGACCAGTCGAGCCGCCTGTTCGACATGGGCGTTTGTAACGGCACCATAAGGATGTGCGCCCGCACTGACGACGAAGCGCTGATCGGGGCTCTCGAGGCTCTTGAAGGTCAGGACCTGCTGTCTTCGCCAACAGTCATGGCCGAGGTTCTGCGTGCGCAGCCCCACCGGGTCATGCTCTCGCCTGCCGGACGGATCGAAGTCTTCCAACCGATTCCGCCTCCGGATGGGAAATCGCCGGAAGGCCCGCACACCCATCTGCTTGCCAAGCTTATCGGGAAGGGTCGGCCACATGGCGCCAACGTCCCCATTCCGGATGGCTATCAGTCGATCCTGAACATTCACCCTCGCTCACCTTGGCGGAACGCACTGGGTGAACGGCACGATTTCGTGCCCGATACGGACACCGCCTTTTCACCTATGCTTGAACGCTTTGGCCTTGATCAGGATCGTGCCGTGGACGCACATATCCGCACCGCTGTGGCTGAAGGCGCAAACCCTGAATTCTTTGATTGGCCCGACACACGGCGGGGCCGAACGAAAGCCCGCATCGTCCTGCGCCGTCTTGCCGCTGCCGGTCACGAGCACGTGGGTCCCTGGCGCGTCTGGTTCGACCGCGCTCCCGTTGAAACCGATGAAACGGAACAGTGAGGTTGCGCCTGCAATTTCAGCGCGAACTTTGATTGGCATGATCGAAGTTTGGGTCTAGAGATATTCAATGATGATGCGGGTTTGCCCGTGCCATCGATGATCGCGCCGGTGCCCCCAACGGGGCTTAATCGGGAATGCGGTGCGGGAGCGTAGCTCCCAAATCCGCGGCTGTCCCTGCAACTGTAAGCGGATAGCGCGATGCACATTTTTCCTGCGCGTGCAGGAAAAGCCACTGGACCGCGCATGAACGCGCATCTGGGAAGGCGTGCATCAAGCTGTGACCCGCGAGCCAGGAGACCTGCCGGCGCTCTGGTCGCTCTTGCCCGGGTCCAGGGGATGGCCAAGGCACGGTACTCTTCCGTCTGAGCGACGAAGCTGTGCGGCTGGGGCTGCACGGCCGCGTGGTTTCGGGCGTCTGTCGCGCCAGCCCGTTGTCGCGCGCCGACCGGACCTGTCCGGCAAGCCCTGCCCGGTGTCGCTCTGGCGCGCGGAGGAACTGCCATGTCGGACCTGTCAAAGGTACCCGTCACGATCATCACCGGCTTTCTGGGTGCCGGTAAGACCACGCTGATCAGCCACCTGATCCGCAACGCTGGCGGACGCCGATTGGCTGTGGTCGTCAATGAATTCGGTACTCTGGGGGTGGATGGGGACATCCTACAATCCTGCGCCATTCCCGATTGCCCGGCGGAAAACATCGTCGAACTGGCCAACGGCTGCATCTGCTGCACCGTGGCGGACGATTTCATTCCCACCGTAGAGCGCCTGCTCGCGCTTGATCCGCGCCCTGACCATATCCTGATCGAGACATCAGGGCTGGCCCTGCCCAAGCCCTTGCTCAAGGCCTTCGACTGGCCGGCAATCCGCAGTCGCATCACGGTGGATGGCGTCCTTGCGCTGGCCGATGCCGAAGCGGTTGCTGCCGGACGGTTTGCCCCCGATCTTGCAGCGCTGGAGGCCCAGCGCGCCGCAGACCCGGGGATCGACCACGAAACCCCGCTGTCCGAAGTCTTCGAGGACCAGCTTGCCTGCGCCGATCTCGTTTTGCTGACCAAGGTTGATCTGGCCGGACCTGACGGAGTCGCTGCCGCAAGGGCAGCCATTGCGGCCGAAGCACCCCGCCCCGTGCCTGTGATCGAGATAGCCGAAGGGATTGTCGACCCTCGCGTGATCCTTGGACTTGGAGCTGCCGCCGAAGACGATATCGCTGCCCGGCCCTCGCATCACGACAATGAGGATGATCACGAGCACGACGATTTCGACAGCACCGTCATCGCGCTCGGCGAGATTGCCGATCCCGCCGATTTGGTGGCGCGTATCGAAACGCTCGCCCGCGACCATCGCATCCTGCGGGTAAAAGGCTACGCTGCCGTGACTGGCAAGCCCTTGCGCCTCTTGGTGCAGGCCGTCGGGTCGAGGGTTCGTCACCAGTACGACCGCCCATGGCGCCCCGATGAGCGGCGCCAGACCACCCTGGTCGCCATCGCCGAGCATGACGATATCGACGAGCCTGCCATTCGCGCGGTGCTGGCAGGCTAAGCTAGGCCGTGCACGTCATCTTTCGCGAAACGCATGGGATGGAGGAAACGGCCATCCCACAGGATCTGGGGCAGGAGCCTGCGGATCTTGTCGTCCTGTCCTTCTCGGACAGCGATCTTGGTGCGTTCGCGGAAGGCTGGCGCCAGGCGCAAGCGGCGGATCCGGCATTTCCTTCGTTGCGGCTCGCCAATCTTGCCGCGCTGATCCACCCTTTGTCGGTCGACACCTATATCGAAAAGACATTGGCCGGGGCAAAGGCCGTGCTGATCCGGCTGATCGGCGGCACGCCCTATTGGAGCTACGGCCTTCAACAGGTCGAGACCCTCGCCCGATCGCGCGGGATTGCGCTTGCTGTCCTGCCTGCCGATGGTCGGCCGGATTGGCACCTCGACAGTGTCTCCACGCTTCCTGCCGCCACGCTGGCCAAGCTTTGCCAGTTGTGTGACGAGGGCGGCGCGGCAGCGGCGCGCGCGGCCCTGGCCGCTCTCGCGCACGCCGCAGGGCTTGGCGTCAGCACTGTGACGCAATGCACGGCTTTGCCGGCAACTGGCGGATGGCACCCCTCCTGCGGGATCATCGATCCTGCCAGCTTCAGGCCCAATGCGGATCGGCCGCTGATCCTGATCGTCTTCTACCGTGCGTACCTCGCCGCACACGACCTGCACCCGATCGCCGCGCTTCATTCCGCGCTTGAACAACGCGGCTTTGACGCGCTCTCGATCTTCGTCCCCTCGCTCAAGCCCCCTGAGGTCAGGGCACAGGTGGATCGCTGGGTGCGTTCGCTGGCGCCTGCAGCCATCGTCAATGCCACGGCTTTTTCAGCGCGGGGCGAGGATGGCGGAACGCCGCTCGACGGGGGGGGCGTTCCGGTCTTCCAGATCGCGCTTGCCACCGCACCGCGCGCAGGATGGGCGCGCACATCGCGTGGCCTCTCGCCGGCTGACCTTGCCATGCATGTCGTACTCCCCGAGATTGACGGGCGCATCTTTGCAGGCGTGTCGAGCTTCAAGGAAGCGGGCGAACGCGATCCGGCACTCGGCTTCGCTCCCTATTCGCACCGCGGCGATGACAACCGGATCGCAGCGGTCGCCGACCGCGTGGCGCGCTGGATCGGGCTGGCCCGCAAGCCGGCATGCGAACGCCGCGTCGCCCTGATCCTGTCGACCTACCCCGGCAAGGCCTACCAGATGGCGCACGCCGTGGGTCTTGACGCGCTGGCCTCAGTCGATGCGATTGTCGCCGATCTGGCAGAGGCCGGGTACAAGGTCAGCCGCCCCACCGATCTTGCCAGGCAGCTGGCGACCGAGCATCTGGTCTGGCCTTTGAATGCCTATCGCACTGCCATGTCCGCCCTGCCCGAGACGCTGCGGCAGGACCTTGCCTCGGCATGGGGAGAGCCGGAAGACGATCCGCTGGCTGTCGATGGGGCATTTCGCTTCCCGGCGCTCACGCTCGGCCAGGTGCTGGTGGCGCTTCAGCCCGAGCGGGGCGAGCCTATCAGTCGCGATGCAGACTATCACGACCTCTCGCGCTGCCCGCGGCACGCCTATGTCGCCTTCTACCTGTGGCTGGGCCAGCAGGGTACGGATGCGCTGGTCCATGTTGGCGCGCATGGTACGCTGGAATGGCTGCCGGGGAAGGCTGTAGCGCTGTCTGACGCTTGCTGGCCCGAAGCGCTGACACAAGCGATGCCGGTCATCTATCCCTTCATCGTCAACGATCCGGGCGAGGCAGCGCAGGCCAAGCGCCGCATCGGTGCTGTCACCATCGGCCATGTGCCGCCGCCGCTCGTCCCGACCGGAAGCGGCGCCGGGCTGGGCCGGATCGAGGCTTTGCTGGACGAATTCTCCAATGCCGACGGGCTGGACCCTGCCCGCCGGGACCGTCTGCAGAAATCCATCCGCGAGGAAGCTGCCGCGCTGGGGCTGGAGGCAGAGCTCGGCCTTGATACCGCCACCACTCTGGTCGAAGCGATCACCCGGATCGATCGCTTCGTCTGCGATGTGAAAGCCAGCCAGTTCGGTGACGGTCTCCACGTTTTCGGCCGCGGTGAACAGGGCGCGGCAGAGCGGAACGGGCTTCTGGCTGGGCTGGACGGCCGATGGATCGCTCCCGGACCATCTGGCTCGCCCCATCGCGGACGAACCGATGTGCTGCCGACGGGACGCAACCTCTACACGATCGATCCGCGCGCAGTACCTTCGCGCGCAGCGCATGCACAGGGCGTCGTGCTCGCCGAGGAGCTGCTCCGCCGCCATCTGCAGGATCACGGCGACTACCCGCGTGGCCTTGTGGTGGATCTGTGGGGTTCGGCCACCATGCGCACGGCTGGTGAAGAGTTTGCGATGGCGCTGCACCTTCTGGGGGCAAAGCCGATGTGGGACATGGCTTCAGAGCGCGTGACGGGGGTTGAGATTCTCCCACTCGCCATGCTCGACCGCCCTCGCCTCGATGTAACGCTGCGCGTTTCGGGCCTGTTTCGTGATGCCTTTCCCACCCTGCCCGCCTTGTTCGGTCAGGCCGTCCGGGCGCTGTGCACCAGGGACGAACCCGCCGACTGGAACCCTTTCGTTGCCTTGGCCCCAGCGCCGCGCGTCTATGGTCCGCGTCCGGGCCGGTATGGACTCGGGATCGGAGACGCGGCCGAAACCTATACCGATGATGCCCGGCGTGCGGCGGGCGAAGCATGGCTGGCAGCCTCCGACCACGCGCTGGATAGCGTTTCCGATTCCAGCACGGGAAGCGAGGCTGACCCCGATGGCATCCGTCTGCGAGTGGCCAGCGCGGACGCCTTCGTCCACCTGCAGGACCTGCCTGAAACCGACCTCTTGCTGGCCGCGGACTATGCCGGGCACGAGGCAGGCTTTGCCGCAGCCCAGGCGATTGTCGGAGGCAAGGCCGCACTCTATCATCTCGACAATCGGGACCCGAACAACCCGGCGGCCCGCACGCTGACCGAAGAAATTGCCCGCGTGGTCCGTGCCCGAGCCGCCAATCCAGGCTGGATCGCAGGAATGATGCGCCACGGCTTTCGTGGGGGCGCGGAACTGGCCGCGACGCTGGACCATCTTGGCGCTTTCGCACATCTTTCCGGCAGCGTGCCGCCGCAGCTGATCGACCTTTATCACGAGGCAACGCTCGGCCAGTCCGAAGTTCGCGCCTTCCTCGAACGCGAAAATCCCGATGCACTGGCGGCGATGGAAGCGCGCTTTGCCGCGCTGCATGCCGCGGGCCTCTGGCGCACCCGGCGAAATTCCATCCTGGCCAGCCTGCGGGAGGCACCATGACCGGATTTGCCGTCAAGGGCTGGTGCCCGGACGCATGGCACCCGATGATATCCGGCGACGGCCTACTGGTGCGGGTCAAACCCCGGCTCGGGCGGCTGACACGGGAGCAGGCGCTGGCCCTTTGCGATGCGGCCGCCACCTGCGGCAGCGGGCTGATCGACCTGACGCGGCGCGCTAATCTGCAGATTCGCGGCGTTGCCCAAGATCGCTGGCCCTTGCTGATCCAAAGGCTGATTACGCTGGAATTAGTGCAGCCCGAGCCTGCACTCGAAGCGCGGCGCAACGTCCTTGTCGCGCCCGACTGGCAGGAGAACGACGACACCCACCGCATCGCCAACGCCCTGCTGGCCCGGATAGGCGAATGGCCCGATCTTCCCGGCAAGGTCGGGTTCGTCATCGATGCCGGCCCTGCCGCTGTGCTGACCGGCGCATCCGGCGATTTCCGTGTCGAACGCGGCACGGACGGCAGCCTCATGCTTCGCGCCGATGGTCGCCCCACCGGATCAAGCCTGTCTCCAGGCACGGAAGCGGACGCCCTGATCGCTCTCGCTCACTGGTTCGCCGC
>ERZ1066122.2418-NODE-2418-length-12316-cov-6.297284_pt1 | contig 12316 bp, 11 predicted proteins | sample MGYA00382769_ERZ1066122 | MGnify/ENA primary metagenome ERZ1066122 (study PRJEB33369, sample SAMEA5778352) | biofilm metagenome | biome: Industrial cooling water; feature: Water cooling tower basin; material: Biofilm | place: United Arab Emirates | collected...
CAACCGGGCACCCCGACCACGAGCGGGTTTCCGCCCCTCGCACCCTATCTCAACACGCACGTCGACCGCGCCCGGATAGACGGCGGTCGCCGGGTCATGGCCAGCCTTTCGGCATCGGAGCGGGAGATTGCCCGCCGCTATGGCGTGCCAGCCGACATCCTGGTCGCGATCTGGGGACACGAGACCGCCTATGGCGCGGTGAAGGGCAATTTCGATCTTGCCCAATCGCTGGCAACCCTGGCGTGGGAAGGTCGGCGGCGTGACCTGTTCGCCGCGGAATATGTCGCCCTGCTGAAGGTCGCGGACAAGGGCTATCCGCGCGAGGCGCTGCGAGGCAGCTGGGCCGGGGCTTTCGGCAATCCGCAATTCCTGCCGAGCGTCTATCTGCGGCTAGCAGCCGATGGCGATGGCGACGGGCGAGCCGACATCTTCGACAATCGCGCCGATACGCTGGCATCGATCGCGAATTACTTTCGCGATGCCGGCTGGCGCCGCGACGAACCCTGGGGCGTGCGGGCGAGCATTCCCGCGGGGTTCGACTGGAATGGCGTCGCGACGAAGCTGAACGCCCCGGTTTGTCCGCGGGTCCACGTTCGCCACAGCCAGTGGAAGACGGTCCGGCAATGGCGAGGGCTGGGGGTACAGCCGCAACGCGCTTTGGGCGACGACGTGGTCGCGACCCTGTTCCAGCCCGACGGCGCGGGTACGCCCGCCTGGCTCCTGACCGCGAATTACCGGGTCATCCTCGAATACAACTGCTCGAACTATTACGCCATGAGCGTCGGCATCCTCGCCGACGAGATCGCCCGCTGATCGCTGCTTGCGACCGGTGGACAGACCGCCGGGCGCCTCGCCAAGCGGTGTAGGCATGGATATAGCCGGGGCGATCCACATCCTCCACCAGAGACCGGGCCTGTCCCGGCAAGAGAGCAGTCTTGCACCATTCCGCGAAACTGGGTGCCTTTGCGGCCGGCGTTCTTTTCGCGGCGCAGCCCCTTGGCGCGCGCGTTCCCGATGCTCCCGCGCTGCCGAGCCGCGAAGACGCTCCCATCGCGTACCTCGTCGATGCGACCAGCGGACAGGTATTGTTCGCCCGCGAGCCGGATCGGCGCTTCATGCCGGCATCGATCACCAAGGTCATGACCACGTTCCTTGCCTTCGAATGGATGGAAGAAGGGCGGATCAGGGGCGAACAGATCCTCCAGGTCCGGCCGGAAACCTGGGCGCGCTGGCACAATGTCGGCTCGACCATGTTCCTTCCTGCCAATGCCAGGGTCAGCGTCGATACCCTGCTGCACGGGATCACGACCGTTTCGGCCAATGACGGAGCCGCGGTGCTGGCGCAGGGCGTGGGCGGATCGATGGCGGCGTGGACCGCGGCGATGAATGCCAAGGCCCGGGACATCGGCATGGCGGACAGCCATTTCGCCACCGCGAACGGATGGATGGACGAGGGGCAGACGTTCGTCACCGCCCGGGATCTCGTCACGCTGGGCCGCCAGATGGTCCTGCGTCATCCCGCCAAGTACCGTCATTTCGTCGGCCAGAAACGCTTTCGCTACAACAACATCGAACAGGTGAACCACGATCCCATCACCGGCGTCGTTCCGGGCGCCGACGGGATCAAGACCGGTTTCACCAACCAGGCCGGTTACGGCTTCCTCGGTTCTGCGGAGCGCGGCGGGCGGCGCCTGATGATGGTCGTCGCCGGCAGTCCGCGCGGGGCCCAGCGCAACAAGGCGGCGCGGGGGCTCATCGAATGGGGCTTTGCCGCCTTCGACAGCCGCGCGCTGATCCGGGCCGGCGCCACTGTCGCGTCTGCCGAGGTGCAGGACGGCAGCGTGTCGAACCTCTCCCTGCGCGCGCCGCGCGCCATCGTGATCTCGGTTCCGCGCGGAACCCGGCCCGAAGTCGCGATGCGGGTGCGGTACCAGGGCCCGCTCAAGGCGCCTATTGCCGAAGGTACGGAAGTCGCCGAACTGGTCATAACCGTTGCCGGTCAGCCCAGCTTCGCGGTGCCGCTGGTCGCGGACAGCGACGTGATGCAGGCAACTGCCTTGCAGCGCGTGTTCAACGGCTTTGCAGCCTGGTTGCCGTGACCCGCGGCCGCTTCATCACGCTGGAAGGCGGCGAGGGCATGGGCAAGTCGACCCAGGCCCGGCTGCTGGTGGCCGCCCTTGAGGCGCGCGGCATCGCGGTCGACGCGACGCGTGAACCCGGCGGGACGCCCGGCGCGGAAGCCATACGATCGCTGCTGCTCGCACCGCCGGGAACGGGTTGGCCCGCCGAGGCAGAGGCGCTGCTCTTCGCCGCCGCCCGGTCGGACCATGTCGCGCACCGCATCCGCCCTGCGCTTGCCGAGGGGCGCTGGGTGATCTGCGACCGGTTCGTCGATTCCAGTCGCGCCTACCAGGGCGGGGCGGGGGGCCTGGGCGACGAAGCCATCGTCGCGCTTCACCGCTTCGGCAGCGACGGCTTGCTGCCCGACCTCACCTTGCTGCTGCAGGCGCCGGCGCCGGTTACGCGGCAGCGGTTGAACAGCCGCGATGGCGGCGAAAGCGACGCCATCGGCGGGCGCGACGAGGAATATCACGCGGCGGTGGCCGCCGCTTTCGCCCGCATCGCCGTAAGCGAGCCGCAGCGCGTCGCCCGCATCGACGGTAGCGGATCTCCTGCCGAGGTCCACGACCGCGTCATGGCAGCCCTGGCCCCCTTGCTTGCGGAACTGCCCGCGTGATCGGCCACGAGGCCGCACGCACCGCCTGGCACGAGGCGCTGGCTGGTGCGCGCCTGCACCACGCCTGGCTGCTCACCGGGCGCAAAGGCCTCGGCAAGGCGGCCTTTGCCCGGCAGGCGGCGCGCGAGCTTGTCGGCGCGCGGCAGGGATCGGGCGACCATCCCGACATTCTCCACCTCACCCACGCTCCGAAGGACGACAAGGAAGAACGCAAGCGGGCCGATGGCAAGCCGTTCGAACTCGCCCGCAGTATCCGCATATCCCAGGTCCGCGCGATGCAGCAGCGTCTGACCACCCGCCCGACGCTGGGCGACAGGCGTGCGATCATCATCGACCCAGCCGACGATCTCGAACGCAACGCCGCCAACGCCCTGCTTAAGAGCCTCGAGGAGCCACCGGCCGGGACGATCTTTTTCCTCGTCTGCCACCGACCGGCACGGCTCTTGCCGACGATACGATCGCGTTGTCGCAGCCTTCGTTTTCCCGAGGTGGCCGAGCCCGAGCTTGCCAGGCTGCTCACAGACCTCGCGCCGCACGCCGATGCCGCCACGCGCGAGGCGGCGATCGCCGCGGCGGGCGGTTCGCCGGGCGCCGCGCTGGCTTTCGTCGAGATGGACCTCGGCAGGATTGCCGGCATGATGCGGACCATCGCGCAGCAGGGCGACAGCGACTTTCGCCTGCGCGGCGCGCTCGCGGAAGCCATCGGTGCAAGGCCGGACCGCGAACGCGTGCAAGCGGTGCTGGACCTCGCCCGGGCCATCGTGGCCGATGGGGCGGCGCACGGGCAGGACGATCCCCGCCCCCTGATCGACGCGCATGGCGAGCTCGTCCGCCTCACGGCCGAGGCTCCGACCTACAACTACGATCCGGGCCTGCTGGCGATGGAAATCGGCACCTTGCTCGCCAGCGTGGCCGCGTCTAGCACGCGCCGCAATGGCTGACCCTTTCTACATCACGACCGCGATCCACTATCCCAATGGCAAGCCGCATATCGGCCATGCCTACGAGACCATCGCCGCCGATGTCATTGCCCGTTTCCAGCGTTTGCGCGGGCGCGACGTGCGGTTCCAGACCGGGACCGACGAACATGGTCTCAAGATGGCCCAGAAGGCGCGCGAGCTGGGCCAGACACCGGGCCAGCTGGCGGACGAAATGTCTGGCCATTTCAAGACGCTGTTCGACGTTCTTGGCATCTCCTACGACCGGTTCATCCGCACAACCGATGTCGATCATCACCGCGCCAGCCAGGCCATCTGGCAAGCGATGGAGGCTGCCGGCGACCTCTATCTCGACCGCTACGAGGGCTGGTACTCGGTCCGCGACGAGGCCTATTACGACGAAGGCGAGATCACCGAAGGCGAGGTGGGGCAGAAGCTTTCGCCGCAGGGCACGCCCGTCGAATGGACGGTCGAGGAGAGCTGGTTCTTCCGGCTCTCGAAATACGAACAGCCCCTTCTGGACCTGCTGCGCACCCCCGGTTTCCTGGAGCCGGCAAGCCGCCGCAACGAGATGATCGCCTTCGTCGAGCGTGGCCTCAAGGATCTCTCGGTCAGCCGCACCAGCTTCGACTGGGGGGTGCGAGTGCCGGGCAGCGACACGCACGTCATGTACGTGTGGGTCGATGCGTTGACCAATTACCTGACCGGCGTCGGCTATCCCGACGGTGGCGAGATGTGGCACAGGTTCTGGCCTGCGAGCCTGCATCTTATCGGCAAGGACATCGTCCGCTTCCACACCATCTACTGGCCAGCCTTCCTGATGAGCGCGGGACTACCGGTGCCCAGAAAGGTCTTCGGTCACGGCTTCTTGCTCAACCGCGGGGTCAAGGAATCGAAGTCGCTGGGCAATGTGACCGATCCGATGGAACTGGCGGAGCGGTTCGGCGTCGATGCCCTGCGCTATTTCCTGCTCGCCGAAGTGACCTTCGGACAGGACGGAAGCTATTCCGCCGAAGCGCTTGTAAACAGGTGCAATGCGGAGCTCGCGAACAGTTTCGGCAATCTTGTCCAGCGGACGATGTCGATGGTCGCAAAAAATATGGATGGGACGCTCGAAAGTTTCGAGATGGCGCCGGCGGACCGGGATCTCCTGGCAAGGGTCGCCTCGGCCTGTCAGGAAGACCTGCCACAGGGGTTCGAGGCATTGAGCTTCTCCACCGGGATCGAGGCTTGGCTGCGTGCCGTGTACGCGTGCAACCAATATGTCGACGAGCAGGCGCCATGGGCGCTGCGAAAGACCGATCCCATGCGGATGAGGGCGGTCCTGCAGACCCTGCTCATGGCGATCCGCGATCTTGCCATCGCAATCCAGCCCGTGGTGCCCGACAAGGCCGCGGCGGTTCTCGACATGCTGGGCGTTCCGGCCGGCGAGCGCGATTATGCCGCGCTCGAGGACAAGGATTGGTTCGGACGTCTCGTGCAGTCCGGCCATCGCATTTCGCCCCCTGCGCCGCTGTTCCCGCGGCTCGAACTGCCGAGCGAAGAGACCGCGTGATGCTGGTCGACAGCCACTGCCACCTCGAATACGAGGGTCTCGTCGAAGACCAGGCGGCGGCGCTCGAGCGCGCGCGCGGGGTGGGGGTGGGGGCGTTCCTCAACATCTCGACTCGGCGCGACGAATGGCAAAGCGTCATCGCCACTGCCGAGCGCCATCCGGGCGTCTGGGCGAGCGTGGGGGTGCATCCCCACAATGCCGAGGACCATTCCGAGCTGGCGGCCGAAGACCTGCTGGCTGCGGCCGCCCACCCGCGCGTGGTTGGCCTGGGCGAAACCGGGCTCGACTATTACTACGATCGCTCCGACCGCGCGGTGCAGCGCCGGCTGTTCCGCATCCATGTCGCGGTGGCGAGACAGACCGGCCTGCCGCTCATCATCCACACCCGGGATGCCGAGGACGACACGCTCGCGATCCTGCGCGAAGAAATGGGCGAAGGGACTTTCCCGGCGCTGATCCACTGCTTCACCGCGTCGGCGGGCTTCGGCGAGGCGGTGCTGGAACTGGGTCTTTCGATTTCGATATCCGGGATCGTGACCTTCAAGAACGCCAAGGACTTGCAGGCGTTTGCTGCGACGATCCCGGAAGACCGCCTGCTGGTGGAAACCGACAGTCCCTTCCTCGCGCCGGTCCCGCATCGTGGCCGCCCGTGCGAACCTGCCTTCCTTCGGGATACCGCGGCATTTCTCGCGCAGCTGCGCGGCGAACGGATCGAGGATCTCGCGGCATACACGACGCGCAATTTTCACCGGCTGTTCGCCAAGGTGGCCGCATGAAACTGGTCATGCTGGGGTCGGGCACATCGACCGGTGTGCCCCGGATCGGCAACGACTGGGGCGAATGCGATCCCGACGAACCGCGCAACCGGCGCACGCGCGTTTCCATCGTCGTCGAGAACGCTGTCGGCCAGAGGGTGCTCATCGATACCTCGACCGATCTGCGCGGGCAGCTCCTGCGCGAAGGCATTGAAAAAGTCGACGCCGTACTGTGGACCCACGACCACGCCGATCACTGCCATGGCATCGACGATCTGCGGGTCATGCGGTACGACCGCAGCAACCCGCTCCCCGGCTATGCTTCGGCCGCGACCTGCCAGCGTTTGCGTCGCCGTTTCGACTATGTTTTCGAAGGCCAGTTCGGTTACCCGACGATAGTCGACTTGAAAAATATCGAGGAATGCCGGCTTCTTGCCGGGTTTTCCGTCGAAAGTGTCGAGATGCCGCATGGACCCGCACGAAGCACGGGTTTCAGGCTGGAGGCGGATGGCAAGGCGCTGGTTTATGCCACCGACTTCAGCGAGATCACCAAGGACATGATCCGCTGCTTCGCGCGGACCGACATTCTCGTCGTCGACTGCCTGCGCCGGCGGCCTCATCCGACCCATGCTCACCTCGACATGGCGCTGGAACTGGCCGAACTGAGCGGCGCGCGCCGGACGGTGCTCACGCATCTCGACAAGAGCATGGATTATCGGCGGCTGTGTGACGAAGTGCCCGCGCGCGTCACGGTCGGCTACGACGGGCTGGAGATCATCGCATGAACGAATACCAGTGGGTCTCGCTCATTTCGCTGGGTGCCGTGCTGATCTTTCTCCTCAGCGGCTGGCGTTCGCACAATGTCGGATGGCGCAAGGGCTTCTACATGGCCGGCGCATGGGCCGGGATCTTCGCCATCGTGATCCTGTTCGTGAGCCTGGTCACCGGCGGCTGACTGCCTTTGCACTTAACATAATATATATTATCGTTCTCTGTCCAATTCGCTCCAGCCGCTCCCCCATCGAGGTTCGCATGTCGGAATCCATGAACCGTCTTCTCGCCATCATGGCCCGCTTGCGCGACCCGCACCGGGGCTGCGAATGGGATACGGCGCAAAGCTTTGCCACCATCGCGCCTTACACGATCGAGGAAGCCTACGAGGTTGCCGACGCCATTGCGCGCGGCGATATGCCCGACCTGCGCGGCGAACTCGGCGATCTGCTGTTTCAGACCGTTTTCCACGCCCGCATGGCGGAAGAAGCCGGCCATTTCACCTTCGAGGATGTTGCCCGGGCCATCTGCGACAAGATGGAAGCGCGCCATCCGCACATCTTCGGCGACGAGGACGGCGTGATGGAAGATGGCCGCTGGGAGGATATCAAGGCTGCCGAGCGAAACGCGGCCGGTGCCCGCAGCGCGCTCGATGGCGTGGCCCTGGCGCTGCCCGCGTTGCTGCGCGCGCAAAAGCTCCAGAAGCGCGCAGCCCGAACCGGTTTTGACTGGCCCGACCGAGAAGGGCCGAAGGCAAAAATTCTCGAGGAAATGGAAGAGCTTGAGCGGGCAACCGGAACAGGCATCGAGGAAGAGGCAGGCGACCTGCTGTTCGCGGTCGTCAATCTGGTGCGTGCCTATGGCATCGACGCGGAAAGCGCGCTTCGCGCTGCCAACGCCAAGTTCGAGCGGCGCTTCCGCGCCATGGAAGCCCTTGCCGAGGATTTCGCCGAACGCGATCTCGCTTCGCAGGAAGCGCTTTGGCAACAGGTCAAGACAAGCGAGAATTCATAACCGCTCGAACTGGCCCAGTTCCTTGGGATTGAGGCGGACAGTCAGCCGCCGCAGGGGACCGACGGCACTGTCTCCGGCGTCCTCGTCGGTCAGTACTTCGCCGTGCTGGTGCAGCCAGGCGATCTTGCGCCCCTCGCTCGCAGCCAGTTCGTAAGTACGGACGCGGGCGCGCGAAGTCAGCATTGCGCCCAGCCGCTCCAGCAGCTCCGTCACCCCTGCCCCGGTCGCAGCCGAAATGGGGACGATATTCTCGTCCCCGCTTGCCGCCGCCAGCAGTTCCTCCCTCTCGTCGTGCGCCAGCAAATCGCACTTGTTCCAGATTTCGAGGATCGGGATTTTCGGCACCTCGCCGTCGATGACGTCGAGATCGCGCAGGACCTGCAGCACCTGGGTCTTCTGCGCCTGGGTCGAGGGATTGGCGATATCGCGCACATGGCAGATGACGTCCGCGGCCGTGACCTCTTCGAGGGTCGCCCGGAAGGCGGCGACAAGTTGCGTCGGCAAATCCGAAATGAAGCCTACCGTGTCGGACAGGATGGCTTTTTCCACGCCCGGGAGGCTTATCGCTCGCATCGTCGGATCGAGCGTTGCGAACAGCAGGTCCTCGGCCATGACCTCGGCCCCGGTCAACCGGTTGAACAGCGTCGATTTGCCCGCATTGGTGTAGCCCACCAGCGCGATCACAGGCCAGGGCGCGCGCTCGCGCCGTTCGCGATGGAGCCCGCGGGTCTTGCGCACGCTTTCCAGTTCGCGGCGCAGGCGACCCATTCGCTGGCGGATCATGCGCCGGTCGGCTTCGATCTGGGTTTCGCCAGGACCGCCCAGGAAGCCGAAGCCGCCGCGCTGGCGTTCAAGGTGGGTCCAGCTGCGCACCAGGCGGCTCTGCTGGTAATCGAGATGCGCCAGTTCGACCTGCAACCGCCCCTCGGCGGTCGCCGCGCGTTCGCCGAAGATTTCGAGGATGAGCCCGGTGCGGTCGATGACCTTGCGCTTCAGCCGCTCCTCGAGATTGCGCTGCTGGATCGGACTGAGCGCGCCGTCCACCACCAGCAGCTCCGCCTCGTTCTGCTCGCAGGCGACCGCAATGTTTTCGACCTGGCCGCTGCCGAACAGCGTTCCGGGACGAACGTCGCGAACGGGAATGATCATCCGATCGGCAACGACGATGCCGATGGCGAGCGCGAGCCCGACCGCCTCCTCGAGCCGCGCACCGGCATCGAGATCGTATCGCTGGCCGCGAATGTCGGGGCAGATCACCAGCGCGCGTGCACCGCGGCTGACCTCGCCCAGCAGGTCGTCGTCGAAACTCAGCTGTCTTCGCCTTCCCAGTCCTCGGTCAGGTCGATCGCGACCGCGGGCTGAATGGTCGACACGGCGTGCTTGTAGGCAAGCTGCACATAGCCGTCGCGTTCGAGGAGGACGGAGAACAAATCATAGGCCGCGATCCGGCCCTGCAGCATGACGCCGTTGACGAGGAACATGGTCACTTGCGCCCCGACCTCGCGCACGCGGCTGAGGAACACGTCCTGCAGAAGCCGCTGGCGAGCGCTCGAATTCTGGCTTGCGAACTGGCTCGCATCGACCGGCTGTGCGGGCATGATCGTGCTGATGGCGTGCTTGTAGACGAGCTGCGATTGCCCGTCGCGGCGCAGCAGGATCGAGAAATTGTCGAACCAGGTCACGATGCCCTGAAGCTTGACGCCCTTGACCAGGAACATGGTGACAGGAGTCTTCTGCTTGCGCAGCATGTTGAGGAAGACGTCCTGCAGACTGCCTTGCCGTGCCGCTGCGGCCGGCGGCTGGTCGCTGCTTGCCGGTTTCGAGCGAGCAGAAAGCGTGCGTTCGGACATTGTTGTCTCCTGTTGTTGGCGCACCGCCCCCGGTGCGCGATCTGGACGCCCACCGCGTCCGGGTCTTGCGAAACTTTAGCGGTTTCGCCGATCAGTCGAAATATAGGTAAACGAGGCTGGGCCGCCAATGCTTTATCGCGAAAGTGGCAAAGGTTTTCATTCCTCGCCATCGCCGCTGCGCCGGTCGACCATGCCGAGCAGCTTCAGCTTGCGGTGAAGTGCCGAGCGTTCCATCCCGATGAAGCTCGCCGTCTTGGAGATATTTCCGGAGAAGCGGCGGATCTGCACCGCAAGGTATTCCCTTTCGAAATTCTCGCGCGCCTCGCGCAGGGGCGCCCCCATCAGCGCGGTTATGCCGGCCGTTCCGCTGGAATTGCCGCCGGTGATCTCGTCGCTCAGCATGTCGACCTCGATCCGGGCCAGGCGATCGCGCGGGGTGAGGATGATCGTCCGCTCGGCCACGTTGCGCAGCTGCCGGACATTGCCCGGCCAGTCGTATGCCTGCAATGCGGCCATGGCCTCGGCGCTGATTTCCGGCGCCGGGACGCCCTGTTCGGCGGCGTAGCGGGCGAAGAAGTGCTGGGCCAGGGCCGGCACGTCATCGCGCCGTTCGGATAGCGAGGGCACCGTGACCGGCACCACGTTGAGGCGATAGTAGAGATCCTCGCGAAAGCGCTTCTCGTCCATTTCCTTCTGCAGGTCCCGCGCGGTGGATGACACCACGCGAACATCGACCCCGATCTGGCGGGTTCCCCCGACCCGGACGAAACTCTGCTCGGTCAGCACCCGCAGGATGCGCGCCTGCGTCGAGAGCGGCATGTCGGCAACCTCGTCGAGATAGAGCGTGCCGCCATCGGCCATCTCGAGCAGTCCGGGGCGAACCAGCCTGCCTTCGGCCTCCTCGCCGAACAGCGTCTCCTCGAACCGCTCGGGCGTAATGCGGGCCGAATTCACGGTGACGAAGGCCTTGTCGGACCGCAGGCTCCAGGCGTGCAGCAGCCGCGCGGCCACTTCCTTGCCTGCCCCTGCCGGCCCGCTCACCAGCACCCGGCTGCCCGTGCCGGCCACGCGCTTGAGCGTTGCGCGCACCGCGTTGATCGCCGCCGAATTGCCGGTGAATTCGGCACTGTCGTCGATCCCTTCGCGCAGGCGGCTGTTCTCCCTGCGCAAGCGTTCGGTTTCGGTGGCCCGCCCGACGAGGTGCAGGAGACGTTCGGCCTCGAACGGCTTCTCGATGAAATCCACCGCCCCCCTGCTCACCGCCGAAACGGCCGTGTCGATGTTGCCGTGCCCGGAGATGATGATGACCGGCAGGTTGGGTTCGCGCTGCTTGATCGCGTCGAGCACCTCGAGGCCGTCCATCGGGCTGCCGTGAAGCCAGACATCGAGCAGGACGAGGCTCGGCCGCTTGCGATCGATTTCCGCAAGGGCGGTTCCGCTGTCCCCGGCCGTGCGGCAGGCATAGCCCTCGTCGCTGAGGACCCCGGCTACCAGTTCGCGGATATCGCGTTCGTCGTCGACGATCAGGATTTCAAGCGCCATGGCCTACCCTCGTTTCGGTCATGCGGGGTTGTTCCCTTCTCTTGGTCGCGGATGGCGGGCAAAGCGCATGCACACGCGCGCACCGCCGCCCGGCGCGGTCGCAAAGCTGATTTCGCCGCCGTGTTCCTCGACGATGCGGTTGACGATCGCGAGGCCCAGGCCGGTGCCCTTTTCGCGCGTCGTCACATAGGGTTCGAGGATGCGGTCGCGATCGGTGGGAAGGCCGACGCCGTTGTCGGTCGTCGTGACCAGGATCGAATCGCCCTCGTCCTCGATCCGCAGCTCGATGGCGCCGCGATAGCCCTCCCCTTCTCCTTGCGCGCGGGCTTCGATGGCTTCGGCGGCATTCTTGAGGATATTGGTCACCGCCTGGCCGAACTGGTGGCGGTCGCAGTCGATGACGAGGGGCCCCTCGCCGGGTGCTTCGAGCCGGTAATTGATCTGCGGATTGGCGACTTCCTGGAGAAACAGCGATTGCCGCGCGAGATCCAGCGCGTCCTCGGGCCGGAACATCGGCTTGGGCAGGCGGGCGAAGCTGGAGAATTCGTCGACCATCTTGCGCAGGTCACCCACCTGCCGAACGATCGTGTTGGTCAGCTCGTCGAACAGCTCGCCGTCGGTCTCGATCTGCTTCCTGTACCGGCGCTTGAGCCGCTCGGTGGCGAGCTGGATCGGGGTCAGCGGGTTCTTGATCTCGTGCGCGATGCGGCGGGCCACGTCCGACCAGGCGGCCTGGCGCTGGTCGAGAAGCTGGCGAGTGATGTCCTCGAAGGTGATGACATGGCCATCCGGCTCGGCCGCGATCTTTACCGCCAGCGTCATCAGCTCCCCCTCGCGCGAATGGCTGACGACGCCCTGGGCCAGTCGTGCTTCTACCATGGCCGCGATCGGCGGCGCGATCTGGTAGATGGAAAGGTTCTGGTCCGCTTCCGAGGCGCTGCCCAGCAGCATGGACCGCGCGGGCGCGTTCATCAGCAGCACTCGCCCCGTTTCGTCGATCGACAGGACCCCGGCGCTGACCGACTGGAGAATCGCCTCGATGAAGCTGCCGCGCTCTTCCAGCTCGGCGTTGGCAGTGACGAGGGCCGCGGTTTGCCGCTCGAGCTGCGCGGTCATGCGGTTGAAGGCGCGGTTGAGCAGGCCGATCTCGTCCG
>ERZ1066122.2419-NODE-2419-length-12312-cov-9.114955_pt1 | contig 12312 bp, 14 predicted proteins | sample MGYA00382769_ERZ1066122 | MGnify/ENA primary metagenome ERZ1066122 (study PRJEB33369, sample SAMEA5778352) | biofilm metagenome | biome: Industrial cooling water; feature: Water cooling tower basin; material: Biofilm | place: United Arab Emirates | collected...
GCACCCCGGCCGTGGCCCCAGCGCGCCGACCCGCAGGTCGGCCCTGGCGCAGCTCACGTACGTGCCGGCGGGGTTGGCCGGGTCGGCGGGGTCGATGAACCACGTACCATCGCGCGCCGACAACACCTGCGCGTGAAAGCCGCGCGGCGTGAGGTCGGCGCGCAGGGTGGCCGTCGAGTCGTCGAGCCCGATACCGGCGAAGGTCTGAATCTGCGGAAACTGCGCCGCCAGCGCCGGTTCCAGCACCGGCGCCGCCACCAGGCGGAAGCGGGCCGTGGAGCCATCGGGGTGCGGCAGCGCCAACTCGGCCGGGGGCGCGCCCCGGCTCAGGGCACCCTCGGGCGGGGCGGCGGCCAGCGCGGCAGCCAGCGCCGGGCGGTCGAGCACGAGGGAGCGGGAGCGGGTCAGGAGCGCGGCCACGTTGGCGGCGGGGGGGCGGGCGGCGCGGCGTCGGCCCACGGTCCGGCGGCGCGGCTTTGCGCGCCCACCCCCAGCCACGGCGCGAGCCCCAACAGCATCAATATAAACTGCCACCCACCCGCAGTGAGGCAGCCCCGGCGCAGTATGCGTGTCGGCATCAGGACGCGAGGCGCCCGGCGAATGCCCAGCCGTAGCCCCGGTACAGCCTACGCTCTCGGCGCCGAGGTGTTGCTGGCTGGCTGGTTTTCAGCGGTTAACGCCTGCTTTACAGTGTTTCAAGAGCCTATTTTAACCTAAGAGGCGGTTTGAGTTAGCACACAGCACCGACTGGAGCGTGGGTCTCCGGCCCGCGACGAGCGAAGCGAGTAACACGGCGGTTGTGCGCATCGAGCGCGATGTACGCAACCGCCGTCGCGGGCCGGAGACCCGCGCTCCAGCCGCTGCCGGGCGCTAACGTAAACAGCTTCTAAGGTGCGCGACACTGAGCGTCCCCGTCAGAGGATATTCCGCAACTTGGATTATTTTCGGTCTCGTAGCATCTCCGGTCGTCAGGTCGAGCATCCGAAGCCGTGCGCCGACGCCACATCTGCTCTCATCCGCCGCGCCGCGCGAACTCGGCGAGCGTGGTGCCGGCCGGGCCGAGCGCCCCGTTGGTGGGCGCCGCCGTGAACGGCTCGGGGTAGTGGTTGAGCGCGTACACGATGCGGTAGCCGTACGCCAGTTGCGGCACCACCCAGCCGAGCACTTTCAGCAGGCCCAGCGGCGCGCGCGAAATCGTCAGCTTTTCGGCGGTGTAGTTGGCGAGGAATACGTCGGCGGCCTGGTCGGCGGTGAAGGCTTCGGGGCCTTGCACGTCGTAGGTGGCCGACTGGCCCGGCCGCAGCCGCTCAAACGCCGCCACCACCTGCCGCGCGTAGTCGCGCCCGGCGATGTAGTGCATCGGGTGCTCCGACTTTCCGGCCAGCACCACCTTCTTGCCCTGCCGGTAGGGACCGCCGGGCAGGAAGTTTTCCATAAAGTTGGAGGGATGGAAAATCACGTAATCCAGCCCGCTCGCTTTGACGGCTGCCACGGCTTACGCCTTCACCTCAAAAATCCACCAGCGCCAGCCATCGGTGCCGTTGAAGCGGTAAATCAGCGACGACAGGTAGCCGAGGCGCCGCACCCCGGCCTTTTTCGCCTCGGTCAGAAGCGTCTGCAACCCTTCGCGCTCGGCGAGCCAACCGCCTTCCTTTTCGCCGGGCCGGATGGAGAGGTTGCAGTACACGCACTCGGCCCCGGCGAGGGCGCGCGCCACGGCGGCAGCATCGCGCAGGTCGCCGGGCACGAGCTGCACGACGGCCGGGAGTTTGGCGCGGGCGGCGGCTTCGTCGCGCACGAGTGCGCGCACGGCCCAGCCCGCCGCCAGAAATGCGTCGATGACGGGGCGCGCCAAGTGGCCGGTAGCGCCGAAAATGGTGATGGATGGCATAGCAGCAGGCCCTTGTTGCCCGGCCTTTCAAGGCCGGGCAACGGAGTTTGAACAGTTGAAAAATTGTCGAAATGCTTCCCTTGCCCGGCCTTTCAAGGCCGGGCAAAGCAGCTACGAAGTTGTCGAAATGCTCCCCTTGCCCGGCCTTTTAAGGCGGGGCAAGCAGTTAGAGCAATTCTCAGGTCAATAGACCGGTTGTAGAGACGCATCCTTGCGTCTCCGCTGCCCGGCGCAACCCAACCGCCCTTGCTCAACCGCCGGAGACGCAAGGATGCGTCTCTACGGGAGGTATACTAACCTGAGCACTTATCCCTGAAACGCCGGCGCGAACGCCTGCTCCGCCCAGTTCTCGAGCGTTGTCGGCGTGTTGGTGCGCGCATCGCGCGGCTGGTTTTTGAACAGGTCGCCTTCGTTGAGGCTGCGCGTCATCTCGATGTAGAGGCCCGCCATCGACGGCGACAGGCCCGCGCCGACCATTCCCTGCTCGGCCTGGTCGTAGGGAAACTGCACGTACGGCAGCTCCGGCCGCCCGATGGCCGCTCCGAGGGCGCGCGTAGCGTCTTGCATCGTGTAGTCCTGCGGGCCGAGGAGGGACTGCACCTCGTGGCCCCGGAAGTCGAGCTTGTCGAGGCGCGCGGCGGCGGCGGCGGCGATGTCCTGGGTGGCAATCATCGGGAACGCCACATCGGGTCGGGTGGGGCCGCCGTTGATGCCCATTCCCTTGATGAGGCCGATGGACGAGTACAGGTTTTCCATAAAGTAGGTCGGGCGTAGAGCCAGCACGTCCAGCCCCTCGATAGCGCGCAGGCGGTTTTCGAGGCGATGGACGCTCACAATTGGCCCGGTGCCGGTCGGCAGGTCGCCGCCGAGCGATGATAGCTGCACCACTTTCCGTACGCCCGAGGCGCGCACGGCGGCCTCGAGGGTATTGCTGACGCCATCGGCGTAGGTCAGAAAATCGGGGGCGTCGATGCGCGGCGGAATCATCAGAAACGCCGCGTCGGCGCCGCGCAGGGCGTCGGCGAGGCCGGCGGCGTCGCTCGCCACGTCAACGGCGCGGGTGTCGGCGCCGGCGGCGCGCAGGGCGTCGAGGCGCTCGCTGCGGCGCGCGATGGCCACCACGCGGTGGCCGGCTTGCAGCAGATGGCGTACGAGGGCGCTGCCGATGTTGCCGGTAGCGCCGGTGATGGCAATGGTGCTCATCGTCAAAAGATTTCGTGGGAAAAACGTCGGTCAACCGCGACCGACGGCGCAAAGGAATATCTTTGCTTTCCGAAAGGCAAGTACCTACTAAAAAGTAGGGTGCTTACCAGTTAGTTAGATTTGCTGATTGTCAGCCAGCAGCAACACAGAGTAATTTTTCAGAAATGCCCGCCCTCACCCGCCAACAACTCTCCGAAACGCAGTGGCGCGAGTCGCCGGTCGGGCCGGATGGCACGTTCTGCCCCGTCCGCACCTCCACCAACCTGCTCGGCGGCAAGTGGAAGCTCCTGCTGCTCGCCTACCTTGCCGAAAGCCCGCGCCGCTACGGCGAGCTGAAACGCCTGGCGCCCGAAATCAGCGAAAAAATGCTCATTCAGGAGCTGCGCGTCCTCGAAACCGATGGCTTGGTGCGCCGCACCGTCCACCACACGGTGCCGCCGCGCGTCGATTACGAACTGACGCCCATCGGGCAGGAATTGCGCCCCGTAGTGGCAAGCCTCATTCAGTGGAGCCTGCGCTACATCGACCAGAAGCGCACGGCTAACCTGGAGCGCGGGGCTCCGGCCCGCGTGTAGGCAACGCCGACGTAGGCGCAATGGGATGTGCGGGCCGGAGACCCGCGCTCCGGCTCAGCTGCCGTGCCTAGCGTTGGTGCGGCTTTTTCCTGCTATTCTGCTCGCCGACCGGTTTCTGCGCCGCCTTCGCGCCAATCAGTAGCCGCTCGAATTCGCGCACTGTCCCGCCGAACACGTTGCCGTCCACGAAGCCCCGGATGCCCGGCACGAGCGCCTCGTCGGAGTGTTGCCAGAATGTCCAGCGGTCGGCGTGGAGGCGGGGTTGGCGCACTTCGTAGTGGGCCAGCCAGAGCGGATATTCGTCGAAATGGCCCTCGAAGTACTTGACGTAAAAATCGTGGTTGGTGTACAGAATGGGCCGCACACCGTAGCGCCGGCCCACCAGCCGCAGCCACGTCTGCACACCCGCGCGGATGACTTCCGGCGAGCGGCCGTCGGTTTTTTCGACGTCGAGCACGGGCGGCAGGTCGCCGACTTCCAGATGCACCGTGGCGGCGAAGAAGTTGGCCTGCTGCGTGGCGTCGCGGTTGGGGCGGTAGAAGTGGTAGGCGCCACGGCGCAGCCCGGCGCGTTGCAGCAGCTTCCAGTTGAGGTCGAAGTAGGGGTCTTCCCAGCTTCGGCCTTCGGTGGCTTTCACGAAGGCGAATTTCAGCCCCGGCTCGCGCGCCACGGTGGGCCAATCGATATCGCCCTGGTAGCTCGATACATCGACGCCGCGCACCGCATAGCCCGCCAGCGCGGGTGTGCGCTCGTTGCCGCTGCCTTTGGGCGGGCGCACGTAGTGGCGGTAAAACCGGTACGCCCTGCTGTAGAGCTTGCGTTGGAGCGTCGGCGAGAGCAGCACCACCAGCCCCGCCAGTGCCACGCCCACCAGCAGCCACCGCCCATAGCCCCACCCGCGCGGAGCAGGCGCCGAGGGCGGCGCAGGCGACGGAACAGACGGCGGAACGACGGACGGCATCAAGGGCTGAACTGCGACGTAACAAAGCTACGCGCCCACTCCGCCGCACCCCCGACCTTTGCGCCATCGGCACCGTTTTTCCGTTTTCAATGCCCGCCCCCTCCCCCACCGCCGACGGCGACATCCGCGAACCCGACGGCCACCGCGTCGAGGAGCTGCACGGCGTCACGCTGGAGCGCATCGTGCGCTACCTCGAAGCCACCTACGGCTGGCCCGGCCTCGACGAGCGCCTGCGCCTCAACTGCTTCGCCGTGAACCCGAGCGTCAAGTCGGCGCTCACGTTTCTGCGCCGTACGCCGTGGGCGCGGCAGAAGGTGGAGACACTGTACGTCAGCACCCGCAAGGCAGAGCTGCGTTCGACGAACCCGGCCAGTCCGCATTGAAGTTGTGGGGAGGCGCATCGTTGGCCATTGAGGTAGTTGCTGCCGTGCGGCCGTGGCCCAGCCGCCGGGGGCCAGCCGGCGGGGCCCGAGGTAGCAACGCCGCTGGCGCCGCAACCCGCGTGTAGCCCAGGGTAGCACTCCCTACGGGATAGCACCCCTGGGATGCGGAACACAACCCCTTCGGGGTGGCCTACTGGCCGAAAACCGCGCGTCCGGTCAAGAAACCGTCGTCACAAGTTCATTCCTCATTCCTCATTAATCCTTGCCCGGTCTCTACCTCCACATCCCGTTCTGTCGCCAAGCGTGCCACTACTGCGATTTCCATTTCAGCACATCGCTGGCGCGGAAACCGGCCGTTCTCGCGGCGCTGGCGCGCGAAGTGGAGCTGCGCGCCGATTTTTTCGGGCCGAACCCCGCGCCACTCACCAGCATCTACTTCGGCGGCGGTACGCCGTCGCTGCTCACGGCGGACGAACTGCTGGCGCTGTTTGAGCACATCGGGCGATTTTTTGCGTGGGCTGCGGACGCCGAAATCACCCTCGAAGCCAACCCCGACGATCTCTCGCCGCAATGGCTCGCCGACCTGCGCGCTACGCCCGTTAACCGCCTCAGCGTCGGCATTCAGTCGTTTCACGAGCCGCATTTGCGGCTGATGAACCGCGCCCACTCGGCGGCCGACGCGCTGACGTGCCTCGGCCGCGCGCGCGATGCGGGGTTCGCCAATTTCAGCCTCGACCTCATTTACGGCATTCCCGCGCCCGACCATTCCGCGTGGGCGCGCGACCTCGATACGGCCCTTGCGCTCGCGCCGCCGCACCTCTCGGCGTACGCGCTCACCGTCGAGCCGCGCACGGCGTTGGGGCGCTGGACGGCGAAGGGGCGCTTTCGGCCGTCCACCGACGACTTTACGGCGCGGCAATTTGAACTGCTCACCACAGCGCTGGTCGGCGCCGGATACGAGCACTACGAAATCTCCAATTTCGCGCGGCCCGGTCGCCACGCTCGCCACAACTCGGCGTATTGGGACGGCGCCGCCTACCTGGGCCTCGGCCCGAGCGCGCACTCCTTCGACGGCCGCGCCACGCGCTGGGCCACCGTGGCGTCCAACGCGGCCTACGTGGCGGCGCTCGAGCGCGGTGAGCTGCCCGCCACCGCCGAAACTCTCACCCCGCGCGACCGCGCCAACGAGTATCTGATGACGAGCCTCCGCACCAGTCGGGGCACCGATCTGGCGCGCCTACGCACCGAGTTCGGCCGCGATGTGCGCGCCACCCACGCCGCCTATCTGGCCGATTTGCTGGCGCGCGGCCTCGCCACGCACCACGCCGACACCCTGCGCCTGACCACCGCCGGCCGCCTGCTCGCCGACGACATCACGCTCGCGCTCTTCGAGTGAGCCGCCAGTCCGGCCCGCTTGCGTTACCTTCGATTATGCTGAAACCCCTTGCCGAGGTCGTGGAGCCGGGCGCCGATTTTTTTGTGGAAGACATCGCGCTCACGGCCATCGTCTTCGATGCCAATGACGACGACGTGACGCTCTGGGTCACGACGTTTTTCGACCAAGAGCTGCACTTTTTCCACCTCGCCGCCACCTTCGCCGACCTCAGTACGCTGTTGCGGCTGGCCGGCGAGCGCGGCGCCGAGATCGATCTGGAAGTAGCCACCGCCCTGGCCAACGAAAGCGAGGAAGCCGACGAGGAAGAGCAAGAAGACGAAGCACCGACAGCCGGGCCTCCGCCCGAAGCCGGTTCCGAAATTGAATCCGGCGACGCCGCCGATTCTGATGCCGACGACGACCAGCCGCTCTACCCCACGCTCCTCGAGTTCATCAGCGAAGACCGCCCGCCCGTGGTGCTGCCCGGCGTAGCCCTCAAGCTCGCCTTCACCTACACCGACGAGACCGACACCGAAGCCGCCTTCAACATCTTCGCGCTCGAAGGCATCTACCTGCACCTTACCTGACGCGCGCGCCGTGGCCGAGCCGGTCATCTACCTCATTCCGGGCCTCGGGGCCGATGGGCGCATCTTCGAGCGGCTGCGGCTGCGCGGCCGGGTGCGGGTGCTCGACTGGCTCGAACCGCTGGCTGCCGACGAGCCGTTGGCCGCCTACGCCGCCCGCCTGGCCGCCCCGATTCCGGCCAACGAAGCCTGCTGGGTGGTGGGCGTATCGTTCGGCGGCGTGGTGGCGCTCGAAATCGGCTGCCTGCGCCCGCGCGCCCGCGTGGTACTCGTTTCGAGCCTGCCGTCCCCGACCGAACGCACCGGCTGGGTGCGCCTGGGCGCGTGGCTCCACGCCGACCGGTGGCTGCCCATCGGGCTGCTGCGCCGCCTGCCGCGCGCCGGCGAGTGGTTCTTCGGCGTATCGGGCGGGCGTGGCAATACGCTTTTCCGCGAGCTGCTCTCGCTCCTGACTCCTGCTTATACCCGATGGGCGCTGCGTTCGCTGTTCCGCTGGCCGGGCTGCACCACGCGCCCCGTCGCGCACCTCATCGGCGACCGCGACCACGTGTTTCCGACGGCCTTCCGCACCGCCACCCACGTGCTGCCCGGCGCCACGCACTTCGCCGTCGTGACACACGCCACGGCAATCAGTGCCATCCTCAACGAGCTGACTGCCGCCGAACCGGCGTAAGCACATATTTCAGGTTGCGGGTTGCCCCCCAGGGGATACCGAACGGTAGCAATCGATGGCCTTATCACAAACCGTGTCGCCGTCAGGAGATACTGACCTGCGTCAAATCGGTATCCCAAGAGGCTGTTTACGTTGTTGCCGAAGGGGTTGGTGCGCGGATGTAGCGCGGGGCGCCGGCCTTGATTCCGCGCCGCTAACTTAAACAACCCCTAACGGGGACATTCACATCGATTCTATTCAATCTGTCACTGTTCGGTATCACCTGATGGGGATAACCTGCAACGTGGGTTAAATAGTCGCACACGTCGAGGCGCAACTTTGCGTCTTCGGTGGTTGGGTTGCGCTGTGCAGCGGAGACGCGAATAGGCGTCTCTACAACCCGTCCGCCGCCCCCCAAACGTGCTCCCGATGATCACCTTCGACTCCACCGCCCCTCTCGACATCTCCCTCCCGCTCGCCCCTGCCCCCGAGCAGGTCAACTGCTTTTGGGCCGAGCCGCTGACGGTCGAGACCATCCGCGTCGGCTCGTTCGTGGGCAGCGTACGCGAGGGCGGTTCCACCAACTACAAACGCATCGGCTTCACGCCGCACGGCAACGGGACGCACACCGAGTGCTACGGCCACATCGCCCCGGAAGCGCCCGAGGCCACCCTACCGGCCTGCCTGACGCGATTCCACTTCTTCGCCGAGCTGATTTCGCTGCCGCTTCACACCACGCCCGACGGCGACCGCATCATCCGCCTGGCCGATGTGCAGAAGGCGTTGGTCGGCGCTGCCGGTACGCCCGAAGCCGTCGTGTTCCGCACCCTGCCCAACGACGACGCCAAGCGCACCCGCCAGTATTCGGGCACCAATCCGCCGTACCCCGAGCCGGGCATCGGCGCGTGGCTCGCTGAGCAGGGCGTCCGGCACTGGCTCCTCGACCTGCCTTCCGTGGACCGCGAGCTTGACGAGGGCCGCCTCGCCAACCACCACCAGTTTTGGCGCTACCCAATGGCCACCCGCCGCGACGCCACCATCACGGAGCTGATTTTCGTGCCCGACACCGTGCCGGATGGGCGCTACATACTCAATCTACAAATCACCAGCCTCGCCGCCGACGCCAGCCCCAGCAAGCCCGTGCTCTACGCCCTTACCGATGGATAACGACGCCCACATCGGCGGCAATCCGCGTTTTCAAACGCCGAAAAGGGCTGCCCCCGGTTGGGAGACAGCCCTCATCAGACCTGACGCCGAAGCGGCGGGGTAAGCTCGTTTACTCGGCGACGGCCGCTTCGGCCTCCGCCGCGAACGGCACTACGTGAACGTACGAGCGGTTTTCGCGGCCTTTGCGGAATTCCACTACGCCGTCGGTCATCGCGAAGATCGTGTGATCCTTGCCGATGCCCACGTTGGCACCGGGGTGGTGCTTGGTGCCGCGCTGCCGCACGATGATGTTGCCGGCGATCACTTCCTGACCACCGAAGAGTTTTACGCCGAGGCGCTTGGAGTGCGATTCACGGCCGTTGTTCGACGAGCCTACGCCTTTCTTGTGAGCCATTTTTTGGGAGAGCTGTAAGCCGACAGTTACAAGCTGCAAGCTTTTTTATCTGAGATGAACCCGGCGCGCCAGTAGCTTGCAGCTACTAGCTCACCGCTTGTGGCTGTCCTTAGCCGATCGTCTCGATCAGGACTTTGGTGTAGCTCGAACGGTGACCGATGGTCTTGCGGTAGCCTTTGCGGCGCTTCTTCTTGAACACGCGGATTTTCTCGCCGCGCAGGTGTTCAAGGATTTTGCCGCTCACTTTCACGCCGGCCAGCGTCGGGGAGCCCACGCGCACGGCGCCGTCGGCTTCCGTCAGCAACACGTTGCCGAACTCGATCACATCGCCCACGTTGCCGGCCAGGCGGTTGGCGTACACGTACTTACCCGCCTCAACTTTCGTTTGCTGCCCGGCGATTTCGACGATTGCGTACATCGGATTTCTTCGTTTGGTCTATTTGGGGCTGCAAAAGTAGCCGGTTTCGTGCAATCTGCCAAACGAAGCGCGAAGTTTTACACAACTGGTGCCCCGTGCAGGGGGCCGCGCCAACTAGTTTTCCACATTCAGGGGCACTCAATGTGAAGCTTTTGTTAGCAAAATCGCCCCGTTTGCCTCGATTTTCTGTGGACAACCCGGCTTTTCCACAACCAAAATGTGCATAACCGGGGATAACTCGGTGCAAAACCGCCCGCCCACCGTCTGCCGACGTGGCGGGCCGCCCGGCCGGAGTCGTATTTTTGGGGGCAGGTGGCGCAACCATTCCGGGCGGCGCCGGTTGAGTTTCCCGTCCTGCCTTCGCTGAGTTTTCGCCACCCGCCCCGCCTCGCTTATGGAGCCGCTTCTGACCGAGAATAAAAACCGTTTCGTTCTCTTCCCCATCCAGCACGCCGACATCTGGCAGATGTACAAGCAGGCGGAAGCCTCGTTCTGGACGGCCGAAGAAATCGACCTCTCACAGGATCAGAAGGATTGGGACAACCTCAACGACGGCGAGCGCCACTTCATCTCGCACGTGCTGGCGTTTTTCGCCGCCTCCGACGGCATCGTGAACGAGAACCTCGCCGTCAACTTTATGCAGGAGGTGCAGTCGCCGGAAGCGCGCTGCTTCTACGGATTTCAGGTGATGATGGAAAACATCCACTCCGAGACCTACTCGCTCCTGATCGATACGTATATAAAGGACCCGGCCGAAAAACACCGCCTGCTCAACGCCCTCGACACGGTGCCCGCCGTGAGCAAGAAAGGCGAGTGGGCCTTGAAATGGATCAACTCCGAGAGCTTCGCCGAGCGCCTCATCGCGTTCGCGGCCGTGGAGGGCATCTTTTTCTCCGGGTCGTTCTGCTCGATCTTCTGGCTCAAAAAGCGCGGCCTGATGCCGGGCCTCACCTTCTCGAACGAGTTGATCTCGCGCGATGAAGGGCTGCACTGCGATTTCGCGTGTTTGCTCTACAACAACTACCTGGTAAACAAGTTGCCGCAGGAGCGGGTGCGCGAGATCATCGCCAACGCCGTCGAGATCGAAAAAGAGTTCGTGACCGACGCGCTGCCCGTCAACCTCATCGGAATGAACGCCAAATCGATGCAGCAATACATCGAGTTCGTCGCCGACCGGCTGCTGGTGTCGCTGGGCTTGCCCAAGCACTACAACGCCGCCAACCCCTTCGATTTTATGGAGATGATTTCGCTGCAAGGTAAAACCAACTTCTTCGAGAAGCGCGTGGCCGAATACCAGAAAGCCGGCGTGATGAGCGAGCGCACGGAGAACGTGTTTTCGCTGGATGAGGATTTTTAGAAGTTGGTTGTGGTAGCAGCGCGGATGTAGCGCGGGGCGCCGGCCCGCCACGAGCGAAGCGAGTAACTGCATACGGCTCGGCGCGTTCCTAGCCGCCTTACTTAGCCACCGTGTTACTCGCTTCGCTCGTCGCGGGCCGGCGCCCCGCGCTACATCCGCGCCATCCGCGCCGCCATACACAATGACCCGAAATCCGCTCCAAGCTGCTTGTTGAGTGGCGCGGCCCCTCCCCGACGTGGCGTTGGAGAGGGGCCGCGCGGTGTTTGGGCAGAGGTGATTACCTTTCAGCATCGCCGACAACGTCAGGGGAGCTATGAGCGTCTGGTTGGCGATGGCAATATTGCAGTAAATCGACTGCCTCACCGTTAGCCCATCTCAACTGATGCGTTTCCCGGTATTTTTTTCGCGTTACTGCTCCTGCTCCTTCCAGCCCGCCCGACCGTCGCGCAAACGGCGCCCGCCAACGATCTGTGCCAAAATGCGACCATCGTGTTCGGCAGCAGCCGGATCTACGGTAATGCCTCGAACGCCACTGATGACTTGCCGGGAATGGTCGGATGCCAAGCTGGGACGGCAAGCAGGAGCTTCCCGGAGGTCTGGTACACCTTCGTGGCCGATAGCTCTGCCTTGCGCTTCAGCCTGACTGCCTACCTCGACTCAGTAAGCCTGCATTTATTCTCTGGCACCTGCGCCGGCTTGACGCTGGAAGGAAGCTGGTGTGGAACACCCGATTCGAGTGGAAACACCGCTATCAGCGGCACACACAACGGATTGGTGACGGGGCGTAGCTATTATCTGGCTGTGGGGCTGGTGCAGCGGGGCGGTTTCCAGATGGATATCGAACTGCGCCGCCCGGCGGCCAATCCGGCACAGGACTGTCCCAACGCCTTCGTGCTCGCTCACCTGACGAGCATACAGCAAGGCCCGTTCAATCTGGGCTCCGGAACGGTAGTGGATGAAGTGACGACCACTAATTCCTGTTTCGGCGACCAGTTTGGCGCCAACACCGACAAGCGCCAGCCGAAATGGTATCGTTTCACGGCCGGGGCCACCGGGCCGCTGATGTTCAACATCAACCCCGTAGTCAGCGCTGACGATTATGACTGGGCCGTGTGGGACATCACCACCGACCCGCTCAACTGCACCACGAAGGCAACGCGCTGGCCTGCAACTGGTCAGGTACGCGCGGCTCCACTGGCCTGAGTGGCTGCCCAAGTCTTGAACCGGGCTACCTGCCCGGCGCCAACACCTATGACAATACCACGACTGGTGCAACGGGCGCCAATGCGCCAATTACAGTTAGGACTTACGCACTCGCCGGCAGTAGTGCCGGGATGCGCGGGTTTTGGAGT
>ERZ1066122.2420-NODE-2420-length-12311-cov-5.441906_pt1 | contig 12311 bp, 8 predicted proteins | sample MGYA00382769_ERZ1066122 | MGnify/ENA primary metagenome ERZ1066122 (study PRJEB33369, sample SAMEA5778352) | biofilm metagenome | biome: Industrial cooling water; feature: Water cooling tower basin; material: Biofilm | place: United Arab Emirates | collected...
CGGCCTCGGCGCAGGTGGAGATGGCGGTGATCTGCGGCACGCCGATGCCCGCCACGATGCGCGTGGTGCAGATGGAGCCCGGCCCGATGCCGACCTTGACCGCATCGGCGCCCGCCTCGATGAGCATGGTGGTCGCCTCGGGGGTGGCGACGTTGCCAACGATGAGGGGGGTATTCGGCGCCTGCTTTTTGGTGGCGATGCAGGCCTCGCGCACCGAACGGGTATGGCCATGCGCCGTGTCGATGACCAAGACGTCGACGCCGGCCGCCAAGAGGCGCTCGACCCGTTCTTCGCGATCGGCACCGACGCCCACCGCCGCGCCGCAGCGCAGACGCCCCATATTGTCCTTCGAGGCCTCGGGGTAACGCTCCGCCTGCAGAAGGTCTTTGATGGTGATGAGGCCGACCAGGCGGCCATCTTCGCCGATCACGAGCAGCTTTTCGATGCGGTGCTCATGGAGGAGTTCGCGCGCTTTGTCGCCCGAGACTCCCGGCGAGACGCTGACGAGCTCGCGGGTCATCAGGCGTTCGATGGGCTGCTGCAGGTTTTTCTCGAAGCGGATGTCGCGGCTGGTCAAGATGCCCACTGGCCGGCCTTCGTGCACCACGGGCAGGCCCGAGATCTCGTGCCGCCGCATGAGCTCGAGGGCCTCTTCGAGGCGCTGCTCGGGGCGCACGGTGACCGGGTCGACGATCATGCCGCTCTCGGCACGTTTGACCCGCAGCACCTCGCGGCCCTGCTCTTCCGGGCTCATGTTTTTATGGATGATGCCGATGCCCCCCATGCGGGCCATGGTCACCGCGGTACGCCATTCGGTGACCGTGTCCATGGCGCTCGAGACCACAGGGATGCGCAGATCGAGTCCGCGTGTCAGCCGGGTCGAGACCTCGGCTTGAGAGGGCAAAAAATCGGCATAACCCGGCAGGAGCAGAACGTCGTCGAAGGTCAAAGCCTCGGGAAATTCCCGCTGTTTCACATGGCCTCCTTAGGCAGGGGCCGAGTATAGCGCGCGCTCGCTCATCTGTCGCACCGCAGGATGGAAATGTCTTCGCCGAGGCCTTAGCCTATGGTAATTTCAGCCTTTGGTAGTTTCGGTGGCAAAAAGGGAGTTTCCGTGTCAAGCCGGGCCTCCCTAGGGTGTAGGTATTTCGGGGTTGGCAATGAAATTGAATTTGGACGAGATGACAGCGGCCGACGTGGACGCCGCATACGAGAGTTATCTCGAACGCTTTAAGTCTCTTTTCGGCGACAAAGCCGAAGGAACCTTCGTCAAATTCGGTCATACCTTGGTGCAGCGTCTGGGCCGTGCCGATTTCGAAGCTCGGCTGCGCAACTACGTCGAGGTCCGCACCCGCTGCCGCAGCATGCTCGAGAGCGGCTCCACCATCAGCGACGCCGTGACGCTCGATTTCGAAGAGGCGGCCGCCTGGTTGGTGCTTAAAGCGCTCAACCTCCTCGATATGTTTTCTGGCGAGATGGGCTAGACCGACACCCCTCGCATGAGCTAGCGTGCGGGGTTTCTCGAGGCCGAGGCCGACTTGCGCCTGGCCGGAAGCCTCTCTTTTTCAGGTCGTAACGCCGTGTTAGCTAGACGTGCACTGGTGACAGGAGCGAGCCGCGGGATCGGTGCGGCCATCGCCCGGCGTCTGGCGGCCGATGGGCTAGCCATCATCCTCAACTACCGCCACAGTCGCGCAGCGGCCGAAGCGGTCAAAGGCGAGATCGAAGCCCAAGGGGGCGAAGCCGAGCTCTGCCCTTTCGACGTCGCTAGCCGCGAGGAGAGCGCCGCCGCCATCGAGGCCTTGTTGCGCGATCCGCGGCCGATCTCGGTGCTGGTCAACAACGCCGGCATGGTGGCCGACACCAACTTTCCCTCGATGAATTGGCAGCAGTGGGAATCGGTGACGCGCACCAGCCTCGATGGTTTTTACAATGTGACGCAGCCTCTGGTGATGCCGATGGTGCGGCAAAAATATGGCCGCATCATCAGCATGTCTTCGATCTCGGGGCTGAGCGGCAACCGCGGCCAGGTGAACTACGCCGCCGCCAAAGCGGGCCTAGTGGGCGCGACCAAAGCCCTGGCCATCGAGCTGGCGAAGCGGAAGATCACCGTCAACGCCGTCGCTCCCGGGCTCATCGATACCGAGATGATCGAAAACGTGCCCGACTTTGTCGTCAAAGAGCTCGTGCCGGCCCGCCGCCTGGGCAAACCCGAAGAGGTGGCCGAGCTGGTGAGCTTTTTGGCGAGCGATCGCGCCGCCTACATCACCGGGCAGGTAATCCGCATCGACGGAGGCCTCTTATGAAATCGCAGCGACTATGGGATGTGATCGTCGCCGGCGCGGGCCCGGGCGGCTCGGCTTCGGCGGCTCTTTTGGCCAAAAAAGGCTTTCGCGTGCTGGTGCTCGAAAAGGACGAGTTTCCGCGCTTTCATATCGGCGAATCGCTGCTGCCCGCGTCGGAGCTGGTGCAGAGCGAACTCGGCGTCGACATCGACCCCGAGGTCTTCCTCTTCAAGCGCGGCGCGCAGTTCCTTTGCGAGGCCAGCGGGCGCCACAAAGCCTTCGACTTCGCCGAGGCCCTGCCCGGACCGCAGCGTTATGCCTGGCAGGTCGAGCGGGCGCGTTTCGACACCCTGCTCCGCGATCGCGCTTTGGCGTTTGGCGCCGAGGTGCGGCATGGCGTTCGCGTCGAAGAGGTCTCCACCAGCGAAGAAGGCGTCGAGGTATCGAGCAGCGCCGGTCGTGAGCGGGCGCGCTACTTTATCGATGCGAGCGGCCAGGGGCGCCTGCTGGCGAGCAAAATGCGCAGCGTCGAGGCCTTCCGCGACTTCGGCAAAGCGGCGCTGTTTACGCATTTTCACGCGCTTTCGGACGAGGCTTGGGGCGAGATCGCGCCGCATCACGATGTGCGCATCCTGATGATTCCCGAGGGTTGGGCTTGGGTGATTCCCCTTGCCGGCAAGCGCTTGAGCGTCGGCGTCGTCAGTCAGCGACAGGGCATTCAGCGCGAGGATCTCGATCGCTTCTTGGCGCAGTCGACGCTCTTGCAGCGGCTGACGCGGGGGGCCGAACGCGGCGAAACGCGCTGCATCGGCAACTTCAGCTACCGCAATGCACGGCCTTTCGGTCCACGTTATGCCTGCGTCGGCGACGCGGCCTGCTTCATCGATCCGGTCTTCTCTTCCGGCGTTTCTCTGGCGCTGCAAGGTGCCTCGCAGATCGGCCGCGCCCTGGCCGAGGCGCTCGAGAAAGGCGAGGAGGCGAATCCTCGACTGATGGCCGGCATCGAAGGTCGCCTCGAGCAGGGTTACGCCACCTTTGCGGCCCTGGTCTACCGCTTCTACAACACCCGCTTCGTCGACAATATGATCTTCGGCGCGCCCGACGATGGCGAATACCGCGCCGGTGTGGTGAGCGTCCTGGCCGGCGACGTCTACCGCAACGACAACACCTTCGCCGACATGCTGCTTCGCTCGCGCCGCCGGCCCGACGCCAATGCGCGCGGCGCGACCGCGCTCCAGTCGATGGCAGGATGAGCGCTCGCCCCCTCCCGATCACGGGCCTTGCGCTCTGCAATGCCTTGGGCGATTCGGCGGCGGCGGTGCGCGATGCGCTCTTCGCCGGCCGATCGGGCCTGGGCCCCTCGCCTATCCCCCTGCCCTTCGAGACCTGCGTCGGCGCCATCGACGCCGCTCTGCCGCCTCTGCCCTCGGCCTTGGCGGCCTGGGATACGCGCACGCACCGCATCGCTGCCCTGCTCCTCGCGCAGCTCGAAGGTGAGCTTGGCCGCCTGCGTCGCCGTTGGTCGCCCGGACGCATCGCCGTCTTGCTCGGCACCAGCACGGCCGGCGCCGATGTCACCGAGGGCGCCTACCGAGATTATCTACGCCAGGGGGCGCTGCCGCAGGGTTACGACCTGTTCAAGCAGCATACCTACGGCGCGGTGCTCCACGTGGTGCGCGAGCTGACGGGTGCGCGAGGCCCGGCCTGGGTGGTCTCGACTGCGTGCACCTCGAGCGCCAAACCGCTGGCCTCGGCGCAGCGTTTGATCCGTGCCGGCCTCATCGACGCAGCGATCGTCGGCGGCATCGATACCCTTTGCGGCATGACGTTGCGCGGCTTCCACTCTTTGGAGGCGCTCTCGCCGAAGCCCTGCCGGCCTTTCGCGGCGCAGCGCGATGGCTTGAACATCGGCGAAGGGGGCGCCTTTCTGCTCGTGGAGCGCGAGGGGGAGGCCCTGGCCTTGCTCGAGGGCGTGGGCGAGAGCTCCGATGCCTACCATATCTCGGCGCCGCATCCCGAGGGGCGCGGGGCGCGTCTGGCGATGGAGCGGGCCTTTGCCCAGGCGGGCTGCGACCCAAGTTCGGTCGATCATATCAACGCGCACGGCACCGGCACACGCCTCAACGACGCGGCGGAGGCGCAGGCGATCGCCGGCCTCTGCGGCAACGAGGTGCCGGTGGTATCGACCAAAGGCTACACCGGCCATATGTTGGGCGCGGCGGGCGCTTCCGAGGCGGCCTTCGCCATCTTCAGCCTGCTCGAAGGGCGAATCCCGCCCTCTCTCGGCTGTTTGCCTCTCGACGAAAAGATCACCATCCGCGTCTGCAGCGAAGGGGTGCAAGCTCGCGTGCGGCGGGTGCTGAGCAACTCCTTCGCCTTCGGCGGCAACAACGTCAGCGTTCTACTCGGAGCGACACGATGAGAAGCGAGGAAGTGGCGGTGGTCGGCTATGGCCTCTTCGTCCCCGGCTTCGCCGGCGTGCCGGCATGGACGAAAGGCGTTTACGACGCGGCCCAAAGCGCTCCCCTCGCGCTCTCGATCCCGGCTCGCCAGAGGCGGCGAACCAGCACGCTGACCAAAGCCTTGGCCGATGCCTACGCCGAAGCCTTGGCGATGGCTAATCTCGCCGCGCCCGAGGTCGCCTCCGTCTTCGCTTCGGCGCTGGGCGAGGCCTCGACCATGTTGGGTTTGCTCGAACAGCTCTGGAGCGAAGAAGGCTTGCTCTCGCCGCAGCGTTTCGTCACCAGCGTCCATAACGCGGCGGCCGGTGTCGTCTCCATCGCCGGCGGCAACCAAGGCTTCTCCACCTCGCTCGGCGCCGACTACGACACGCCGGCGATGGCGCTCGCCGAAGGCATCGGCCTGGTCTTGGCCGAAGGCGCTGCGGTCGTGGTCTGCTGCGGCGACGAAGGCATCTCGGGCGACCTCGTGCCCGCCGGCAAAGGCTGGGAGCTGATGGCGGCGGCGATCGCCCTCGTGCCCAGCGAACGAGCGCCCACCGCTGCGCCGCGGCTGCGATTGGAGGAGGGGCCCGTCTACGGAGAGGCCGACGACGCAGACTCGAGCGAGCGTTGGGCTCCTTTGGCGCTCTCCCATGAGCTGGCCAGCAACCCTTGTGTAGGCTTGCTCGAGCTCGTGGACGCCCTCGCACGCGACAAACAAGGCAGCGTACGCCTCGATCGCGGTCAAGGTGCAGGCTACGTGGCGCACCTCCATCGCGGAAAGGGCTCTGAGCTTCGAGCCGGCGATCCGGGCAGCGCGGAGAGAGGTGTGGCGCCGTGATCGACGAACGCGCAGCCTCCCCAAGGATTGGTGCCGAGGGCGGCTACCCAGCCATCGCTGAGCTGATCCCGCACGAGGGACGCATGGTGCTGCTGGAGCAGATGCTCGAGTGGGCTCCTGGTTTTGCCCTTTGCCGAATGCGCGTACGCGAAGGCAGCCCCTACGTTTCCCAGGGCGAACTTGCCGCGGCCTTCACCTTGGAAGCCATGGCGCAATGCGTCGCCGCCTGCCTAGGCTACGAAGCCTTTCGCGGCGGCGAAGGGGTGCGCGTCGGCATGATCATCGCGTGCCGGCGTTTCACGGTGCATCGCGCCAAGGTCGCCGCCGGACGAGAGCTCTCGATCCGAGCGCGACGCACGCGGGGCAACGATAGCCTCAGCCACTTCGAATGCGAAGTGCGCGACTCGGAAGAAAGCGTGGCCGACGCCCTACTCACCTTATTTCATGGCGAGCGCCCACCCGGCTTCTGAGTTCGAGCGCAGGGCTCAGAGGCGTAGAACTTGAGCTTGAGGAACTCGACGCTGATCAAATAAGCGAAGGTAATGCCCAGCAGGGCGAGCCAAAGCTGCAGCGGCAGTTCGACGAAAGCAAAACTCCGCTGCGTCCAGGGCAGCGAAACCAGCAGCGGCAAAACGAGCAGCGTCAGGCAAGTCCATAAGGCGAGAGGCCAGGCGGGCCTGCTGGTGAAGACGGGGCGCCGCGTGCGCAAAAGGAGCGCCACGAGCAGTTCGCTCAGCAAGGACTCGACGAACCAGGCGCTGCGAAAGGTCGCCACCGGAGCGCGTGCGACGTAATGCAGCCAGGCGAATGTAATGCCGTCGAAGCAGGAGCTGGTCAGGCCGAAGAGCAGCATGAAGCGCTGTAGACGGGAGAGCTCCCAGCGTTGCGGAGCCAAGGTCAGTTCAGGGTCGACTCGGTCGGCCGCCAGGGCGGTGGCCGGGAGATCGGACAAGAAGTTGTTGAGTAAAATCTGCGAGGCCGTGAGCGGCAGGAAAGGCAGAAAGGCCGATGCCGCCGCCATGCTGAGCATGTTGCCGAAGTTGGCGCTCTGCGTCGCGTAGAGGTATTTGAGGGTATTGGCGAAGGTGCGCCTGCCCTCGTGGACGCCGGCGACGACTACGCCGAGATCTTGGCGCAGCAAGACGATATCGGCCGCGTCGCGCGCCACGTCGCTGGCCGAATCGACCGAGATGCCGACATCGGCGGCGTGCAAAGCAGGGGCGTCGTTGATGCCGTCGCCCAGATAGCCTACGACATGACCTGACTTCTTGAGCGCCAAGAGGATGCGCTCCTTTTGGTTGGGTTCAATCTCGGCAAAGAGGCTGCAGCGCTCGACCTGGCGCAGAAGCGCGTCGTCGCTGATCTTGGCGAGCTCCTCGCCTCGCAAGCAGGGATCGCTCTCGAGGCCGATGACCTGCGCGACGTGTCGCACCACACCCAAGCTGTCGCCGCTGATGACCTTGAGGGTGATGCCGAGGGATTTCAGCGCGGCGGCGAGCTCTGGCACGTCGCCTTTCACCGGATCGGAAAAGAGCAGAAAGCCTTCGAAGACCAGCGCACGCTCGTGCTCGACACGGACCTCGATGTCGGTAGCGGAGGCGTGAGTCGACTCCGGATGCGATGCCCCGCTCGTGCTCGGCATCTCGCTTAGTCCTCGCGACGCCACCGCGAGGACGCGTAGGCCCTGCGCCCTCCAGCGCTCGGCGAAACGCAAGAGCTCCTGGCGCGCGGAGTCCTCGATGCTGCGCTCGATCGCGTTGTCTCGCCTGGAGCGGCAAACTTCGAGGACTTGCTCGAAGGCGCCTTTGCAGATCAAACGCAGGCCCTGCTCTTCTCGCACGACGACGCTTAGGCGTTTGCGGACGAAGTCGTAAGGGATCTCATCCACTCGGCGCTCGGGATCGACGTGCAGGCCTGCGGCCTCGGCCGCTTCGCCGATGGCGTCGTCCAAGGGGTTGCGCATCCCTTGCTGAAGCGCCGCATTGAGGGCCGCGAGTTCGAGCACGCGGCCAGAAGCCTCGCCGGAAGCATCGAGATGGGCTTGGAGATGGATCCGGCCCTCCGTCAAGGTGCCCGTCTTGTCCGTGCAGAGCACATCCATGCTGCCGAAGCCCTCGATCACCGCCGGGTGTTTGACGATCACTTCTTTGGCGGCCATGCGATGCGCGCCGCGCGACAGCGTGATCGCGACGATGGCGGGGAGCATCTCGGGTGCGATTCCGACCGCGAGCGCGATGGCGAAGAGCAGCGACTCGAAGGCCGGTTTGGCGTCGAGCAGGTTGAGGCCGAAGACCACAACCGTGAGCAGAAAGGCGATCCGGATCAGCATATGGCCGAAGCGCCGCAAACCGCGGTCGAAATCGCTTTCGGGTGGCCGTAGCACCAAGCGTCCAGCGATGGCGCCGAGGGCGCTCTCACCTCCGGTCGCGAAGACCACGGCCCGACCGAGACCTGAGCAGACGCTGCTGCCCATGAAGACGCAGTTGCTCCTCTTGGCGATGGGCGCGTCGCTGGGGATGCGGCCCGGTCGCTTCTCGACTGGAAAGGTCTCGCCGCTGAGCATGGCTTCATCGACGAAAAGGTCTTTGGCTTCGAGCAGGAGGGCATCGGCGGCGATTCGCGCGCCCGCCTGCAGCAGGAGAAGGTCTCCGACCACCACCTCTTGGGCGGGTAGCTCGAGCGCATGTCCGCCACGCCAGACCCGCGCGCGGGTTTGAACCCTGGCGCGCAGCTTGGCGACGGAGAGCTGGGCACGATGCTCCTGCGCTGCACCGAGCACCAAGCTCAAGCTCAAGATCGCAAAAATGACCAGGGCGTCGCTCCACTCGGAGAGCAGGAGCGAGAGCGAGGCGGCGAAGAGGAGGAGGAGCGTGAGCGAATTCGCAAGCTGCCTACCGAGGATGGCGAGGAGCGAGGTGCGCCCCTGCGCGTCGAGACGGTTCGGCCCGTAGAGGTCGAGGCGCCTCTGGGCTTCGTCTGGGTCTAGGCCCGCGGTCGAGCTACGGAGTTGGGCGAGCAGGACGCTCGGCGGTTCGGCACCGTAGGAGAAGGAAGCAGGGCGATCGGCGGTGCTCGCCGCCGATCGGACTCCTCGACGTCTTTGCCGATCGACACGCATGCCTCGAGCCTTAGCGCAGACGAGCCTGCTTGGCCCCTCTTCCAAGCGCGGGCCCGGGTCTTTCAAGCGCGCGCTTAGGCTCAGGCCAAGCCGCGGGCGCTGGTCATCAACACGCCGCCTTGATCGCGGGCCCGCAGCATGCGTGTCGCGTCGAGCAGGAGGTGACTTACCGCTTCGAGCGCGCGCTCGTCGAGCTGCAAGGTCACAGGGCCGAGGTGCAGCGAGACGCCGCCGCAATCCATGCAGCGCTTGACCTTTGCGATGCCATTGCGGGCCAAAAGTTCGTGCCGGCAGGGTCGAGAGTTGGACATCGGTTTCTCCTTACGAAGCCTTATTGATAATGATTTGCAATATCGCAAGCCTCTTGGCAAGGCGCGGAATGCAAAAAGACGAGCTCGCGCGACACCGCGGAACCCGAAGGAAAGCGCCGTGGGTACGACCCTGACGACGACGTTGCAGGCGCGATCCTCGTCCTCAGGAATCGCTCGACGCTGCGGCTTTAGGCGTGCTGGGAGCGGCGGAGCGCAAGCGACCCCATGCGCCGTAGGCGATGGGCAAAACGAAAAGCGTCAGCAAGGTCGAGGAGAGCAGCCCCCCGATCACCACCGTCGCCAGAGGTCGCTGCACCTCGGCGCCGGGCGCGGTGGAGAGGGCCATCGGCAGAAAACCCAAGGAGGCGACCAACGCCGTCATCAAGACCGGGCGCAAGCGGAGCTCGGCAGCGCGCTGAATCGCCTCGTCATGAGCGAGGCCCTCGTCGAACTCGAGATGACGCGCGAAGGAGATGAGCACCAGGCCGTTGAGGACGGCGACACCGAAGAGAGCGATGAAGCCGATGCCGGCGCTGACGGAGAAAGGGATGGCCCGCGCCCAGAGAGCGAGAACACCTCCCAATGTGGCGAAGGGAACCGCGAGCAGCACGAGGGCGACATGACGCGCGGAGCCTAGGGCCACCCAGAGCACGAAGGCGATGAGCACCAACGCGAGGGGCACGACGACCCAGAGCCGCGTCTTGGCTTCGCGGTAATGTTGAAACTGCCCGCCCCACTCCATGCGATAGCCGGCGGGGAGACGTAGGGAGCGTCCCAAGCTGCGTTGCGCCTCTTCGACGACGGAGAGCAGGTCTCTGCCCTCGATGTTGAACTCGACGGCCAAGCGTCGCGCCTGGGCTTCGCGGCTGATCTGCGCGGGGCCTTCGACGACTTCGAGACGCGCTACATCGCCGAGCGCCAGGGCTTTGCCGTCGCCAGCGATGAGGGGCAGGGACTCCAGCGTGGAGAAGTCGCCCCGGTAATCGACATCGAGCTTGAGCACCAAGCCGAAGCGGCGCTCTCCTTCGAGGACCTCGCCCACATTATGGCCGAGAGCGAGCGATTCGGTGAGCTGGTTGATGTCGGCGATGCGCAAGCCATGGCGCGCCAGCTTGATGCGATCGGGGCGGATGCGTAGGTAGGGGATGCCGCTCAGGGTCTCGACCCTGACGCCCGTCGCACCGGGGATGCGGCGGATGCGCGCGGCTGCGTGTTCGCCGAAGCGCCGCAAGACCTCCAGGTCGGGACCGTAGAGCAAGAGCGCGGCGTCGGAGCGCAGGCCCGCGACCAGTTCGTTGCTGCGCATCTCGATGGGTTGCGAGAAGGCGACCACAGCGTCGGGGACCGCATCCTCGACGCGGCGCTCCATCGTCTCGAGCAGCCGCGCTTTGCTCAAACCCCGGCGCCACTCGGCGTGGTCTTTCAAGGAGACGTAGATGTCGGCCTGCTCCATGCTCATCGGGTCGGTGGCGACCTCGGGCGCGCCGGAGCGGCCGACTGCATGGCGCACTTCGGGGAAGGTCATCAGCACCTTTTCGACCCGCAGATCGCTGCGTAGCGACTCGCTGAGCGCGGCGCTGGGCAGGCGCCGCAGCTCGAGCACGAGGTCACCCTCGTCCAAGGTCGGCACGAACTCGGCGCCGAGGCGCGTGAAGGCGAAGAGCGCGAGCAAAAGGGCAGCGAAGGAGAAGCCGACCACCTGAGCGCGGCGGCGCATCGCGGCGCGGAAGAGGGGCAGATAGAAGGCATGCACCTTGCGCAGCAGCCAGGTCTCCTGCTCGCCGCGCAGCGGCCGGATCCAGTGGCTCGCCATCACCGGTACCACCGTGAGCGAGGCGATGAAGGCGCCGGCGAGGGCAAAGAGCACGGTGATCGCCATGGGCTGGAAGAGCTTCCCCTCGACGCCGATCAAGCTGAGGATGGGGAGGTAGACGATGGCGATGATGATCTCGCCGAAGACGCTGGCCGAGCGCACCTCGAGGGTGGCCGACTCGATGAGACTGAGGCGCTCCTCGGCGCTCAACGCTCGATCGAGCTGCGAGGCGCGTTCGGAGAGGCGACGCACCGCGTTTTCGACGATGATCACCGCACCGTCGACGATGAGGCCGAAGTCGATGGCGCCGAGGCTCATGAGATTGCCCGAGTGACCCGTCCAGCGCATCAAGAGGATGGCGAAAAGCAAGGAGAGCGGGATGGTCAGGGCGACGACGATGCCGGCGCGCAGGTCGCCGAGCAGCAAGAAGAGGACGACGATGACCAGGAGGGCACCTTCGAGGAGGTTGCGCGCCACCGTGTGGATGGTGCGATCGACGAGCTCGGAGCGGTCGTAGAAGGCGCGGATCTTCGTTCCCGGCGGCAAGCTGGCTTCCAAGCTGCGCAGCCGCGCTTTGATCGCGGCGGTGACCTCGCGGGAGTTCTGCCCTTTGAGCATAAGGACGACGCCGAGCACGCTCTCGCCGCGGCCGTCTTTGGAGGCCACGGCGCGACGCAGACGCGGCGCCATCCGCATCTCGCCGAGGGTCTCGAGGCTAAGGGGCGTGCCCTGCGCGTTGGCGCCGATCACCACCTGCTTGAGGTCGTCGAGGTTGCGCACCAGGCCTTCGCTGCCGATGACCAGATGCTCACGGTTGTATTCGAAATAGCCGCCGCCCGCGTTGGCATTCGCTGCTTCGAGGGCGCCTGCCACGTCGCGAAGCGAGAGCCCCTGGGACTGCAGGCGCGTCGGCGAGAGCAGGGCCTGGTATTGCCGCTCCTCGCCGCCGTAGACATTGACCTCGACGATGCCCGGCACGCTGCGCAGCTGCGGCGCGATCTGCCAATCGAGGAGCTCGCGTTTCTCCATCAAGCTCAGGGCCGGGTTTTCGACGCTGAACTGATAGACCTCACCGAGCGCCGTCGAGATCGGCCCCATCTCGGGCCGCCCGTATTGCGCCGGGACGACGCGCTGCACCTCGCGCATGCGCTCATTGACCAACTGGCGGGCGAAGTAGAGATCGGTATCTTCACGGAAGACCAGGGTGATCACCGAGATGCCGTATTTCGACACCGAGCGCATCTCCGTCGTGCGCGGCGTGCTCGCGAGCGCGCGCTCGGCCGGGATGGTGATGTATTTCTCGACCTCGAGCGGGGACAAGGCTGGTGCCGAGGTGATCACCTGCACCTGCACATTGGTGAGGTCCGGAAATGCGTCGAGGGGCAGCTCGCGCAGGGCGGAGAAGGAGAGCACGAGGAAGACCCCCAGGGCCATCCACACCAAGGGCCGGTTGCGCAGAGAGGCACGGACGATGGCCGAGAGAAAGCGCACGCGCCCTACTC
>ERZ1066122.2422-NODE-2422-length-12291-cov-7.197777_pt1 | contig 12291 bp, 5 predicted proteins | sample MGYA00382769_ERZ1066122 | MGnify/ENA primary metagenome ERZ1066122 (study PRJEB33369, sample SAMEA5778352) | biofilm metagenome | biome: Industrial cooling water; feature: Water cooling tower basin; material: Biofilm | place: United Arab Emirates | collected...
CCGAGAAGGCCAAGGACGCCGAGGTGTTCGACCTCAAGGAGTTCTGGCACGTCGGTCGCTCGCTGCCCGGGGATCACCCGCTCGCCGCATTCATGGCCCCCAACGTCTGGCCCGCCGAGGTCGACGGCTTCCGCGAAACGGTGAGCGCGCTGTTCGACGCGTTCGAGACCGCCGGAGGGCGCGTGCTCGAAGCGATTGCGCTGCACCTTGGCCGCCCGCGCGACTTCTTTGCCGCGAGCGTTGCTGACGGCAATTCGGTGATGCGCCTGCTCCACTACCCGCCGCTGGGCGAAGATGCCCCCGAAGGAGCGATCCGCGCCGCGGGGCACGAGGACATCAACACCATCACCCTGCTGCTGGGCGCCGAGGAAGCCGGGCTCGAACTGCTCGCCAAGGACGGCCGGTGGCACGCCATCGACGTGCCCGCGGGCGCGCTGGTCATCAATGTCGGCGACATGCTCCAGCGCCAGACCAACGGGCGGCTGCGCTCGACCACGCACCGGGTGGTCAACCCGCGCGGGGAAGCGGCGCGCCGGGCGCGCTATTCGATGCCGTTCTTTCTCCATTTCCGGCCCGATTTCCTCATTACGCCGCTGCCCGAATGCATCAGTGCCGACGACGCCGTCCCGCCGCCGCCGCCGATCACCGCGCATGATTACCTCATGGAGCGTCTGCGCGAGATCAACCTCGCCTGAGGACGTCGATTCGCTCTGGCTCCCCGGGGTCTGAGAGCCCCGAGGGGCGTTGCTGCAATGCAACATAGAGACACAAAACGCACCCGATTGTGACACTTTTCTAGCCCTGTCACGGGCGCGCTCTAAGGGGTGCGCGCGCAGCGGCCCGGCGTTTCATCAAACTGTCACCGAACAGTCGCTTAGCCGCAAGCCTTCGGGCCTAAGGGCAGGCCGCGTCACGACCTTGTGTGTTCCTCTCCATCCCAATCAGGGGCTCAGTCCATGAAGCTTAAGTACCTCCTTGCCGCCAGCATGGTCAGCATCGCTGCGACCACTGCCGTCTCCACTCCGGTCTTCGCACAGCAGATCGTCACCGACATCAACGGCCGCGTCACCGACGAGGCGGGCGCCCCGATCGCCGGTGCGACCGTGACCGTCACCAACACCAGCACCAACGCGGTGCGCACCACCACCACCAGCGCCGACGGCAGCTTCCGCGTCTCCGCTCTGCCCCCGGGCGGCCCCTACGAAGTGACCGCCAATGCCGGCGGCTTCGAAGGCCAGACCGTGCAGGAGGTGTTCACCGCGCTCGGCCGTCCGACCAACTTCAACTTCTCGCTGACCGAAACCGTCGCGGGCGCCGCCGACAATGTCATCATCGTCTCGGGCGCGCGCGCCGGTGCCAGCCAGCTGGCGGTGGGCCCGGGCCAGGCCTTCGGCGCCCTCGAGCTCGAAAACTTCCCCTCGATCTCGCGCGATATCCGCGACATCATCCGTCTGGACCCGCGCGTCAGCCTCGAGTTCAATGGCGCCGAAGGCTTCGACCGCATTTCGTGCCTCGGCGGCAATGACCGCGCTAACACCTTCACCGTTGACGGGATCGTGCAGGCCGACGTCTTCGGCCTCAACGGGACGCCCTTTGCCGCGCGCAACTCGCTCCCGCTGCCCTTCGACGCGATCGGCCAGACCTCGGTCGAATTCGCGCCCTTCGATGTCGAGTATTCTGACTTCACCGGCTGTCTCATCAACGTGGTGACCAAGGCCGGCTCGAACGAATTCTCGGGCTCGGCCTTCATCACCTACTTCGATGGCGGCATGCAGAACAACGAGATCCGCTTGACCGACGGCACCACCCGCCCGGTCAACGCGGGCGAGGAAAAGCGTTGGGGCGCGACCCTTTCGGGCCCGATCATCAAGGATCGCCTGTTCTTCAGCTTTACCTATGAAGAAACCGACCTGGTCGAGGGCGCGGGCTCCTCGCCCTTCGGCTTCGGCGTCGGCAACCCGGAACGCGGCGTTACCATCGAGGATTTCCAGGAATTCAGCCGCATCGCTCGTGAGGTTTACGGTCAGGACACTGGCCCTGTCGCGACCTCGCTGCCCAACACCAGCGTGCGCTACTTCGGCCGTCTCGACGGCCAGATCAACGACGATCACCGCGTCGTGCTGACCTACCAGCGCCTCGACGAAAGCAAGATCGAGGACGATTCGGGTGCGGCCTTCTCGGGCTTCAATTCCTTCGAGAACGAAGGGACCGTTTCGGACTACTACTCGGCGCAGATCTATTCGAACTGGAGTGACACCGTATCGACCGAACTGCGCATCAGCCGCGCAGACGTGACCGACGTCCAGGGGCCGATCGGTTTCGACGAAGCCGATGGTGCCAACCCCGTCCCGCGCTTGATCGTCGGTGCGGCCAACGCGACCAGCGGGGAAATCCCGGGCGGTTCGAACGGCCAGCTGTTTTCGGGCCCGGGCTTCTCGCGCACGCTCAACCAGCTTCAGACTCAGGTCGATCAGGCCCGCTTCATCATCAACATCGATGCAGGTTCCGGTCACAAGATCAAGCTGGGGACAGAATACAACAACCTCGAGGTGTTCAACCTCTTCCTCCAGAACGCCACCGGGACGCTGTACTTCCAGAACCTCGCCGACTTTGAGGCGGGTTTGATCACTGGCGGCACCAACACCAGCATCAACTCCGACCGTCTGGTTGGTAACCAAACGGTAGGCGCGGACATCAACATCCCGCGCGGTGTCAACTTCAACAATGCCGCAGCGATCTTCGACCGCCAGATCTATTCGTTCTTCGCGCAGGATGACTGGCAGGCGACCGATCAGCTGTCGATCAACGCCGGCGTGCGTGTACAGCTGTATGATGGCGGTGCGCCGACCGCGAACCCGTTGTTCCTCGAACGCTTCGGCTTCTCGAATACAACCGGGTTCTCCTCGCTCGATCCGGTGATCCTGCCGCGCATTTCAGCCACCTACGATTTCGATAATGACGGCTTCTTCTCGGGCACCCGCCTGACCGGCGGCGTCGGGATCTTCGCAGGCGGTGATCCGGTGGTGTTCTTCTCGAACGCCTTCTCGAACACCGGCAACAACTTCGCCACGGCCAACACGAACCTGTGCCCCACCGGCTCGCTGACCCGTGGTCCGGGCGGCAAGATCAGCGTCCTTGATGCCCAGGGCAACTTCACCGGCATCCCGCAGTGTCTGACTCAGGCCGGGGCTGACATCGCCGCGCTCGGCAATGCTGCTGTCCAGTCCGTCGATCCCAACCTCGACATCCCGACCGCAGTGCGTGCCAATATCGGCCTTTCGACCGAATTCGGCACCGCAAGCGGCTTCTTTAGCGGCTGGCGCCTCAACCTCGACTACATCTACACCCGCTTCAACGACACGCTGACGGTAGTGGATCTGGTTCAACAGCCCGACCCGCGCGAAGGCCGCAACGGCTTTACCGTCGATGGACGCCCGATCCTGCGTCCGATCGATCCGCTGCGGGCTGGCTGCGACGCGCAGCTGGTGGGCACCGGCGGAAACAACCCGCAGTGGACCGGCCTGACCGCCGCGTGCTTCAACCCCGGCAACTCGGTGCTTCAGGAATTCCTGCAGCTGACCAACGGGCCGAGCTTCGAAGCGCACAACGCCTCGCTGATCCTCTCGAAGCGTTTCCGCGGCGGGATCATCACCGACGGCGGCAGCGTGAACGTGAACTTTGGTTATGCCTTCACCAACAGCCAGCAGTCGCCGAACGCGCGTGACGCGACCGCGGGCTCGTACTTCGACGGCACAGCCGCCTTCGATCCGCAGAACCTCGGCGTGTCGCGCTCTGGCTTCGAGACGCGTCATAACTTCACGTTGGCGATGAATTTCCAGGAAGAGTTCATCCAGGACTACAAGACCAACCTCGGGATCTTCTTCCGCGCATCGGAAGGGCGTCCTTACAGCCTCACCTACAACACGGCGACCGGCAACCCTCAGCCTCCCTTCTTCCGCGGCAACTCCTCGGCTGAAGAAAACGCGCTGGCTTACATTCCGACCGGGCTGAACGACCCGAACCTCTCGCCGCTCAGCAATCAGGCAGCGGTGCCGGCGTTCCTCGCTGCGCTGCAGAACGGTGTGCCGCTGCCCAACAGCAACGTGCGCCAGCGCCTGAACTGCGAATTCACCCCCGGCCGCACGGTGGAGCGCAACAGCTGCCGCAACCCGTGGGTGTTCGATCTCGACCTGCGCATCAGCCAGCAACTGCCCTTCCTCGGCAAGCTGACCGGGATCAAGAAGGACCGGATCGAGCTGTTCGCGGACGTGGTCAACGTCCTGAACCTCCTCGGCGATACCTGGAATAACGTCGACATCCTCGGCGGGACCGACGGGCGCGTGGCGGTCATCCAGGGCACCTACGATTCGCAGGGCCGTTACATCCTGCAGAACTTCCAGCCCGCCGGGACGAACGGCCAGCCGGGCAGCGGTGCATTTGCCGATACGCTTGCGGCCCCCTCGGTGTGGCGCATCCAGATCGGCGCGCGCTACGAGTTCTGATCTTTCGCTGCCCGCAAGGGACACAAGAGCGGCGGGGCCTTCGGGCTCCGCCGTTTGTGTTTGTGGGCGGGCCGGACGGGATCAGCCGCGGGCCAGCTCGCCCGCCGCCGCGTCATGCTCCGCAGCGATCGCGAGCAGGGCTTCGGCCCTCGCGGCCAGATCGCCGGGCGCGCTTGCGATGTCGGCAAGCGCCAGTTCGAGCGCGCGCGCCGCCTCGCCAAGCGCCGGCTCGCCGAACAGCGCGGCGGTGCCGGCGAGCTTGTGCAGCAGCCGGCCGAGCACCCCGGCCTCGGCCCCGGGCAGCGCGCCGCGGGAGGCGAGCCATCCCGCGCCGAGCGCGGCGCGCACCGCCACCAGCGTTTCCTCCCGCCGTGCCTGCCAGCGCGACACCAGCGCCGGCGAACGTGCCAGCGCCGAGGCGCGCACGACCGGGTCGGGCCGCTCGGCACGAGGCGGCGCGCCGGGCTGATCGGCCTCGACAATCCGCGTCGGCAGCCAGCGTTGCAGCGCGCGGGCGAGCTGGGCGAAGACCACCGGCTTGGCAAGGTGCCCCTGCATCCCCGCTGCGCGCGCCGCAGCGACATCTTCGGGGAAGGCGTTCGCCGTCAGCGCGATCACCGGCAGCAGCCCCGGCCCGATCCCCTCCTCGCGGATCGCGCGGGTCGCGGCGAGACCGTCGCAATCGGGCATCTGGACGTCCATCAGCACCAGATCATAGGGCCGCCCGCGCATCGCCTGATCGATCACCATCGCGATCGCCTCGTTCCCGTCATGCGCGACATCGACCTCCTGCCCGCAGCGTTCGAGCATTTCGGTGACCAGCAGGCGGTTGATGTCGTGATCCTCGGCGAGCAGGATGCGCGAGGGCGCGAGTGCGGTGTCCGTCAGATCGTCGGCGGGCGCGGGGCTGGGCAGCGGCCCAGGCTCCGGCGCGGGCGGGGCAAGCTGGGCCGGCAGCACCAGCGTGAAGCGCGACCCCTCGCCCGGCGTGCTCTCGACCTCGATCCGCCCGCCGAGCAGCGCGGCAAGCTGGCGGCTGATCGACAGGCCGAGCCCGGTCCCGCCGAACCGCCGCGCGGTGCTTGCCTCGCCTTGCGTGAAGGGGTGGAAGATCGTCTCGAGCTGGAGCGGGCTGATCCCGATGCCGCTGTCGGCAACCGTCACCCGCACCTCGTGGCGGCAGACCCGGTAACTCACCCGGATATGCCCCGCCTCGGTGAACTTCACCGCATTGCCGATGAGGTTGAGCAAAATCTGCCGCAGCCGCAGTCCGTCGGTCAGCACCCAGGGCGGGCGATCTTCGGAGAAGCGGCACGCCGGCTCGTCCCCGCAATCGTTCGCCAGATCGAGCGTCAGTCCCTTGCGGCTCGCCGCCGGGCGGTGCAGCGCGGCGCACTCGGCAAGGCTGGCGTGCAGGTTCACCGGCGCCCGGTCGATCGCGAACTGCCCGCTTTCGATCTTGGAGAGGTCGAGCACGTCGTTGAGCAGCATCATCATCGACCGGCCCGATTGCACGATCAGTTCGGCAAAGCGGCGCTGGTCGCCCTCCAGATCGCCCTGAAGCATCAGCTCGGCAAAGCCCAGCACCCCGTTCATGGGGGTGCGGATCTCGTGGCTCATGTTGGCGAGGAATTCCGACTTGGCCCGCGCCGCATTCTCGGCGTTGCGACGCGCGCGGGTCAGCAGCAGTTCGAGCTCGACCCGCTCGGTCACGTCGCGCACCACCACCACCACCCCTTCGCGCAGGCCCGTTGCCCGGCTCTGCACCAGGGAGCAATCGGCCTCGAGGAACACCGGCGAGCCATCGGCGCTGTCGGTCAGGCGGCGATAGGTCACCCGCTCGTGCTCGCTGCTGCCCGCCAGCAGGCGCTCCATCGCCTCCATGGCTCGCCCGCGGGTGTCGGGATGTAGGCGGTCTCCCACCTTGCTGCCGAGGTAGAATTCGGGCGCCTGTCCCATTACCCCGCGAACCGACGGGGAGGCATAGGTGCACACCCCGGCCAGGTTGAAGCGCAGGATGCCATCGCCGATATTGTCGGCAAGAAGCTCCACCTCGCGCTTGCCCGCCTCGAGGCGCGCCATCATCACGTCGCGCCCGGCGAGGATCGCGGCGACCGGCAGGCCGGTCAGGAAGTTGGCGGCGACGAAGGCCTGGAGCAGGTGCAGATCGGCGATGCCACCCCCGCTCGCCGCCGCGATCGGGCCGTGCCCGAGAAAGGTCATGGTGCCCGCCACCACCGCCACCCCGCCGACGTTCACTGCGCTGCCGAGGCTGCCGAGGCGGAAGGCATGGAGCAGCGTGATCGGCTGGATCAGGAACATCAGCGGATAATGCGTCTGGTCGAACACCAGGAAGGCACTCACCATGCCGCCCCCGAGCAGCGCCGCGCTCTCCAGCGGGCGCGCCGGGGCGGGCGAAAGCCGGCCGCGCAGCTGATCGACCAGCAGCAGCGTCACCGGCACGATCAGCATATTGGCCATGCTGTCGGTCAGGAACCACGTCACCGCGTCCAACCGCAACGCTTCGAGGCTGTCGCCCATCATCGGCGCGGCCAGCGCGGCCGAGGCGAGTGGGCCGACCAGCCCGCCTGCCCACACGAATCGGGCAAGATCGCCGAGTCGGGTCATGTCCGCCCGCCGCCGCATCGTGCCGCGGGTCAGCGCCAGCACGATCACCACCTCCGCCAGATTGGCGAGCGAGAAGACCAGCGCGACCGGATCGGGGTGCTGCGCCACCGCATTGGCGGCAAGGCTGGCCGCGAAGCAGGCGATCAGGAAGGGCACCTCGTTGCGCAGCCGGACGCGCAGCAGCACGGCCACGGCGCAGGCGTTGGGCAGCCAGATCGGGCTGGCGATGTCGCCGGCCTTGGAAAGCGCGAGGCTGATACAGGCGAGCGCGAGATAGCCCGCAGCGCCGAAGGCGGCGATCGTCATGCTGCGGCCGTCGGTCTCGCCTGCGGCGATCCCTGCCACGCCCAGCCAGCGCCGCAGCAGCGATGACGCCGTTCCCGCGCCCCGTGTGCGGCATGCGGCGGCGGTGGTCGGAGCGGGCCGCAGGGCTGAGGCCGGCGTGAAGCGCGCGCAAAGGAAAGACCCGGCGCGGCGCATCGCGTCGGCCAGCCTTGCCCGGTCAGGGCCTCCTGCACCCGGCCCATGGTTCCCACGCGGCGAACCGCCGGGTGCCGCGCCGCCGCCGTGCGCCGCGCCGCCGCCGTGTGCCGCGCCGCCAGGGATCTCTCCCGTCAGTGGCCCGCCGCTTTCGGGCATGCCCCCGCAGCCCGCGCCCGGCAGGACGCAGTCCGGTTCGGCGCCCGTGGCATCGCTGCCGCCGTGCCGGTCATGATCCAGTGCGCGCTCGATCGCTGCGCTCCATCGCCAAGTGCCGCGATCCTGTTATACAGCCTTGCCCCCGCAGGGCGGGTACAACCGCATCCGGATCGGAGCGAAAGGACAGGCGAACACAGGCCATGGCGAGCGAGGGACCTTTTGTTGCGCGCCCGCGGCGGCTGCGCTGGCCGCTGATCGCGGGGATCGCGGTGCTGCATCTCGCGGCGCTTTACGGCCTTGCGCGGGCGCTTGCGCCCGATCTCACCGCGGCGGTGGAGCGCGAGGTGGTCTCGGCCTTCAGCGTTCCGCCGCCTGCGCCGCCCGCACCGCCCCCGCCGGAAAATCGCTCCGAACCGGATGAAGGCGCACAGGGCGCACCCGGGCGCGAGGCTGTGGCGCAGCCGGTCACCGCGCAGCCGCCGCAGGTGCGGGTCCGGGAAGACAGGCCGCTGCCCCGGGCCGCCTCCACGGGCACGGCGGTGCGCTCGGGCGCGGCCGAGGCGGGCGAGGGTACCGGGGCGGCGGGCACCGGGCTCGGCACCGGCAGCGGCAACAGCGGCAGCGGGCGGGGCGGGATCGCGGTGTCGAAACCGGTCCACATCTCCGGCAGCATCGACAATGCCCGGGACTTTCCTGTCCCCGCCGGCGGGCGCGCGGCACGGCGCGGCACCGAGGTGATCGTGCGCGTTGTCGTCGGCACCGACGGGCGCGCGCGCGACTGCACCGTCTACCGTCCCAGCCCCGATGCCGAGGCCGATCGCATCACCTGCCGCCTCGTCGAGAGCCGCCTCGGCTTCCGCCCGGCGATGGACGCCAGCGGCAATCCGGTCGCCGCGCCGTTCTACTGGCGCCAGCAGTGGTTCTGATCGTCCCGGCGACGGAATAATCGCCACATCGGACTCGTTTCATGGGGACGAGTTGCTATAGGCTTGGCGAGACAAAGGGATCTCATCACGTGAGCGCAATCCATCCGGTGATCCTGTGCGGCGGCAGCGGCACGCGGCTGTGGCCGGTCAGCCGCAAGGCGCTGCCCAAGCCGTTCCTCCCGCTGGTCAACGACGAGACCCTGTTCGAACAGGCGGTGCGGCGGGTCGCGCGCGACGATCGCTTTGCGCCGCCGATGGTGGTCGCGGGCGCGGCTCATGCCGATCTCGTCACTGCCCAGCTTGCCGGGGCGCCCGGCACGCGGCTGGTGATCGAGCCTGCCGCCAGGAACACCGCGCCCGCCATCGCGCTTGCCGCCGCGCTGCTGCCGGCTGACGCGGTGATGCTGGTCTGCCCGAGCGACCACCATATCGCCGACAATGCCGCCTTCCGCGCCGCCGCGCTCGATGCTGCCGCACTGGCGCGCGAGAACTGGCTCGTCTCCTTCGGGATCGAGCCCGATCGCCCCGAGACCGGCTATGGCTACCTGAGGCGCGGCGAGCCGCTGGCGGGGGGCTATGCGATCCGCGCCTTCGTCGAGAAGCCCGACCTCGCGCGGGCGCAAGCCTATCTCGCGAGCGGCGAATACAGCTGGAACGGCGGGATCTTCGCCTTCCGCGCCGGGCACCTCCTTGCCGAACTCGCCGCGCATCGCCCCGACATGGCACGGCTGGTGGCCGAGGCGGTCGCCGGTGGCCGGGCCGAGGGTGCGCGCTTCCACCCAGCGCCCGCGCCCTTCCTCGCCATCGAGGGGGACTCGATCGACTATGCCGTGATGGAGAACACCGCCCGCGCGGCGATGGTCCCGGCGCGCATGGGCTGGTCCGACATCGGCAACTGGGCCGCGCTTGCCGAGGCGCTGGCGGGCGAGGCGGACGGGGCGGGCAATGTCGCGCGCGGGCGTGTCGACCTTGCCGGATGCCGCGATGTCTTCGCCCAGACCGATGGCCTGCGCATCTCTGCCGTGGGGTTGAAGGGGGTATGCATCATTGTGTCCGACGGCGAGGTGCTGGTCACCACCCGCGAGGGCGCGCAGGGCGTGGGCAAGCTGCCGGGAGCGGTGAACCAGTGACCGCGCGCCGGATCCCCACCCGGATGGTCGAGAAGGTCTGGGGGCGCGACATCCTCCCCGCGCCCTTCGCCGCCCCGCCCGGTCAGCGCATCGGCGAGATCTGGTTCGAGCCCCCGCCCGAAGTGCCGCAGGTACTGGTCAAGTACCTGTTCACGAGCGAGAAATTGTCGGTTCAGGTGCATCCCTCCGATGCCGCCGCTCTGCCGGGAGAGGCGGGGAAGGAGGAGTGCTGGCTGGTGCTCGATGCCGAGCCTGACGCCCGGCTGGCCATCGGTTTCACGCGCGAGGTCACCCCGGAGGAGATCGCCGCCGCCGCGCAGGACGGCACCATCGAGGACCTGCTCACCTGGCATCCCGCCCGCCCCGGCGACCTGTTCTACCTCCCCGCCGGCACCGTCCATGCCATCGGCCCCGGCCTTGCGCTGGTCGAGGTGCAGCAGACCAGCGACACCACCTTCCGCCTCTACGACTATGGTCGCCCGCGCGAACTGCATCTGGAGCGGGCCCTCGCTGTCGCTTCGGGTGGTGTCTATCCTGCTGAAAACAAACGCTCCATCGCCGCAGGGTCGGTGCTGGTCGACGGGCCGCACTTCCGGCTCGACCGGATCGAGGGCGCACCCGATGCGGCGACCCTTGCCGCCTGGACCGGCGCGCTGCTGGCCCTGCCGCTAGAGGGAGAAGTCGCAGCAAAGGACGGGTCGGCGCGGGTCGGAGCCGGGGAGTGCCTGGTGGCGGACGGGCTCGATACGCTCGATTTCAGCTGCGCCCAAGTGACCCTGCTGACGCGCGCGTGTTTCACGTGAAACATCGGCAAAGCGCCGTTTAGCGGCCGGTTCGGCGCGGGTCAGGCGCCGACCAGCAGCCGCTCGATCTCGGTCATCCCGTAAGGCTTGCGCAAGACCGCCTCGGCCCCCAGCCGTTCGAAGCCGCCCGCCGCCTCGGCATAGCCCGTCGCCAGCACGAAGCGCACCCCTGCCGCGCGCAGGGCTTCGGCGATGGGTTCGCTGCTTTCGCCGCCGAGATTGAAGTCGATGATCGCAAAATCGGGCGGGTCATCGGCAATCGCGGCCAGCGCGCCTGTCACCGAGCTTTCGAGCTGCACCTCGGCGACGCCCAGCCGCTTCAGATTCTCTTCGGTGTCGAGCGCGATGATGATCGAATCTTCCACCACCAGCACCCGCGCGGGCGCATCGGAAGGCAGACGCTCGTTGCGCAAGGCATCGGGCGGGGGCAGCGGCAGCCGCCGTCCGTCGGCCTCCGGCGCGGCCAGACAGCGCGAGGGCACCAGGAATTCCGCCTCAACCCCGGCGAGCTTGTAGCGCACATCCGCCTCCCCGCCGAGATCGTGGGGGATCGAGCGGGTGATGATCGTCGAGCCGAAGCCGTGGCGCGTCGGTGCGGTCACCGGCGGGCCGCCGGCCTCGCGCCAGCGCAGCGCCAGATCGCCGAAAGCGGTGCGCGCCAGCGCAACCTCGACCGTCCCGGCTCGCGCGGACAGACTGCCGTACTTGGCGCTGTTGGTCGCCAGCTCGTGCACCACCAGCGCGAGGATGGTGTAGGCTTCCGGGCTCACCAGCACGTCCTCGCCCACCAGCCGGAACCGGCTGCGGTCGGTGCCGCTGTAGGGCGCAAGCTCGGCCTCGATCAGCCGCGCGAGGCTCGCCGGGCCCCAGTTCTTGGCGGTGATGTTGTCGTGCGCGGCCGCCAGCGCGGCGATCCGCCCGCCGATGATCGCGGCAAACCCCGGCACGGAAAGCGCCTCTGCCTGCGACTGCGAGACCAGCGCGCGGATCAGGCCGAGGATGTTGCGCACCCGGTGATTGAGTTCGGCGATCAGCAGGTCCTGCTGCTCGGCGGCGCGGGCGCGCTCGCGGGTCAGGTCCTCGCTCATGCGCAAGATCACCTCGATGAGCGTGCGGCGCAGCCGGGCGGCGATCTCGCATTCCTCCGCGCTCCATTCAGCGGAATGGCCGCGCACCGTCTCCTGCCAGGCCGAAAAGCTGGCGCGCGGCTGGAGCAGTTCGCCGGGCGCGGCGGCGGCCTTGGCCGGATCGCCCGCCCAGGTCACGACGCGCTCCAGCGGGCGGCGCCACAGCACCAGCGAATCCCGCGTGCCGCGCGACAGCGGCAGCACCAGCGCGCCCGCCGCACGGTGGGCGAAGCTGCCAGCCTCGGGCACCTGATCGGCGAGCCGCGTGGTGGCGTGGGTCACCCCGCCCAGGGTCGTCGCGAGCAGCGGGGCAAGCGCGCGGAAATCGGCTTCCTCGGGCGCCTCGCCGCTGGCGCGGTATTCGCCGTCGGCAAACAGCGAGATGCCGTCATGCTGGATCGTGCCGCGCAGCAGCTCCTCGATCATCGGCAGGCTGTCGGCCAGCGTCACCCCGCCGGCGAGGCGCAGCAGCAGCCGGTCGTTGAGCTGCCTTGCGCGCTCGCGCAGCCCCTCGGCCTGCGCCACGAGAATGCGGT
>ERZ1066122.2423-NODE-2423-length-12282-cov-36.148851_pt1 | contig 12282 bp, 10 predicted proteins | sample MGYA00382769_ERZ1066122 | MGnify/ENA primary metagenome ERZ1066122 (study PRJEB33369, sample SAMEA5778352) | biofilm metagenome | biome: Industrial cooling water; feature: Water cooling tower basin; material: Biofilm | place: United Arab Emirates | collected...
ATTCGGGATTCGGGATTCGGGATTCGGGATTCGGGATTCGGGATTCGGGATTCGAGATTCGAGATTCAGGAATCAGGAATCAGGAATCAGGAATCAGGAATCAGGAATCAGGAATCAGGATCACGACTTTGGTTTTTTCGGGATTCGGAAAGGACCGCAGGCACGGTGACTCAGAGAATCTTTCCCTTGTCGTCCCGAGCGCAGCGAGGGACCTGCTTTTGGTGTTCGAGCCATGCGTGCCCTCTGAAAAGCAGGCCCCTCGCTGCGCTCGGGGCGACATCGGGGGGATGCGTTGAGGACCACACGCCCCAGGTCCGCACGACCCAAAACTGCACGATCCGGGACCGCAGACTCCATGACCGCCCCCCCCAGGACAGCGTGACCGAAGACAGCGTGACCCAAGACAGCGCGAACGAATACGTCGTGATCGAACACACAGCGGCTGAAGATGGCGCGTCCAAAGACTGCCTGACCGAAAACAACCTGACCATGGGACGCCGCGACCTTCACCAGACCCCATCCAACAGGACGCTGACGACTGCGAAGCCTTGGGGATACGACGCGGTTCAACGTAGAAGCCAGAGGATCAAGGCCAGTCATTTGTAGCCAGACCGCTGAAACGACACGGCGCAGATTCGGCGATCGAGGCCATGCGATCGAAGCGAGGCCCCGCCTCAGGCATCCACGTCTTCCGGCGCCGGCTGGCGCATCAGCAGCGCCAGCAGCTGGGCGATGCGTGCGCGCAGTTCGCGGCGGTCGCAGATCTGGTCGATGGCGCCGTGGTCGAGCAGGAACTCCGCGCGCTGGAAGCCTTCGGGCAGTTTTTCGCGCACGGTCTGTTCGATCACGCGCGGGCCGGCGAAGCCGATCAGGGCGCCGGGTTCGGCAATGTTGATGTCGCCCAGCATCGCGAACGAGGCGGAGACGCCGCCGGTGGTGGGATGGGTCAGCACCGAGACGTAGGGCAGGCCGGCGCCGCGCAGGCGGCCGAGCGCGGCGGAGGTCTTGGCCATCTGCATCAGCGAGAACAGGCTTTCCTGCATGCGCGCGCCACCGCTGGCGGCGAAGCTGACGAAGGGCGCGCCCAGCTCCAGCGCGCGTTCGGCGCCGAGCGAGAAGCGCTCGCCGACCACCGAGCCCATCGAGCCGCCCATGAACGGGAAATCGAACGCCGCGGCGACCACCGGCCGGGCCATCAGCGTGCCGGACATCGCGACCAGCGCGTCACGCTCGCCTGTAGCCTTCTGCACCGACTTGATGCGCTCGGCGTATTTCTTCTGGTCCTTGAACTTCAGCACGTCGGTCGGGCCGAGGGCGGCGCCGATCTCGATGCCGCTGCCGGCGTCGAGGAAGGCATCCAGCCGCGCGCGGGCGCGGATCGGCGAGTGGTGGGCGCACTTGGGGCAGACTTCGAGATTGGCGCGCAGCTCTTCGCGGTAGAGCACCGCGCCGCAGCTGTCGCATTTTTCCCACAGCCCCTCGGGGACGCTGCGCTTGCGCTGCGCTCCGCTCTCGGTGCGGATGCTGGCGGGCATGAGTTTCTTGAGCCAGGACATGGCGGGCAGGTACCGATCGGATGCGGGCCTGAGGCGGCCCGAAGCCCTGCAGTGTAGCAACTCCGTCCGTGCCGGGCCGCCAATGCCCGGGCCCACGCATGTGGCTTGCACGCATGCGCGTACGTACGGTTGCGGGCGGGTGCGAGGCGGCGCTGCCGCGCAAGCTGTGCCCGTGGAGAGCGGGCTGGTCGGCGGCTGCGGGGCCGCGCAGAACGCGCAGCCCGGGATGCGTCGCTCAGACCGCGTCGATCGCCGACCGCAGCGGGGCCAGGAAGGCGCGGGCGCGGGCCTGGGCGTCGGCGGGGTCGGACGCTTCGGCGAGGGCGGCCACCAGCGCGCTGCCCACCACCACGCCCTCGGCCGAGGGCGCCATGGCCGCGGCGCCAGCCGCGTCCTTGATGCCGAAACCCACCACCACCGGCACGCCGGCGCGGGCGCGGATTTCGGCCAGATGGCCGCTGGCATCGCCTGTGTCGAGGCGGTCGGCGCCGGTCACCCCGGCGTAGCTGACGTAGTAGAGATAACCCTGGGCGTCGGCGCACAGCCGGTCCAGTCGCGCGGCGGGCGTGGTCGGCGAGGCCAGCAGCACCAGCTGCAGACCGTGGCCGCCGAACGCATCGCGCAGTTCGCCGGCTTCTTCCGGCGGCAGGTCGACCAGCAGCACGCCGTCGACTCCGGCCGCGGCCGCGTCTTCGGCGAAGCGCGCATAGCCGCGGATCTCGACCGGGTTCAGATAGCCCATCAGCACCACCGGCGTGTCGACATCGTTCTCGCGGAACGCGCGCGTGGCCTCCAGCGCGAAGCTCAGGCCCGCGCCGCGCTCCAGCGCACGCTCGGAGCTGCGCTGGATGGTCGGGCCATCGGCCATCGGGTCGGAGAACGGCACCCCGAGTTCGATGACATCGGCGCCGGCCTCGACCAACGCGTGCATCACCGGCACGGTGGCTTCCTTGGAGGGATCGCCGGCGGTCATGAACGGCACCAGCGCCTTGCGGCCGGTGGACTTGAGTTGGGTGAAGCGGGAGTCGATGCGGGTCATGGGGTAGTGGTCAATTGCATAGAAGCGGCGGTAGGAGCGGCGTCAGCCGCGACAAGCGAAGCGAAGAAAAAGATGCACCGAGGGGACCTCAAGGTCGCGGCTGACGCCGCTCCTACGTGTCGAGTGTCGTCAAAACACGCCCCCTTCCGAAGCGAAGAACGAGATGCACCGAAGTGACACGGGTTCGGGGCTGAAGCCCCTCCTACGGCCGCCCAGCGATTCGACTAGAACACGATCCCTTCCCGCGCCGCGACCGTATGCACATCCTTGTCGCCGCGCCCGGAGAGATTGCACAGCACGAGGCCGTCCTTCGGCAGCTCGCGGGCGAGTTTGATGGCCTGGGCGATGGCGTGGCTGGATTCGAGCGCGGGCAGGATGCCTTCGGTCTTGGCCAGCAGATGGAACGCTTCCATCGCCTCGGCATCGGTCACGCCGACATATTCGGCGCGACCGCGGTCCTTCAGGAACGCGTGTTCGGGGCCGACGCCGGGGTAGTCGAGGCCGGCGGAGATCGAGTGGGTCTCGATGATCTGGCCGTCGTCGTCGCACAGCACGTAGGTGCGGTTGCCGTGCAGCACGCCGGGGCGTCCTGCGGCCAGCGAGGCGGCGTGCAGGCCGCTGCCGACGCCGTGCCCCGCCGCTTCGGCGCCGACCAGGCGCACACCGGCATCGTTGAGGAAGGGGTGGAAGATGCCGATGGCGTTGCTGCCGCCGCCCACGCAGGCGGTGATGGCGTCCGGCAGGCGGCCGTATTCGGCCAGCATCTGCGCGCGCGCCTCGCGGCCGACCACCGCGTTGAAGTCGCGCACCATGCGCGGGTACGGGTCCGGGCCGGCCACGGTGCCGATGATGTAGAAGGTGTCGCGCACGTTGGTGACCCAGTCGCGCATGGCCTCGTTGAGCGCGTCCTTGAGGGTCTTGGAGCCGCTGGTCACCGGCACCACGGTCGCGCCGAGCAGGCGCATGCGGTAGACGTTGATCTTCTGGCGCTCGATGTCGGTGGCGCCCATGTAGACCACGCATTCCAGGCCCAGGCGCGCGGCGACGGTGGCGCTGGCCACGCCGTGCTGGCCGGCGCCGGTTTCGGCGATGACCCGCTTCTTGCCCATCCGCGCGGCCAGCATGGCCTGGCCGATGGTGTTGTTGATCTTGTGCGCGCCGGTGTGGTTGAGGTCCTCGCGCTTGAGCAGGATGCGCGCGCCGCCGGCGTGGTCGCTGAGCCGCTCGGCGTGGTAGATCGGGCTGGGCCGGCCGACGTAGTGCGCCAGGTCCTGGTCGTAGGCGGCGAGGAAGGCCGGGTCGACCCGCGCCGCGTCGTAGGCCGCGGCCAGCTCCTGCAGCGGGCCGATCAGGGTTTCGGCGACGAAACGGCCGCCGAAACGGTCGAAATGGCCCTCCGCATCGGGGAAGGCGTTGTAGTCGGTCCGGGCCGGGCCGGTGGCGTCGAGGTCGTGCTTGTGGTCGAGCATGGGAGCGGTCGCCGTTTTGCGATATCGCACTTTAACGCAGACAGGCGGGCCGGATAAGCCATAAAATCAGCACAACCTGTCAGGAAAACTCACGACTCATGCAGCGCGACCTGCCCCCGCTCAATGCCCTGCGCGCGTTCGAGGCCGTGGCCCGGCTGGACAGCGTCAGCCGCGCCGCCGAGGAACTGCACGTCACCCACGGCGCGGTGAGCCGGCAGCTGCGGGTGCTGGAGCAGGCGCTGGTGGCGCCGCTGTTCGTGCGCGCGGGCCGCGGGCTGGCGCTCACCGCCGCCGGGCGCCGGCTGCACGCGGCGGCCGAGGATGCGCTGCGCCCGCTGCGCTCCGCCTGGGCCGAACTGCGCCGCGGCCCGGAGCAGGCGCCGCTGGTGCTGGGCTGCCCGGGCAGCCTGCTGGCGCGCTGGATGATCCCGCGCCTGGACCGGCTGGCGCAGGAATGCCCCGGCCTGCAGTTGCATCTCTCCGCCCGCGAGACCGCCCCGGATGCGCAGCTCAGCGGGCTGGACGCGGCGCTGATGATCGCCGCCCCGCCCTGGCCCGCGGACTGGCAGGTGCATGCGCTGGCCACCGAGCGCATCGGCCCGGTGCTCGGCCCGCGCTGGCCGGGCGCGGAGACGCTGCTGCAGGCGCCGCCGCAGAAGCTGGCCGTGCATGCCCTGCTGCACACCGCCTCGCGCCCGCAGGCCTGGCGCGCCTGGGCGACACGCGTGGGCGTGAACCCCGACACGCTGCGGATGGGCACGGGTTTCGACCATCTGCACTACCTGCTGGAAGCCGCCATCGCCGGGCTGGGGATCGCGATCGCGCCGGAACAACTGGTGGCCGAGGACCTCGCCAGCGGCCGGCTGATCGCGCCCTGGGGCTTCGTCGACACCGATGCGCAGTGGGTGCTGTGCGCGTCGCGGCGGCGCGACGATGCGCGGATCGCGCGACTGGCGGCGTGGCTTCGAGGCGCGTTGGCAGTCGCCACAGATGCCGAAACACAGAGCCTGCAGAGCGAACTCGGGCAGCAGGCCGGCGCTCGACAGGCGGAGATCACCGGCGCGGGTTCGTAGCCGGATGTTTGCCTGCCGGGGACAGGCCTGCGGGCCAGCAGGAGGCCGCGCCGAAGACGGTCGTCACGGCGCAAGCGCCCGGGATGCAGGCCGTCGCTCAGTCGCGGGGCGCACCTGAGCCGTCAGCGTCGCCAGCGTCGCGCCCGCTCGGCGCGTGCTCGTCGTCCACGCGCACATTCGCCCGGCCGCGCTCCGCAATCCTTGCGTCTACGGCTTCTTGGTCTGGAGCCTCTTCGTCTGCAGCCTTTTCCTCTCCATCCGACTGCGCTGCATCCGCTGCTGCATCATCGCCGGACGCATCGAGCATGCGCCTGGCGATTTCCGCCTGCACCAGCGAGAACACCACCGCGGGGTCCACGGCCAATCCCGACAGATTCAGGTTGATGCTGCCGAAGCCGAGGCCACGGTTGGCCCACGCCAGCCGACGCTGCAGCGGCGAGAGCTTGGCCAGCCAGTGCGCCTCGTCGCGCAGCAGCAGGCAGATGAAGTGATTGCCGTTGAGCGAGACCCAGTCGGCAGCCAGGATCTCGTCCCAGGGGATGCGTCCGACGCCCAGGGTCCGGTCGAACACGCCGACATCGTCGAACACCAGACGCGGGCGGGCGTCGACGATCATGCGCACGAACACCGCCGCACAGGCGCCGAAGAAGAGGATGCAGGCGATGGCGATCCAGCGCGCGTCCGGGTCGCCCTGGATCAACAGGAACACCCCGGCCGCGACGAACGCGCAGGCGACCAGCAGCAGCAAGATGTTGCGGCCACGCGCGACGAACACCTCGACCGGCCCGGAGGCCGGCCCGCCCGCATCGCCGAACGCCCGCCTCATGGCCGCCGCTCCCGGTCGGCGCGCGCCACTTCGTCCACGAAGCGCCGCATCCGCGCCGCGTCCTTGAGGCCCGGCGCCGATTCGATGCCGCTGGACACATCCACACCCGGGCAGTCGGTGGCGAGGATCGCCTCGGCCACGTTATCGGGATGCAGCCCGCCGGCCAGCAGCCACGGGCGCGCGCAGTCGCGCGGGAGGCGCGACCAGTCGAAGGCATGACCGCTGCCGCCAGCCTGCCCGGCCGCGTGGCTGTCGAACAGGAAGCCGGCCGCTTCCGGCCAGCGTGCGCTCAGCGCGGGGCCATCGAACGCGCCGCCGGAGGCCGCATCGCCGCCCATCGCCACCGCCTTCAGATACGGCAGGCCAAAGGATGCGCAGAACGCGTCGTCCTCGCCGCCGTGGAACTGCAGCACGCTCGGGCGCACCGTATCGATCACCTCGCGCACCGTGGCCGCGTCGTTGTCCATGAACAGCGCCACCGCAGCCACCAGCGGGTCGAGCGCCGCGCGCAGCGGCGCGGCCTGCTGCGGCGTCACCCGGCGCTTGCTGCGCTCGGCGAACACCAGACCGACCGCGTCGACGCCGAGCGCGCAGGCGATGGCGACATCCTCGACGCGGGTCAGGCCGCAGAACTTGATGCGGGTGCGCGCGTGACGGCGCGGTGATGCAGACGATCCATGCTCAGACATCGAACAGCACCTCCTCGGGCAGCGGCCATTCGCGCGGATAGAGCGGGCCGACGAACACCAGGCCCTGCGCCGGACCGGTGGGCCCGGCCAGGGTGCGGTCGCGCGCCTCCAGCACCTCGGCGATCCACGCCTCCGGCCGCTCGCCGGCACCCACTTCGAGCAAAGACCCGACCATGTTGCGTACCTGATGGTGCAGGAAGGCATTGGCCTGGACGTCGAACACGATGGTCTCGCCCTCGCGGCGCACGTCCAGCCGCTGCAGTTCGCGGCGCGCGTGCGCGGCCTGGCAGTGCACGGTGCGGAAACTGTTGAAATCGCGCTCGCCCAGCAGCTGCTGCGCGGCGCGGTGCATGGCCTCGGCGTCGAGCGGGCGCTTCTCCCAGGCCAGGAACTGGCGTCCGAGCGCGGGCCGCACCTGGTGGTTGAGCAGGCGGTAGCGGTAGCGCCGCGCCCGCGCGGAAAACCGCGCATCGAAGTCGTCCGGCACCGGCGCGCACCAGCGCACGCGCATCGCAGGCGGCAGCCGCGAGGTGGTGCCGAGCACCCAGCCGCGCGGGTCGCGGCGGGCGTCGGTGTCGAAATGCACCACCTGGCATTCGGCGTGCACGCCGGCATCGGTGCGCCCGGCGCAGACCGTCGACACCGGATGGTCGGCCACGCTCGCCAGCGCGCGTTCGAGCGTGGCCTGCAGATTCGGCACCGTGCCGGGGCGCAGCGATGCGCCGTCGGCGCCCAGGGCGCCGGCTTCGGCATCGTCTTCGCGCGCGGTCAGGCGCTGCCAGCCGTGGAAATCGCTGCCGTCGTATTCGACGCCGAGGGCGTAACGCATGCGGATGGGGCGTCGGTTGGCTGGGCGAACGCCCGGCTCAGGACAGTTCGGACAGCAGGCGCGCGGCCTCGGCGCTGTCCTCGGCCTCGCCGTAGGCGGCGACCTCGCGGAGCAGGCCGATGGCGGTGCTGCGGTCGCCCATGTCGAGGTAGGCGCGGGCCAGTTCGATCCGGCTCTGCCCGGCGGGCGCGGCATTCAGGCTGGGCACGGCGCTGCCGTCGGCACTGGCGATGTCTCCCTCGCCGGCATGCCAGGTCGGCACCGGGCCGACCGGCGCACGCGACGGCGGCTCAGGGTCAGGGTCGGCCGGCCTGCGCGCGTCCTCGCGGCTCCAGGCCGGCGTGGCGGGCATCTCGTCCGCGGTCGGCAGCGCAGCGGCCAGACGCGCGGTGCGGCCGCTGTCGGTGGCGACGGCCGCGGCCGGACGCCGACGCAGCAGCACCGCCACCAGCCCGCCCAGCACCAGCAGGGCGGCGCCGATCGCCAGCCACAGGCCGAACCCGCTGCCGGCAGCGGTGTCCTGGCGCGTGGCCAGCTGCTGCTGGACCGAGGCCAGCTCGCTGTCCTTCATCGCGATCAGCTGCTGCTGCTTGTTCTGCAGATCCTCCAGCTCGGCCACGCGGGCCTTCAGCTCGGCGACTTCCGCCTCGCGCGCGGCAAGGGATTCCTGGGTCTCGATCTCTGCCTGCTGGCGCAGCATGTCGCCTCCACCACTGCTGTCGATGCCCGACTGGGTCGGGGCATCGCCGTTCCGGCGCTCGGCCGGGGGAACGATTTCAAGCCGCGCACCGGCGGTGCGCGACGTCCGGGTGCCGGCGTCTGCATCGGCAGCCCCCTGCCCGGCCGACGCCGACGCGACACCGGCCACGGACGGCGGCTGCGGCAGGGCGCGACCGCCGCTGCGCCACTGCGCGGTCTGCTCGCGCACCAGCAGCGCGGCTTCGTCCGGGCTGTAGGCGGCGATGGTCTCGCCGTCGGGAATGCGCAGCACCGCCCCGGCCTTGACCAGGTTGACGTTGCCGCCGATGAAAGCTTCGGGGTTGGCGCGCAGCAGGGCCACGAGCGTCTGGTCCAGGCGCTGGCCGCCCTCGCCCTGGGACGCGAGCACCTCCGCGGCGATGCTGCTCAAAGTCTCGCCGCTGCGCACGGTGCGCGTGCCGCCGGCCGTGCCGGCCGAGATGCCGGCCGAGGCGGGCTCGCGACCTGCCGGGGCGGGCAGCGGCGACGGCACCGCGGCGATGTCGCGCGGCTGGGGAGCCGGTGCGGGAGTGGGCTCGGGCGCAGCGGCATCCGGCGACAGCGGGATGCCGACCGGGGCGTCGGATTCCAGCGGGTCGAGGTCGGTGGCGGCGGTCTGCGGCCGGGCCGGCAGCGGAATCGGCACCGGCGCCTCCGCATTCAGCGGGTCGGCGGGCAGCGCGACGGGATCGCGTGCGATGAGGTCATCGTCGGTGGTGGCTTCCTCGATCGGCGGCTGGGCCGGCGCCTCGGCACTCTGCGGCGCGTCCAGCAGGGCCGAATACTCGCGCACCAGCCGGCCCTGGCCCCAGTCCACTTCGATCAGGAAGGTCAGCAGCGGCTGCTGCACCGGGGTGGCGCTGGTGACCCGGATCACCGGCCGGCCGCGGGCATCCAGCGCGGAGGTGAACTGCAGGTCGGAGACGATGCCCTGCGGCGGCGAGAGGCCGACACGGGCGAAGGTCTCGGGCGAAGCCAGCCGCGCACGCAGCGCCTGCAGTTCGGTCGGGTCGGCGGAGACGATGGGAATCTCGGCCAGCAGCGGCTGGTCGCGTTTGGACAGCACCTGGATCTGGCCCAGGCCCAGCGCTGCGGCCAGCGGCGCCCAGGCGAGCAGGCCGACTGCAAGCACCACCGCAAGACTGGCGCGCAAGTGATTGATCACACGTTCCCCTCGATACATTCCCGAGACTGTAGCCGGGTCTCCGGGTGCTCTGCAACGGCGGCGACGTGCGGAGCGGCACGCGCCGCCGGTCCCTCGCGGCCGATCGGCAAGCTCGGACGCACCCGTCGATGCGTGGTTTGAGCCTGAAGGCCCTCCTGCGCGCAAGCCGCCCCGCAGGAGCGGCTTCAGCCGCGACCAGCGCGCAGGACACGGCAACCGCGACGCAGATTCGGGCCTGAAGGCCCTCCTACGACCGAGCTGATTCTCAGGAGGAGCTCGGGCCTGAAGGCCCTCCCACGGTCAAGCCACCCTCGTAGGAGCGGCTTCAGCCGCGACCGCCGAGCAGGACACCGCGCACAACACCGCAACGGCAACGCCGATTTCGGGCCTGAAGGCCCTCCTGCAGATCTCGAGCAGCGCTCAGCCCTGCTCCGCCGCCACCAGCTCGGCGATCTGCACGGCGTTGAGCGCCGCGCCCTTGCGGATGTTGTCGGAGACGATCCACAGATTGACCGCCTGCGGGTGCGAGAGGTCGTCGCGGATGCGGCCCACGTACACCGGGTCGCGACCCGAGGCGTGGGTGACCGGGGTCGGGTAACCGCCGGCCTTGCGCTCGTCCACCACTTCCACGCCGGGCGCCTGTTCCAGCAGCGCGCGCACCCGGTCGGCGCCGATCTTCTCTCGGGTCTCCACGTTCACCGCCTCGGAGTGGCCGTAGAACACCGGCACGCGCACCGCGGTCGGGTTCACCTGGATGCTGTCGTCGCCGAGGATCTTGCGGGTCTCCCAGACCAGCTTCATCTCTTCCTTGGTGAAGCCGTTGTCGAGGAAGTCGTCGATGTGCGGGATCAGGTTGAAGGCGATCTGCAGCGGGAAGCGCTTCGGCTCGGGGTCCTGGAAGTTCAGCAGCGCAGCGGTCTGCTTGCCCAGCTCCTCCAGCGCCGAACGCCCGGCGCCGGACACCGACTGGTAGGTCGCGACGTTGATACGCACGATGCCGGCGGCATCGTGGATGGGCTTGAGCGCGACCAGCATCTGCATGGTCGAACAGTTGGGGTTGGCGATGATGCCGCGCGGACGGTTGCGGGCGGCTTCGGGGTTCACTTCGCTCACCACCAGCGGCACGTCGTCGTCGTAGCGGAAGGCGCTGGAATTGTCGATCACCACCGCCCCGGCGGCGGCGAATTTCGGGCCGAATTCCTTGGAAATGGAGCCGCCGGCCGAAAACAGCGCGATGTCGACGCCGGCCGGGTCGAAGCTGGCCAGATCGCGCACCAGGATCTCGTCGTCGCCGAACTGCACATACTCGCCGGCCGAACGCTCGCTGGCGAGCGCAATGACTTCGCTGGCCGGGAATTTGCGCTCGGCGAGAATCGACAGCATCGTCTCGCCCACGGCGCCCGTCGCGCCGACCACTGCCACCTTGAATTGCCTGCTCATTCTGGTTTCACCTGGGATTGCGTAGGAGGGCCTTCAGGTCCGACCAGGCCCAATCGGGTCTGATCGTTATCGCCCGAGTCGCGGCTGAAGCCGCTCCTACGATGTTGGGGGTATGGAAAAGCGTATCTGCGTCGGGACTCCGCGGCGCGTCGCTGCCCGTGGGGGGCGAACCGGCGAGGCGCCGCTATCGTTTGGGGTCGGCAGTGGGGTCGGGTGCGACGGCCGGAATCCGCGGAAACACCTGGCCCACATCGCCGCACTGGGCGCGATGCTGCAGCGCCAGGTCCATCAGGGTCAACGCCATCATCGCCTCGCAGATCGGCGTAGCGCGGATGCCGACGCAGGGGTCGTGGCGGCCGGTGGTGACCACTTCCACCGCCTCGCCGTCCACGTCCAGGCCGCGGCCGGGAATGCGCAGGCTGGAGGTCGGCTTGAACGCGACGTGGCAGACCAGCTGCTGGCCGCTGCTGATGCCGCCGAGCACGCCGCCGGCATGGTTGGAGAGGAAGCCCGCGCGGGTCATCTCGTCGCGGTGTTCGGTGCCGCGCTGGGCCACCGCGGCGAAGCCGTCGCCGATCTCCACGCCCTTGACCGCGTTGATCGACATCATCGCCGCGGCCAGCTGGCCGTCGAGCTTGGCGTACAGCGGCTGGCCCCAGCCCGGCGGCACGCCGTCGGCCAGCACGGTGACCCGCGCGCCGACGGAGTCGCCGGATTTGCGCAGGGCGTCCATGTAGGCCTCCAGCGCCGGCACCTGGCCGGCGACCGGCCAGAAGAACGGAGAGGCTTCGACCACGTCCCAGTCGGGCGCGGCCGGGTTCCAGGCACCGGCCTCGGGCAGCAGTTCGCCCAGCTGCGAGAGGTGGCCGCGGACCTCGATGCCGTGGCGCTCGCGCAGCCACTTCTTGGCGATCACCGCCGCGGCCACGCGCATGGTGGTCTCGCGCGCGCTGCTGCGCCCGCCGCCGCGCGGGTCGCGGATGCCGTATTTCTGCCAGTAGGTGTAGTCGGCGTGGGCGGGGCGGAACTGGTCGGCGATGCTGCCGTAGTCCTTGCTGCGGGCGTCGGTGTTGCGGATCAGCAGGGCGATGGGGGTGCCGGTGGTGCGGCCCTGGTAGACGCCGCTGAGGATCTCGGTCTGGTCGGTTTCGCGGCGCTGGGAGGTGTGGCGGCTGCGGCCGGTGGCGCGGCGTTCGATGTCGCGGGCGAAGTCGTCTTCGGTCAGGGCAAGGCCGGGGGGGCAGCCGTCGATCACGCAGCCGATGGCGGGGCCGTGGGATTCGCCGAAGGTGGTGATGCGGAGGAGGTGGCCGAAGGTGTTGGACATGGGGGAGCGGTGTGTTCCGTTGTACTTCGCGGGGCGCGAATAGAGAAAAGCAGGAGCTTCCGCGCTGTCGCGCGGGCCGCTTCTCCTCGGGTTTATGCCTTGGAAAAGCAAGAGCTTCCGCGCTGTCGCGC
>ERZ1066122.2426-NODE-2426-length-12266-cov-7.756859_pt1 | contig 12266 bp, 7 predicted proteins | sample MGYA00382769_ERZ1066122 | MGnify/ENA primary metagenome ERZ1066122 (study PRJEB33369, sample SAMEA5778352) | biofilm metagenome | biome: Industrial cooling water; feature: Water cooling tower basin; material: Biofilm | place: United Arab Emirates | collected...
TTGCCAACTTAAAAACAGAAAAACTCCTGAAAATCAACCAATAGCAACTCTAATCAACCACAGCGACGGTTCAACCACATTGTAAGCTGTGATCAGGTAATCTGCCCGGAAATCAAGGCCGAATTGGTTGCTTAGCTGATCGGCAGAAAAGTCGCTATAAGCCATAACTCAAGAAAAGTTAGTCCAGCTTCAACACCGCCAAAAACGCCTCCTGCGGAATCTCTACGCTGCCCACCTGCCGCATTCGTTTCTTGCCTTCCTTCTGTTTTTCGAGGAGTTTGCGCTTGCGCGAGATGTCGCCGCCGTAGCATTTGGCCGTCACGTCCTTTCGCATCGCGCGGACGGTTTCGCGGGCGATGATTTTCTGCCCGATGGCCGCCTGGATGGCGATCTCGAACATCTGGCGCGGCAGCAACTCGCGGAGCTTCTCGCAGAGGCGCTTGCCCCAGTCGTACGATTTGGAGCGGTGGACGATGGCCGAGAGCGCATCGACCTTTTCGCCGTTGAGCATCACGTCGAGCTTCACCATATCCGACTCGCGGAACCCGATCAACTCGTAGTCGAGCGAGGCGTAGCCGCGCGAGATGGTTTTGAGCTTGTCGAAGAAGTCGAACACGATTTCGGCCAGCGGCAGCTCGAACGTCATCTCCACGCGCTCGCTCGTCAGGTAAGTCTGGCCTTTGATGACGCCGCGCTTCTCCATACAGAGCGTGATGATCGGCCCGACGTACTCGCTCGCCGTGATGATCTGCGCCTTGATGTACGGCTCCTCGATGTGCGCCATCAGGTTCGGCTCGGGCATCTCGGAGGGGGCGTTGATGACGAACTCCTGCCCCTTCGTGCCTTTGGCGTGGAACTGGACGCCCGGTACGGTGGTGATGACGGTCATCCCGAATTCGCGCTCCAGCCGTTCCTGCACGATTTCCATATGCAGCATCCCCAGGAAGCCGCAGCGGAAGCCGAAGCCGAGCGCCGCCGACGTCTCCGGCTCCCACACGAGGGCCGCGTCGTTGAGCTGGAGTTTTTCCATCGACGAGCGCAGCTCCTCGAACTCGGTGGTATCGACGGGGTAGATGCCGGCGAACACCATCGGCTTCACGTCCTCGAAACCGTGGATGGGCTCGGCGGTGGGGCGGTCGCGGTGGGTGATGGTGTCGCCGACCTTCACTTCGCGCGCCTCCTTGATGCCCGAGATGAGGTAGCCGACGTTGCCGGCGCCCATCTCCTGGCGCGGCTCCTGATTGAGCTTCAATACCCCCACTTCGTCGGCGGCGTACTCCTTGCCGGTGGCCATAAACTTCACCTTGTCGCCTTTGCGGAGGGTGCCGTTTTTGATGCGGAACAACACTTCGATGCCCCGGTACGAGTTGTACACCGAGTCGAAGATGAGCGCCTGGAGGGGCGCCTCGGGGTCGCCCTGCGGCGCGGGGATGCGCGCACACACGGCATCGAGAATTTCCTTGATGCCGATGCCCTCCTTGCCCGACGCGGGGATGACGTCGGCGGGGTCGCAGCCGATCATCTCCACGATTTCGTCGGTCACTTCCTCCGGCATTGCGTGCGGCAGGTCGATCTTGTTGAGGACGGGGATGATCGTGAGGTCGGCGCCGATGGCGAGGTAGAGGTTCGAGATGGTTTGCGCCTCGATGCCCTGCGACGCATCCACGATCAGCAGCGCGCCCTCGCAGGCGGCGATGGAGCGCGAGACTTCGTAGGAGAAGTCAACGTGGCCGGGCGTATCGATCAGATTCAGCGTGTACATCTCCCCGTTGTAGGGGTACTGCATCTGAATCGCGTGGCTTTTGATGGTGATGCCGCGCTCGCGCTCCAGGTCCATATTGTCGAGGAGCTGGGCCTGCATATCGCGCTTGGCTACGGTGCTGGTGTATTCGAGCAGCCGGTCGGCCAGGGTGGATTTGCCGTGGTCGATGTGGGCGATGATGCAGAAGTTGCGGATGTTCTTCATTTATGGACTTCGGCGCGCGTGGGGCGCAATAAAAAACGGCCCCGCCGGGGCCGGGGGCAAAGGTACGAACGGTCGGGGGGCGGTGGGTGGCATTGTTGCCCGGCGTTGCCCGGTTCCTGTGCCCGGCGTTGAAACGCCGGGCACAGGAGCTTGGCGACATTACTTCCCTTGCCCGGCCTTTCAAGGCCGGGCAATGAGGGCAAAAGAGCCAGCCGACAGCACTTCCCTTGCCCGGCCTTTCAAGGCCGGGCAGCCAGGGCAACACGCAACCCAACCCCCACTTTGACAGTAGGGCGGACCATACCATTTCCCTCACCTAACCATATGGCTGCCACTCCCGCCGCTGCTACCGACAATTCCTCCAGAACCGCGCTCATCACGGGTGCTTCATCGGGCATCGGCTTTGAGCTGGCGCGGCTGTTTGCCCGCGATGGCTACCGGCTGGTACTCGCCGCGTTGCCGACCGACCAGATTCAGGAAGCCGAAGGCCGCCTGCGGCAGGAATTTCCGCAGGTACAGATCGATTTCTTCGCCGTCGATCTGAGCTACCGCGAAGGCGCCGAATACCTCAAACAGCTCCTGCGCGACCGCCGCATCGACGTGCTCGTCAACGACGCAGGCTTCGGCGAGCACGGCAAGTTCGTGGACACCGACCTTGACAAAGAACTGGCGATGATCAACCTCAACATCGCCGCCCTCGTGAGCCTCACGAAGCTGGCCGTGCAGCAGATGGTGCCGCGCGGCGAGGGCCGGATTCTGCAGGTAGGCTCGGTGGCGGGGTTCGTGCCGAACCCGCTGCTGGCCGTGTACGGCGCCTCCAAGGCATTCGTGAACTCGTTTGCCGAGGCCATCCACAACGAGTTGGACGGCACCGGCGTGACGATGACGCTCCTCTGCCCACCCGCCACCGAAACCAACTTCTTCGCCGTGGCCAATATGGAGCACACCCGCGAAGTGCAGGAAGGCCGCGCCAAAGGTGGCCTCCGTTCCGCCGCCGACGTGGCGAAGGATGGCTATGAGGGCCTGATGGCCGGCACCGCCCGCGTGCTGAGCGGCCCACAGGCCAAGATGCAGCCGTTCCTGGCGTCGATCCTGCCCGATTCGGTGCTCGCCAGCCAAACCCGCAAGCGGATGGAAGATATGCCCCCGGCCGAAGACCAAGGACTGAAAGGCAGCGACCCGTCCAAGACCGGCGGCCCGGCCCGCAAAGCTGCCGCTCCGGCGCCCGCCAAAACGAAGGCGCCGGTGGAAGGCACAAAGGCGCCGGCGCTGAAAAAGGCCGGCGCGGCGAAAAAGTAGCGCTGCTCGACAGACTGTTTTTACTGCCGTCCGCCCGGACCGAGTGTTCGGGCGGGCGGTGTGGTTTAACCCAGGTATAAGGGTGTTTTCGTTACCTGACGGCGGCTGAGCAATGGACCGCGAACCTCCGGTTCGCCCACAGCGGGTGGCCCGGCGGTTGGGAGCGGCCAGCTCGGCGCGCGCAACCGCCGCGCCCAACCGCGAGCGAACCGGAGGTTCGCGGTCCATTCCAGCCACCGCAACCAGCTTCTTCGGCAAGCCCCCCGCGCTACCTTCGGCCACTATGCGCGCTCCCCTCTCCCCCGCCCTTGCCCAGCTGGCTGCCGCCGACCCCGTGCTCGCCCGCCTCATCGAGGCGGGGTACGCTGAACGGCTACAGCCTACCGCCCACGACGACCTGTACCTCGAGCTGCTCGATGCCATCATCGGGCAACAGCTTTCAGTGAAGGCGGCGGCCACGATTTCGGCCCGCTTCACGGCGCTGTTCCCCAACGACTACCCCACGCCCGAGCGGGTGCTGGCTCTTTCGGTCGATGAGTTGCGCGCCGTGGGCGTGAGCCGCCAGAAGGCGGGCTACCTGCAAGCGGTGGCGGCTTTCAAGCAGGCGGGGCAGTTGGAATACGACGTCCTGAGTGCACTTTCCGACGATGCCCTCGCCGACCACCTCACCCAAATCAAGGGTGTAGGGCGCTGGACGGCGCAGATGCTGCTGATGTTCGCGCTCGAACGGCCCGACGTGTTCCCGGAGCTGGATTTGGGCGTACAGAACGCGATGCGCCGCCACTACGGCCTGACCGGGACCGGCCGCCTGCTGCTGGCCCGGATGACGGCCATCGCTGAGGTGTGGCGCCCGTACCGCACTACCGCGAGCCGGTTGCTGTGGAAGTCGCTTCACAACGCGCCCGGCGAGGTGCCGAAGCCCGCGCAATGACTTGGGCGGTGGCGCCGTCGTCAACTCGGCGAAGAGCTGCGGCGGCGCGCCAGTTGCCCGTCGAACGAGCGCGCGGCCTGTCGCTCGAGGGCTGCGAGAACGATTTTCAGGGGCCGGCTTCGGCTGTACTTCCGGCCTCGAAGACGTAGATACCGGGCAACTTCAGCGGCCGACTCGGGCCGCTCAACCCGTACCCGCAGCAACATGTAGGGCAGGCGAAACCACGCCATCAGCGGGCTGCTTCGGGTACATTCTTCAATCGACATAGGTGCAGGAAATAGAAGAGACGACCGGCGCCGGTCGTGGAGGTTGTGTGCGGAATGCTGCGACGGCCCAATACCGCCTGCATTGCGGGTTAAGCGGGTAGCCACAGGTTACGAGCTGCAAGCTCCAAGCTAATTGCCTGAATTGCAGACGTTTTCGGAACATCAACAACCGTAAAACTTCTGGGCGACCGCTTAATGATGCGAACGGCGGGTTATCACTGATGAACTAACTCGAAAAAGGGGTTGCGAGTTGAGCGCAACGCACGATTTCACAATCATTTAATCGTCGGCCAGCCGAAGTGGCGCCCGAGCGTCCGTACTTTGAGGTGTGAGGTACCTGTGGGCACGTTGGCATTGGCGCACGGCGGGGTGCCGGATGGTCGGCCTTCGGCTGGGGCTGGGCGGCGTTGTGGGTGTGCTGCCTGCCGTTGCGGAGCGAGCGGCTCCGGCTGATTCTGCGGCGCCCGCCCTGACCGCCGTGCGGGCGCTACTGGACCACCCCATCACCTCCGCCGCCGAGGCGCGCGCCGACCTTGCGCGCCTGAGCGCGGCCCGCGCCGTGTGGCAGGCCGCGCCGCCGGCGGTTCTGCTGATCGAGCAGCGGCGGGCGGGCGACTTCACGCGCCTGGCGGCCCCCGACTCGGCGTACGCCGCGCTGCTGCGCGCCCGGCGCGCGGGGCAAACGCTGCGGCACCGCTACCCGCTGGAAGTGTCGCGGCTGTGGGCCGACGTGGCGGGCCTGCACTGGTCGGCCGCGCGCCTGGACAGCGCCGGACACTATTTCCGCGCGGCAGCCTCGCTGGTGGAAGCGGCCGGGTTCGACCTGCGCGCCACGGCGCCGCTTAAGCTGGCCGATGGCTCAACCAGCGTTCCGAGCGCCGAAGCGGCCAGTAAGTGGGGCAACGCGGGCCTCGTAGACCGCCGCCGCGGCGGCCCCACGGCCGTGCGGGTGCTGGCCCCGCTGCTGGCGCTCTACCGGCAGCAAAATGCCCGCCTGAAGCTCCGCGATACGTACGCGCTGCTCGAAGCGGCCTACGCGCGGGCCGGCCGCGCCGATAGCACGTACGCCTACGCCCAACGGTATAGGCAGCTCGATGTGCTCTGCGGACCACCCGGCAGTACGCGGCGCTGGCGGCTATCGAGACGCGCTACCGCACCCGCGAAAAAGAGCAGCGCCTCGGCCAACTCGCCGAGCTGGCCGACCGCGAGCAGCGCCAAAAACGCTGGGCGTGGGCCGGGGCGGCGCTGCTGGCCGCCGCGCTGGCCGTCGCGGCGTGAGCCTTGCGCCGTACGCGCCGCCTCAACCGCCGCCTCGCCGAGCTGGATGGCCTGAAAGACCAGTTCTTCGCCAACGTGAGTCACGAACTGCGGACGCCGCTCACGCTGATGCTCGGCCCGGCCGAACACGCCCTGGCCCGCGCCGACGCCGATGCCCTGCCCGCCACCACCCGCGCCGACCTCGCCCTGGCCCAAACGGGCAGTGTCGGCATCGGCACTGCCTCGCCCGACCCGAAGGCCGCCTTGAAGTGCGCCGCGACTGCTACCTCGCCGCTGGTGGGCAGCACGGCCAGCCGCCCCGGCGACACGTTTTCGGTCGGCAGGCCCACGCGGGTGGCCCATTGCCACACACCGGCCGGGCTAAGGCTCGCCACGAACGGGATGGCATCCATCGCGTTGGGCGAGGGCATCGTCGGGAGAGCCGGAAACAGTAAATCGCCGCCGCCGCTGCCCGCTACGTAGGCCGTGCCCTGCGCGTCCACGGCCAGCGCGGCGCCCGTCAGCGGCGCCTGCCCCTGCCCGAACGGAAACGAGCCGGGGTAGGCTGTACTCGTGACGGCGGCAGCGCTCAGCCACTGCCCCGCGTCGGAGATGCGCGCCACGGCCAGCGCGGGCATCAGCGGCTCGGGCGGGGTGGGCAGCGTGAGGGCGCCAAGCGTAAGGCCGCCCGTGTAGGCAAGCAGCACCTGTACGCCGCCGCGCGGGTCGAGGGCTACGTCCAGACCCCGGCTGCCGGGGCGGGTGGGCGCGGGCGCGGGCAGGGTGCCGGTGGTGGCCCACAGCCACTGACCCGTGGGCGACACTTTCGCCACGTACACCGGCGTGTGGCCCATTTGGCCGTCGAACTGCGGAGCGTGGTGCCGCCAAACGCCACCCGCCCATCGAAGGAGCCGGTGATGTATTGGTTGCCCGCCGCATCCACAACGGTGCGCGCCGCCTGCACCTGCCCGTTGAGCGTCGGATGCTCAAACGGCGTAGCCCACGACCACGACCACGACCACGGCCGCGCCGATTGCACCCACGCGGCCGGGGAGGTCAGCGTCAGCAGAACCAGAGACAGCAGCGCACAAGAGCGCCGCGCGTGGGCAGAAAAGAACGCTGGGTAGAAGTAGCGCATAGGCAGGCAGGGCGCCCGGCCGAGGAGTGTGGCGGCCAGGGCTACTACCGTAGAGATACCACTGCCGTACGGCGCATAGTGGTAGCTGTTTGGATTAGCCGGAATGGACCGCGAACCGGAGGTTCGCGGTCCATTCCGGCTACCGCAACCAGCCGCTTACTCTACCCCGATAACGGGCGCCACCGGCGGTTCCCGCACAGTCTCACGCTGTTCGGCCGCTTGCTTGCCCGCCACCAGTTGGCTCACGCGGTACACCAGCCACAGGCACAGCACGAATACGCTCGCCACCACCACCCCCAGCACCGGGTAGTGCTCCAGCGGGCTATGCGGAGTGGCCTGCTGCACGATGGCGCCCGCCGCCACCGCCCCGATGCCGCCCGCCACCTGCTGCAACGACGACGTGACGCTACTGTACGCGCCGCGGTCGGCGGGGTCGGCCACAGAAGCATTGAGCGCCGTGGCGGGCACGATGCGGCTCATCACCCCCGCAAACATCACCACATTGAACGCCACCACCGCCCACAGCGGCGTAGGGCCGAGCTGCGTGTAGAACACCACCGTAACCCTCGCCATCACCGACCCGATGGCGAACAGCCGGAACCGCCCGTAGCGGTCGGCCAGTCGCCCCACCAGCGGCATCACCACCAGCGAGGAAATGCCCGTCGCCAGATACACTACCGGCAGTTGCTTCGGCGTGATACCGACGTTGTTGATCAGGAATGCACTGCCGAACGGCATCAACATAAACCCGCCAATCGAGAGCAGCGCAATGGCGAGGAAGCCGGTTTGGTAGTCGGCCCGCCGCAACGTGCCCCACAAATGCCCGAACGCCGAGTGCGAGGTTTGCAGCGCCAGATGCCCCGTGACGGGGCGCATCCGCACCCACACGGCCACCCCGATGACGAGCGCCAGCCCCACGATGAGCAGAAACGGCGCATGCCAGTCCCAATGGGCTGCCAGCCACAGCGCCAGCGGGATGCCCGCCACCTGACTCACGGCAAACCCCATCTGCACGGTGCCCATCACGCGCCCCCGGAGCGCGGGCGCAAACTCGTCGGCCACAATCGCCAGCGACACCGACCCGATGACGCCCCCGAACAGCCCCGCCACCACCCGCGCCGCCAGCAGCGTGTAGTAGGAGGTGGCAAGCCCACACCCCAACGTGCCCACCACGAACCCCACGTAGAAGAACAGCAGCAGCTTTTTGCGGTCGAAGCGGTCGGCAAAGCCCGCGCTCAGCAGCCCCGCCGCCCCCGCGCTGAACGCATACGCCGACACCACGTGGCTAAACTGCGTGGGGCCGATGTGGAGCGCCTTCATCAGCTCGTCGCCAAGCGGCGAGAGCACCATAAAATCGAGAATGACGGTGAATTGAATCAAGGCCAACACCGCGACCAGAAATTTTTGGTAAGCGGTGAAGGCAGGCGTAGCGGCGGCGGGTGATGGCATCGAGGAGTGAAGCAACGAAAGCAGTCAGCTATCGGAGACGGGCCGGTTGGGTGGATATTGTTAAACGCGAGGCTGTTTTTTGGCGAAACGTGCTGCCAACCTACTCCAGTGGCCCCACCCCGCGCCCCGGCGTTACCTGAAAGTTACCTTTGCGCGACCTGCTCACGCCGGATGCGCTTCTCCTTCATTCCTTCGCTGCTTCGCGCGTGGCGCGGCCTCGGGCCGTTGCTGGCTATCCTGGCGTTGGTGCTGCTGGCACCGCGCACCGCCACAGCGCAGGTGGACGAGGCAGAGCAATCGGACGCGCCGTCCGATTCGGCCATCCAGGCCAAGCCGCGCAAGCCGCTCAAACTCAAGCGCCGCGCCGTCGAGACCGACTCCACGACCCGCAACCAGGACGCCGTGCGGACCAAAGTTCGTAAGCGCGACCGGCGCAGCAGCGGCGAGCCGGTGGTCGATTTTCCGAACCTCGGCAAACTCGCGTTTTATCGGAATAAAAAAGAGCTGCGCGCCATCAGGCGGGCCGAAAAACGCAAAAAATATGGCAAAGCCTTCTCGCTGATGAGGGCGTACGTAGGCAAATTCTCGACGGAAAACTTTGCCTACGACAACCGCCTGCTCTGGCGGCTGGCGCAGCTCTGCGAGCGCGTGAAAAAGGATACGGCGCTGGCGAAGGTGTATTACCGCCTGGCCCTTAAACACCGCCGCAACGACATCAAGCGGGTGCAGCTCTACTACGACTCGCTCGACAACCGCACCGACCGCGACCTCTACGTTGACCTGAAATATTATTACGAACTGGTCGAGTACCGCAAAAACGTGGCGACCTTCCCCACGCCGCGCGGCATCAACACGGTGCTCGGCGAGGAAATCAACTCGAAACACCCCGACTACGGCCCCGCCATTTCGCCGTCGAACGACGTGCTGGTGTTTTCGAGCAAGCGCATCCTGCGCGGCCTGACCGAGGTGCCCGACGAAGAGCTGTATTACTCCAAGCGCGAAGGCGGCTATTGGGCACCCGCAAAGGCGTTTCCGAAACCGATTTCGTCGCCCTACAACGAAGGCTCGGCGTGCCTCTCACGCGATGGGCACACGCTCGTGTTCGCGCGATGCGAGTGCCCCGACTGCAATCACAACTGCGACCTGTTCATCTCAACCCTCAACGACGATTCGGTCTGGACGACGCCGCGCAACCTCGGCCCCAACGTCAATTCCATTTCCTGGGACTCGCAACCGTCGCTCTCGCCTTCCGGCGACACGCTCTATTTCGCTTCCGACCGCAAGGGCGGCTTCGGGCTGTCGGATATCTGGTTTTCGCGTCGCCTCCGAAACGGCACCTGGACGAAGGCGCAAAACCTCGGCCCCACCGTCAACACGCGCGAGTCGGAGGTCAGCCCGTATTTCCACCCGCTGTATCAGGTGCTGTATTTTTCGTCGCGGGGGCAGTTGCTCAATTTCGGCGATTTCGATATTTATAAAACCTACCGAGTGGGCAAGCGCTGGCAGGAGCCGCGCAACATCGGGCCGCTCGTCAACGGCAAAGGGCCGGAATATTATTTCACGATAGACGCCGATTCGAAGTTCCTCTACTACGCCCGCGCCGAGCCGCGCGACCCCAAAAACCTCGATCTCTACTCGTTTCCGCTGCCGATGGAGGCGCAGCCTACCGCCATCACGCACCTGGAGGGCGTACTGAAAGATTCCGTGACGAATCTGCCGCTCAAGGGCATCGTCTCCATCGTCGATCTGACCAACGGCATCGAGGTGGCCTCGCGCTACATCCGCGAAGACGGCTCCTTCGATTTCGACTTGATTGACCACGCGCGCTACGCGATGCTCATTCAAAGCCCGGATTATTTCACTATCGAAAAACAGCTCGATCTGCAAACCGACACGCTGCTGCGCGTGATGACGACGCTCATCAACTACCAGATTCCGCTGGTATTTCAGAATCTGGAATTTGAGCCGAACAAGGCCAACATCACCCCCGCGATGAAGCCGATTCTCGACCGCATCAAGCTGTTTCTGGTTGACCACCCGACCTTCAAGCTCGACATCAACGGCCACACCGACACGCAGGGCGACCCGCAGGAAAACCTGGAACTGTCGCAGTTCCGCGCGCTCGCCATCAAGCAGTACATCGCGGAGGCCGGCCAGCTCGACGAAAACCGGATCAACGCCAACGGTTTCGGCTCGTCGGCGCCGCTGCGTGTGCCCGAAGCCACCGAGGCCGACCGCAAGATGAACCGGCGCGTCGAGTTCAAGCTGATTCGGCCGGAGGGCGACCAGCAACCGGGGTTCGATGAACAGGCGCCGCCGCCCCCGCCGCCCAGCGGCGGGCAGGATGGAAATGGGCAGTGGTAGGAATGAGGAATGAGGAATTTGTCAATTAAGCGGTCGACCAGAAGTTTTGCGGTTTTTGATACCCTGAAAACATCTGCAATTCAGAAAGTTAGCTTGCAGCTTACCCCGCTTGTAACTTGTGGCTAACCGCTTAATAATTCCTCATTCCTCATTCCTCATTCCTCATTCCTCATTCCTCATTCAAAACAGTCCTTTATAAATGTCGTTGCCGAAGGCAAATACCATTAGGCCGAGCAGCAGCACCATCCCCACTTTCTGGGCATTTTCGAGGAACGATTCCGACGGTTTGCGGCCCAGAATCATCTCGTAGAGCAGGAACGTGGCGTGGCCGCCGTCGAGGGCCGGGATGGGCAGCAGGTTCATAAAGGCGAGCACCATCGAGAGCATCCCCGTGAGGCGCCAGAATTTGAGCCAGTCGATGGTGCCGCCGAACTCGCGGGCGATGCCGATGGGGCCGCTGAGCGAGTTGGACGCCGACGCCTCGCCTTTGAAGATTTTGCCGAATGCCTTGACGTTGGCCGTCACCACGCCGAACGCCTGCTTGGTGCCCACCGGAATGGCTTCCAACAAGCCGTATCGGCGCGTTTCGAGGTGCAGCAGCGGCTTGATCTGGATGCCGAGCGTCCCTTCTTTCTCGACGGTGACGCTGGTCTGAATCGGCTGGCCCTTGCGCTCCAGCGTGAGCTGCACGGGTTGGTCGCGGTGGTCTTTGAGCTTCTGCTGAAACTGGTGGAAGAACGCCACGGGCTGGCCGTTGATGGCGGTCACGCGGTCGCCGGGCAGCAGGCCGGCTTTGTCGGCGGGGCGGCCCGTGAGCACCCGCTCCACCTCGAAGGGCTGCGCGGGTGCCACGAACAGGGCGGCTTCGTCGCGGTTTTCGGCGAGCTGGTCGAGGATGTTGGCCGGAACGGGCAGTTCCTGCCGGCGGCCGGCGCGCTCCACGGTGAAGGTGGCATTGGTGGCGAGCAGCGCGTCGGGGTCGTAGATGTCGTCGAACGCCGTCAGCGGCTTGCCGTTGACTTCGAGCACCTTATCGCCGTCCTGAAAGCCCATTTGGCGGCCGAGCGCGTTCGTGACGACGCCGTAGCGCGCCGCCGAGGCGGGCAGGTAGCTCTCGCCGACCGCCCACACGATGCCCGTGAAGATGACGATGCCCGTGATGACGTTGACGATGATGCCTCCCAGCATCACGATGAGCCGCTGCCACGCCGGCTTGGCTCGAAACTCCCACGGTTGCGGCTCGTCCTGCAACTGCGCCGTGTCGAGCGATTCATCGACCATCCCCGAAATCTTCACGTAGCCACCCAGCGGGATGGCGCCGAACTGGTAATCGGTCTCGCCGATTTTACGGCCGAACAGGCGCGGCGGAAACCCAATCGAGAAGCGCTCGACGCGCATCCCGAACCACTTGGCGGTGAGCATATGCCCCAGCTCGTGCAGCCCGACGAGGAGCGTCAGGCCCAGGATGAGCTGGAGGGCCATTATTAGGTAGGTCATTGGAAAAAGCGAAAACTTGTTATTCTGCTTCCGTCGCGTGTCAGCTCCCCCCCGATTGTCATCCTGAGCCCCCACGGGGGGAAACTCCGCGAAGGACCT
>ERZ1066122.2427-NODE-2427-length-12261-cov-8.249386_pt1 | contig 12261 bp, 10 predicted proteins | sample MGYA00382769_ERZ1066122 | MGnify/ENA primary metagenome ERZ1066122 (study PRJEB33369, sample SAMEA5778352) | biofilm metagenome | biome: Industrial cooling water; feature: Water cooling tower basin; material: Biofilm | place: United Arab Emirates | collected...
GCGCGGCGGTGACCGAGGAGTTCCACCCCGGTTTCCGCAATTCGGTGGCGAGCTATACCGTCAGCCTGCTGCAACCCAAGGTCATCGCCGACATGGAGCTGGCGAAGCACGGCTACCGCGTCATCGAGCGGCCGATCAGCAATTTCCTGCCCCAGCCGGATGGCGGTTATCTCAAGCTGGGCGGCGGGCTGGACCGGGCGCAGGCCGAGTTTGAACGGTTCAGCCGTCATGACGCCACCATGCTGCCCGCCTATTATGACGCGCTCGAAGGCGTGGCAGAGGTGCTGCGCGATCTGGCGCTGAAAGTCCCGCCCAATGTGGGCGACGGTTTCCGTACCCTGTTCGATGCGGCGGTGCAGGGCCGCAAGCTCGCCGGGCTGGGGGTGGAGGCGCAGCGCGACGTGCTCGACCTGTTCACCAAGTCGGCGCGCGACTTCCTGAACGGCTGGTTCGAGAGCGAGGCGGTGAAGGCCGCGTTCGGCTTTGACGCCGTGGTCGGCAATTATGCCAGCCCCGATGCGCCGGGCAGCGCCTATGTCCTGCTCCACCACGTCTTTGGTGAGGTGAACGGCAAAAAGGGCGCGTGGGGCCACAGCGTCGGCGGCATGGGAACCATCACGCAGATCATGGCGCAGGTATGCCGCAACGCGGGCGTCGAGATCAGCCTGGAAAGCCCGGTCGAGCGCGTGCTGGTCGATGGCGGCAAGGCCGTGGGCGTCCGGCTGGAGGGCGGAGAGGAGATCGCCGCCACGCGCGTGATCGCCAATGTCGGGCCAAAGCTGCTTTATGGCCGCATGGTCGATCCGGGTGACCTTCCGCAGGATTTTGCGCGGCGGATCAAAGGGTACAAGACCGGCAGCGGGACGTTCCGGATGAATGTCGCTTTGACTGAACTGCCGCGCTTCACCTGTCTGCCCGAGGCGGGTGAGCATCATCAGTCGGGCATCATCATCGCGCCGACGCTGGATTATATGGACCGCGCCTTCACCGACGCCAGAGAGCATGGCTGGTCACGGGCGCCAATCGTCGAAATGCTGATCCCGTCGACTGTGGACGACAGCTTGGCGCCCGCAGGCTGTCATGTCGCCAGTATCTTTTGCCAGCAATTTGCGCCCACGCTGCCCGACGGGCGCGACTGGGATGATGAGGAGGACGCCGCCGCCGATACGATCATCGACACGGTGGAGGCGCATGCGCCCGGTTTCCGCGCCAGCATCGCCGGGCGTCAGGTGCTGAGCCCCAAGGGGCTGGAGCGCAAATTCGGGCTGGCGGGCGGCGATATCATGCACGGGCACATGAGCCTCGACCAGCTGTGGTCCGCGCGCCCGATGCTGGGCCATGGCGGCTATCGCGGGCCGGTCGAGAACCTTTATATGTGCGGTGCGGGCACGCATCCTGGCGGCGGGGTGACCGGCGCGCCGGGGCATAATGCGGCCGAAATCGTGCTGCGCGACGTACAGGGGTGGTTCGCGCCGAAGTGGCGCTGATGAAGCGGGCCAAGTTGACGCTTGCGTAAACCCGCCGACTCGCTTTACGTTCGCGTCAACTGATGAGGAGCGAGCCGATGAGCGATCTGGAAGTCTTTCGTGCCGAGGCGCGGGCATGGCTAGAGGCCAATTGCCCGCCCGAAATGCGTCAGCCGGTGAAGGACGAGGATGACGTCTGCTGGGGCGGGCGCAAATGGGTGTTCAAGAATGACGCCCAGCGGCAATGGCTGGAGGCCTGCGTGGCCAAGGGCTATACCGTGCCCGATTGGCCGAAAGCCTATGGCGGCGCAGGGCTGAACGCGGAAGAGACCAAGGTGCTGCGCCAGGAGATGAAGCGCATCAAGGCCCGCTCCCCGCTCGACAGCTTCGGCATCTGGATGCTTGGCCCCGCGCTGCTGCAATTCGGGACAGAGGAGCAGAAGGTCCATTATCTGAACCAGATCGCACGCGGCGAAATCCGATGGTGCCAGGGCTATTCGGAGCCGGGGTCGGGCAGCGACCTCGTCTCGCTCCAGACCTTTGGCGAGGATGCAGGCGACCACTGGGTCGTCAACGGGTCCAAGATCTGGACCAGCTATGCCGACAAGGCCGACTGGATTTTCTGTCTGGTCCGCACTGACAAGGCGAACAAATATCAGGGCATCACCTTCATGCTGTTCGACATGGAGACGCCCGGTGTGACGACCAAGCCGATCCTGCTGATTTCGGGCAACAGCCCGTTCTGCGAAACATTCTTCGACGATGTGAAGGTGCCGAAGGACCAGTTTATCGGCGCGGTGAACCGGGGCTGGGACGTCGCCAAATATCTGCTGGGTCACGAACGCGAGATGATTTCGGCGGGCGGCGCGGGCGGCGACATGGTCAGCGTCGGCGGCCATTTCGCCAAATCGCTGGGCGTCAATGCGGCGGGCGAGCTGGATGACCCCATATTGCGCGCGGAAATGGCCGCGTTCGATGTCGATGTCTTTGCCTATCGCGCGATGGGCGAACGCTTCATGGACATGTGGAAAACGGGTCGCGCGCATCCGGCGTCGTCAAACATGATGAAATATGTCGGCACCGAGCTGAACAAGCGCCGCCACGAGCTGGTCATGGCAGGCGGGGGGGCGACCGCGCTGGAATGGGACAGCGCGGAAACGAACGGCGGTGCCCGCGCGCGCAGCTGGCTGCGCACCAAGGCCAATTCGATCGAAGGCGGGACGAGCGAGGTGATGCTGAACGTCGTTGCCAAGCGCATCCTGGATTTGCCGGGGGCTTAGTTCCCTACCCCTCCCCTTCAGGGGAGGGGCAGTGAGACTTGGCTCGGCGCAGCCGGGCCTTAGGCGAGCGGGGTGGGGTCTATCGGCCTTGCGCCATGCCGACAGACCCCACCCCCACCCCTCCCCTGAAGGGGAGGGGCTTAAGGAACGAAAAGCCAATGCCACTTTACCATAATGACGATCAGGTGATGCTGAAGGACAGCGTTGCGCCGTTCATCGCCGACAATGCGCCGGTCGCGCACCTGCGGTCCTTGCGCGATGCGAAGGACGAAACCGGTTTTTCGCGCGCCTTGTGGGCCAGTTTTACCGAAATGGGCCTGCCCGGCATCTTGGTGCCGGAGGCGCACGGGGGCCTGGGTATGGGCCATGCCGAGGCGGGCATCGTGCTGGAGGAAATTGGCCGCAACCTGACGCCGTCGCCGTTTCTGTCGACCAGCGTCGGCGCGGTGGCGGCGCTGGCCAAGGCCGGCGGCACGCAGGCGGATCGCTGGCTGCCCGTGATCGCGGCAGGCGAGGCGATCGTCGCGCTGGCCATTGACGAAGGCGCGAAGCACCGGCCCGAGCGCATAGCCACAACCGCGACGCGCAGCGGCAACGGGTTCCGCCTCGACGGCAAGAAGAGCTTTGTCCTGCACGGCCATGTCGCCGACATGATGCTGGTCGCGGCAGAGGCGGAGGGCGGCGTGACCCTGTTTGCGGTACCGAAGGACAGTGCCGGGGTGAGCGCCGATCCCCGGCGGCTGGTCGATGCTAGCCTGGCGAGCCATGTCACGCTCGATGGCGTCATGGTCGATGCCGACGCGGTGGTGGGCGAGGTGGGCGCGGGCCAGGCGGTGCTCGACGCGCTGCTCGCCGCGAGCCGGGTCGGCGCGTCGGCGGAGCTGATCGGCGTGGGTCAGGGCGCGATGGACATGACGGTCGATTACCTCAAGAGCCGCAAGCAGTTCGGCAAGCTGATCGGCGAATTTCAGGCGCTCCAGCATCGCGCCGCGCACCTTTATGGCGAGATGGAGGTCGCACGGGCGACGGTGATGAAGGCACAGCAGTTGCTGGACGAGGATAATGCGGGCGCGCCGCTGATGGTGTCGGTGGCCAAGGCCAAGGCCGCGCGCGTGTGCAATCTGGCGGTGCGCGAAGGGGTGCAGATGCACGGCGGCATCGGCATGACCGACGAATATGACATCGGCCTGTATATGAAACGTGATCGCGCGCTGGCGGAATATATGGGCGATGCCCATTATCACATCGACCGGGTAGCGCGGCTAAACGGATATTGAGGAGGCTTTTAGCCCCTCCCCTTCAGGGGAGGGGTTGGGGTGGGGGCTGCCGGTATGACGCAAGGCCGATAGACCCCACCCCGCTCGCCTAAGGCCCGGCTGCGCCGAGCCAAGTCTCACTGCCCCTCCCCTGAAGGGGAGGGGTTGAATGGAGGATCATCATGGACATCACGAAACTCTTCGGCCTCCATGGCCGCATTGCCCTGGTCACCGGGGGCTCGCGCGGGATTGGCGCGATGATTGTCGAGGGCTATCTCGCCGCCGGGGCCGAGCGCGTCTATATCTCCGCGCGCAAGACGGCGCAGGTCGAGGCGGCGGTCGATGATTTCAACAGCCGTTACCCCGGCAAGGTCATCGGCCTGCCCATTGACCTGTCGACGGTCGAAGGGTGCCGCGCGCTCGCCAAGGAACTGGAGGCGCGCGAGGAACGGCTGGACATATTGGTCAACAACGCGGGCGCGGCGTGGGGCGAACCGTTCGAAAGCTTTCCTGAGGCAGGGTGGGACAAGGTGATGGACCTGAACGTCAAATCACCCTTTTTCCTGACCCAGGCGCTATATGGCCTGCTCAAGGCTGGCGGCGCGGGCGGACAGCCGGCAAAGGTCATCAATATCGGGTCGATCGACGGCCAGCGGCTCAACCCCTGGGAAACATACAGCTATCACGCGTCAAAGTCGGCGATCCTGTACCTGACCAAGCGGCTCGCGGCGCGCCTGATCACCGACAATATCATCGTCACGGCAATTGCGCCTGGCGCCTTCGTGTCCGAAATGAACAAGGCTGCACGCGACCATGGCGATGCGGTCGCGCAGGGCATCCCGGCCAAGCGGATCGGCGTGGCGGAGGATATGGCGGCCGCCGCAATTTACCTCGCCGCGCCGTCGGGCAATTATGTCATCGGCGATACGATCACGGTCGACGGCGGCCTGGTGCACGGCGATTTCAAGAGCGGGTGATTGGAAAATAGAGCGGTTTGCGGAGATTTACGCCCCGCCCACTTCGTCATTCCCGCGAAAGCGGGAATCCATCATCTGCTGTCGAAACCCATATTGTGGGTGGTGGACCCCCGCTTTCGCGGGGGTGACGATGTATGGATGCACTGGATGGCGATCATCGTTGAGGTGACGCCTCGTCTGCCCTGAGCTTGTCGAAGGGCCGTCCTTTTCTTGACCATGGCCGAAGAAAGGGCGGCCCTTCGACAAGCTCAGGGCAGACGGCTTAAGAATTGACAATAGCTGCGCTTGCTGCTTCCAAGAGGTGTACTGATCTACCCGCTATTCCGTAGCGCGGTTGCGATGGCGTTGATCGTCAGCTGGATGCCCTCGGCAATGCGCGGGTCGGTTTCGCCGCTGCGGTGGCGCTTCATCAGTTCGATCTGGAGCAGGTTGAGCGGCTCGATATAGGGCAGGCGCAGGCGGATCGACGCTTCGAGCGCGGGGCTTTTGTCAAGCAGATGCGCCTGGCCGGTCGCGGCGAGGAGGCCATCATGGGCGCGGTGCCAGCCGTCGCGGATGCGCGCGAACATATCGTCCGCGCCCGCCACATGCCCTGCCAGCGCAGCATAGCGCGCGGCGATGCCCATGTCGGATTTGGCCAGCACCATTTCCATATTGGCGAGCGCGGAGGCGAAGAAGGGCGAGGTCGCGGCCATGTCGGCCAGCAGCGCGGGGTCGCCGAACTCGGCCAGCGCCTCCCCCATCCCGTACCAGCCGGGCAGCATTACGCGCGCCTGTGCCCAGCTGAACACCCAGGGGATGGCGCGCAAATCCTCGATCGCGTCGCTGGTCGTGCGGCTGGGAGGGCGCGATCCAATCTTGAGTGTGGCGATTTCGGCAATCGGGGTCATCGCCCGAAAAAATTGGCGGAAACCGGGGGTGTCATAGACAAGGCCGCGATAGGCGGCAAAGGCGCGCGTCGACAGCTCGTCGAGCGCGGCCGCGAAACGGCGCGTGTCGGCGCTTTCCACCTCGGTTTCCAGACTGGCGAGCAGGCTGGCGGACACCATCGCCTCCAGATTGCGCATGGCGCTCGCCTGCGTGCCATATTTGGCGGCGATGACCTCCCCCTGTTCGGTGATGCGGATGCGGCCCTGTACCGTGCCCGCCGGTTGCGCCCGGATGGCGGCAAAGGCGCTGCCCCCGCCGCGCCCGACCGCGCCGCCGCGTCCATGGAACAGCTGCATCCGCACGCCTGCGGCGGCGAACACGGGGGTCAGCGTGCGCGACGCCTGATAGAGGCCCCAGGTCGAGGTGAGATAGCCGCCGTCCTTGTTCGAATCGGAATAGCCGATCATCACCTCCTGATGCCCGCGCGCCGCCGTCACTGCGGCAATGGCGGGCAGCGCGAAATAGGCGGCCATGATGCCCGGCGCGCGGGTCAGATCGTCGATCGTTTCGAACAGCGGCACGACCATCAGCGCATCATCCGCGCCATCATCGGTCCCGGCATTTTGTCGCCACAGCCCGGCCTCGCGCGCCAGCACATGCACCTCCAGCAGGTCGGACAGGCTTTCGGCCTTGCTGATGATCCATTGGCGGATGACCGGAGCACCGAGCGCGGCGCGCAAGGCGGCGGCGGTGTGGACGATGGCCAGTTCGCCCGCGGTTTCGGCGGAATAGACGTGCCACGATGCGCCGAGTGGGCGGTCGTGGGCGAGTTCGCGGGTGAGGAGCGCGACGCGCGCATCCTCGTCCAGCGCGGCATAATCCGCCGCGACTCCGGCGACGCGCAGCAGTTCGGCCAGCACCCGTTCGTGCACCGCGCTGTTCTGGCGCATGTCGAGCGTGGCGAGGTGAAAGCCGAACACCTCCACGCTGCGGATCAGGCGGCCAAGCTCCCCCGGTCCCGTCAGGATGCCGTCGCCGCCGCTGGCCAGGCTGTGTGCGATGGCGACAAGGTCGGCGCGAAAGGCCGCGGCGTGCGAATAGGGTTCGCCGGGCAGTCGTGACGCGCGCTGCGGATCGCGGCCCGTCAGGCTGCGGTGCGTCGCGGCGAGGCGGGCATAGATGCCGGACAGCGCACGGCGATAGGGTTCGTCGGCGCGGCTGGCGCTGGTGTCGCCGCTTTCCGCCGCCAACGATGCCACGGCCTCGGACACGGGGGCCAGCGCCGCCGAGACGGACAGTTCCGCGCCCAGCGCGTGCACGGCGTCGAGATAGTGGGTCAGGATCGCCCCCGCTGCCGTGCGGGCGGCATAATCGAGCGTGTCGGCGGTGACGAAGGGATTGCCGTCACGGTCGCCGCCGATCCAGCTGCCGACGCGCAGGAAGGCGGGCGGACGCGCGCCCAGCGCAGCCTCCCACCGCGCATAGAGGCGCGGCAGGACAGGCACGAAAATGTCGCGCAAATAGGTCAGCGCATTGTCAATCTCGTCCGCCACGACGAGCTTTTCGGTGCGCAGCGGGCGGGTTTGCCAGAGCAGCGCGACCTGCCTGCGGATCGCGGTGTCGATGTCGTCGCCATCGGCATCGACCGCGTCCCCCCGATCGCGCGCGACCATCAGCCGGGCGATGCGGTTCTTGTGATCGAGCATGGATTTGCGCCGCACCTCGGTCGGGTGCGCGGTGAGGACGGGGACGATCTGGGCCGCCTGCGTCAACGCCTCTACCGCCGCAAGGTCGATGCCTTCGCTGTCCAGCCGCGCCAGCGCCTCCGCCACGCTCGCGCCGGGTTCGGCGGCAACCCCCTGCCGATCCTCCGCCAGATTGGCGAGCATCGAAAACAGCATGAAGCCCCGGACAAAGGCGATGGTGTCGTCAAGGCCGAGCGCATCGAGCCCCGGGTCGATCGCGTCCGCCCCCGCGACGCCGCGATGCCGGTCGACACTGGCAGAGCGGATATACTCTGTCTGGCGAAACAGCTTTTCCCCGCCATAGGCGCGGATGACATCGCCCAGGATGCGGCCGAGATAGCGGATATCGGGATTCTGCGTGATCGCGGGGCGGGCGTTGGGCGGTGCAACCATGGCGCGGTCTTGTTGCGCCGCGCAACATTGCGGTCAAGCGAAGGTTGGTTGCGGGGGAAACTGGCCCTGCTCCACTGTGTCATCCCCGCGCAGGCGGGATCCATCACCCATGTTCGCGTCCTCGGTCGACGGCAGCTTTCACCGCATCATCCGGTGATGGATCCCCGCCTGCGCGGGGATGACGAGCTGTGCGGGTGGAGCGGGAGGGAAAGGCCCCCTAAGCCTCCAGCTCCACATCCCAATAGAGCCAGTCCATCCAGCTTTCGTGCAAATAGCCCGGTGGAAAGGCGCGGCCATTGTCCTGGAGCTGCCAGTTGGTCGGCCGCCACGGTTGGCGATAGAGGGGCATGTGCGCCTGTTTAGGGGTGCGCCCGCCTTTTTTCAGATTGCAGGGCGCGCACGCCGTGCTGACATTTTCCCAGCTGGTCTTGCCGCCCAGCCGGCGGGGGATGACATGATCAAAGGTCAGGTCGCGCGTCGAGCCGCAATATTGACACTGAAACCGGTCGCGCAGGAACAGGTTGAAGCGGGTGAAAGCGGGATATTGCGACGGTTTCACATATTGTTTGAGCGCAATGACGCTGGGGATCGCCATGGTGCGGGTGGGCGAATGAATCTCGCGGTCATAGCTTTCGACGATGATGACACGGTCGAGGAAAACCGCCTTGACCGCCGTTTGCCACGGCCACAGGCTGAGCGGATAATAGCTGAGCGGCGTATAGTCGGCGTTCAGCACGAGCGCGGGGCAAGCATCGGGATGGCGGGTGAGTTCGGGATGGAACATGACGGCTGCGACGCGCTCCCCATTCGGTCTCGATCCGCGGCGCTGTGCCGCGCTTCAGTGACGATGCCATTACAACGCGAACCAATTTATGACGTCAAGGGGGCAAATGCCACCAGATATGGCGCGGGGGGCATCTTGGTGCCCCCGTATCTGGTTGGCACCCCATGAACGACAGTCGTTTTGCCCCCAGCCCCAGCGGCCCGCTGCATCTGGGCCATGCCTATAGCGCGGTTCAGGCGGCGTTGCTGGTGGGACAGAGGGGCGGGAGGTTGCGGCTGCGCATCGACGATATCGACGGCGGGCGGTCGCGCGGCGAGCATGTGGCAAGCGCCATCGCCGACCTCGCCTGGCTGGGGGTGGAATGGGCCGCGCCGCTGTGGCGGCAGTCGGACCATCTGGCCGATTACGCGGCAGCGTTAGAACGGCTGATCGCGGCAAAGCTTGCCTATCCCTGTTTCTGTACCCGTGCCGACATTGCCGCCAGCCTGACCGCACCGCATGGTCCATCGGGTGCGGTCTATCCAGGGACGTGCCGGCGCCTGTCAGCGTCAGAGCGGGAGGCGCGAATGGCCGCGCTGCCCTGGTGCTGGCGGATCGATATGGCGCGGGCGGCGGACAGCGCGGGTGCGCTGGTCGCGGTGAACAATGGCCGGGCCGCGCAGTTCGACCCCCGCGCGCACGGCGATGTCGTGATCGCGCGCAAGGATGCGCCCGCGAGCTACCATCTGGCCAGTACGGTCGACGATGCAATGATGGGAATCGGGATCGTGGTGCGCGGTGCTGACCTGTTGCCCGCAACGGCGGTGCATGTGCTGCTACAAAGGCTGCTGGACCTGCCGACGCCCGAATATCATCACCATAGGCTGGTGTGCGGCGCGGACGGGGCGCGGCTGGCCAAGCGCGACCGGCCCGCGACGCTGGGCGCGCTGCGCCATGCGGGCGTTGACGGCGCGGAACTGGCAGCGGCATTGCGCGTTCACCAACTGCCCGCTGGATATTCGCTGGCATTTGCGTAAAGGGGGCATCACCATGAACACCGTTTTGATCATCGGCATCGTCGTTGCCGCCGCTCTTGTCCTCGTCGCACTGGCGCGGGGCCTGTTTCATTTCGCGCAGAGCCATCAGGCCGAGATGAACGGCACGCTAAAAGAAAATCAGATGATGCAGAACCGCATGATGATGGCCCGCGTGAAGTGGCAGGCAATCACCATCCTGCTGCTGATCCTGGTCGGCATTTTCGCCGCCGCTGCGTAAAGTGCGGCCATGGTCAAGCTGAACAAGATTTACACGCGCACCGGTGATGACGGATCGACCGGACTGGTCGACGGATCGCGCATTGCCAAATCGGCCGCCCTGATGGCCGCAATCGGCGATGTCGACGAAGCGAACAGCATGATCGGCTTTGCCATTCGCGCGCTTGATGATGCCGACATGGTCACCCGCGCAACGCGGATTCAGAATGATCTGTTCGATCTGGGCGCGGATTTGGCCACTCCGGCGGACGAGGGCGACACGCCCTTTGCCCCCGGTGAAATGACGCTGCGCATCGTCGCGTCGCAGGTCGAGCGGTTGGAGGACGAGATTGATGCGATGAACGCATTCATCCCCCCGCTCACCAGTTTCATCCTGCCCGGCGGGACCGAGGGGGCGGCGCGGCTGCACCTTGCCCGCACGGCGGCGCGCCGGGCCGAACGCAGCGCGGTCGCGGCGGTGGGCGAGCGCGCGCTCAATCCGGCGGCGCTGGCCTATCTCAACCGCCTTTCCGACTGGCTGTTTGTGGCGTGCCGCGCGGCGAACGGCAATGGCGCGGGCGATGTGCTGTGGGTGCCGGGCGCATCGCGGTAAACGCCCAAGATTATAATCGAAATCGTCCGCCCTGAGCCTGTCGAAGGGCAGACGGTAATGGGGGTAAGCACAAGATCATGAAAATAGTTGGAATCATCGGTTCAGGCCAGATGGGCGTGGGGATCGCGCAGGTCAGTGCGGGCACGGGCCATGACGTCATGCTGTCAGACATCGACCTGACCCGCGCCGAGGCCGGGAAGGCGGGCATCGGCAAGGCGCTGGCGCGGCTGGTGGCCAAGGAAAAGATGACGGCGGCCGATGCCGAGGCCCTGCTGGCGCGCATCACGCCGGTTGCGGGGCACGAAGCCTTTGCGGCCTGCGATCTGGTGATCGAGGCGGCGACCGAGCGCGAGGAGGTGAAGCGCGCCATCTTTGCCAGCCTGGGCCAGCATCTGTCGAGCACCGCCATCCTCGCCACCAACACCAGCAGCATCCCGATTACCCGGCTGGCCCAGGCGGCGCCCGATGCCGCGCGCTTCGTGGGGGTGCATTTTTTCAACCCCGTGCCGGTCATGGGCCTGATCGAGCTGATCCGCGGCCTTGCGACCAGTGCCGAAACGCTGGCCGCCGTCGAGGCGTTCGGGCGCAAGCTGGGCAAGGAAATCGTCCACGCCAACGACGCGCCGGGGTTCATCGTCAACCGCGTGCTGATGCCCCTGATCAACGAGGCGGTGTTCGCGCTGGGCGAGGGGGTGGCGTCGATGCGCGACATCGACACCGGCTGCCGCCTGGGGCTTAATCACCCGATGGGGCCGATCACGCTGGCCGATTTCATCGGGCTCGACACCTGTCTGGAGATCATCCGCGTATTGTACAGCGGCACCGGCGATCCCAAGTTTCGCCCCGCGCCGCTGCTCGTCCAATATGTCGAGGCGGGGTGGACCGGAAAGAAAGCCGGGCGCGGCTTTTACGACTGGACCGGGCCGGAACCCCAACCCACCCGATAAGGGCCGATGCGGTAAGCGCGGACCCGAAACGCCTTGCGGACGTTACGGAGTTTTCGCCACGCCGCTATCGTAAGGAGGCCCGTCATGAAAGTCCGTTCCGCATCGCTGATTGCCATCCTTGCGGTATGTGCCGCCGCCCCCGCGACCGCGCAGGAGGGTGCACCCGATGATCCGACGCTGAAGCGCATCGGCAACAGCGTGACCGAACCCTTCGACGGCAAGGAAGTCCCCGACAAGCTGAAGGCGGTGCAGGAAGCGCCTTATTCGCTGGCCGGAATGGGGCGGTGCGCGGCGATCATCGCGGAGGTGCGCGAGCTGGACGCGGTGCTGGGCCCCGACGTCAATGCGGTGGTGGAAAAAGACGCGGCCGACAAGCGAGAGGAAACCGCCGGACGGCTCGTCGGGATGGCGGGCCGCAGCCTGATCCCGTTCAGCGGCCTGGTCGGCGAAGTCACCGGCGCCAACGCCGAACGCCGCCGCTATGCCGCCGCGGTCTATGCCGGAACGGTGCGGCGAGGCTTTCTGAAAGGCGTCGGCCTGTCGCGCGGATGCAAGGCGCCGGCGCGGCCGTAGAGCATGATAGCATCAGACTGATGCACTCTGTCATCCCCGCTTTCGCAGGGATGACAGAGTGAGTGGGTTAAATCTCGTCATGCGCTAGAGCGTGATGACTTTAGGTTGATCCTCTTGTCCTCGTC
>ERZ1066122.2428-NODE-2428-length-12260-cov-7.413847_pt1 | contig 12260 bp, 16 predicted proteins | sample MGYA00382769_ERZ1066122 | MGnify/ENA primary metagenome ERZ1066122 (study PRJEB33369, sample SAMEA5778352) | biofilm metagenome | biome: Industrial cooling water; feature: Water cooling tower basin; material: Biofilm | place: United Arab Emirates | collected...
CCTCGCCGAGCTGCTCGACCCAGCCGAGGATGTTGTTCAGTTCGGGCACCAGCGCCTCGATCTCGGCATCGCTCATCTGGAGCCGCGCGAGCTTGGCGATGTGCCGCACGGTGGCGGTATCGACGGACATGGCGTTCTAGTTTTTCTCCGGATCGAGGCCGATCCGGTCGGGCACTAGCGGCGGGTCCGCCGAGCGGCAAGCGCTCCTACGCCGCCGCCTCGCTGTCGAGCAGCTTGTGCCGCTTCAAGGCATGGCGCAGCTGGTCGTAGCTTAGGTTCAGCGCCGCCGCGGTCGCCCGCTGGTTGAAGCGATTGCGGGCCAGCGCGTCTTGCAGCAGCGCGCGCTCGTAAGTCGAGACGGCCTCGCGGAAGTCGCTGGTCGTCGCGGAGGGCACGGCAGCGAGCCCCGGCACCTGCTCGGCCGGTTCCGCCGCGGTCACCGACGCGGGTGCACTCGCCGGCAGCCTAGACGCTGCGCCGGGCGCCCATGGTGAAGCGAACGGATCGAATTGGATGCCGTCCACCGGCCGCTCAGGATCGTCGTGCCGGTACACCGCCCGCTCGACGACGTTGCGCAGTTCGCGCACGTTGCCCGGCCAGGCATAAGCCTCCAGCTCGGCCACCGCGCGCGTGGTGAACCCCGGCCAGCCCGGCCAGTCGAGCTCGACCGCCATCCGCCGCCCGAAATGCTCGGCGAGGAGCGGCACGTCGCCCGTGCGCAGCCGCAGCGGCGGCAAGGTCACCACCTCGAAGCTCAACCGATCGAGCAGATCCGCGCGGAACTTGCCCCGGTCCACCAGACCCGGCAGATGTTCGTTGGTGGCCGCCACGATCCGAACATCGACCCTGACCGGCTTGGACGCGCCGATGCGAGTCACTTCGCCATATTCGACCGCGCGCAGCAGCCGGTCCTGCGCCGGCGAGGAGAGGGTCGCGAGTTCGTCGAGGAACAAGGTGCCCCCGTCCGCCTGCTCGAACCGCCCCGCCCGGCCCTTGGACGCGCCGGTGAAGCTGCCCGCCTCGTGCCCGAACAGCTCCGCCTCAATCAGCGTCTCGGGCAATGCCGCGCAGTTCATCGTCACCAGCGGCCCGGACCAGCGCGACGACAGATGGTGCAGACGCTCGGCGATCAGCTCCTTGCCGGTACCGCGCTCGCCGATCACCAGTACCGGCCGGTTGAGCGGCGCGGCACGGCTGGCGCGCTCCACCGCGTCCAGGAACGCAAGGCTCTGGCCGACGAAGGTCTGGGTACGCTCCACGCTGCGAGTTGGTGCAGAATCCCACGGCTTGGCAAGGAATTTCGCACCCTGCACCAACTGCGAAACACCGATTTTCCCGGTATTGCGCCTCTTCCGAGCGCTTGGCACGAGCGCTGCATATCATCCGGCAGGACAGGGACCAACAGGTCACGAGGTATTTCGATGAGCATCTTCTCCCGCACCCGGGACATCATGGCAGCCAACTTCACCGAGCTGCTCGACCGGGCGGAAGATCCCAGCCGGATGATCCGCATGATCATCCTGGAGATGGAGGAAACGCTGGTCGAGGTCCGCGCCTCGGCCGCCCGCTCGATTGCCGACGCGAAGGAAATGCGGCGCGCGATGACCCGGCTCGACACCATGCGCGAAAGCTGGACCGAGAAAGCCGAACTGGCACTCAGCAAGGGCCGCGAGGACCTGGCCAAGGCCGCGCTGATCGAGCGGCAGAAGGCGGCCGATATGGCCGGCGGGCTGCAGGAAGAGATCAAGGTCGTCGAGGATACGCTCAAGGCGTACGAGGCCGACATCGCCAAGCTGCAGGGCAAGCTGCGCGAGGCCCGCGCCCGCCAGAACGCCATCGCCACCCGGATGGAAAGCGCCGTCACCCGCGCCAAGGCGCGCGAGTTGCTGAACGGCGGACGGACGGAGGATGCTTTCAGCCGCTTCGAGCTGCTGGAGCGCCGCGCCGACTTCGCCGAAGGCCGAGCGGAAGCGCTGGGAATGACCGGGCCGAAGAGCCTCGAAGAAGAGATTGCCGATTTGAAGGCCGAGGAGTCGGTCGACGCGGAACTGGAAGCGCTCAAGGCGCGGCTGGCCGCCAGGGGGAATTAAGACATGGAATTGGAAGGCGTCATCGCGATCATCGCCCTGTTCATCGGGCTGCCGTGGCTGATCATGCACTACATAACCCGGTGGAAGACGGCGGCGACGCTGACAGGCTCGGATGAAAAGCTGCTCGACGAACTGCACGATCTCGCCCGGCGGCTCGACGACCGGCTCTGCTCGATCGAGCGGATCATGACCGCAGAAAACCCGAACTGGCGGCAGCACTGCATGCCAGATGCGAGCACGCCGCGGATGATCGCTTCGGAAACGGACATCGACGATGAATTGTCGCGGCTGTCTTCTCGCAGCAAGGAGTATCGCTGATGGCCAGCCAGCCTCCGGTCCGGACCCGCTTCTACAAGGACAAGCGGAACGGCAAGATCATGGGCGTGTGCGCCGGCATAGCCGACTACACCGGCTTCGACCTGACGCTCATTCGAATCTTCATGTTCATGGCCTTTTGGATGAGCGGCGGCAGTATCCTCCCCGTGTATCTGCTCGCCGGCTGGATTGCGGACGACAAGCCGCGGGAACTGGTCAGTGAAGACCCTGAGGACCGCCGCTTCTGGCAGGGCGTCCGTCAGTCCCCGGCCCGCACTGCCCGCGACATCCGCGCTCGGCTGCGCGCCATCGATCGTCGCCTCGCCGATGTCGAGAATTACACGCTGAGCAACAATCGCAGCTTGGCCCGCGAAATCGAGCAGCTGCGCTGATCCTGAACCTACCGAGGGAGACCGATCGTGGACCCTGAGAAGCTCACCTTCGTCCAGAACATCTTCCCGATGATCGCCATCATCGCGGTCGCCGGTGTGATCGGCTGGGTGATCACCACCTGGATGCGGATCAAGCATGGCTATCCGCTGGAAACGAGCTGGGGCGTGCCGATCCATCCGAGCAGCGACAAGGAAGCGCAGGAGCGCATCAAGCTGCTGACCCAGGAAAATGCGCAGCTCCGTGCGGAGATCGGCTCGGTCAAGGATCGCCTTGCAACGGTCGAGCGCATCGTCACGGACGAGAGCAGCCGCCTGGCCCGTGAGATCGACGCCCTTCACCTCACCAAGAACTGAGGAGGCAAGCCTTGGACAAGGGTTGGACGGTCGTCCTGTTCTTCATGATCGTGGTCGGAATCCCGGTCATCGCCGGGGTGCTCGGAGACGCCTACAGGCGCCGGCTCAAGCTTCGCGAAAAGGAGCTGGAAGTGCTCGGCTCGCGCGCCGCGCAGACCGCGGCGGAATATGCCTCCCGCACCGCCGAACTGGAGCAGCGCGTCCGCGTGCTCGAGGAGATCGTCACCGATGGCGGCTATCATACGGCCGCGCAGATCGAGGCCCTGCGTGACGTACCCTCCGCGCCCGCAGTTCGGCGTCCGACTGGCTTGACCGAAGGAAAGGCGAACTGATGGAAAGCGTCCATATCATGGTCATCTGGATCGTCGCCATCGTGATGATCGCCAGCGTCCTTCGCGCCAAGTACGGCCACGACCGCCGGAAGCGGCAGAACTTGGACGCGAACCCCGCGGACAACGCCGAAGCCGCCCGGCTCCGCGACGAGGTCAGGGCGCTGAAAGAACGCCTCCAGGTGCTGGAGCGGATCACCATAGAGAAGGAAAACAGCCTCGCCCGCGAGATCGAGGACCTGCGCACGCGCTCTTGACGCGAATGCGGCTTCCGCCACGCGGACGAACTTCCTATCTGCCGGGCGTGACTGCCCTTCCCCGCCTTTCCGATGTCCTCGACGACTTTGAACTTCTCGACAGCGAGGAGCGCTATCGGCTGCTGATCGATCTCGGCAAGACGCTGGAGCCGATGCCCGATGCGCTGAAGACCGACGCCACCAAGGTGCGCGGCTGCTCGGCCTCGGTGTGGGTGTACCCGACCCGCCTGGACGACGGCCGCCTGCACTTCCTGGCGGACAGCAATGCCGCGATCACCAAGGGCATCGTCGCGCTGGTGCTGACGGCGGTGCAGGATCGAACGCCCGAGGAAATCGCGACCACCGACATCGCCGCGGAGCTCGGCCCCTTCGACCTGTCGCGCCAGCTCTCCTCCAACCGCACGCAGGGCATCCCGAACATGATCGCCCTGATCCAGGACACGGCGCAGCGCTACCGGTGAGCACCGGCTTCGATCCCGAACGCTTCTTTCAGCTGGCGCGGACCGTCGGCCACGGCCGAGCGCTCGGTCTCGACTACCATGCCTCCGGCGATCGCTGGGTCGAGCTCGCCCTGCCGTGGCGCGAGGAGCTGGTCAGCATGCCGGACACGGGGGTCATGGCCACCGGCGCGATCGTCAGCCTGGTCGATACATGCGCCGGCACGGCGGTGTGGCTGGCGCTTGGCGAGTTCCGCCACATCGTCACCGTGGACCTTCGCCTCGATTACCTCCGCCCGGCCGCCAAGGGAGAGACGGTGATCGCCCGTTGCGAGTGCTACAAGGTGACCCGTAGGGTCGCCTTCGTCCGCGGAGTCGCGCATGGCGGCGACCCGGCACGTCCGATAGCGCACAGCGCCGCCACCTTCATGATCCGTGAGGACTAGGGCCTACTTCGCGGCCGACCGGCGCTCCTCCGCCTTGCGCAGCACTTCGTAGGCGGCCTGCACCTTCTGGAAGCTGTCCGCCGCCTGCGCGTCGCCGGGCTTGAGGTCGGGATGGTTCGCCTTGGCGAGCCGCCGGTGCGCCGCCTTGACGTCGTCGAAGCTTGCGTCGCTCTCCAGCTCCAGCGCATCGAGCGCGCGCATCTCGTCGCGGCTGCGGCTGCCATCGCCCGGCCCGCCCCAGGCCCAGTGCGACGAGCGGCTGAAGCCGTTCGCACCGGCCCGCTCCGACCGCTCGCGCTCCTCCGCTTCGGCCGCGGCAAGCCCTTCGAAATAGTTCCAGTTCTTGTTGTACTCGGCCGCGTGCGCCTCGCAGAAGTGCCAGCGCTCGCGGCTGTTGGGAGCCTTTGGGGCGGGCCGGTCGCCAGGCTCCGTGCAGCCCTCGCGGTCGCACAGGCGCACCTGCGACGCGTCCCTGCCTTTCGCGCCATATGCCCGCCAGCGTGGGAAACCCCAATCGTCCGTTCTCTTCTGCTTCGGCATTCCAGCCTATCTAAGGTCGCCCGTGCGGGCATGGAAGCGCCAGAGGGCCTGTAAGCCGGGTTCTGTCCACCGCCTTTCAGCGGATGGGCGGCCATTCCTCTAGGCCCGTCCTAGCGGAGGGGCTCAAGCAACCAACCCGGGCGGCGAGCCGGAACCAGCCCATATGCCGCCCCTATTCGGTCTTGCACCCGGTGGGGTTTACCGTGCCGTCTGCCGTTGCCGGAGACGCGGTGCGCTCTTGCCGCACCCTTTCGCCCTTGCCTGGCCTAAGCCGCGGCGGTCTGCTTTCTGTGGCACTGTCCCTGAGCCCGCTTGCGCGAACCCGCCGGGCGTTACCCGGCACCGTTGTTCCGTGGAGCCCGGACTTTCCTCGGCGAGCTTGCACTCGACGCGGCCGCCCGGCCCTCTGGCGGGCGGGGGTATAAGCGAAAGTCTGCTGAACGTCACCCCGGACTTGATCCGGGGTCTGCCTACCTACCACGCACTCACAAGGGGAAGGCGGATCCCGGCTCCGGGCCGGGATGACGAGTGCTCAAGGCTCCCCCTGCGGCCGCGGCAGAAGTAGCGCGAGCAGCTTCGCCCGGCATTCCCCATCGATGATCCCGTCGATCCGCTCCGGCCGGAACCGCCGCTGGAACGCGATTACCGCCTTCCAGCTGTCCGTGACGTCATAGCCGAACCGCTCCAGCGCCAGCAGGAACGCGGCGTCGGACCAGTAAGGATCGATCAGGTTGCGGGTCGGGCTCGGCAAGGTCAGCCGCCGCTTCGCGAGAGCCTCCCACGGGAACAGCTCGCCCGGATCCTCCTTGCGCGTCGGCGCGATGTCGGAATGCCCGACCACGTTGCCGCGGCCGATGCCGTGCCGGTCCTTGATGCTCGCCACCAGCGGGATCAGCGCCGCGATCTGCTCGTCCGGGAACGGTCGGTAGCCGAACTCGTGACCCGGATTGACGATCTCGATCCCGACGCTCGCCGAGTTCACGTCGCGAATGCCGCGCCAATAGCTCTTGCCCGCATGCCAGGCGCGCCGCTCCTCATCGACCAGGCGGTAGACCGTTCCGTCCTCGTCGATGCAGTAATGCGCGCTCACCTTCGCTTCCGGCGAGGTCAGCCGGTCGAGGGCCCCTTCGCAGTCCGGCATGCCCGTATAATGAAGCACGATCATCGTGACGGGCAGCGCACGCTCGTCATGATTGGGCGATGGCCGGTCGATGAACTCCACGACTTAAAGGCGCATGGCGACGCCCCAGGGTCAAGCCCGCGTGCGGCTCAGGCGCTCTTGCGCAGGTCCGCTGTGGCGCCCGCGTGACGGTAAAGCCCGCGATAGTCGCGATCCGCTTCCAGCGAGCGGGTCTGGCCGATGACCGTCTCCCCCGCACCGAGCATCAGCCAGCCATCTTCCGCCAATGCGGTCGACAGCCGATCGAACGCCTTCGCCCGCGTCGTGTCGTTCAGATAGAGCAACACGTTGCGGCACAGGATGATGTCGAACTCGCCCGGATGCGGCGCGGCTTCCAGCAGGTTGTGCACCTGAAAGCGTACGTTTCGCCGCAGCGGCTCCACCGCGCGCCAGCCGCCGCCCGCCTCTTCGAACCAGCGGATCATCTGCTGGATGCCGAGCCCCCGCTGAACTTCGAACTGGCTGTAGCTGCCGTCCCGCGCCCGCTGGACGGCCGTGGTGGACACGTCGGTGCCGAGGATGTCGATCGTCCAGCCGACCCAGTCCTCCGGTTTCTCTGCGAACAGCATGGCGAGCGAGTACGTCTCCTGCCCGGTCGAGCAGCCCGCCGACCAGATGCGCAGCCGCTTGGACTGAGCGCGGCGCCGGGCAAGCTCCGGCAGCGCGGCGCGAGCGAGCAGATCGAACGGCGTGCGGTCGCGGAAGAAATAGGTCTCGTTGTTCAGCAATGCCTCCACGACCTTGGTGGCGAGGCTCGGTTCCCGGCCCATGACTAGGATGGTGATGAGCTCGTCGATGCTCGACAGCTTGCGTTCGCGGAGCAGCGACGAGAGGGCCGTCTCGAGCCGCCAGCGCCGGCTCATGGTCAGTTGCTGCCCGGTCTGCGCCTCCAGCAGGCCGGCGAGGATGCGGCCTGAACTGTCGCTTATTTCCACGCAATCTCTCCGGCACGGGACGCAACACGCCGGGCCAACTTGTCGGGCGGAAGGACCGCGCACGCGAGACCCGCTTCCGCCACCGCACGAGGCATTCCCCAGACGGCGCTGCTCGCCTCGTCCTGCGCGAGGACCGAGCCGCCGACCGCTGCCAGCCGGGTGGCGCCGGCCGCTCCATCACGCCCCATTCCGGACAGGATGACCGCGCAGCCCCCCGCCCCGTAGATCTCCGCAACGGAGCGGAGCATCGGATCGACCGACGGCAGGCACCCGCTCGCCGCCTGGCGCCGGTCGAGGTGCGCCACCACGCGCCCGCCTTGCCGGTCGACCATCAGGTGCGCATCGCCGGGCGCGATCAGAACATGGTCGGGGATCAGCGGTGTTCCTTCCCGGGCGATCTGCGCCGGTCGCTTTGCCGCCGTCGACAACTGCCGCGCGAACACCTCCATGAATGGCGCCGGCAAGTGCTGCGTGACGATGATCGGCACGCCGAGCGCGGGCGGCAGGTGGCTGAAGAAGCTCCCGAGCGCGTGGATACCGCCGGTCGAAGCACCGATCGCCAGCAATCCCAACGGCTCGTTGCTCATTGCCCTGAGAGGCATGACCACGTCCGAACCGCCGCTCCTACGCTCCGGCTCCGCGTCCGCGTGGCCCAGCGCCTTGAGCTTGCCCAGCAGCACTTCCGAAAAGCGCCCGTTGAACCTCCCGGTACCCGGCTTCGGTAGCGTATCCGCAGCGCCAAGCGCAAGCGCCGCGACCGTCTCCTCCGCGCCTTCCTCGGCAAGGCTGGACACGACGATCACCCGCGCACCGCGGGCCGCGGCGATGATCTTCGGCAGCATCTTGAGCCCGCCCGCGCCCGGCATCTCCAGGTCGAGCAGCACCACGTCCACCCGGACATGGCTCAGAGCATCGATCGCATCCTCGGCCGTGCCCGCCACCGCCGCGATCTGGAAGGCGCGATCCGACTCTACCATCCGCGACAGCACGGCGCGGGCGACCATGGAATCGTCCACGATCATCAGCCGGATCGGGTGGGAAGCGAGTGCTCCTCCCCCCTTCCGCTGCGAGGAGGCGAGCGCCGGGCTCATGCCGGGCGCCTCAGGCGACGCCGACCAGCTGCAGCTTGACGTGCAGGGTTTCCCGGTCGAACGGCTTCATCACATATTCGTCCGCGCCCGCTTCCAGCGCCGCGCGAATGTGCCCCATGTCGTTCTCGGTGGTGCAGAAGACGACCTTGGGCTGGTTGTCGTGCCCGCGCTGGCGCAACAGCTTCAGGAACTCCATCCCGCTCATCACCGGCATGTTCCAGTCGAGCAGGACCACGTCCGGCATCGACTGCTCGCAGCGGTCGAGCGCTTCCTTGCCGTCGCCGGCCTCTTCCACGCTGAACTGCAACGTCTCCAAGATGTGGCGCGCCACCTTCCGGATCACCTTGGAGTCATCGACGATAAGACAGGTCTTCATACGATACAGGTCCTGATCCGGATTGTTGTGAGCGGTTTAGCGGCGGAAGGTAACGAAGCTCTTAAGCGGCGGCCCGGCTGGCCTCCGGCCCGGCGATCAGCGTCGCGACATCGATCAGCAGCAGCGCGCCTTCTTCCGTCTCGACCATGCCCTGGCTCGCGCGCTCCCAGCCGGGACCCATGGCCGCGCGCACCGGCGCCGGTTCGGATAGGGCCTCGACCACATCCTCGACCCCGTCGACAATCAGCGCGTAATGATGGCCGTCCAGCTCCACGACAGCCGCCTCGCGGATGCCACCCGGCTGAGCCGTCGCGGGCAGCTCGAGCGCCTTGTTGCAGTCGATCACCGTCAGCACACGGCTTCGCAGCGCCGACAGCCCCGCAATATGCTCCGCCGCGCGCGGCACCGGGATGAGCGCCTCCAGCTCGACCACGCTTTCGACCGAGGCGGCTGGTAGGGCCACGCGCTGCCCGGCGATGGTCACGATCAAGAGCAATGCGTTCACTTGCCGCCTCCCTGCGCCGCACCCTTGAGCGCCTGCATCAGCCCGGCCCGATCGTAGCGGTAGATGCTGTTCTCGTTCGCCGCGTCAGGGCTGGCGCTGAGCCAGATGGTTCGCGCCGCAGCCCCCGCCGGCGGCTCCGCACCTTCCGCGACGATCACAAGATCGGCCTGCTCGTCACCGTCACCACCGACCACCCGGTAGCCGGCAGCCTCCACGATCGGCCGCAGCATGTTCTGCATCCACGCATCGTCCGCCGGCAGCCGGCACAGCGGCGTCCTCGCGCTCGCCGTCCCAGCGCCAAGGCTCGCGAACAGCCAGTGGGCGTCGACCAGTTCGGCCGGTTCGCCGTTGACCAAAGTCACCCCTTCGACCGGCCCCGCAACGCCCGCCGGGATGATCTCCTGCGCCAGGCTGGCCATGTCGATGACCTCGCGGAAAGCCAGCGCCACCTCGCTGCGGCCGTCGTTCAGGCGGAACAGCCGGACCTTGCCGCCACCCTCGGGCGGGCGGTCCAGCCCCGCGACCGGCAGGATCACTTCACCCAGTTGCACGCGCAGTTGCCCCGCTCCGGGCTGGATCGCCTCCGCCGGCACTTCCTCGATCCGGTCCACCACGCCCAGCCGGATGGCCCGGCGCGCCCCGTGCACGTCACGGAAGAGCAGCACCGGCACTTCGGCAGCACCCGCGCTCGCGGACTTCTCCGCCCCCCGCGGCGTCCGCTCCTGCGCCTCGATCCGTACGCCCCCGACCCGCGCCAGGCCGGCCGCGTCGAACAGCAGGATCGGCGAGCCGTCGTCGGCCAGCGTCGTTCCGGCATAGAGCCCGGTCGCCATGATCGCGGGCGCGGCGGGCTTTACCACCAGCTCCTCGTGATCGTGCACCTTGTCGACCGCCAGCGCATAAACGTCCCCGCCCGCGGGCTTCAGCACGATCAGCGTCCGCTCCTCATCGCTCAGCGCACTCGGCAGCCCCAGCACGTCGGCCAGCGCAATCTCCGGCACGCGCCGCCCGCGGATGGTCGCGACCCCCGCGCCGCCCACCTGGCTCAGAGTCACGCTCTCGCCATTCGCCCGCACGATCTCCTCGATCGCCGAGCGCGGGATCGCGAAATGCTGGCTGCCGATCGACACCGTCAAGGCCGGGATGATCGTCAGCGTCAGCGGCACGCGCAGGGTCATGCGAGTCCCCTGCCCCGGCCTGCTGTCGACCTCGACCACGCCGCCGATCCGCTCCACGTTCGACCGGACCACGTCCATGCCCACACCACGCCCGGAGATGCTGGTCACCTCCCGCGCCGTGGACAGCCCCGCCTCGAAGATCAGCGCCAGCCGCTCCTTGGCCGACAGCTTGCCGCCTTCCGCGGCGTCGATGATCCCGGCCGCAACCGCTTTCTCGACGAGCTTCTTGCCGTCGATCCCGCGCCCATCGTCGACGATGTCGATCAGAATCTGGTTGCCCGACTGCCGCGCCGAGACGGTCAGCAGCCCGATCTCGCGCTTGCCCGCCTTCAGCCGGTCCGCCGGCTTCTCGATGCCGTGGTCCACCGCATTGCGCACGATGTGGGTCAGCGGATCGCGGATCATCTCGATCATCTCGCGGTCGAGCTCCACGTCCCCGCCGTCGATATCGACCAGCACCTGCTTGCCCAGCTCGCCGGTGAGGTCGCGCACCATGCGCGGCAGGCCGACGAACAGATTCTCGATCCGCTGCATCCGCGTCCGAGTGATCGCGTCGCGCATCTCGGCGATGATCCCCGACAGCCGCTCGAACGCGCTGTCCACCTCGACCTCCACCGAGCTGTCGCGCAGCCGCCGCGCCAGCTCGTTGCGCGCCAGCACCATGTCGGACACGCCGCTCATCACCCGGTCGAGCAGCTCCACCGACAGGCGGATCGTCCGCGGCGCCACCGAACGCGCCGCCGCCTCGCCGACCACCGCCGCGGCCGCCGGCACCGCTGCCTCGGCCCCCGGCTGAAGCGCGTCGATCAGATCGCCATCGTGACCTTCGGGCAACTTCTCGCCCGACGCGATCACCTCGACCATCTCACCGATCCGGTCGATGACCGCCAGCACCGCGCTCACCAGCGCGGGATCCGCCTGCCGCCGCCCGGCGCGCACGTCCGCCAGCGCATCTTCCGCGGCGTGGCTCAGCGACTCCAGCCGCGGGAATTCGAAAAAGCCGCAATTACCTTTGACGGTGTGGACGAAGCGAAAAATGCTGTCGAGCCGCGCCCTGTCGTCCGGCTGCGCCTCCCAGGCGACGATCTCGCCGCCGAGGCTTTCCAGCATATCGCGGCATTCGGCGACGAAATCGGCAATCAGGTCGTCCATCGGCCCCACGCTTCACGGTTCGGCGCGGGTCTAACGGTCGAGGAGTTAAGAGGCCGTTATCCTTGCCTCCGCTCAGGCGGCAGCCTGGCGCCGCGGCAGGTCCGCCCCGATCAGCAGCACTTCATTCTCAGGCCCTGCGACCTTGATCGATCCGCCGGCCCCGTTGGCGAGACTGTAGGCCAGCCACGCGCCTGCCGCCCGTGGCTCGATCGACCCGCCCGCGGAGCCCCGCTGCAGCGTCTCACGGAGGTTGGGATCGAGCAGCAGCCGAGGCCCCTCCGCCCGGATCACCAACTCCAGCCCCCGATCCGAGCGCTCGGCGCCGATGTCCAGCCGCCCGCCGCGCACCAGCGCGTCACCGGCGATCAGCGACAGGTTGAGCAGCAGCTTGACTGCATCCTTCGGCAGCTTGTCATCGGCAACCATCCAGCCGAGCTCAATCCTCTTCTCCGCCCCGAACAGCCCTTCCAATGCCGAGCGCGCCTCGCGGGTGTCGATCTCCGCTCCGAACCCGCCAGCCGCCCCGAACGCCAGCCGGAAGAACTTCAGCTTGTTGGCGCTCGCCCGCGCGCTCTCCGCGAGCAGTTCCAGACAGCGCTCGCGCATTTCGGGATCCTGCTCGTCCGCCAGCAGCTCGATGCCGTTGTTCAGCGCGCCCACCGGCGACAGCAGGTCGTGGCACA
>ERZ1066122.2431-NODE-2431-length-12246-cov-32.336560_pt1 | contig 12246 bp, 13 predicted proteins | sample MGYA00382769_ERZ1066122 | MGnify/ENA primary metagenome ERZ1066122 (study PRJEB33369, sample SAMEA5778352) | biofilm metagenome | biome: Industrial cooling water; feature: Water cooling tower basin; material: Biofilm | place: United Arab Emirates | collected...
CCGCATCCGCATCTGCATCGATGCCGCGCGAGCCGAGCTGTGGAGCGCCTGCTGGTAGGAGATGCAGCGGCTCTACCCCAGCCGGGGCTCACCGCCGCTCCGGGCCCTGCCCCAGCCAGCGTAGTCTCCCCGGGGGCGGGGAATCTGGAGCCGCCAGAGCCGCCGCCATCGCCCTGCGATGGGGGAAAGGGGGCCGCTGGCCTCCGCCGCCCGCGCTCCCCGATCAGCTCAGGTGCCCCCGATGAGCGCAATCCCTGAACTCAAACAGCCGTCGTGAATAACCCAGGGTCAAGTGATCGCGGAAACCAGTCGCAGCCCGGCCTTCGGTGCTCGCGGTGTGCGACGGCGGGCTATACGCCTAGTGGCCCTTGCGGGGCGCGTCTCCTCCTTTCGGCCCAGACCCGGCCGCTCTGCGGCGGCGGGCACGGGTCTCGACCACGGAGCAGGCGCGCCGCCTGCAGTTCATTGCCCGCCCAGCCGGTGAGCACCATAATTCCCTGACCTCGCAACCGTCTCATGTCCCGCATCCTGATCACCGGCGGAGCGGGGCTGCTCGGCAGCACGCTGGCCCGCACCGCGCCGCGCGAGCGCGAGGTGCACGTCACCGAGCGTCGCGCGCCGGCGCCGGCCGGCGTCGCGCACGGGCTGGATCTCGCCGACGCGGCGGCCGTGCGCGAGCTGGTCGCGCGCCTGCGCCCGGAGCTGGTGATCCACACCGCCTACTCCACCGCCGACGGCGAGCGCGACATCGTGCAGGCGAGCACGAACGTCGGCGCCGCCTGCGCTGAGGCGGGCGCGGCGCTGCTGCACCTGAGCACCGACGCGCTCTTCGACGGCGAACACGCGCCCTACGCCGAGGACGCCACGCCGGCGCCCGTGCACGCCTACGGCCGCCACAAGGCCGAAGCCGAGGCGCGGCTGCGGGCGCTGCTGCCCGACGCGGCGATCGTGCGCACCTCGCTGCTCACCTGCTTCGAGCCGCCGGACCCGCGCAGCGCCGTCATCGTCGACGGGCTGCGCCGCGGCGACGCGGTGCGGCTCTTCGTCGACGAGCTGCGCATGCCGATCCACCCCGCCGACCTCGCCGCCCAGCTCTGGGAGCTCGCCGCGCTGCCGCGCGCGCGGCGCGCCGGCGCCTGGCACCTCGCCGGGCCCGAGGCGCTCAGCCGCTACGCGCTCGGCCTGCTGATCGCCGCGCGCTTCGAGCTCGCCGCGGTGGGGCTGACGCCGGCGCTCAGCCGCAGCTTCGCCGAGCCGCGCCCGCGCGACGTGCGCCTGCTCACCGGCCGCGCCGAGCGGGAGCTGCGCAGCCGCGCGCGCGGCGTGAGCGTGCTGGCGATGGGCGCGTGAGCGCGGCGCCGCGGTAGCGCGGGCGCCGCTCGGCGCGTAACTTTTCGCACGCGGCGCGCGCCACGAAGCACGTGGCGCGCGCCGCGCCGACACGACCCTGCCCGGGCCGCGCCCGGCCGCCTCAGCTTCGGAGAACACGGCATGACGCAGACCCCGCGCGTGCGCTTCGCGCCCAGCCCCACCGGCTACCTGCACGTCGGCGGCGCGCGCACCGCGCTCTTCAACTGGCTCTTCGCCCGCAAGCACGGCGGTATCTTCGTGCTGCGCATCGAGGACACCGACCGCGAGCGCTCCAGCCACGCCATGACGCAGGCGATCTTGCACGGCATGCAGTGGCTGGGGCTGGGCTGGGACGAGGGCCCCTTCCACCAAGGCGACGGCCTGGCTCGCCACCAGGCGGACGCGCGGCGCCTGCTGCAGAGCGGCCACGCCTATCGCTGCTTCTGCACGCCCGAGCAGCTCCAGGCTCGCCGCGCCGCCGCCGGCGGTGAGGATCCGGACGCCTATCGCTACGACCGCGCCTGCCTCGCCATCCCGGTCGCGGAGGCCGAGCGCCGCGCCGCCGCCGGCGAGCCGTTTACCATCCGCTGCCGGGTGCCCGACGGCGTCACCGAGTGGGACGACGCCGTGCATGGGCCCACCCGCTTCCAGAACGCCGACCTGGAGGACTTCGTCATCCTGCGCTCCGACGGCACGCCGACCTACAACTTCGCCGTCGTCTCGGACGACCTCGAGATGCGCATCACCCACGTGCTGCGCGGCGACGACCACCTCAGCAACACGCCCAAGCAGATCGTGCTCTATCGCGGGCTCGGCGCCGAGCTGCCCGTTTTCGGGCACCTGCCGATGATCCTGGGGCCGGACGGCAAGCGGCTCTCCAAGCGTCACGGCGCCACCGCCGTCGGCGAGTACGAGCAGCAGGGCATCCTGCCGCAGGCGCTGGTCAACTTCCTGGCGCTGCTCGGCTGGAACCCCGGCGACGAGCAGGAGGTGATGACGCTCGCCGAGATGGTGCAGAAGTTCGAGCTGGCGCGCATCAACAAGAAGAGCGCCGTCTTCGACACCGCCAAGCTGGAGTGGATGAACCAGCAGCACCTGATGCGCCTCTCGGCCGCCGAGCTGATGCCGCTGGTGCTGCCCGGCCTGGCGCGCCGCGGCCTGGCCGACGAGGCGGAGGTCGCCGCGCGCCGCGCCTGGTTCGAGACGCTGGTCGACCTGCTCAAGCCGCGCTCGCGCACGCCCGACGAGATCGCGGAGCAGGCGCGCACCTACCTGGTGCCCGAGGTGACCTACGACGAGGCCGCGGTCGCCCGGCACTGGCAGGACGCCGAGGCCGCGGCGCGCGCTCTGTGCGCCATCCGCTCCCGGCTGGAGACGCTCGACCCGTGGACGCCGCCCGCAGTCGAGGCCGCTCTGCGCGCGCTCGCGGCCGAGCTGGGCGTCGGCTTCGGCAAGCTGGTGCACCCGCTGCGCCTGGCGCTGACCGGCAGCGCCGCCAGCCCCGGCATCGACGCGGTCGTCGCGCTGCTCGGCCGCGAGCGGGTGCGGCAGCGGCTGGCCGCCGCGTTGCGGCGACTGCAAGGCGAGACAGGCCCTGGACAAGATGATTGACATGTGTTCCGGGCCGCCCTAATATGGCGGCTGGAGCGCCGGATGTAGTCCGATCGCGGGTTGGGGCGGGTCTGAACGCCAGCGCCGATGTCGCTCGCGGTCGGGCGTTCCGGTGCTCCCTCGCTTTTCGAGCAGTTGTAGTGCGGCCCGGCCTCCTGGCCGTCGCCCCTGCCGTGCCGTACGCCCGCGTGACGGTCGGCGTCACACCTGGAACGGGAGGTCCCCATGCCGGAGGCACTCACGAAGGTCGAACGGCGCATCCTCGATTACTTGATCGAGTACCTGCGCAAGAACACGTATCAGCCGAGCATCCGCGAGATCGGCAAGCGCTTCGGGATCAAGTCCACCAAGACGGTCTCGGAGCACTTGCAGGCGCTGGCGGACAAGGGTTACATCGAGCGCGACGCCTCGCGCTCGCGCGGCGTGCGCATCATGGGGATGAACCTCTACCCCGAGATGGTGCGCGTGCCGGTCTACGGGAAGATCGCGGCCGGGCGCCCGGCGCTGCTCGCCGAAGACGTGGTGGACGGCTTCGAGCTGGACCGCAAGCTGGTGCACGCGCCCGATGCCTTCTTCCTGCGCGCCGAGGGTGACAGCATGGAAGGCATGGGCATCCTCGACGGCGACCTGGTGCTGGTGGAGCCGACGGCGCAGGACGAGATCCAGCCCGGCGAGATCGTCGCCGCCCGCCTCGGCGGCAAGGCCACGGTGAAGCGCTACTTCTCCCGCGACGGCTCGGTGGTGCTGGAGCCGGCGAACACCAGCTACGCGCCGATCCTGGTGCACGACTACGAGGACTTCTCGCTGCTCGGCCGCGTCACCGGCCTCTTCCGGCGCTTCACCGCCGACCACACCGCCACCATCGGTGGCTGAGCCGCCGCGCGACGCTGCACCCGACCCCGGCGAGCCCTCGCCGGGGTTTGCGTTTTCCGGCGCCGTCGCGCCCGACGACGCGCACTGGATGCGCCTGGCGCTGGAGGAGGCGCAGGCCGCCGCGCGGCTGCGCGAGGTGCCGGTCGGCGCCGTGCTCGTGCGGCGCGGCGAGCTGCTGGCGCGCGGGCACAACCTCACGCACACCCTGCAGGACCCCAGCGCCCACGCCGAGATGGTCGCCATCCGCCGCGGTGCGCAGGCCGGCGGCCACTGGCGCCTGCTCGACTGCACGCTCTACGTCACGCTGGAGCCCTGCGCCATGTGCGCCGGCGCCCTCGTGCTGGCGCGCATTCCCCGCCTGGTCTTCGGTGCCGCCGACCCCAAGGCCGGCATGTGCGGCTCGCACGAGAACCTGGTGCAGCACCCCGCCCTCAACCACCGCGTGGAGCTGCTCGGCGGCGTGCTCGCCGAGGAGTGTGGCGAGCTGCTGCGCCGCTTCTTCCGCGCGCGACGGGCCGCTGAACCCCGGACCGGGTGACCGGGTGACCGGGTGAACGGGTGAAACAGCGTTGGACAGGATTGCAGGATGATCGGGATGGGATGGAGCTGTGAGGCGCAGGAAGCACCTGCACCAGCCCTTCACCTCTTGTTCTTCCATTCCGGTACCGTGTTCCCGCTGTCCCGCCGTATTTCCTGTTCATCCTGTTCATCCTGTCGAATGCTGTTTCACCCGTTCACCCGTTCAGCGGCGTAGAGGGGCGGCGTGGGCAGTGGCGTCCGGGGGCGGCCTGGCGTTATGTTCCAGCCCCGCCGACCCGACCCGTGCACCCGCCTCCACTCACGATGACCGAGATCGAACGTCAGCCTCTTCTGGACGGCGCGGCCGTCGAGCAGACTCTCGCGCGCCTGGCCGGCGAGCTGGTCGCGCGCTACGGCGGCACCGAGCAGCTCGTGCTGATGGGCATCCACCGCCGCGGCGTGCAGCTCGCCGAGCGGCTCGCCGCGGAGATCGAGCGCGCGAGCGGCGCCGCCGTACCCACCGGCACGCTCGACATCACGCTCTACCGCGACGACCTGATGGCGATCGGCCCGCGCCCCGTCGTCGGGCCCACCCGGCTGCCGCCCGGCGGCATCGACGACCGGGTGGTCGTCATCGTGGACGACGTGCTCTACACCGGCCGCACCGTGCGCGCCGCGCTCGACGAGCTGGCCGACTTCGGCCGCCCGCGGCGCATCCTGCTCTGTGTGCTGGTGGACCGCGGCGAGCGCGAGCTGCCGATCCAGGCGGACCTCGTCGGCCTGCAGGCGGACGCGGGCGCGCACGGGCGCGTGGAGGTGCGGGTGCCCGAGCTCGACGGCGGCTGGGGCGTGGACCTGGTGCGCGGAGCCGAATGATGCCACACGCCACCGCGCCGTTCCTCGGCAAGGACCTGCTCGACCTGGAGAGCCTCTCGCCCGAGCAGATCACCGGCATCCTCGACACCGCCGAGCCGTTCAAGGAGATCTCCGAGCGACCGATCAAGAAGGTGCCGGTGCTGCGCGGCAAGACGATCGTCAACGCGTTCTTCGAGAACTCCACGCGCACGCGCATCTCCTTCGAGTTCGCCGAGAAGCGGCTCAGCGCCGACACGGTGAACTTCTCCGCCAGCGGCTCCTCGGTCAGCAAGGGCGAGACGCTGGTGGACACGGCGCGCAACCTGGAGGCGATGCGGATCGACATGGTCGTCATCCGGCACGGCTCCTCCGGCGCGGCGCGCTTCCTGGCCGAGCGCATCGCCAGCAACGTGATCAACGCGGGCGACGGCCGGCACGAGCACCCCACACAGGGTCTGCTGGACCTGCTCACCCTGCGCGACCACTTCCGCCGGCTGGCGGGGCTGAAGGTCTGCATCGTCGGCGACGTGCTGCACTCGCGCGTGGCGCGCTCCAACCTGTGGGGGCTGCAGAAACTCGGCGCCGAGGTCGCGGTCTGCGGGCCGCCGACGCTGCTGCCGCGCGACGTGAGCGAGCTGGGCGTGCGCGTCTTCCACCGCATCGAGCCGGCGATCGAGTGGGCCGACGCGCTCAACGTGCTGCGCCTGCAGTTGGAGCGCATGAAGGCCGGCTTCGTGCCCAGCCTGCGCGAGTACAACCGCTTCTTCGGCGTCACGCGCGCCAAGCTGGAGCACGCGCCGCGCGACGTCCTCGTCCTGCACCCCGGCCCGATGAACCGCGGCGTGGAGATCGACTCGAACGTGGCCGACGGGCCGCACGCCGTCATCCTGCAGCAGGTCACCAACGGCGTCGCGGTGCGCATGGCCGTGCTCTACCTGCTCGCCGGCGGCGAGCCGGAGCGCGCCGAGGCCGCCAAGCAGGGGAGGGACGCATGAGGCCGGTGCTGATCCGCGGCGGCCTCGTCGTCGACCCGTCGCAGCGGCTGGACGCGCGCCTCGAGCTGCTGCTCGCTGAAGGCCGCGTCGGCGCGGTGGGCGAGCGGCTGGACGCGCCCGCCGACGCCCAGGTCGTCGACGCGCAGGGGCTGGTCGTCTGCCCGGGGCTGATCGACGTGCACGTGCACCTGCGCGAGCCGGGCGGCGAGCACAAGGAGACGATCCGCAGCGGCGCGGCGGCCGCGGCGGCCGGCGGCTTCAGCGCCGTGGTCGCGATGCCGAACACCAGCCCGCCGATCGACAACCCGGCGGCCGTCGGCTTCGTGCGCGCCGAGGGGCTGCGCGCCGGCGGCGCGCGCGTCTACCCCAGCGGCACCATCACCGTCGGCCAGAAGGGCGAGCAGCTCACCGAGTTCGGCGAGCTGATCGAGGCGGGTGCCGTCTGCGTCACCGACGACGGCCGGCCGGTCAGCCACGCGGGCATCATGCGGCTGGCGTTGCAGTACGCGCTCGCCTTCGACCTGCCGGTGGCGGTGCACGAGGAGGAGCTCTCGCTTTCGGCGGGCGGCTCGATGAACGAGGGGCAGATCGCCACGCGGCTGGGGCTGCTCGGCATCCCCAACGCCGCCGAGGACGTGATGATCGCGCGCGACCTGATGCTCGCCGAGCTGACCGGCGCGCGGCTGCACGTGCAGCACGTGAGCACGCGCGGCGGTGTCGAGCTGATTCGCGCGGCGCGCGCGCGCGGCGTGCAGGTCAGCGCCGAGGCGACACCGCACCACTTCACGCTCACCGACGCGGCGGTGGAGGGCTACACCACCAACGCCAAGATGAACCCGCCGCTGCGCACGGAGGCGGACCGCGCCGCGGTGCGCGAGGCGCTGCGCGACGGCACGCTGGACGTGATCGCCACCGACCACGCGCCGCACCACTACGACGAGAAGGAGCAGGCGTTCGAGGACGCGCCCAACGGCATCGTCGGGCTGGAGACCGCGCTGGGGCTGGCGCTCACCGAGCTGGTGCACCCCGGCCTGATCGACCTGCCGACGCTGGTGGCGCGCATGAGCTGCACGCCGGCGCGCGCGCTCGCGCTGCCCGGCGGCACGCTCGCCGTCGGCGCGCCGGCGGACGTCACGCTCTTCGACCCGCAGCGCGAGTGGACGGTGCAGCCGGAGCGCTTCCTCTCGCGCAGCCGCAACACGCCGTTCGCCGGGCGGCGGCTGCGGGGCCGGGCGGTGCGCACGTTCGTCGGGGGGCGGAGCGTCTGGGCGGAGAAGAGCGCATGAGCCGCGGCCAGCCCGCCCGCAACGCGCCGCGCGCGTTCTGCGGCGCCTGCTTCCCCTGGCCGCTGATCAACGAGCTGGCGGTCGGCGCGGAGGTCGTCGCCTGCTACCTGCTGCTGGAGAAGCGGCCGGCGGTGAAGAAGGACGGCAGCCCGTTCCTGACGCTGGTGCTCGCGGACCGCACCGGCGCCATCGACGCCAAGCTCTGGGACGGGGTGGACGTGCTCGGCCCGCTCTGCGAGCCGGACGCGGTGCTCGGCGTGCGCGGCCGCGTCGGCGAGTACCAGGGCAAGCTGCAGCTCACCGTCTCCGCGCTGGAGCGGCTGGAGCCCGAGGAGGGCGACTGGGAGCGGCTGCTGCCCGCCTCGCCGCGCGAGCGCGCGCAGATGCACAAGGAGCTGGACGCGCTCATCGCCAGCGTCGAGGACGCGCCGCTGCGCGCGCTGCTGCGCCGCTGCCTCGGCCGCGGCACCGAGCTGGGCCGTCGCTTCCGCGAGCACCCCGCCGCCAAGCGCAACCACCACGCGTACCTGTACGGGCTGCTGGAGCACACCGTCTCCGTCGCCTCGATGTGCGACCGGCTGGCCGAGCACTACGCCGCCAGCGGCGTCAGCCTGGACCGCGACCTGCTCGTCACCGGCGCGCTGCTGCACGACCTGGGCAAGCTCGACGAGCTGAAGGAGCGGCCCGGCGCCGGCTACACCACCGCCGGGCACCTGCTCGGCCACATCGTGCTGGGCATCCAGCGCGTCAGCGCCGAGGCGGAGCACGTCGCCGGCCTCAGCGCCGAGCGCCTGCTGCTGCTGCTGCACCTGATCGCCAGCCACCAGGGCAAGCCGGAGTGGGACAGCCCCAAGGTGCCGCAGATCCTGGAAGCGCTGATCCTGCACTACGCCGACGACCTGGACGCGAAGCTGAACCAGGCGGGTGCGCTGCTCGCCGGCGTGCGCGCCGGCGAGTGGTCCGCCTACGACCGCGCGCTGGCGCGCTCGTTCTTCCGCGCGCCCGAGCTGCCCCGCGGTGCCGAGCTCGAGCAGGTGGAGCCGCGCGAGGTCGCCGCACTGTTCATGGACCTGTTCCCCGGCTGAGGCCGGGCCTGGCCGCTCCGCGAATCCGACCGACGCCATGCCTTCGCCGCCACGAGAGATGCCGGACGCCGCGCACGACGCGGCGCGCGCGCTGATCGCCCAGCGCGCTCAGCTCCAGGACTGGGTCGCCCGGCTCGACCGCCACGGCGATGCGGCCGCCGAGCACGTCGTCGCACGCGTGCGGGCCGACTACGGCGAGCGCCTGCGGCGCGTGCTACAGGAGCTGGGCGTGCACCTGCCGCCGCTGCGCGAGGCGCTCGCCGGCCTGCAGGCCGAGCTGACCGCGGCGGACGCGCGCCGTGCCGCCGCGGACGACGAGCTGGCCGAGGTGCGGCTGCGCCACCTCATCGGCGAGCTGGACGACGACGCCTGGTCCGCACGCCGGCCGGAGCTGGAGCAGCGCGTCGCGGCCGAGGAAGAGGCGCGCGGCCGCGTCGCCACGCAGGTGGCGGAGCTGGAGGCGCTGGTGCACGAGATCGCCGCCGACGCCGCCGTGCCTGCCGCCGCGAGCGCGCCGGCGCAGGCCGACGCCGCGGCGAGCAGCGGCAGCGGCGAGAGCGCCGACGCCGCCGTCGACCGCGTGTTCGCCGAATGGAACGACAGCGATGCGGAGCCGCCCGCCTGGCTCGCCGGCGCGGACGAACCCGCCGACGGCGAGGCGTTCGATTCCGCGGCGCTCCTCGGCGAGCTGGGCGACGAGCCGGGCGCGCCGGCGCAGGAGGACGACGACCTCGCCTTCCTCAAGGAGCTGGACCGCGCCATCGCCGGCTCGCCGGGCGAGCCGGCGCGCACCGCCCCTCCCGGCAGCGCCGGCGCCGCCCGCGCCGCCGAGGACGGGCTCGTCTGCAAGGAGTGCGGCGCCGCCAACGACCCGCGCGCCTGGTACTGCGAGATCTGCGGGATGGAGCTGACGTGAACGGCAGGATTCAGGATTCAGGGGGGTGGGCTGCCGGCTGCCGGCTGCCGGCTGCCGGCTCCCGGCTTCCGGCAACACCGGGGTTCGCTGGCAGCCGGAAGCTGGTAGCCGGCAGCCCACCCCCCTGAATCCCGAATCCCGAATCCTGAATCCTTCTTCTCCACGGCGCTCGGAAGGACGCGCAGACGCAATGGGGCCCGTCGATTCAGGCAGAATCGACGGGCCCCGGGGCGCACGGGCGAGCCGGCGTGCTTACGCCGTCGTCTTGGCCGCCAGCGTCTGGATGAACGTCGCCAGGCGCGACTTGGTGCGATCCGCCTTGTTCGGGTGGATCAGCCGCCGCGCCGACGCGCGGTCGAGCAGGGCGGTGGCGATCTGGAACGCAGCCGCCGCACTCTCGGCACTGTCCGCTTGCCGGACCTTCTTGATCGCGGTGCGGAGCCGGGAGCGGGCCTGCCGGTTGCGCTGCGCGCGCTTCTCGTTCGTCCGCACCCGCTTCTCAGCGGACTTCGTGTTCGGCAAGACAGGTCTCCGGAAATGGGTGATGCGCTTCGCTGCTCTGCGAGAGAAGCCGCAAGTATAAGGGCGGGCCCGAGACGTGTCAACCAGCGGGGGGCGCGGGTTCGCTTTTGACAAGCCCCACGGCCTCGACTAGCTTCCCGGCATGGAAGACCTCATCATCTCGCTCCCGGTCCTCGTCTTCTCCGTGGTCTGCCACGAGGTCGCGCACGGCTGGGTGGCGCGGCAGCAGGGCGACCACACCGCCGAGATGCTCGGCCGGCTGACGCTGAACCCGGTGCCGCACGTCGACCCCATCGGCAGCCTGCTGGTGCCGGCGCTGCTGGCCGTCATGAACGCGCCGATCCTCGGCTGGGCGAGGCCGGTGCCGGTCAACCCGCGCAACTTCCGCAACTACAAGCGCGGCGACATCCTGGTCTCGCTGGCGGGCGTGACGGTGAACTTGCTGCTGGCCATCGTCTCCACGCTCATCCTGGTGGCGGCCGTGTGGCTGGAGCGCGCGCTGCCCGGGCTGGCGACGAGCTGGTCGCTGTTGCAGGCGATGGCGCAGGCGGGCATCAGCATCAACCTGATCCTGATGCTCTTCAACCTGCTGCCGATCCCACCGCTGGACGGCTCGCACGTCTTCTACCACCTGCTGCCGCCGCGGCTGGGCATGCGCTACCGCGAGCTGGGCCGCTACGGCATGTTCATCCTCTTCGGCCTGCTGGCGCTCGGCGGGCTGAACTTCCTGCTGTGGCCGCTGCGCTGGCTCTCCGGGCTGCTGCTGGCGTTCGGCAGCCTGCTCGTCTAGCCGCGGCGATGCTGGCGCAGGCGGCCGACCCGTACGTCGTCGAGCTGGAGCGCTTCCACGGCCCGCTCGACCTGCTGCTGCACCTGATCCGCAAGCAGGACCTCGACATCTTCGACATCCCCATCGCGCACATCACCGCGCAGTTCCTGCAGGCGATCCGCCAGGTGGATCGCCTGGAGCTGGAGCGCGCCGGCGAGTTCCTGGAGATGGCCGCGGTGCTGGTGCGCATCAAGGCGCAGTTGCTCTTCCCGCGGCGCACCGAGGAGGACGAGGACGACCCGCGCGCCGACCTGGTGCGGCGGCTGCTGGAGTACGAGCACTTCCGCGAGGCGGCGCGTGCGCTGGAGCGCGCCGAGGCCGAGCGGCTGCGGCGCCGTGCGAAGGGCTACGTGCCGCCGCGGCCGGCGCCGCCGCAGGCAGCGCAGCCGCTGGAGACCGAGTGGGCCGAGCTCTGGACGGCGGCGCTGCGGCTGGCCGAGCGCCTTGCCGAGCCGGAGCCGCTGCACCAGGTGACGACGCGGGCGGTGCGCATCGAGGAGAAGATCGAGCTGGTGCTGCAGCGGCTGGCCGAGGTGGCGCGCTACGAGTTCGGCTCGCTGGTCTCGCCGTGGGGCACGCGCATCCACGCCGTCGTCTCGCTGCTCGCCTGCCTGGAGCTGGCGAAGCGCAGCCACCTGGCGCTGGAGCAGCAGCGGCCGTTCACCACGCTGTGGATCCGCCGGCCGCTGGAGCTGGACGATGCGGCCTAGCCGCATCGTGGAGGCGCTGCTGCACGCCAGCCACGCGCCGCTCAGCGCGGCGGAGCTGGCGCGCGCCGACGCGAGCCTGGACGAAGAGGTGGTGGAGCGTGCGCTCGCCGAGCTGCGCGCCGAGTACGCGCGCGAGGAGCGCGCCGTGGAGGTGGTGGAGATCGGCGGCGGCTACCAGCTGCTGACGCGGCCGGAGTTCGCGCCCTACCTGCAGCGCTTCGACAGCGTGCCGCAGAGCGCGCGACTCTCCGGCCCCGCGCTGGAGACGCTGGCGATCATCGCCTACCGCCAGCCCGTCGGCCGCGCCGAGGTCGAGGAGATCCGCGGCGTCGGCGCCGGCGGCGTGCTCAAGACGCTGCTGGAGCGCGAGCTGGTGGAGGTGGTGGGGCGGAGCGAGGGGCTGGGCCGGCCGCTGCTCTACGGCACGACCCGGCGTTTTCTGGAGCACTTCGGGTTCCGCTCGCTGGACGAGCTGCCGCGGCCCGACGAACTGCCCGTCGTGCTGGCGCGATCGGGCGCGGAGGTGACGAGCCATGGCTGAGCGACCCCGGCGCCCGGAGCGCCCCGAGCGGCCCAAGCGGCCCAAGCGGCCCGAGCGCCCGCGCCGGGCGCCGACGCCGGAGCACGGCGACCGGTCGGAGCCGTCTTCCGGCGCGGCGCGCCCGGCGGGCGCCGCCGGCGGCAGGCGCCCGCCG
>ERZ1066122.2433-NODE-2433-length-12226-cov-17.023827_pt1 | contig 12226 bp, 13 predicted proteins | sample MGYA00382769_ERZ1066122 | MGnify/ENA primary metagenome ERZ1066122 (study PRJEB33369, sample SAMEA5778352) | biofilm metagenome | biome: Industrial cooling water; feature: Water cooling tower basin; material: Biofilm | place: United Arab Emirates | collected...
CGCACCATGATCCCGCTGGGCAGCTGCACCATGAAGCTCAACGCCACCGCCGAGATGATCCCGGTGACCTGGCCCGAGTTCGGCAACCTGCACCCGCTGGCGCCGGCGGCGCAGGCCGAGGGTTACCGCCAGCTGATCACCGAGCTCGAGGCCATGCTGGTCGAGTGCACCGGCTACGACGCCGTCAGCCTGCAGCCGAACTCCGGCGCCCAGGGCGAGTACGCCGGCCTGCTGGCCATCCGCGCCTACCACCGCAGCCGCGGCGAGGCGCATCGCGACATCTGCCTGATCCCCGACTCGGCCCACGGCACCAACCCGGCCAGCGCCCAGATGTGCGGCATGACCGTGGTGGTCACCAAGACCGACGCCAACGGCAACGTCGACGTGGAGGACCTGCGCCGCGCCGCCGAGAAGTACAGCGACCGCCTGGCCGCGCTGATGGTCACCTACCCGTCCACGCACGGCGTGTTCGAGGAAGACATCGTCGAGATCTGCGAGATCGTGCACACGCACGGCGGGCAGGTGTACACCGACGGCGCCAACATGAACGCCATCGTCGGCCTGGCCAAGCCCGGCAAGTGGGGCTCGGACGTGTCGCACCTGAACCTGCACAAGACCTTCTGCATCCCGCACGGCGGCGGCGGCCCGGGCGTCGGCCCGTGCGCGGTGAAGGCGCACCTGGCGCCGTTCCTGCCGCGCCCGCTCAACGACGCCGCGCTGCGCACGCAGGGCGTCGGCGCCGGCGACGTGGGCATGGTGTCCGGCGCCACCTTCGGCTCGGCCTCGATCCTGCCGATCAGCTGGATGTACGTGGTGATGATGGGCGCGCAGGGCCTGCGCCGCGCCACCCAGGTGGCCCTGCTCAACGCCAACTACATCGCCACCCGCCTGGCCCCGCACTACAAGACGCTCTACACCGGCCGCAACGGCCTGGTGGCGCACGAGTGCATCCTCGACCTGCGCCCGCTCAAGGACGCCACCGGCATCAGCGCCGAGGACGTGGCCAAGCGCCTGATCGACTTCGGCTTCCACGCGCCCACGCTCAGCTTCCCGGTCTCGGGCACGCTGATGGTGGAGCCGACGGAAAGCGAGTCGCAGCACGAGCTCGACCGCTTCATCGACGCCATGATCCAGATCCGCGACGAGATCCGCGCCGTCGAGGAAGGCAAGCTCGACCGCGAGGACAACCCGCTCAAGAACGCCCCGCACACCGCCACCGCGGTCAGCGCCAGCGAGTGGACCCACGCCTACCCGCGCGAGCTGGCCGCCTTCCCGCTGCCGTCGCTGAAGCAGGCCAAGTACTGGCCGCCGGTGGCGCGCGTGGACAACGTCTACGGCGACAAGAACATCATGTGCGCCTGCATCCCGGTGGATGCCTACAAGGACGAAGCCGAAGCCTGAGTCCCGGTCGAAAAGAGAAGCCCCGCACCCGCGGGGCTTCTTCCTGTAGGAGGGCCTTCAGGCCCGAACGCCCTCGCCTCAAACCATCCCCACCAACACCCTGGCCCCCACCACGCCCGCCACCACCCAAAGCACGTTCACCCGCGCCACCATCAACACCGCCAGCCCGGCCGCGGCGACGACCGCATCCGCCGGCCCTCGCACCCCCGCCGGCAACACCGTGCCCACCAGCGCTGCCGCCAGCAGACCGACCACGACCGCATTGATGCCCGCGATCGCCGGCGGCGCCCAGCGCCGCGACGCCAGCGAATGCCACAGCGGCAGCAGCGCCGCCACCAGCAGCAGGCCGGGCAGGAACATCGCCAGCAGCGCCACCGTGGCACCCAGCGCCGGCGACGCGCCCGTGGGCACCAGTGCCCCCAGGTAGGCCGAGAGCGCGAACATCGGCCCCGGCAGCGCCTGTGCCGCGCCGTAGCCGGCCAGGAACGCGTCCTCGCCCAGCCAGCCGCTGTCCACCGTCGACTGCTCGAGCAGCGGCAGCACCACGTGGCCGCCGCCGAACACCAGCGCGCCGGCCTCGTAGAAGGCCGCGCCCAGCGCGGGCACCGAGGCCGGGCCACCCACGAGCGCCAGCGCCAGCAGCAGGCCCGCTGCAAACAGCGCGAACAGGACCCAGGCCGCGCCGCGCCCGTGCCGCACCGCCAGCGCCGCGTCCGGCAGCGCCGGTACCTTTCGGCACAGCCACAGCCCCAGCAAGGCACCCGCGCCGATCACCGCGAGCTGCCCCCAGGCCGGCCCACCGGCCAGCATCGCCATCAGCGCCAGCCCCGCCAACAGCGCGCGCGGAAGGTCGGGCGCCAGGCTGCGCGCCATGCCGACCACCCCGTGCGCCACCACCACCACCGCCACCAGCTTCAGCCCGTGCAGCACGGCGGCCGCCACCGGCCCGTCCAGCCGCGGCGCCAGCAGCGCCAGCCCGAACATCAACAGGGCCGAGGGCAAGGTGAACCCGAGGAAGGCCAGCAACCCGCCGCGCCACCCACCCTTCAACAACCCCACCGCGAAGCCCAGCTGGCTGCTGGCGGGCCCGGGCAGCGCCTGGCAGATCGCCAGCAGCTGCGCGAACTCGGCCTCCGACAAACAGCGCCGGCGCACCACGAATTCCTCGCGAAAATAGCCGAGGTGGGCGATGGGGCCGCCGAAGGAGGTGAGGCCGAGGCGGAGGAAGGTGGTGAAAAGAGGTTGAGCCATGCCGCCAAGTCTATCGGCCGATCACGGGCCTGAGGCCACCTGGTCCGCAGGTGTTGGACAGGCAGATTGCGGATATCCTGGATCCGGAGCCGATAACGGAGCCAACTTTGGACGCCCTGCTTCGCGATACGTTGGTTCGAAATGCAGCCTTCGCCTGGCTTCGCGAGGTTCGGACCCAGCACGGGGATGTCATCCCTCGATCGGTATTGGAGAAGGGCTTCCAGTTCGAAGGCCGGGCGGTACCGATTGTCGGGCCTCGTGGAATTTTCAAGCCTTGGGCGCTCCCGAGCATGCCGCTAAGCATCACTACGACGCCCGGCGGCCCCTATGACGATGACCTGCGCGATGGCGAAGGACACATCCAATACCGATACATGGGTTCCAACCCCGACCACTCCGACAATGTCGGACTGCGTAATGCATTTATCGGCCAGAGACCGCTGATCTACTGCTATCGGGTTGAACCGGGTCGTTACCTGGTCATTTGGCCGATTGTTGTTTCCGGGGATGACCCGTCCAGCCTGACGTTCCGCGTGCAGGTGGACCCCGACTTGCTGAGTTCGATCTCAGATTCGACCCACAAGGTGCCGAGAATCGCCTTGGACAAGGAAATCCAACGCCGCTATGCAACGGCAGTTTCAAAGATAAGGCTCCATCAGGCCGCATTCCGAGACCGGGTTCTGGTTGCCTACGAGAATCGTTGCTCCCTGTGTCGGCTCGGTCATGCTGCGCTGTTGGACGCGGCCCATATCATCCCGGACGGCGAGCTCGGTGGAACCGCGACCGTCTCGAACGGCCTTTCGCTTTGCAAGATCCATCACGCGGCCTACGACAAGAACTTCCTTGGAATCAGCCCGGATTACAAGGTAGTCATTCGCGAGGAATTGCTGGACGAGGTAGATGGCCCGATGTTGCAGCATGGCTTGAAGGAGATGCACGGCCGCAAGATCGAGGTGCCGTCCCGACGCGCCTGGAAGCCAAGCAAGGACGCGCTCGAAGTCCGGTTCGAGAAGTTCAAGGCATTCAATCTGGGGTGACCCAAACTTGACCCGTAGGACCGGTCACAAATCGGACATTTATTTCGATTATTCTCGAACAATGGAAACGAACACCGCCCTCGCCGCCCTCTCGGCCCTGGCCCAGCCCCACCGGCTGGCCCTGTTCCGCCATCTGGTCCAGCTCGGCCCGGACGGGGCCCTCGCGGGCGAACTGGCGGCCCACCTGGCCATCCCGCCCAACACCTTGTCGTTCCACCTCAAGGCCCTGCAGCACGCCGGCCTGATCCAGCCCGAGCCGCTGGGCCGGAACATCCGCTACCGGGCCGACTTCGAGGCGATGCGCGGGCTGGTGGGCTTCCTGACCGAGAACTGCTGCGGGGGCGACGCTGCCCTCTGCGCACCCGCCGCCGGCCCGGCCAAGGCCGCGGGCTGCTGCTGAACCCTTTTCCCTCCGAGCCCCACCATGACACTGAGAATCGGCATCAACGGCTTCGGCCGCATCGGACGCCTGGCCCTGCGTGCGGCCTGGACCTGGCCCGACGTGGAATTCGTCCACATCAACGACCCGGGCGGCGACGCGGCCACCCTCGCCCACCTGCTCACCTTCGACTCGGTGCACGGCCGCTGGCAGCGCGAAGCGGGCCACGACGGCGACGCCCTCACCATCGACGGCCAGCGCATCACCACCACCCGGAACAAGGCCATCGCCGACACCGACTGGAGCGGCTGCGACGTGGTGATCGAAGCCAGCGGCAAGATGAAGACCACCGCCGCGCTGCAGGCCTACCTCGACCAGGGCGTGAAGCGCGTGGTGGTCACCGCGCCGGTGAAGGAAGCGGGCGTGCTGAACGTGGTGATGGGCGTCAACGACCACCGGTTCGACCCGGCGAAGCACCGCATCGTCACCGCCGCCAGCTGCACCACCAACTGCCTGGCGCCGGTGGTGAAGGTGATCCACGAAGGCCTCGGCATCCGCCACGGCAGCATCACCACCGTGCACGACCTCACCAACACGCAGTCGATCCTGGACCAGCCGCACAAGGATTTGCGCCGCGCCCGCGCCTGCGGCATGAGCCTGATCCCGACCACCACCGGCTCGGCCACCGCCATCACCGAGATCTTCCCCGAGCTCAAGGGCCGCCTGAACGGCCACGCCGTGCGCGTGCCGCTGGCCAACGCCTCGCTCACCGACGCCGTGTTCGAAGTCGAACGCGCCACCACCCGCGAGGAAGTGAACGCGCTGCTGCGGGCCGCCGCCGACGGTCCGCTCAAGGGCATCCTGGGCTTCGAAACGCGCCCGTTGGTCTCGATCGACTACCGCAGCGACCCGCGCTCCGCCATCGTCGATGCCGACTTCACGATGGTGGTCAACGGCACCCAGGTGAAGGTGTTCGCCTGGTACGACAACGAATGGGGCTACGCCAACCGCACCGCCGAACTGGCGCTGAAGGTGGGCCGCGCGTGAGCGACGCCGCCGCCCGCGCGATGGCCCGCCAGTACCTGGTCATCACCGGCAACTACTGGGCCTTCACCCTCACCGACGGCGCGCTGCGCATGCTGGTGGTGCTGCACTTCCACCAGCTGGGCTATTCGCCGCTGCAGGTGGCGATGCTGTTCCTGTTCTACGAAGTCTTCGGCGTGGCCACCAACCTGGTCGGCGGCTGGCTGGGCGCGCGGCTGGGCCTGAACCGCACGATGAACCTCGGGCTGTTCCTGCAGATCGGCGCGCTGGCGATGCTGGCGGTGCCGGCGGCGATGCTGACCGTGCCCTGGGTGATGGCGGCGCAGGCGCTGAGCGGCATCGCCAAGGACCTCAACAAGATGAGCGCCAAGGGCGGCATCAAGCTGCTGGTGCCGGGCGCGGAACAGGCGCGGCTGTATCGGTGGGTGGCGGTGCTGACGGGGTCGAAGAACGCGCTCAAGGGCGTCGGCTTTTTCCTGGGCGGCGTGCTGCTGGCGGCGCTGGGCTTCGGCGGCGCGGTGGTCGCGATGGCGGCGGCGCTGGGCCTGGTGTGGCTGCTGAGCCTCGCGCTGCTGCAGCGGGACCTCGGGCGGTCGAAAGCCAGGCCGAAGTTCAAGGAACTCCTGTCCAAGAGCGCCGCCATCAACCGGCTGTCGGCGGCGCGGCTGCTGCTGTTCGCGGCGCGCGACGTCTGGTTCGTGGTGGCGCTGCCGGTGTACCTGGCCACCCGGCTGGGCTGGTCGCATGCGGCCATCGGCGGCTTCCTGGCCTGCTGGATCATCGGCTACGGCGCGGTGCAGGCGCTGGCGCCGGCGGTGACCGGGCAGCGCGGCGGCCATCCGCCCGGCGGCCGGGCGGCCTTCGCCTGGGCGCTGGCGCTGGCGCTGCTGACCGCCGGGCTGGCCGCGGCGCTGTGGGCGGGCGCGCCGGCGCAAGCGGTGCTGGTGGCCGGGCTGCTGGCCTTCGGCGCGATGTTCGCGGTGAACTCGGCCCTGCACAGCTACCTGATCGTGGCCCACGCCCGCGAGGACGGCGTGTCGCTGGACGTGGGCTTCTATTACATGGCCAATGCCGGCGGCCGGCTGCTGGGCACCGTGCTGTCCGGCGCGGTCTACCAGGCGCTGGGGCTGGCGGCCTGCCTGGCCTTCTCGGCCGCTTTCCTGGCGCTGTCGGCCCTCGTGGTGCTGGCCCTGCCGCGCCCGCCGGCCGGGAACCTAAACGAAACCTGAATCCACCACAGGAAGCGGCGAATCCGGCGGCGCCCGGCGGGTCTCTTCGGGGATATGACAGCAGGATCATTCCGGTCCATGCTCCTGTCCGAGGGAGGGCGCCGCGATGATGCAAGGCTTGGCTTGGTCCACCGACCTGGAGGCGGCGCGCGCCGGCGACCGGCCGGCGCTGGAGCGCGTGCTCGGCCAATCCCGCCAGGACCTGCGCCGCTACGCCGAGCACCACTGCGTGGTGAACGACGTCGAGGACGCCGTGCAGGAATCGCTGTTCACCGCCTCGCGCCGCCTCACCGACCTGCGCCAGCTCGAGAGCTTCACGTCCTGGCTGTTCCGCATCGTCAAGCGCGAATGCAACCGCATGAAGCGCGGCCTGCGCCGGCTGAGGCAGGAGCCGATCACCGAGGACATCGCCGCCGCCTGCGTGGTCGAGGGCCGCGGCCTGGCCCGCGACCTGGCCGCCGCCATGGAATCCCTGCCCGCCCACTACCGCGAGATCGTGCTGCTGCGCGACGTCGAAGGGCTGACGATCGAGGAGCTGTCGCTGCGCCTGGGCCTCACCCGCGAGGCCACCAAGGCCCGCCTGCACCGGGCGCGTTCACTTGCGCGCGAATACCTGAAAGACTGAACCCACCCCGCGGGCCCGCCCGCATCCATGAGAGAGAGCACGAACATGTCGAACAAGACTTCCAAATCCGTCGTGATGGTCGCCGGCGCCCTGGTGCTGGGCAGCATGGCGCTGGCCAACTCCGCGTTCGCGATGAGCCCGCTCGCCCAGGGCTACGCGCTGGCCGCCGGCGACCACGGCGACCACGCCGAGGGCAAGTGCGGTGAAGGCAAGTGCGGCGAAGGCCACGACCACGAACAGCACAAGGCCGAAGGCGAAGGCAAGTGCGGCGAGGGCCACTGCGGCGCCGAGAAGGGCGAGCACGAGGGCAAGTGCGGCGAAGGCAAGTGCGGCGCCGACAAGGCCGAGGGCGAGGGCAAGTGTGGCGAGGGCAAGTGCGGCGCCGACAAGGCCGAGGCCGAAGGCGAAGCCAAGGCCGACCACGAGGGCAAGTGCGGCGAAGGCAAGTGCGGCGGCAAGGCCTGAGGAAGGCATGACGGCCATCCCCACCCTCTCTCCGATGGCCGCCGGCCTCGGCTTGCGGCGGGCCCTGATGGGCCCGCTGCAGGCCGCTGCGCCGGGAGACTTCGACTTCCTCGAATGCGCCCCGGACAACTGGATCGGCGTCGGCGGGCGCTTCGGCGAAGGCCTGCGCGAACTCAGCGCGAAGCACCCGCTGGTCTGCCACGGGCTCTCGCTTTCGCTGGGCGCGGTCGAACCCTTCGACGAAACCTACCTGCTCAAGCTGCGCCGCTTCCTGGACGAACACCGGGTGCCGATCTACAGCGAGCACCTGTCGTACTGCAGCGACGACGGCCAGCTCTACGACCTGATGCCGATCCCGTTCACCGAGGAAGCCGTGCACCACGTCGCCGGCCGCATCCGCCAGGTGCAGGACGCGCTGGGCCGCCGCATCGCGGTCGAGAACATCTCCTACTACGCCGCGCCCTACCAGGCCATGCCGGAGATCGACTTCGTCAACGCCGTGCTGGCCGAGGCCGACTGCGACCTGCTCCTGGACGTGAACAACATCTTCGTCAACGCGGTGAACCACCGCTACGACGCCCATGATTTCCTGCGCCGCCTGCCCGGCGGGCGCATCGCCTACTACCACGTCGCCGGCCACTACGACGAAGCCGAGGACCTGAAGGTGGACACCCACGGCGCGCCGGTGAAGCCGGACGTGTGGGCGCTGCTCGATGCCGCCTGCGCGGCCTTCGGCCCGCGGCCCGCGCTGCTCGAGCGCGACTTCAATTTCCCGCCCTACGCCGAGCTGGTGGCGGAAGTGGCCACGGTGCGCGACACGCTGCGCCGCCACGCGCCGGCCGAGGCCCGCCATGCCCGCGCCTGAGGCGCTGCGCGCGCAGCAGTTCGCACTGGCCGCGCACATCCGCGACCCGGCCCACGCCGCGCCGCCGCCGGGGCTGGAGGACCGCCGCCTGCAGGTCTACCGCGACCTGTTCTACAACAGCCTGGAAGGCCTGCTGGCGGGAAACTTCCCGGTGCTCCGCAAGATCCTCGACGGCGGGCGCTGGCATGCGCTGGTGCGCGACTTCTACCGCGAGCACCGCTGCGCCACGCCGATCTTCCCGGAACTGCCGCGCGAGTTCCTGCAGTACCTGCAGGCCCGCGGCGCGCGCGCGGGCGACCCGCCCTGGCTGCTGGAACTCGCGCATTACGAGTGGGTCGAGCTGGCGCTGGACCTCAGCGATGCCGTGCCCGCAGCGCACGACCCGCAGGGCGACCTGCTGGCGGGCCGCCCGCGGCTGTCGCCGCTGGCCTGGCCGCTGGCGTACGCGTGGCCGGTGCACCGGATCTCGCCTGCGTACCAGCCGTCCGAGCCGCCCGCGCAGCCGACCTTCCTGCTCGTGCAGCGCGGTCCCGACCTGCGCGTGAAGTTCAACGAACTCACCGCGCTGAGCTTCCGCCTGCTGCAGCGGCTGGCCGACGAGCCCGCGCTCACCGGGCGGGAGCAGCTGCTGGCGCTCGCGGGCGAGGCCGGCGCGCCCGACGCCGACGCCTTCCTCGCGCAGGGCCTGGCCATGCTCGAGCAATTCCGCGCCGCGGGCATCGTCCCCGGCACCGCCACTTCCTGACGGAGACCCCCCGATGCGCATTTCCCTCGGCGACCGCTGGGTCGCCCTGACAGAACGGCTGGACGGCACCGGCCAATGGCTCGCCCCGCTCGGCCTGCGCCTGGTCCTGGCCTGGGAGTTCTGGGAGGCCGGGATGCAGAAGTTTCGCGGCGAGAACTGGTTCGCCGGCATCCAGGACAAGTTCCCGGCCCCCTTCAACCTCGCGCCGGTGGAACTGAGCTGGACGCTGGCCACCTGGGCCGAACTGATCGGCGCGATCGCGCTGCTGCTCGGCCTGGGCACGCGCTTCTTCGCCTTCGCGCTGCTGGTGCTGACCGCGGTGGCGACGGTGTCGGTGCACTGGCCCGCCGACTACGCCGGCCTGTCGGAGCTGTGGCGCGGCTACGCGATCACCGACAAGGGCTTTGGCAACTTCAAGCTGCCGCTGCTGTTCGCGCTGATGCTGCTGCCGCTGGTGTTCCAGGGCGGCGGCAGGTTCAGCCTCGACGCCGCGCTGGCCGCGCGCACCGGCACCACGCCGCGCGCGCCGGTGCAGGACGTGGCGGCCTGGGGCCTGGCGGCGCTGGTGCTGGGCCTGCCCCTGGCGCTGCTGGCACCCACGGCGGGCGTGGCGCTGCTGGTCGTCGGCGGGGCACTGCTGGTGGCGGATCGCCTGCTGCTGGCCTGACCCTCTGCTATCCTGCGCGGCATGGATTCCAGCCCCCTGCCGCGCATGGCCGAGCGCTTCCGCGGCTTCCTTCCCGTGGTGGTGGACGTCGAGACCGGCGGCTTCGACTGCAACCGCCACGCGCTGCTTGAAATCGCCGCGGTGCCGATCGAGCTCGATGCCGACGGCTGGTACGTGCCGGGCGAAACCGTCAGCAGCCACGTCGAGCCCTTCGAGGGCGCCGAGATCGACCCGCGCTCGCTCGAGATCACCGGCATCCGGCTCGATTCGCCGCTGCGCGGGGCGCTGCCGGAACGCGCGGCGCTCGACCACATCTTCGCCCCGGTGCGCGCCGCGGCCAAGCGCCACGGCTGCCAGCGCGCGATCCTGGTCGGCCACAACGCGCACTTCGACCTCGGCTTCCTCAACGCCGCGGTCGCGCGCGTGGGCCACAAGCGCAATCCGTTTCATCCCTTCAGCACGTTCGACACCGTAACCTTGGCCGGCATGGCCTATGGCCAGACCGTGCTCAGCCGCGCGGTGCAGGCCGCCGGCCTGCCCTGGGACGGCGGCCAGGCCCACTCGGCCGTGTACGACACCGAGCGCACCGCGCAGCTGTTCTGCGCCGTGCTCAACCGCTGGCGCCAGTTCGCCGAGAAGGACCTGGAAGCCGCGCACGAGGATTGATCCACCGGGAGTCCGCGCCATGATCCACGACAGCATCCTGGGCACCGTCGGCGACACGCCCATCGTCCGCCTCCACCGCCTGGCCCCGCCGGGCGTCACGATGTACGCCAAGCTCGAGTACTTCAACCCGATGTCCTCGGTGAAGGACCGGCTGGCGCTGGCGATCATCCTCGACGCCGAACAGCGCGGCGCCCTGAAGCCCGGCCAGATGGTGGTCGAGGCCACTTCGGGCAACACCGGCGTGGCGCTGGCGATGGTGTGCGCGGCGCGCGGCTATCCCTTCGTCGCCTTCATGACCGAGACCTTCTCGGTCGAGCGCCGCAAGCTGATGCGCGCGCTGGGCGCCAAGGTGATCCTGACGCCGGCGGCCGAGCGCGGCAGCGGCATGGTCAAGCGCGCCGCGGCCTTCGCCGAGAAGCACGGCGCCTTCCTGGCGCGCCAGTTCGAGAACCCCGCCAACCCGGCCTACCACCGCAGCACCACCGGCCCGGAGATCCTGCGCGACTTCGCCGCGAAGCGGCTGGACTGGTTCGTCACCGGCTACGGCACCGGCGGCACGCTCACGGGCGTGGGCGAAGTCATGAAGGCCGCGCGCCCCGACCTGAAGATCGCCGTGACCGAACCCGACGGCGCCGCCCTGCTCAGCGGCAAGGAGTGGCAGCCGCACAAGATCCAGGGCTGGACGCCGGACTTCATCCCGGCGGTGCTGAACCGCGACATCTTCGACCTGATCGTCCCGGTCACCGACCTGATGGCCCGCGACACCGCGCGGGCGCTGGCGACGCAGGAAGGCATCTTCTGCGGCATCTCCGGCGGCGGCACCTTCGCCGCCGCGCTGGAAGTAGCCAAGACCCTGGAACCGGGCAGCGTGGTGCTGGCCATGATCCCCGACACCGGCGAACGCTACCTCAGCACCTTCCTCTTCGAAGGCATCAACGAAGGCACCGACGAAGACTGGGCGGCGGCGCTTTAGAGCTTTTTTGACGCGGATTTACGCGGATAAACGCCGATAGAGCTAAAGCGCATTGATGAGTGCAAGGCGGGATGGGGCAGCACGCCGGATCCACTCCAGCCTTTTGCTCCATCCGCGTTCATCCGCGTAAATCCGCGTCCAAAAGCCCTAAGCCGGGTCCTTGGGCTTGCGGAAGCGGGCGGCGCGGGCCTTGAGGCCGCGCCAGAGGCCGTAGAGGCTGATGGCGATCCAGGCCAGCTGCATGATCGTGGTCGAGATCACGTCCCGGAAATCCGGCGACGGCCCGAAGATCGAGATGAGGAAGAAGACCGCGCCAAACAGGTTGGCGAGCTGGTAGCCCAGCGCATCGCCGCCGAGCTTGCCGGCCTGGAGCAGGAAGAACGAGCCCAGCACGAAGCCGACGCCGGCCAGGCCCACGAAGTCGTACCACTGCAGGCTCATGCCTTCGCTCCCCGCTGGCGCACCACTTCGAACAAGGCCACGCCGGTGGCCACCGAGACGTTCAGGCTTTCCATCTCGCCCGGCATCGGGATCTTCACCAGCCCGTCGCAGTGTTCGCGCGTCAGGCGGCGCATGCCCTCGCCCTCGCCGCCCATCACGATGGCGACGTTGCCGGTGAAGTCGATCGCATGCAGCGACTGGGTGGCGGCGCCGTCCAGGCCGTAGATCCACACGCCCAGCTCCTGCAGCGCGCGCAGGGTGCGCGCCAGGTTGGTGACGCTGACCACCGGGATGCGGTCGGCCGCGCCGGCCGAGGTCTTGCGCACGGTGGCGTTGATCGGCGCGGCCTTGTCCTTCGGGATCACCACCGCGGTGACGCCGGAGGCGGCCGCGCTGCGCAGGCAGGCGCCGAGGTTGTGCGGGTCCTGCACGCCGTCG
>ERZ1066122.2436-NODE-2436-length-12218-cov-7.479158_pt1 | contig 12218 bp, 10 predicted proteins | sample MGYA00382769_ERZ1066122 | MGnify/ENA primary metagenome ERZ1066122 (study PRJEB33369, sample SAMEA5778352) | biofilm metagenome | biome: Industrial cooling water; feature: Water cooling tower basin; material: Biofilm | place: United Arab Emirates | collected...
ATCTGGTTGCTTGAGCTTGCATGCATTGCCGCGCTTGCGGTCATGGGGGTTGTGACCGCCATTGTGCTGATAGGCCAGCCGCCGCAGGCGGAGCCGCTTTCGCCGACAGCAGCTGCGGCCTTATTGGTTTCGAACCTCGTCCCGGCTTCGACCCTGGTGATGCTCATGGGTCGCCGCCTGGCGCTGCGCCGTGCCCCTGCTGGTGGCGGGCAGCTCCATATCCGTCTCGTCGCGATTTTCTCCCTATTGGCATCTGTTCCGGCGTTACTCCTCGCCATTTTTGCGTCGCTTCTGTTTCAGAGCGGCGTGCAATTCTGGTCCTCCGATTCCGCACGCAGCATGCTCGAAAACTCCGCCGGACTCGCCAAGGGCTATTATGAGGAAAAGGTCCGCGACGTAAGCGACGAAACCATGACGATGGCAGGCGACATCCGGTTTTTTCTGGAGCAAACCCGGCCGCAGGACCCAAGATTTATCGAGCAATTCGGGCAGCAGGTGCTTTTTCGCAAGTTAAGCGAGTCGGCCATTGTAAACATTGGACCAGACGGCAATCAGCAGACCATCGCCGTAATTTCGGCGGATAACCGCACGGACGACTGGATCTCACCATCTAATCTCAAACGGCTTCGGGATGGTGAAGCTATTGCTGTAACGGTGGCGGCGGACCGGATCGAAGCGATGACACGCTTGTCGGACAACGGAGAGGTTTATCTCTACGCCGCACGCGCGATCACTGTCCCGTCGTTCATGCTGGGCGAAAAGGCGCAATCGGTTCTCGACGATTATCGCGCCATGGTTTCACGTTCGCGCAACCTGCAATTTCAGTTCAACGCTTTGCTTTACCTGGTGTCGCTCATCATCATCGGCCTGGCCGTCTGGATCGCCTTGCTGGTTGCTGACCGGCTTGTGCAACCTATAAACAAGCTGGTGATCGCAGCACAGAACATATCGGATGGCGATCTGACCGCGCGCGTGGAAGATGCCTATATCCGCAACGATGAGGTCGGTTTTCTCGCACGATCCTTCAATCGCATGACCGAGCGACTGGAAAATCAGACGGGAAATTTGATTACTGCCAATCGCGCTTTGGAAGATCGCCGCGTATTCATCGAAACCATCCTTGAATCGGTTTCCGCAGCGGTGCTCAGCACCGACCAAGAGGGCAGAATCAGGCTCGCAAACGCAACGGCGGAACAGCAACTCAACCGGCACAAGGGCGCGCTGGCAGGGGCATCGCTTGCCGAGGTTGCGCCCTTTCTCGCCGATCTGGTGAAGCAGGGGCGCCACCAAGCGATCGTGCAAATTGGCGATGGCACTGAGCCGCAAACCTATGCCGTGAAAATCGCGGGGCGCGAGGCAGGCTATGTCATCACATTTGAAGACATCACCCAGCAATTGACTGACCAGCGGCAGGCGGCCTGGGCGGATGTTGCGCGGCGTATCGCCCATGAGATTAAGAACCCGCTGACCCCGATCCAGCTTGCGGCCGAGAGATTGCAGCGCCGGTTCGGCAAACAGATTGATGTTGGCGGCGACATTTTTGGCCAGTTGACGGCAACCATCATCCGGCAGGTTGGCGATTTGCGTAACATCGTCGATGAGTTTTCATCCTTTGCCAGAATGCCCAAGCCGGTGTTCCGCGAGGAAAGCCTGTCGGATATTGTCGGCCATTCGGTATTCCTGTTCGAGGTTGCCCACAACGAGCTGGAATTTCACTATGATCCTCCCGAAGTCGCCCCAACGCTCCTGTGCGACAGGCGTCAGATCGGGCAGGCGGTAACCAACCTCTTGAAGAATGCTGCCGAGGCCATTCTGGCGCGCGGAGAGGGGGCAGCAGGCGGCACCATTTGCGTATCGATCAGCGAAACCGCAGAGCATCTGGATGTATCGGTCCGCGACAATGGCATCGGCCTCCCCGAAGCGCGGGAAAGGCTGCTCGAGCCGTATTTCACTACCCGTTCAAGCGGAACCGGCCTGGGCCTCGCGATCGTCAAAAAAATTGTCGAAGAGCATCAGGGCACGATCCTGTTCGACAATGTCGACAGCGGCGGAGCCGAAGTGACCTTACGTTTCTTTCTTCAGCGACTGATGCTCGCGTCGGGGGCGCAAGGGGCAGGTACGTTGAAAAAACCGCAAATGCAGGATGATTGATACCTATGGCGCTCGACATTCTAGTAGTCGATGATGAAGAAGACATCCGCGAACTCGTCGCTGGCGTCTTGTCCGATGACGGTTACGAAACCCGAACCGCTGCCACTGCAGACGAAGCCTTGCGCGCTTATGACGAACGTCGGCCTTCGCTGATCCTCCTCGATGTCTGGCTGCGCGGTTCATCGATGGACGGGTTGGAATTGCTCAAGGTTCTGAAGACGCGCGATGCCAACATACCCGTCATTGTCTTTTCCGGCCATGGCAATATCGACACCGCCGTTGCCGCCATCTCTCATGGGGCTGTCGACTTTATCGAAAAGCCGTTTGAAGCGGAAAAGCTGTTACATCTTGTCGCGCGCGGTACGGAAACCGAGCGATTGCGCGCCGAAAACGCGTCTCTGCGCGCGATGGTGGGGCAGGCGGATGAACTGACGGGGTCTTCGGCGACAATCAACGCGGTCAGGGCAACGCTGAAAAAGGTTGCCGCAACAGGCAGCCGTTTGTTGATTACCGGCCCTGCCGGCGTGGGCAAGGAAGTGGCAGCACGGCTGCTGCACAGCTGGAGCCCGCGTTCCGACGCTCCTTTCGTCTCGGTCAGCGCAGCCCGGCTTGCGCCCGATCGGTTCGAGGAAGAGCTGTTTGGCGTAGAGAATGACGGGCAGCTGGTCCACGCTGGCATGCTCGAGCGCGCGCATGGCGGAACGCTGTTCCTCGATGAAGTGTCTGACATGCCCTACACGACGCAGGGCAAGATCCTGCGCGTACTGACCGAACAAAGCTTCACGCGTTCGGGCGGGAGCCGCCCGGTCCGGGTCGATGTACGTTTCGTATCGGCGACAGCCCGCGATTTGCAGGCGGAGATTGCCGCAGGCCGGTTTCGCGAAGACCTTTATTATCGGCTGAATGTGGTGCCTGTCGCCATCCCTCCGCTCGCCGAACGGCGCGAGGATATCCCGCTTCTGGCCGCCCAATATGCCGCGCGCTTTGCCGCCGAACATCGTATAGCTTCGCCGCAATTTTCCGACGATGCCATTGCCGCATTGCAAGCCTGCGAATGGCCGGGCAATGTTCGTCAGTTGCGCAACATCATCGAACGGACGATCATCCTCGCGCCCTCTGACAAGGTGCAATTGATCGAGGCGGACATGCTGCCGCCGGAGGTTACCAACCATTATGCGGGCTCGTCAGATGGGGTGAGCGCGCTTATGGGCGCGCCCTTGCGCGAGGCGCGCGAAGCATTTGAGCGCGAATATCTGCAGGTTCAGATCCGGCGGTTCTCAGGCAATATTTCGAAGACCGCCGCATTTGTCGGGATGGAGCGCTCAGCGCTGCACCGTAAGCTGAAGCTATTAGGGATTTCAGTGCGCAAGGGGCAGGACGAAGCCGACGATTGATCGGCCATATTTCGGCCGCGCAACGATTTGCAATTTTATGATGCGATTCGCTGACGAGTCATGCTATGTGTTTCGCCGACAAGTGTAATTTTGTTGCGCTGGTCCGCTTCTCCCGGCGAAACAGATATAAAAACGGAAAAAATAATGACTGAAAAAAGCAATGGCCTCCAGGACCTGTTCCTGAACTCGCTTCGCAAATCGAAAACACCGGTCACCATGTTCCTAGTGAAGGGCGTGAAGCTGCAGGGCGTTGTGACCTGGTTCGACAATTTTTCCGTGCTCCTGCGCCGCGATGGCCAGTCGCAGCTGGTCTACAAGCACAGCATCTCGACCGTCATGCCATCGCATTCGCCCGATCGGAAGGCTTTCGACGATATGATGGCGCAGGTGCAATTGAAACCCGGCAATCTACAGGACGTGTTCCTCTACGCGATGTGCGACAAGCGGGAACCGGTGACAACATTCCTTGTTAATGGTGTCATGCTGCAAGGAACGATCGCCGCCTATGACCTTTTTTCGGTCCTGCTTGAGCGTGATGGCACCATGCAGCTGGTTTACAAGCATGCGGTCTCTACTGTGCAACCTGCGCATCCGGTAAATCTGGCTGAATATAATAAGGAAGCCGACGGGGAGCCCGATTGAGCGTTTTTAACCGCGACAGCGCCGACGAATTTGCCCGTGGCGCGCGAGCGCTGATTGTCTATCCCGAACTGACTGGCGGAAGCGCGCTGAGCGCGGACGCGCGGCTTGACGAGGCTGAAGGGCTGGCGCTCGCCATTGGCCTGCAAGTCGTTGGCAAACAGGCTTTGCGGGTGAGGGCACCCAAGGCAGCAACCCTGATCGGTGGTGGTCAGGTCGAGGCCATTGCCGAGCAGGTTGAAGCGCTGAACGCCGATTTGCTGATCGTTGATGGCGCATTAACAGCAATCCAGCAGCGCAATCTGGAAGACAAGACCAAGGTCAAGGTCATCGACCGTACCGGCCTGATCCTCGAAATATTCGGCGAGCGCGCAGCAACGGCTGAGGGACGTTTGCAGGTCGAACTTGCGCATCTCGATTATCAGGCAGGACGCCTGGTGCGCAGCTGGACGCACCTTGAGCGGCAACGTGGCGGATTCGGCTTTCTGGGCGGCCCCGGCGAAACTCAGATCGAGGCCGACCGCCGGATGATCCGCGATCGTATGGCAAGGCTGCGGCGCGAACTGGAACAGGTTCAGCGCACCCGCGGATTGCATCGTGCGCGGCGCAAACGCGCGCCATGGCCGGTGATTGCGCTGGTCGGCTATACCAATGCTGGAAAATCAACGCTGTTCAATAGGCTTACGCGCGCCGGCGTGCTGGCCGAAGACATGCTTTTCGCAACGCTTGATCCGACCTTGCGCCAGATCAGCCTGCCGGGCGTTGAAAAAGCAATATTATCCGACACGGTGGGCTTCGTGTCCGATCTGCCCACACAATTGGTGGCTGCATTCCGCGCGACGCTGGAAGAAGTGATCAGCGCGGACATTATCGTCCATGTGCGCGACATTGCCCACCCCGCCACAATGGCACAGCGCGACGATGTCATGCGGATACTAAAAGAACTGGGCATCGACACAGCGGCGAGCGGGCGCATTGTCGAGCTGTGGAATAAAGTCGACCTGCTGGATAACGATCAGCGTGCCGAGTATCAAAATATCGCAGAAAAGCAGGAAGATATTTTCCTGATTTCAGCCGAAACCGGAGAAGGCATCGAAGCGTTCAAAGCCCATCTGGCGCAACGCATCGGCACCGCCAACCTGACTCGCGAGCTGTGGCTCGACGGCGGGGAAGGGGAGGCACTGGCTTGGCTGCACGCCAAGGGCAGGGTAGAGACTTCCGAGGAGGCGGACGGCCAAATCCGCATTGTCGCTTCCCTGAATGCGCAAAATTGGGGTCAGTTCGACAAGCGGTTCCAACTCGAAAATTAACAGGATTCAATCGCCGAGGTTCATCTTCACACGTTGCCAAAGAGCTTCCTTGGCGTCCAGATCGAGCTCCGCGAACATTCCGCTGGCTTGATCCTCCATCATCCGAAAGCGCTTCTCGAATTTGCCGTTAGCCGCCTTTAACGCCGCTTCGGCATCCACCCCCAAATGGCGGGCAATGTTTACGGCGGCGAATAGCAAGTCACCGACTTCCTCGAAACGTTCGGCTTCGTTTTCAGCCTCACGCACCTCGCCGATTTCTTCGTGCAGCGTGTCGATGGCACCATAGATATCGCACCAATCAAACCCTTCTCGCGGCGCGCGTTTCTGCAATTTCTGCGCGCGCAGCAATGCCGGTAGACTGCGGGCAACATCGGCAAGCGCGCTTTTGTCCTGGCTTTTCTCCTGCCGCTCCGCTGCCTTGATACTTTCCCAATTTGTCACAACGGTTGCTGCGTGGCTTGCCTCGACATCGCCGAAGACATGCGGGTGCCGCCGGATCATCTTCTCGCAAATGCCGTCGATGACATGCTGCATGGAAAATGCGCCGTGTTCGACCGCCATCTGGCTGTGGAATACGACCTGGAGCAATAGATCGCCAAGTTCATCCTTGAGCGCTGCCAGATCGTTGCGTTCGATCGCGTCCGCTACCTCATAGGCTTCCTCGATCGTATATGGCGCTATCGTCGCGAAATTCTGTTCAACATCCCATGGGCAGCCGGAAACCGGATCACGCAAGCGCTGCATGATCTCGACGAGAGGCTGGATATTGACTGTTTCGGCCATAGAGAGGATCGCAATCTTTAAGTACGATAATATATATTATGTTAAGTAGAGTGTAGCTCGCGGATGAGCATCATGGTGTAAGCAGCATGACATCCCCCGATACCGTCCAGCTGGAAAATGTATCGAGAAAGTTCATGCCAGCGACATTGGTGTCGCCGAAACCGTCTGAGACTACCACGCGGTGATCGGTCAGTTTGATGTCGCCGATATTTATCGTTTCGACCGTTGCTGTTCGTGCCGTGATGATCCCGTTGGCAGTATTCAATTGTACCGAGCGCATTTCGGGGTTCAGCGCGACATTGGCGGCACGAGCCGTCTTGCTGTTGATCGCGGTGATAGTTGCACCGCTGTCGATCATCAATCGCGCGGTATGGCCGTTCAACTCGGCGCTCAGCCAGAAATGGCCGTCATCCTGCCTTACCAGACGAATCGCTTCGCCCTGCATGGTTTGGCGCGGCGCGCCGGTAAGCTCGCCGGTAACGCGGTTCCAGAGCATCGACAGTTCGGGGCGAAAGCTGAAAACGGCAAATACGGCAGCAAAAATGGCGACCCAGGCCAGAAACATCTTCAGATATTGCTTCATCGGCAGTCGCCGCGCACCAAGCGACCCGATAATCAGCATGATGCAAAGCAATCCATAAATCAGCCGTGCTGTATCATCATTCTCCATGATTTTCAGCGCCTCGCGATATTCACCTGACAGCTTTACTGAACAAGCGATAGAAATTTTCGGTGCTCCTGTTTGCCAGGGCCTCAACAGAGACACCGCGCAGATCGGCCAGGAATTTGGCCGTGTCGGTCACGAATTGCGGCTCGCACGCTTTGCCGCGATGCGGAACCGGCGCGAGAAAAGGCGCATCGGTTTCGATTAGCAGCCGGTCTTCGGGTATTTCCTTTGCAAACTGCTGCAAATCCTTGGCATTTTTGAAGGTCACTATGCCCGACAGCGAGATATAGAACCCCAGATCGAGCGCCTTTTGGCCAAAATCGGCGCTGGCGGTAAAGCAGTGAATGACCCCGATATAGCGCCCCTTCCCCATTTCCTCGGACAAGATGTTGGCGGTATCGGCTTCGGCATCACGCGTATGCACGATTAGCGGCAGGCCCGTTTCGCGCGCGGCGGCAATATGTTCGGCGAAAGATGCGCGCTGCTGTTCGCGATCGCTATGGTCGTAATAATAGTCGAGGCCGGTCTCGCCAATGCCAATCACGCGGTCATGCGCGGCGCGATCAATCAGTTTTGCAGCACCAACGCCGACATGTCCATCTGCTTCATGCGGGTGGATGCCGACCGATGCCCAGACGTCGGGCTCTTGCGCGGCAAGGCCGATCACCTCGTCCCATTCGCGTTCGCGCGTCGAGATGTTCAGCATTGCCGAAACCCCTGCCCCCCGCGCGCGCGCCAGCACGTCGGCCTGCTGCTCGACAATGCCCGTATAATTCAGGTGACAATGCGAATCGACGAACATCAGGCCGCCTCTTCTGCAGGCATTTCGAGCCGCGGAAAAATAGGTTTGGGCGCAGCCAATTTGAAGCCGGACTCTTTAAGACGAAAATACCATAATGCATCGTTCAAAGAGTCATACGAACGCTCACTTTCTGAGATGCCCATCTGGTCGAGCAACATCTGAGCTGAATGGGGAATCACCGGTTGAATTGCGATGGCCAAGTCTCGAATACAAACATACAAAGTCGCGAGCACAGCAATCATTCGATCTGGATCAGTTTTGCGTAGTGCCCAAGGTGCTTGTGCATCGATATACTGATTACACGCTTGCACCGCTCTCATCCATGCGTCGATACCAAGTGACAAATTCAATTCTATGAATTGTTTTGGCAATTCTAACCTCGTACCCCTTGCTACTGCAGCTTGAAGTTCCCCATCGTCATCGTGCTCTTTTCCACCAAACGGTAATTCTCCTTCGAGGTTTTTGGCGATGAAGCTAAGCGTCCGTTGCGCCAGATTGCCGAAGCTGTTCGCCAGTTCGGCATTGGAGCGCGCAACGATCGCTTCCTCGCTCCAACTGCCATCCTGCCCGAAATTCACTTCGCGCAGTAGAAAATAACGAAACTGGTCAACGCCATAGCGCTCCGCAAGCGCCATCGGATCAGCGGCATTGCCGGCAGATTTGCCCATTTTCGCGCCGTCGCGCGCCAATATGAAGCCATGGCCGAATATCTGCTGCGGCAATGGCAAGCCTGCCGACATCAAAAAGGCAGGCCAGTAAACGGCGTGAAACCGGACAATATCCTTGCCGATAATATGGACATTGGCGGGCCAGAAGCGGGCGAATTCGCCTTCGCGGTCGGGAAATCCGATGCCCGACAAGTAGGTGGTCAGCGCATCGACCCACACATACATGACATGACCGGGCGATCCCGGCACCGGCACGCCCCAGTCGAAACTGGTGCGCGACACGCTCAGGTCTTTGAGCCCGCCCTCAACAAAGCGCAGCACCTCATTGCGGCGGCTTTCGGGGCGGATGAAATCGGGCTTGTCGCGGTATAGGGCGAGCAGCGGTTCCTGATATTTTGAAAGCCTGAAGAACCAGCTTTCCTCGACGGTCCACTCGACCGGCGTGCCCTGTGGAGAGAGTTTAGCCCACCCTTCCCCTTCGACAAGCTCCTCTTCGCCATAAAAGGCTTCGTCGCGGACCGAATACCAGCCCTCATAGCGATCAAGATAAAGGTCGCCGCTCGCCTCCATCGCTCTCCAGATTGCCTTGCTTGCCTCATGATGGCGGGCGTCGCTGGTGCGCATGAACATGTCATGAGAGATATTCAGTGCAGTACACATATCCCTGAAATAGGCTGACATTTCGTCAGCGAATTCCAGCGTTTCGCGTCCGGCATTACGCGCCGTCTGCGCCATTTTCAGGCCATGCTCGTCTGTCCCGGTGACCAGCCTTACGTCGCGGCCTATCAGCCGCTGGAAACGGGCAATCGCATCGGTCGCAATCGCCTCATAGGCGTGGCCGATATGCGGGCGGCCATTGGGATATGCGATGGCCGTGGTGATATAAAAAGGGTCGGACATGGGTTCCGGTCGATATTGATCAGTTCATCGGCTGCTTAGGATTTTGCAGCGATGCCAGCAAGCTTCCCATTTGGAAAACCACCGCCTGCTTATCAAGGGTGAGACCAATGGCCCGCGCGGCGAGCGTTTCGGCAGCGTGGAAAGCCTCGACAGAGGTAAGCACTTCGGAAGGCGGCTGCTGGCGGGCATGGGCGGCAATTCGTGCAGGCGCACGGCGCAAAAAGGCCTCATAGCGCGGCTGGGCGGCCTTCAACGACAGGCTCTCGGCCAGCTTTGACCGCACCGAATTATCCGGATCGCCTTTGGCGACGATCAGGTCCATGCTCTGTTCGATCCCGGCCATGTCGAGCCCTGCAAAATCCAGCGCCTGCCCCGGTGACCCGCTTCCCGATCGCACAAGTTGCTCACGGTCATTGTCCGACAGGTTGGGGGCAGTCTGTTTCAGCGCCGCGTGCATTTGCCGGTCATCGAGCGGTTCGAACCGCAGCATCTGGCAGCGTGAACGGATGGTCGGCAGCAACCGGTCGCTGGCGTGGCTGATCAGCAGGAAGTAGGTGCCAATTGGCGGCTCTTCCAACGACTTCAGCAGTGCATTCGCGCCTGCCCGTTCCAGATCATCGGCAGCATCGATGATGATCGCGCGTCGTGGCCCCATCGAAGGCCGCGTCGTCAGGCTGCGCTGCAGTTCGCGAATCTGGTCGATGCTGATTGAACGTTTCAGCTCGGCTGACGGATCGGCCTCTTCGCCTTCCTTAGGCGGTTCTTTGGGCAGGCGTTGCACCCTGATAATGTCGGGATGCGCGCGTTGCTTGATCAGCCTTTGCTGCTTCCCGTCAGGATCGACGAGAGAAGCGGCCGCCCGCCCGGCGAAGCCAGCTTTCCCCAACCCGCGCGGCCCCGCCAATATCCAGCCATGGTGCAGGCGGCCCGACTCCAAACCTGCGGAAAACTGCGCCCAATTGGCATCATGGCCAAACCAAGTTGACGTCATGACGGCAGCAGATCGGCGATGGCAAGCATCAGCCGCTCGGTAACCGTTGCAGGCTCGCCACTGGCATCGACAAGCCGGATGCGGTTCGGTTCGGCCTGCGCAAACTGCCGGAAGGCCTGGCGCACCTGAGCATGAAATTCGGCATTGCGTCCACCGATCCGGTCGGATTGACCGCCATCGCGTGCCAAGGCGCGCTCCGCAGCCTCGCCATCGCCCAGATCGAGCACCAGCGTGCGATGCGGCAAAAAACCACCGCTGCCGATCCTGTGCAATTCCATGATGATATCATCGCCCAGCGCCAGACTGACGCCCTGATAGGCACGGCTGCTGTCGATGAAGCGGTCGGATATGACCCACGTTCCCGCAGCAAGTGTCGGCTTTATCTTTTTGGCGACATGGTCGCCACGTGCAGCGGCGAAGAGAAGCGCTTCAGGCCCGGCACCCCAGCGATCGTCAGCGCCGCCCAGTAGCAATTCCCGTATCGCCTCGGCTCCATCGGTACCGCCAGGCTCCCGCGTGACCAGAACTTTCAAACCCCGCGCCTCAAGTTCGCTCTTCAAGGCATTGATCTGCGTGGATTTACCGACGCCCTCACCGCCCTCTATCGAAAGAAATATGCCTTCTGCCATCACGCACCCACCAGCGATTTGGCCCCGTTCCAAGCGCGACCGAAAAAGCCTGCTGCGCCGACGCTTTTGGCCGCGACAAGGGGCAGCACCTGCCGGCTACCATCGGGCAAGGTCACAACCAATTGCGCAAGCTCCGCCCCTTTGGCAAAGGGTGCGCGTACTGGCCCCTTATAGCGCAAAGCCAGCTTAATATGCCCCGTCGCTCCCTTGGGCAGAATTGTCGCGAGGTTGCGGGGGGCAACCACCGCCACATAGTTATCGTTGCCCAGCTGCACCGGGATCCTGGCAACGGCTTTGCCGCGCGCGAACAGTGGCCGGGCCTGCCATGCGTCAAAGCCCCATTTCATGAATTTGCGCGCTTCGTTCATCCTGCCCTGCTGACTGTCGAGTCCGGCTATGACCATGATGACGCGCCTGCCGCCACGCTCTGCGCTTCCAGCGAGGCAATATCCTGCCTCATCGCTATGCCCGGTTTTCAGCCCGTCTGCTCCCGCAATGGCACCCAGTAACGGATTGCGATTAGGCTGCATGACCTTATTCCAGGCAAAGGATTTCTGGCCGAAATATTGCCTGTAAAGAGCCGGATGATCCTCGATTATCCGCGTGGCCAGAAGCGAAAGATCGTGCGCCGTCGAATAGGTCTGCCCGCCATCGGGCCAACCATTGGCATTGGCAAAATGGCTATCCGCCATCCCCAGTTTTCGCGCTTCCGCATTCATCCGCTTTACAAAGTCGGCTTCGCTACCCGCCACGCCTTCGGCCAATACAACAGAAGCATCGTTGCCCGACAATGTCAGCATGCCATGGAGCAGAACCTCGACCGAGACCTGCTCTCGCGCCTTCAGGAACATGCTCGATCCGCGGTAATTCCAGTTGGTCCACGTCGTGTCGCTCACCTGGAATTTCTGCCCGGCTTTCACTTCGCCCGTCTTGAGCGCCTCGAACACCACCCAGGCGCTCATCATCTTGGCCATTGATGCGGTTGGAATACGACGGTCGGCGTTTTTCGAATGGAGCGTCGCGCCTGATGCCGTATCGATCATCAACGCTACGGGTGCCTGACTGACATAGCCAGCAGGGGCAGCAACCATCAGCAATAATCGCAAGGCATCCATGATGTGGGCTTAGCGATGCGGTGCGCAGCGCGCCAGCCTTGACTATTCGCGCAGCAGCCTTGCCTGTGGATAGCCACGCTTTTGCGCGTCGGCGAGCGCCCGTTGCCCCTCGGCTTCGCTGCCGAAAGGACCGAAACGGACGCGGAAAAGGCGGCCATCGGCACTGACG
>ERZ1066122.2437-NODE-2437-length-12212-cov-8.621617_pt1 | contig 12212 bp, 6 predicted proteins | sample MGYA00382769_ERZ1066122 | MGnify/ENA primary metagenome ERZ1066122 (study PRJEB33369, sample SAMEA5778352) | biofilm metagenome | biome: Industrial cooling water; feature: Water cooling tower basin; material: Biofilm | place: United Arab Emirates | collected...
ATTGGGGGCATTTTCCGACCCGTTGAACATCAGATGTTCGAACAGGTGGGCAAAACCCGTCTTGCCCTTAGGCTCGTGCTTCGACCCGACCCGGTACCAGACCGAGACCGCGACCACCGGGGCCTTGCGATCCTCGTGCACGATGACGCGCAGGCCGTTGGGCAGGGTAAAGCTTTCATGCGGGATGCTGACCGCCTTTACCAGTTCGGAGACCGGCGCGGGCTTGGCGGGTTTGGCCAGCAGGGGCACGGAAACGAGCGCAGTCGATACCGCGAAAGCAAGGGCAAGCGAGCGAATGGGGGTCATGGGCATCCTCTTTGCAGAAACATCGTCATGCTGAACTTGCTTCAGCATCCACGGCGCAATATTTCATCATCGCGCCATGGACCCTGAAACAAGTTCAGGGTGACGTTACAGCCAAATCAATCACAATCAGGGTTATTCGGACTCTGGCCAGCAATCAAGGCCGGTAGCGGCGTGGTTTGGTGGCCATCAGTTCGCTCGGGTCGAACAGGACGGGTTTCAGCCGTTTTTCGACGAACAGCGGTGCCTGGTCGGCGTAATGCGGGCTGTTGGGGCGGGTAGTGGCGGCGCCGAAGGGCTGGATGGATTCCGAACGGACCCGCCCGGTGCGGTCCCACGTCACGAACATCAGGAAGCTGTCGCCGTGCCGGACCTTGAGCCGTCCGTCATCCTCCACATCCCACAGGGTCGACGCGCGCAGCGTGTCGTTGCCGCCGTCGAGCGGCAGGTCGACCTTGCCCCGCCGCAGCCGCAGCACGGTGCCCAGCGGCGGATCGAGCGTGCCGAAATATTTTTGCAGATGGCCGGTCATTTCCAGCATCGTTTCGCGCGGGTCGGGGCCGTCCTTCATCCGCTGGTAATGGGCGCGGTTGCCGGGGCGCAGGAGCATCAGCGCCAGGGCATCGCCCTTCCCCCTGCCATCCAGCGCCCAGTCCCATTGGCGCAGCAGTGCCTGGCCCGCCGCAATGCCCCGGTCCCCGCGCGGATCGAGCGCAAGTAGCCGGTCCACCCACGCCCTGGCATAGCCGGTGCGGGCATAGCCGGTGTCATATTTGATCGCCTTCAGCCGCGCGTCGTCGATCTGGCCCGATGCCTCGAACAGCTCGATCGCGCGGATCGAGCGGTTGGTCACATCGTCCTCCACCCCCAGCAGCGGGGAAAAGGCCGCCGGGTCCAGCTCGTCACCCGGCCCCGCCGCCGCCCACGGGCTGTTGTTGGCGTTCATGAGATAGCCCGAACCGGGATTGACCAGCGCAGGGACGCGGTCGAACGGCAGGGTTTTGCGCCACAGCGCGCGGGGATCGTCGCCCGGCAACTCGCCCCGCCAGTCATAGCCCGGCACCCGGTCGGGGAACATGGCGTTATAGAACATGGCGATGTTGCCCGCCGCATCGGCATAGATGAAATTGGTCGCGGGCACGCCCTGACCCGCCATGGCGGCGCGCCATTCGGCGAAGTTTTTCGCCTTGTTCAGCCGGTAATATTGTTCGGCCATCTTGAGCTGGTCGATCCCGGCATAGCGAATGGCAAAAGCGCCGCTGTCGTTGACAATCACCGGGCCGTGGACCGAGCGGTGGATGGTGCGCGGCACGGGGATGACGAAGGGGCCATATTTCGCCTTGAGCCAGACGCGTTTGCTTTCGAGGGGCAGCCATTGTCCGCCAAAGCGATAGCGGGTGCCATCGGCATCGAGCGTCAGCCGGTAGATGTCGATGAGGTCGGGCCGGTTGACCGTATTGGTCCAGCCCAGATATTTGTTGTGGCCCAGAAAGGGATAGGGCGACCCCGGAAAGTTCGCGCCCGCGAAATCCCACCCCTGTTTGCTGTGCACCACCAGTTCGTACCAGGCGACGCCCCCCTCCCACGGTTGGTGCGAGTTGGACACCAGCCGGGTCGCACCATCGGCGGAGCGCGCCGGGGCGACGGCAAAGGCATTGGAGCCATTGTCGGCCGCGTCACTGCCGACCGGCGTGGCAGGCCCCTTGGGCGCGCCCACGCCGGGGGTCAGCGGCGGCCCGCCCTCACGCCCGCGCGGCTTATTCTCTGTGAGCGCGCCGAGCGTTGCATCGAGCCCGAAGAAGAAGGGCGAGCGCAGGACGAAGCCCGCCACGACATCCTGCCCCGTAACCGGGAACAGCCGCGCCAGCCGCACCTCGCCCGGATGCCTGTCGGCATAGCGGTTTAGCCCGGCGGCATAGGCGTCGAACAACAGCCGGACGTCGGCGGGCAATGTGCCCCAGTCGCGGTCTACCGTGGTGCGGATATCCAGCAGCTGTGCGGCATAATCGACCTTCGCTCCGTCCGCCCCCATCATCGCCCCGGCGCGGCCGCGCGTCATCGCCAGCACCTCTTGCAGCGTGGCGAAATCATCCTCGGCATGGGCATAGGCGACGCCGTAAGCGACGTCGGCATCGGTATCGCCGAAGATGTGCGGGACGCCCCATGTGTCGCGCGCGATCTCGACATTCCGGGGGGTGAAGGCGGCGGGCCTCCCGGCAGTCGCGGTGAAGGGTTCCCACAGCGCCAGCGCGGCGGCGAGGGCCAGGATCAGAACCAGCAATCCCGCCAGCAATTTGCGCATCATCGACAATCACTCACTCCCCGAACAGGGCGGGACCGTGGCAACCGCACGCGCGAAAGGCAAGCGCCGCAGACAGGATCACCGCCATTCATCGACGCCATCTTGCGCCGTATGACATTTCGGCTACGAAGCGCGGCATTGATGTAACATTGTCACAGCCCCCTTGATCCTGGAGACGTCCTTACCATGCGCACCAAAATTGCTTTGCTCGCCAGCTGCCTTGTCCTGACCGCCGTACCCGCCGCCGCCAGCGCCCAAGACTTTGTGGGCTCCGGCGTCGTGCCGTCGGCGCGGGCGCACAGCGGCGAGCGGCCCATCGGCTTTGCCGCCAGCGCCCCGGCGAGCGGCGCGCTGGTCATCCTGACCGGCGCGGCGCAGCTGCCCACGCTCACCGGTGTCACCCTGACCGATGCCGAACGCGCCGCCATCGCCGCCGCCGTCGCCGCCGCGAAGTTCGAGGGCAAGGCGGGCAGCACGCTGTCGCTGCGCGGGATCGGGGGTTATTCGCGCATCCTGCTGGTCGGCACTGGCGCCAATCCCGCGATGCTCGCCCGCGCCGAAGCGGGAGGCAAGGCGGCGCAGGAGCTGATGAGCGAGGCGCAGCCGGTGACGATTGCCGGGGCCTTCACCGGCGGGGAAGCCGCCGACGTCGCCTATGGCTTCGCGCTCGGCCAGTACCGGTTCGATCGCTACAAGACCGTCGATCAAAAGGCGCCGCCCGCCGATGCCGTGACGGTCGTGGGCGGCGACAGCGCGGCGGCGCGCGCGGCCTTTACCGGCCGCCATGCCCCGCTGGTCGACGGGGTGCGCCTGTCGCGCGACCTGGCCAACGAACCGGCCAATGTCATCTATCCCGAAAGCTTTGTCGCCGAAGTGCGCAAGGCCTTTGCCGGGACCGCGAACGTCACCATCGAGGTGCTGGACGAAGCGCAGATGCGCAAATTGAACATGGGCAGCATCGTCGGCGTGGGCCAGGGCAGCCCGCGCGGGTCGCGCCTGATGATCGTGCGCTATCGCGGCACCGGCAGCGCCGCCGCGCCGCTCGCGATGATCGGCAAGGGCATCACCTTTGACAGCGGCGGCATTTCGATCAAGCCCGCCGCGGGCATGTGGGACATGAAGGCCGACATGTCGGGGGCCGCATCGGTCATGGGCGCGGCGCTGAGCCTCGCGCGCAGCCGCGCCCCGGTGCATGTCGTGGCCGTGGCCGCGCTCGCCGAAAACATGCCCGACGGCAACGCCCAGCGTCCGGGCGATATCGTCCGCACCTATTCGGGCAAGACCATCGAGATGCTGAACAGCGATGCCGAGGGGCGGCTGGTGCTGGCCGACGCCAATGAATATGTCGCCGACACCTATAAACCGCGCGGACTGGTCAATATCGCGACGCTAACGGGCGCGATCGTCGGCGCGCTCGACGATCAATATGCCGGGCTGTTCGCGCGCGACGAGACGCTGGCGGCGCAGCTTGCCGCGGCGGGCGAGACCAGCGGCGAGCGGCTGTGGCGCATGCCGCTCAACCCCAAATATGCCGAGCGGATGAAGTCGGACATCGCCGACATCCGCAACATCGCCCCCAGCCAGGGGCCGGGCGCGAGCCTGGGCGCGCACTTCATCGGCTTTTTCGTCGATGAAAAGCTGCCGTGGGCACACCTCGACATCGCCGGGGTCAATGACGCCAGCGGGACGCCGCTAGTGCCCAAGGGGCAGAGCGGTTTTGGCGTCAGGCTGCTCGACCAGCTGGCACGGGACGCCGAGGTCAAGTGACCCAGCCGCCCTGCGTCAGCGTGCGGGTTGACGCAGGGCCGCCAGGCTGATCCGCTGGCTGATCGCAATTTGACCGGACAGGGTTTCGACCTCCAGCAACACTGCCGGATCACGGCCCGCCCAATCGATGGTGATGCGGCCATAATTGGGCTCTAACGGGGCCTGCGCGATACGGTGGCGGTTGGGGCCGAACACGGGCCATACCTCGGTCAGCCCCGAAGCCGTCAGTTCATACAGCGGATAGGGCACGCGGTCTTTGAGCAACGACAGTTCGGCATAATGAGTGTCGCCCGATATGATCACCAGATTTTCGACCTGGGCAAAATCGATCAGGTCGAGCAGCCGCTGGTGATCCGCCTGAAAATTAATCCACGCCTCATAGCCCGGCGCATCGGGCAGGACCTGGGTCGATGACGCCAGGATACGCAGATCGGCTGGCTGGCGCAGTTCCTGTTCCAGCCAATTCCACTGCGCCGCACCGAGCATCGTTGCCGCAGGGTCGCTGTTGACGACATATTGCCCCTTGTCCGCAGGTTCCACGCTATAGCCAAGCAGAGGGGTGCGGAAGGTGCGGTTGTCGGGCAGGATAACCTGAACCCGGCGGCCCGGCGGGCCAAAATAATAGGCGCCATAGATGCCCGCATGGCTGCGCCGCGGATGATCGGCAGGGACGCCCCAGAAATCGAGGAAAGCAGCGGCCGATTCGGTTTTCATCGGATATTCGCTGCCGCCGTCGTTGACGCCATAGTCATGGTCGTCCCAGGTCGCGATCACCTGTGCCCGGCGGCTGAGTTCGCGAAAGCCGGGCTTTGCGGCCAGCCGGGCATATTTGTCGCGCAGCACCGCCATATCTTCGGTGTCGCCATAGATATTGTCGCCCAGAAAGACGAACAGATCGGGCCGCCAGCCATTGACCCGGTCCCAGATCGGCTGGTCCTTGTCCTGATGGCAGCAGCTGCCAAAGGCGATGCGGGTCAGCGCGGCGGCGCTGCGGTGCGGTACTGCCCGCGCCGGTGTTGCAAGGCTGGCGAGGGCCGAAGCCCCCGCCAATCCGCCCAGCAGCGTGCGTCGTTCCATCAGAAGCCCGCGCGCAGCGTGACGAAGAATTGCTGCGGTGCGCCGGCGAGCAGCGTCTGATTGTCGCCGCTGTTGCCGCAGCCGTTCGAGCCGATGGTTGCAACATAGCGTTTGTCGAACAGGTTGGTGGCGTTGAGCTGAACCTCCACCGGTGAACGCGCGCCGACATCAAGGCGGTAGCCGAGCGTCGCGTCGACCAGCGCGCGTCCCGGCACCGACCGGTCGTTCAGATAGTTGAAAAAGCGCTTTGACATATAGTTCGCTCCGACGCGGGCGTAGAAGCTGTCGCTGTCATAGGAGATTTCGCCGCGCAGCAGATGTTTGGGCGTGTCCACCACCGTTTTGCCATCGGTTGCGGCGACGATCACTCCAGCGGCATTGACGACATCGTCGCGGTAGGTCGCGTCGGTGTAGCTGTAGGAGGCGAACAGCGTGATGCCGCCGCCGACACGAACATCGCCCGCCGCCTCGACCCCGACCGAGCGGACCGAGCCGACATTCTGGAGCACCGAGGGGTTGCCGACAATGCCCGCGCCGGTGGTGATGCCGAGCAGGCGGTTGCGGAAATTGACCAGATAGACGCCGACCACCGCGTTGACGACAGGATCGTTATAGCGCGCACCCAGTTCGAACGTATCCGATTCCTCGGGCTTCAGCGTGCTGCGGATCGCATTGAACCCGGCCTGCGTCGTCGAAAAGGGCCCGCTGGTCGTCGACGACACAAAGGCCCGGGTCGCCTGGGTAAAGCCGCCGAAGATTTCGGCCCGGTCGCTTAGCTGATAGGCGACGCCAGCATGCGGCTGAAACCAGTCGCGCACCGCGATCTCGCCCGTTGCCCGGCCGCCCTGAACAATCGGGTCGGCCTCGTTGCGGACATCGAAGCCCTTCCAGCCGAGGTTGACGGTCAGGTCGCCCAGCGAAATCTTGTCTTGCACATGATATTGGAACGTCTTGGTATTGAAGTCCATTTCCCACTGGGTGAAGAAGGGATTGCGCGCGAATTTGCGGTGGCTGTATCCCGGATTGGTGCGGCTGGCATAGGCGTAGAAGCGCCGCGCCTGGTTGAAATCATTATTCTCGAACCATGCCCCCACCGCGATGGCGTGCATGCCCAGCTCTGCTTCCAGATTGGCAAAGACACCGGTGCGGCGCAGATCATATTCGGTCGTCCGCACCGACAGCGGAACGCCGTTGGGGCTGGGGACATAGGGGGTGCCCCAGGTGCCCTGGCCGTCATTTTCGTGATAATAGGCCTTGATGCGGAACGATGCCGTATCGGTGATCGGCAGGGTCAGGCCGACCGCCGCCAGCGTATCCTTGCGCAGCCCCGATGCGTCATAATAGGCATCGTCCGCCGAGGTGATTGGCGCGGGAAACACGGTCCCTGCCGCCGGATTGAGCGGCGTTGCCCCCGTGCCGCCGCCGAGGCCCGCCGCCGAGCGGTTGGCGGCGATGTCGGCCACGCGCACGGCGGTCGCATAGTCGGGAAAGAAATTGTCCCAATCATAGCCGAGCCGCGAGATCATTTCGAGGCTGAGATCCTGATAATCCTGTTCCGCCCGGTCACTGCGGCTGAAGTAGGCGTCGATTTCGGCGGTGCCGACGGGAACGATCGCTTTGGCGTTGATCATCCAGTTGCGCTGGCTGCCCCCACCCTTCCATTTGTCGGCATCGTGATAGACGCCGGAGACAAAGGCGCGTGCACCATCGGGTGAGCCCACGGACAGGCGGCCATAGCCCCGGATGGTATTTTCCGAACCATAGGTCGCGGCAGCGTCAATGCCGAAGGTGTCGAGCGGATCGGCCGAGAAAAATTCCAGCGTGCCGCCCAGATTGTTGGTCGAATTGGCGCCGATCGAGCCAGCGCCCTGCGACACGCGGGTCAGGCGGATGTTTTCGGGCGCGATCGCGCGGCTGATGTGCAGGCCATTGTGGTTGCCATAGGTGAAATCGCCGAGCGGGATGCCGTCGAGCGTGTAGCCGAGCTGATTCTGGTTGAACCCGCGAATCGAAATGCGCTGCGACCATTCATAATTGCCGAACGGGTCGGCGGACTGGAAGTTGACCGACGGCAGCTTTTCGATGGCCTTGAGCGGGCTGGTCCCGGCGGCCAGGATCGTCAGCGCATCGCTGTCCAGTTCCTGGACCTGACGCGTTTCGCCGCGGCCATAAACGACGATCTCTGCCTCCGCGCTTGCCTCTGTCGCTTCGGTCGCGGCAGTTTCGGCTGTTTCGGCATTGGCCTGAAGCGGCAGGATGATGGCGGCGCTGCCGAGCAGCAGGGCGAGGCGGGTGGTCGGCGTCATGGTTCAATCCCCTGTATGAGACCTGCCGCTGGTTGCGGCTCAGGCTTCCGGGGCAGCGGCTAGGCGCGTTACGTGGATGATTCGATGTCCGGTCCATGACGCAGCGATGACCACTAAACACAGTTATGTGACACACGGCGGCTCCCCCTTGTGTGGTAATTGCGCAACACTATGTTTGCAGGGATGAAAGGGGACCGCCGCCCATGAACCTCGAAAAATTCACCGACCGCGCCAAGGGCTTTCTTCAGGCCGCGCAGACCATCGCCATCCGCCTTAACCATCAGCGGATTGCGCCCGAACATGTCGCCAAGGCGTTGTTCGACGATGGCGAGGGCATGGCCGCCGGGCTGGTGACACGCGCGGGCGGCGATGCCACCGCCGTGCGGCGCGATGTGGACGCGCTGGTAGCCAAAATTCCAGCAGTGACCGGATCGGGCGCGCAGGCCGCGCCGGGGCTGGACAATGATGCCGTGCGCCTGCTCGATGCCGCCGAACAGGTGGCGACGAAGGCCGGGGACGGGTTCGTGACGGTCGAACGGTTGCTGCTCGCCATGGTGCTGGCCAACGGGACGGCGCTGGGCAAGGCCTTTGCCGATGCCGGGGTCAGGGCCGACGCGCTGAACGCCGCGATCAACGACCTGCGCGGCGGGCGGACCGCCGACAGCGCGAGCGCGGAGGACCGCTATGACGCGCTGAAACGCTTTGCCCGCGACCTGACCGAGGTAGCGCGCAGCGGCAAGCTCGACCCCGTGATCGGGCGCGACGAGGAAATCCGCCGCACGGTCCAGATCCTGGCGCGGCGCACCAAGAACAACCCCGTGCTGATCGGCGAACCGGGCGTCGGCAAGACCGCCATTGCCGAGGGGCTGGCCCTGCGCATCGCCAATGGCGACGTGCCCGACAGTCTGAAGGACCGCCGCCTGATGGCGCTCGACATGGGCGCGCTGATCGCCGGGGCGAAGTATCGCGGCGAGTTCGAGGAACGGTTGAAGGGCGTGCTCGACGAGGTGAAAGGGGCCGAGGGCGAGATTGTCCTGTTCATCGACGAGATGCACACGCTGGTCGGCGCGGGCAAGGGCGAAGGGGCGATGGACGCCTCCAACCTGCTCAAGCCCGCACTCGCGCGCGGCGAACTCCACTGTATCGGTGCGACGACGCTGGATGAATATCGCAAACATGTGGAAAAGGACCCGGCGCTCCAGCGGCGTTTCCAGCCCGTGTTCGTTGGCGAACCGACGGTGGAGGACAGCATCTCCATCCTGCGCGGGATCAAGGAGAAATACGAGCTGCACCACGGCGTGCGCATCGCCGATGCCGCGATCGTGGCGGCGGCGACACTGTCGCACCGCTATATCTCCGACCGCTTCCTGCCCGACAAGGCGATCGACCTGATGGACGAGGCAGCGAGCCGCATCCGCATGGAGGTGGAATCAAAGCCCGAGGAGATCGAGACGCTCGACCGACGCATTATCCAGCTCAAGATCGAGGAAGCGGCGCTGGGCAAGGAAAGCGATGCCGCGTCGCAGGACCGGCTGGAAAAGCTGCGTGCTGACCTCGCCAATCTGGAACAGCAATCGGCCGAAGTGACACAGCGCTGGCAGGCGGAGCGCGAGAAAATCCACGCCGAGGCCCGGATCAAGGAAGCGCTGGACGCCGCGCGGGGGGCGCTGGACCAGGCACAGCGCGGCGGCGACCTGACCCGCGCGGGCGAGCTGTCCTATGGCACCATCCCCCAGCTGGAACGCGAACTGGCCGAGGCGCAGGCGGCGGCAGGCAACGCCATGCTGCGCGAGGAGGTGACCGCCGACGACATCGCCGCCGTGGTCAGCAAATGGACTGGCATCCCCGTCGACCGCATGTTGGAGGGCGAGCGGGAAAAACTGCTTGCCATGGAAAGCGCGCTGGGGCGCCGCGTGATCGGCCAGGCAGAGGCGGTGCGCGCCGTGTCCACCGCCGTGCGCCGCGCGCGGGCGGGATTGCAGGACCCCAACCGCCCGCTCGGCAGCTTCCTGTTTCTTGGCCCCACCGGCGTCGGCAAGACCGAGCTGACCAAGGCGCTCGCCGGCTTCCTGTTCGACGATGACGCCGCGATGGTGCGCATCGACATGTCGGAATTCATGGAAAAGCACAGCGTCGCCCGCCTGATCGGTGCGCCGCCGGGCTATGTCGGTTATGAAGAGGGCGGGACGCTGACCGAGGCGGTGCGGCGGCGGCCGTATCAGGTCGTGCTGTTCGACGAGGTGGAAAAGGCGCACGGCGATGTCTTCAACATCCTGCTCCAGGTGCTCGACGATGGGCGCCTGACCGACGGACAGGGGCGCGTGGTGGATTTCACCAACACGCTGATCATCCTCACCTCCAACCTGGGCAGCCAGCATATCGCCGCGCTGGCCGACGACGATCCGGTGGAAAAGGCCGAAGATGCGGTAATGGCGCAGGTCCGCGCCCATTTCCGGCCCGAGTTCCTGAACCGGCTCGACGAAATCGTGCTGTTCCACCGGCTGGGGCAGCAGCATATGGGCGGCATTGTCGATATTCAGGTTGCGCGGGTTCAACGCTTGCTGGACAGCCGCAAGATGAGCCTCGACCTGACAGACGGCGCGCGCGCTTGGCTGGGGCGGGTCGGCTATGACCCTGTTTACGGCGCACGGCCGCTCAAACGCGCGGTGCAGAAATATCTGCAGGACCCGCTGGCCGAATTGATTTTGCAAGGCGCGGTGCACGATGGCATGACGGTGCGGGTCGACGAAGGCGATGGCGGGTTGGCGATCACCACTACGGGGTAGGGATTTGAACAGCGATTGGCAGAGGTTCAGCGCGGCGGCGGCAACGGCGCTGGCCGGGGGCGATTTCGCAGGCGCGCGCGACGCCCTGCGCGCGGCGGTTGCGCACCGTCCGGAGGATGCCGATGGCTGGTTCAACCTTGGCTATTGCTGTCGCCAGCTGGGAGATTTTGGCGGTGCGCTCGATGCCTATGCCAGCGCGCTGGCCGCCGGACTGAACGGTGCGGAGGCCGCGCATGTCAATCGCGCGGTGATATTGGCCGACCATCTGGGCCAGGGCGAGGCCGCCGAAGCCGAACTGCGGCAGGCGATTGCCATCGCGCCCGATTTCCTGCCCACTTGGCTCAACCTGGGTCAGTTGCACGAGGATCGCGGCGCACCTGAAGCCGCCCGCGCCGCTTATGCCCGCGCGCGCGCGATCGCGCCGTACAGCGGGCGGGCGCAGGCGCGGCTGGCGGCGTTGAAGGTTGGCGAAGGCGACGCGGCCGTGGCCGTGGCCGAGCTGGAGCAGCGCTGTCAGGCGGGGCTGACGCGCGACGAGGATGCGGCCGAGATATTGTTCGCGCTTGGCAATGCCTATGACGCGGCGGGGGGGCATGACGCCGCCTTTGCCGCGATCATGGCCGCCAACGCGCTCAGCGCCAGCCTGCGCCGCCCGGGGCAGCGATATGACCCCGCACAGATGGAGGCGCTGGTCGCGGCGCTGGTCGCAGGGCCGCGCGCCGACCCGCCCGAGACGGCGGCTGCTACGCCGCTGGATAGGTCTGATGAAGGCGCGCCGCTCTTCATCTGCGGCATGTTCCGTTCGGGATCGACCGTGTTCGAGCAGCTGTTGGCACGGCACCCCGAGATCGCGGCGGGGGGCGAGCTGGAGGCGGTCCCCGCGCTCGTGAACGCCTATGTCCGGCCCTATCCCGACCGATTGTGGACGCTGAGCGCGGCGGAGCTGGATGCACTGCGGGCCGATTATGCGCGCACGCGGGCGCTGGCGGGGGCTGGTATGGGCGCGCGGTTCATTACCGACAAGCGGCCCGACAATTTCCTGCACATTGGCCTCATCAAACGGCTGTTCCCGGCGGCGAAGATCATCGTGACGCGCCGTGCGCCGCTCGACAATCTGCTGTCCATCCTGTTCCTGAACTTTGCCGATACGGTCAGCTATAGCGACGATATGCGCCATATTGTGCATTATATGCAGCAATATGAGGTGCTGATGGCGCACTGGGCGCGCCTGTATGGCGACGACATCCGCTTCGTAGACTATGAAGATGTGGTGCGCGCGCCGGACGCGGTGCTGGCGGACATTCATGACTGGATCGGGCTGTCGCACTCGGCTTACACAAGCGACGGCGCGCCACCGGCGATCATCCGGACGCCCAGCAACTGGCAAGCACGCGGCCCCCTGCACCAGCGGTCGGTCGATCGCTGGCGGCGGTTCGAAGACGCGCTGGAACCCTATCGCGGGGTGCTGGCCGGGTTGCCTCAAAGGGCATAGGGTGGCCCCTCCCCTATCCTCTTGGGACAGTTGTGGTCAGTCCGACCCGTTACCCCTATTTCCACCTCAACCCGCTGCCCTGAGCTTGTCGAAGGGCTGTCCTTTCTTTGGCCATGGTCAAAAAAGAACGACCCTTCGACAAGCTCAGGGCAGGCGGAAATAAAGGGCAGCAAGTCGGT
>ERZ1066122.2440-NODE-2440-length-12201-cov-31.800016_pt1 | contig 12201 bp, 7 predicted proteins | sample MGYA00382769_ERZ1066122 | MGnify/ENA primary metagenome ERZ1066122 (study PRJEB33369, sample SAMEA5778352) | biofilm metagenome | biome: Industrial cooling water; feature: Water cooling tower basin; material: Biofilm | place: United Arab Emirates | collected...
TCGAGGTTCTTGTCGAGCGCCACCACCCGCTCGGCCTTCTCGGCGAAGAGCTCGGCGATGCGGCCCGTGCCGGTGCCGATGTCGAGCAGGTGCCCGAGCGGCGCCTCGGCCAGCGCCTCGGCGAGGCGGGTCTCGACCTCGGCATCGGCGCTGTGGAGCGCGCGCAATTCGTCCCACTCGCCGGCGTGGCGGGCGAAATAGGTCTCGGCCGCCGCCTCGCGCGCCTCGCGGATCGCGGCGAGCTTGCGGCGGTCGGCATCGCACAGGGCTGCGAAGGCGGGCTCCTGCTCCTCCGCAATGGCGAGCAGGCGCTGCACCGCCTCGATCACCGGGCCGGCCGATTCGCTCTGGCGCAGGAACACCCACGAGCCCTCGCGGCGGCGCTCGGCGAGGCCGGTGTCGCACAGGATGCCGACGTGTCGCGAGACGCGCGGCTGGCTCTGCCCCAGCACCTGCGCAAGTTCGCCCACGGCAAGCTCCATCGTCCCGAGCAGGCGGGCGATGCGCAGCCGGGTCGGATCGCCCAGCGCCTTGAAGATGTCCTCGATCACCATTGCGGTGATCATATAAAGACATTTTTATATGTGTAAATCACCCTCTGCGGGCGAGCGCGCCGAAAACCGGTCGGCGGCGCATGAGCGAAGCGGTCGATCAGCCCAGCACGATCGGCGCCGCGCCGTCGCTCGGCCGGAAGATTTCCGCGCGCGCCGGCAGGTCGGCATCGGCATTGTAGCGCGCAATCGCATCGTCGATCGCGCCGGTCGCATCCTTGTGGGTGACCGCGACCAGGCACCCGCCGAAGCCCGCGCCGGTCAGCCGCACCCCGCCCGCCTCGCCCAGAGCCTCGGCGACCAGCGCCGCGAGCCGGTCGATCGGCGGCAGCGAGACGTCGAAATCGGCCGAGAGCGAGAGATGCGCCTCGCGCATCAGCGCGGCCAGCGCGGCGGTGTCGCCGGTCGCCAGCGCGACCGCCACCGGCTCGACCCGCCCCATCTCGCTCACCACGTGGCGGGCGCGGCGGTAGAGCACCGGACCGAGCGCGGCATGGGCAGCCTCGAGCCGGCCAAGCTCCAGATCGCGCAACGCCGTGACCCCGAAATGCGCCGCCGCCGCCTCGCATTCGGCGCGGCGCTCGTTGAAGGCGCTCTCGGTCAGGCTGCGCCTGAGGCCGGTGTCGATCACAGTGATCGCGAGCCGGCGGTGGATCGGGATCGGCATGTGTTCGAGCGAGCGGCAGTCGAGCAGCAGGGCATGGCCCGCCACGCTTGCCGCCGATGCCATCTGGTCCATGATCCCGCAGGCGCAGCCGACGAAATCGTTCTCGGCGATCTGGGCCATCTTGGCGATCTTCTCGGGCGCGAGGCCCAGCCCCGAATACTCCGACGCCGCCAGCGCCACCGCCACCCCGAAGGCGGCCGAGGAGGACAGGCCCGCCCCGATCGGCACGTCGCCCGCGATCGCCATGCGCATCGGCCTGATCCGGTGCCCGTAGCGCCCGAGCGCCTGGACCACCCCGCGCACATGGTTCTGCCAGTTGTTGTCCCCGCGATGGATCAATCCGGCGAGGTCGAAGCCGTCGCGCGCGCTCGCCATGTCGCCCATGTCGAGCGCCACCGCCTCCAGGCGCGGCACCTTGGCGTCCTTGGCCCCCGGGCCGAAGGCGATCACCGTCTCGCGGTCGATCGCGCAGGGCAGGACAAAGCCTTCGTTGTAATCGACATGCTCGCCGATCAGGTTGACCCGGCCCGGCGCCGCCACGAAGCGGGTCGGCTCGACCCCGAAGGCGAGCCGGTAGCCCTGCCGTGCGCGGGCGATCAGTCTTTCGCGGCGATCCATGAATGCGTGCCCCCTGTCAGCCGGCGTAATGCACCAGCCCGCTTACCGAACGCAACATTTCTGCGGCGCGCTCGGGTGTGAGATCGCGCTGGGGTTCGGCCAGCATCTCGTAGCCGACCATGAACTTGCGCACGCTCGCAGAGCGCAGCAGCGGCGGGTAGAAATGGGCGTGGAGCTGCCAGTGATCGCCCGCGCCCGCTACAAAGGGCGCGCCGTGCCAGCCCATCGAATAGGGAAAGCTCGTGGCGAAGAGGTTGTCGTAGCGTGTGGTCAGCGCCTTGAGGATCACGGCGAGGCTGTCGCGCTGGCCGTCGGTCAGATCGGGCATCCGCTGCACGACAAAGCGCGGCAGCAGCAGGGTCTCGAAGGGCCAGGCCGCCCAGAAGGGGACGATCGCGAGCCAATCGTCGTTGATCTCGACCACGCGCTCGCCTGCGGCTTCGCGCGCGGCGAGGTCGAGCAGCATCGGCCTGCCGTGCGCGGCGAGATAGTCCCTCTGGCGGGTATCCTCGGCGGCGATCTCCTGCGGCAGGTGGGCGCTCGCCCAGACCTGTCCGTGCGGATGCGGGTTGGAGCAGCCCATCATCGCGCCCTTGTTCTCGAACACCTGCACGTGGGCAAAGCGCGCGCCGAGTTCCGCGGTCTGCTCGGCCCAGCAATCGACCACGGCGCGCAATTGGTCGGGCGCGAGCCGGGGGAGCGACTTGCCGTGATCGGGCGAGAAGCAGATCACCCGGCACACCCCGCGCGAAGCCTCGGCCCGGAACAGGGGGTCGTCGTGCGTGTCGGCGCCCGGTTCGTCGGCCAGAGCGGGGAAATCATTGTCGAAGACATGGACGCCCGCGTAACCGGGGTTCACCTCGCCGCCGACGCGGGTGTTTCCCGGGCACAGATAGCAGGCCGGATCGTATGCCGGCGGCAGCGGTTCGGGGGGCGCCGTCTCGCCCTGCCAGGGCCGCCCCATGCGCTGCGGCGAGACCTGCACCCAGCCGCCGGTGAGCGGATTGAAGCGCCGATGCGGAGAGGCCGGGTCGAGGCTCACCCCGCCGCTCCCCCGGCCCGCCCCGCGAAAGCCGAGCGCGGCGCGAAGGTCGCCCGTCCGCCCAGCACGAAGCGGTTGAAGGCAAGCGCGGCGATCACGCTCGTCACCAGGGTCACGACCATGAAGTGGATATAGTGCAGGGTGACGATCCCGGCGGGCTCGAGGTGGAAGGTGAACAGCCCGTAGAGCGCCACGCCCCACACCACCCCGGCAATCGCCGCGGGCGCCCTGACCCCGCGGAACAGCAGCCCGGCGATGAAGGCGCTGAGGATCGGCATCGAGGTGAGGCCGTTGAGTTGCTGGAGCAGGTTGATGATGCTCGTGGCGCTCGCATACATCGGCACCAGCAGGATCGCGGTGACTGTCAGCAGCGTGCAGACCACGGCGGACAGGCTCCAGTGGTTTTTCACCTCGCCCACGAACTGCTCGTGGAAATCGACCGCATAGAGCGCGACCGAGGAGTTGAGCACCGCGCTGAAGGTAGTGATCACCGCCGCCGCGACCATCGCCGCGAAGGCGCCCGAGAGCCACGGGGGCAGGATCTCGGCGACGAGCATCCCGTAGGCCTTGTCGCCGACCACGCCGAACAGCTTGAAGGCGACCACACCGGGGATCACCACGATCGGCGGGACGATCAGGATGCGGATGATCGCGGCCGCCATGACGCCTTTCTGCGCCTCGCGGATGGTGGGCGCGGCCATCGCCTTCTGGGTGAGGTTCTGGTTGGTGGACCAGTAGAAGATCTGGATGAAGATCATCCCCGTCAGCAGGGTCGGCCAGGGGATCGGGCTGTCGGGCCCGCCGAGCATGGTGATGCGCTCTGCCGGAACGCCCGAGACGATGTCCCAGTCGACCGCCGCCAGCCCCAGCACCACGATCAGCATGGCAAGCCCGAGGATGCCGATGCCCGACCAGGTGTCCATCACCGCCACCGCGCGCAGACCCCCGAAGATCGCGTAGGCGGCCGAGATCACCGCGAGGATCGTGGCGAAGGCGAGCAGCGGCATACCCTCGCCGAACAGCGCGCGCATGAACAGGCTGCCCGAATAGAGCGCGGCCGGCAGGTAGATCAGCACGTTGCCCGCCAGGAACAGCCCCGCGATCAGCGTGCGGATGCTGCGCCCGCCGTAGCGTTGCTCGAGCAGCTCGGTGACGGTGGTGCAGTTGTTGCGGTAGTAGATCGGCACGAAGACGAAGGCGAGGATCATCAGCCCGACGAACCCCGCGATCTCCCACCAGGCGAGCAGCAGCATCTGGTTGCCGTTCATCCCCACCAGCTGGTCGGTCGACAGGTTGGTGAGCGTTATCGAGCCCGCAACGAACAGCCACGAGAGCTTGCCGCCGGCGAGATAGACGTCCTTTCTCGACCCGTCGTGGCGGTCGCGGCGGATGGTCGCCCAGGTGACCAGCGCGACCAGCGCGGTCAGGCCGACGCAGACGGCGATCTGGATCAGGCTTGCCGCCGGCATGGCATCGAACATCTGCGCGCTTTCCCCTCCCGTTTTGCGCGGTTACAGCGCAATGGCGGATGCCGGGCAAGCCTCAGGGCGCCATTCATCACCGGCAGGGGAGAGCGCGGTTGAACTATGTGCGGCTGGATGGCGAGGCGCTGACGCTGGTGTTCGCGCTGGAAGCGGGGGGTGCGGCGGACTGCATCTACCTCGGTGCGCGCCTTCCGCAAGGCGAGGACCTTGGCGCACTGGCAAGCGCCGCCGCCCGCGGCCGACACGAGAACCAGCCCGATGTGCCGCCGGTCCCGTGCCTGCTGCCCGAGCGCAAGGCCGGGTGGAGCGGCACGCCGGCGCTTCGGCTGATCGATTGCGCAAACCCGCTGGCGGGCGAGGTGGCAACCGACTTCCGCGTCAGTCAATGGGATGCCAGCGAGCGCGAACTCTGGATCGATTGGCAGGACGAACGGCTCGGGATCGCGATCAACCTGTGGTGGCGCATCCGCACAGGCGATGTCGTCCGGGTCACCTGCGATGCCGTCAATCTGGGCAAGCACAGCTTCAGGCTCGCCGATCAGCCCGCGCTGGTGCTGCCGCTCCCGGCGCGCTTCACCGGAGTGACGACTTACGCGGGGCGCTGGGCGGGCGAGATGCAGGAAACCCGCCAGCCGCTTGCCCCGGGCGGCTTTGCGCGCACATCGGCAGGCGGCAAACCGGGCTTTGGCGGGGGCAACTGGCTGCTGCTCGACGACCCTGCGACCGGCGAAGTGCTGGGCGCGCATCTGGCATGGAGCGGGGATACCAGCACCCGGATCGAATGCGACACGCAGGGGCAAAGCGATGGCCGCGCGGTGTTGCAGATGGCGCTTGGCGGAGGCGCTGCGGGCGTCAGCCTCAATGCGGGCACGGACCTTGACGGGGCCGAGGCGGTCTTCGCCCTCGCGCCTGACCGCTCGGCGCTGGCGCAGGCCTTCCACCAATATCTGCGCGCCGAAGTCCTGCCCGCCCGCGCCGCATGGGGCGAGCGCAAGGTCCACCTCAATTCGTGGGAGGCGCTGGGCTTCAACCTCTCGCAACCCGCCCTCATCGCGCTGGCCGGGGATGCCGCCAGCCTCGGCATCGAGCGCTTTGTGCTCGATGACGGCTGGTTCGGCGGCCGCCGCGACGACACCACCAGCCTCGGCGACTGGACCGTCTCGCCTGACGTCTTCCACGACGGCCTTGCCCCGCTGATCGCCCGCGTCCACGACCTCGGCATGGATTTCGGCCTCTGGGTGGAGCCGGAGATGGTCTCGCCCGACAGCGATCTCTACCGCCAGCACCCCGACTGGTGCCTCCACACCCCGGACCGCGAGCGCCCCACCATGCGCGGCCAGCTGGCGCTCGACATGGCGCGCGAGGACGTGCGGGAATATCTGCTCGGCCGCCTCGACGCGCTGCTGCGGGAGAACGCCGTCGCCTACCTCAAGTGGGACCACAACCGCGACCTCTTCCCCTCCGCCCCGCGCCAGACCGAGGGCTTCTACGCCCTCCTCGATGCCCTGCGCGCCGCCCACCCCCATGTCGAGATCGAGAGCTGTTCGAGCGGCGGGGGGCGGATCGATTTCGGCGTCCTGAAGCGCACCCACCGCGTCTGGCCCTCCGACAACAACGACGCCATCGAGCGCCTGCGGATCATCCCCGCGTGGAGCCAGTTCCTGCCGCTGGAAGTGCTGGGCAGCCATGTCGGCCCCTCGCCCAATCCGATCACCGGGCGCCGCCTGGCGATGGACTTCCGCGCCAAGGTGGCGGTGTTCGGGCACATGGGGGTCGAGGCCGATCCGGCGCGCATGAGCGAGAAGGAACGCGAATGCCTCGCCGACCATATCGCGCTCTACAAGCAATGGCGGGGCGTGCTGCACGAAGGCCAGCTTCACCGCCTCGCCCACCCCGATCCCAACGTCACCGGAATGATGGTGACGCATGAAGGCAGGGCGCTCGCCCTCGCCGCGCAGACCGCCTTCTCGCCCGTGTTCGATGCCGCGCCGATCCGCCTCGCCGGGCTGGAACCGGAGGCGCGCTACCTTGTCACCCTGCCCGACCCTTGGCCCGCCAAGGCCCGCCACTACCTCGCCACCCCCGACCGGTGGCGCGAGGGCCTCGTCCTCTCGGGCACGGCGCTGATGACGCAGGGCCTCGCCCTCCCCCTCACCCACCCCGAAACCGCGTGGCTGATCGCATTGGAAAGATTGCCCGGATGAAACTCGGCTGCTGCTACTATCCCGAACACTGGCCCGAGGAGTGGTGGGCCGAGGACGCCCGCCGGATGCGGGAAATGGGCCTGTCGCTGGTCAGGATCGGCGAGTTCGCGTGGAGCCGCCTTGAACCGGAGCCCGGCCATTACGACTGGGGCTGGCTCGACCGCGCCATCGACACGCTCCACGCGGCGGGGCTGAAGGTCATCCTCGGCACCCCCACCGCCACCCCGCCCAAGTGGCTGGTCGACCGGATGCCCGACATGGTCGCCATCGACGACAAGGGCCGCCCGCGCGGCTTCGGCTCGCGGCGGCATTACTGCTTCAGCCACGAGGGCTATCGCACCGAGTGCCGCCGGATCGTCACCGCACTTGCCGAGCGGTACGGCCGGAACCCGGCCATCGCCATGTGGCAGACCGACAATGAATATGGCTGCCACGATACGGTGCTGAGCTTCTCCGCCGCAGCCGCCAGCGCCTTCCGGGGCTGGCTGGCGGCGCGCTATGGCACGGTCGCGGCGCTCAACGCGGCCTGGGGCAACGTCTTCTGGAGCATGGAGTATCGCTCCTTCGCCGAGGTCGATCCCCCGCACCTCACCGTCACCGAGGCCAACCCCGCGCACTGGCTCGACTATCGCCGCTTCGCTTCCGATCAGGTCGCGAGCTTCAACCGCGAGCAGGTGGACATCATCCGCAGGCTCTCGCCGGGCGTCGATATCACCCACAACTTCATGGGCTTCTTCACCGAGTTCGACCATCACGCCGTGGGCCGTGACATCGACGTGGCGACATGGGATTCCTATCCGCTGGGGTTCCTCGAACAGTTCTGGTTCTCCTCGGAAGAAAAGCGCGCCTATCTCAGGCAGGGTCACCCCGATATCGCCGCCTTCCACCACGATCTCTATCGCGGCTGTTCGAACGGCCGCTGGGGCGTGATGGAGCAGCAGCCCGGGCCGGTGAACTGGGCGCGCTTCAACCCCGCGCCGCTGCCGGGGATGGTCGCGCTGTGGACGCTCGAGGCCTGCGCCCACGGGGCGGAGTTGACGAGCTATTTCCGCTGGCGGCAGGCGCCGTTCGCACAGGAGCAGATGCACGCTGGCCTCCTGCGCCCCGACAGCAGCGAGGCCGAAGCGGCAGACGAGGTGCGGCAGGCGGCGGCGGTGCTGGGCGGGATCGGGCCTCAGGCTTGCGCCACGGCGCCGGTCGCGCTGGTGTTCTCCTATGAAGCGGCATGGGTGATCGGCATCCAGCCGCAGGGGCAGAGCTTCCGCTATCTCGAACTGGTGTTCGAAACCTATTCGGCCCTGCGCGCGCGGGGCCTCGATGTCGACATTGTCCCGCCCGAGGCGGACCTCACGGGCTACCGCATGGTGCTGGTCCCCACCCTGCCGATCGTGCCGGAGGGCTTCGCCGAAAGGCTCGCGGCGCTGGAATGCCCGGTGCTGCTGGGCCCGCGTTCGGGGAGCAAGACAGCGAGCTTCGCGATCCCCGAAGGCCTCGCCCCGGGCGCGCTGCGGTCGCTGACCGGCGTGACCGTCACTCGGGTCGAATCCCTGCGCGACGGGGTGGCGGAGAGCGCAGAAGGCTTTGCCGTGACACGCTGGCGCGAGGATCTTGTCGGCGACCTCGCCCCCGAGCTGGTCGACGACGCGGGCCGGGCGGTCGTTTCCTACAAGGACGGCGTGCGCTATTGCGCGGTCTGGCCCGACCGCGCCCTGCTGGCGGTGCTGGTCGAACGAATGGCGAGCGAGGCGGGTGTGGCCCTGCTCGACTGTCCGGAAGGCATCCGGGTCCGCCGCACGCAGGCGCATATCTTCACGTTCAATTATGCGGCGAAAGGCGTTTTCGTCCCGCATCTGGGCCGGACGCTCGGCCCGGCAGCATGGGATATCGCCCCCCGTCCGACCCCGGTCTGAGCGCCTTTTCGCGCAGGGTCATCCCGCAGTCGTTGCGCGGTCATCCCGCGGTCATCCTGCGGTCATTGCCCGCGCATCAGGGTGCGGTAGTGCGATTCCAGCGTCTCGGAACCGAATTCCGGGGTGAGCTCGGCGGAATAGGCGCCGGTTTCGGGATTGAGAACCAGCATTGATTCGGTGGCGTAGTAGCGGGCGATGCGGGCATATTCGGCCTTCTCGGCGAACCACCCCGAAAAGGGCGCGGCAAGGGCCAGGAGGCGCTCGGTGAAGGTGAAGATCTTCGGCGAGACCGACTTGAATTTCGGCGGCTTTCCGGCGAGCCGGAACAGCAATTCCCCTTGTTCTTTCAGGGAGATGGCGGGTCCGGGGCCGCCGATGGGGAGGATCCGGTCCCGCATTGCAGGGTTGTCGATGGCCGAGGCGATGAAGCGCGCGAGATCATCGTCACTGATCGGCTTGCAACGGGTCAGGTTGCCATCGCCGAAGATCAGGAAGGGCTTGTCCGCCTTCACCCTTTTCACCTGCCCGGACAAGGACTTGAAGAAGGCGGTGGGGCGGATGATGGTGTATCCGATGCCGCTCGCGACAAGCTCCGCCTCGAAGGCGAGTTTGGCGTGCTGGAAGGCCAGCAGGGGTTTCTGCACGCAGATCGCTGAGAGCAGGACGAAGTGCCCTGTCCCCGCCGCGAGGGCAGCCCGGAGGAGATCGGAATTCGCCTGATAATCAACGGCCTGCGCATCCTGCGGCGCGCCCGAGCGCGAGGCGATGCAGGAGATCACCACCTCCGGACGGGCCGTCGCCATCAGCCCTTGGGGATCGGCCAGCGCGGCGCGGTCCGGGGCGGTCACCGCGTGCCCCTCGGCCTGCAACCGCCGCAGCACTGCCGCCCCGATGGTGCCGCTCGCCCCGGCGAGCAGGATGCGGCGCGGCGTAGGAGTGCCCTCGGTCATTCCTCCTCCTAACCCGCCCTGCGGCCGAGCGCAAAATTGGCAGTTGCCGCGCCGGTCTTGCCTCCCCCAGCATTCCGCTTCATCCTCGGCAAGGGGACAGGGAGAGCGAGCCGATGCAGGCCGAACATGACTGGGTGATCCGCGGCGCGACGATCGCCGACGGGACGGGCGGCGACCTCGTCGAGGGCGATATCGCGATCCGCCAAGGCCGCATCGCCGCCATCGGAAAGGTGGCCGGGCGGGGTGCGGAAGAGGTTGACGCGAAAGGGAAAATCGTCACCCCCGGGTTCATCGACGTGCACACCCACTACGACGGGCAGTGCATCTGGGCGGAGGAGCTCTCCCCCTCGTCATCGCACGGGGTCACCACGGCGGTGATGGGCAACTGCGGGGTCGGCTTCGCGCCCTGCCGCAGGGCCGATCACGATATGCTGATCAACGTCATGGAGGGGGTGGAGGACATCCCCGGGGTGGTGATGACCGAGGGGCTGGACTGGGACTGGGAGACCTTCCCAGAATATCTCGACAAGGTCGCCGCCGGGAAGCGCGATATCGATGTCGCAGCCTACCTCCCGCACTCGCCTCTGCGGGTCTATGCGATGGGCGCGCGCGGCGCGGCGCGCGAGGCCGCGACCGGAGACGACCTTGCCCTGATGCGCCGCCTCACCGCCGAGGCGATGCGCGCCGGGGCGCTCGGCTTTGCGACCTCGCGGCTCTCCATCCACAAGACCGCAGACGGTGCGGCGATCCCGACTTTCGACACCGACATCGCCGAACTGGAAGCCATCGGCCGCGGCATGGCGGATGCTGGCGCGGGGACGTTCCAGGTGGTGCTCGACGCCTTCGTCGGGTGGGACAAGGAATACCCGGTGATCGACCGGATGATCGCGGCGAGCGGTCGTCCGGCGACCTTCACGCTCGCCTCGGGCAACGACGGGCCGCCGCGCTGGCGGCGGGTGCTGGAGATGCTCGAGCGCACCAATGCCGCAGGCGGCGTCGCCCATGCGCAGGTCATGCCGCGCCCGATCGGGCTGATCGCGGGCCTCGAGCTGACGGTGCATCCCTTCGTGCTGTGCCCATCATGGGCGAAGATCGCGCACCTCCCGATCCCCGAACAGGTCGCCGCGATGCGCGATCCGTCCTTGCGCGCGGCGCTGCTATCGGAGGATTTCACCCCGGGGCATCCCTTCAACGAGCTCGCCCGCAACTGGCGCTGGCTGTTCCCGCTCGACAATCCGCCCGACTACGCCCCGCCCGCCCACATGAGCATGGCGGGGCAGGCAGCGGCGCGCGGCTGCACCCCGCAGGAGGTCGCCTATGACCGGCTGCTGGCAACAGAGGGGCGCGGCCTGTTCCTTGCCGCGCTCGGCAATTACGAGAATGCCTCGCTCGGCAGCGCGCACGAGATGCTGCGCCACCCCTACTGCGTCCCCGGCCTCGGCGATGGCGGGGCGCATTACGGGGCGATCTGCGATGCGAGCTATTCGACCTATCTGCTGACCGAATTCGTGCAGAAGGACGGGCCACTGAAGCTCGGCCTTGCCGAAGCGGTGCACATGCTCTCGGCGAAGGCCGCGCGGGCAGTCGGCTTCGCGGATCGCGGAACGCTGCATGTCGGCGGACGCGCGGACCTCAACGTGATCGACCTGGATCGCCTCACCCTCCACCTGCCCGAAGTCGTCCGCGATCTGCCCGCCGGCGGCCGCCGGTTGCACCAGCGCGCGACGGGCTACGAGGCAACCATGGTCGCGGGCGAGGTGATCCGCCGCTTCGACGAGAGCACGGGCGCGCGGCCGGGCAAGCTGGTGCGCGGGAGCGGCTACCGGGCAGCGGCCTGAGCGCGCCTGGCGGGCGGCGCGGGCGCGGCGGCGAAGAGCAGGCTGCGCCCGGCGACCGGCACCGGCACGAAGCCCTCGGGCGGGGCCATGTCGGGAGCATACTCGCCGACGATCCAGACGTGGGTGAAGGCCTCGCGCGGCAGCTTCGCCAGCGCCGCGGAGAGCTTGGGGCGCGTCGTCGGGCGGGCGCAGTCCTCGCGCTGGACGAGGTGCGAGGGATCGCGGGTAAAGGGCTCGGCGGCGGGATAGCGCACCTTGAGCGGGTTGACGCCCGGCTGCTGCCACTGGTCGTTCACGAAGGCGCTGCGCCGCGCCATCGCCGCGCCGGCAAGGTGATCGAGCGGGGCGAGCGCCCAGGGGGTGATGCAGGGCTTGACCGAGAAGAACGCGACCCGCGCCCCCTCCGGCACCTTGTCGAGCGCGAGCAGGGCCGACTGCACCTTCCGGTCCTGCTCGACATAGGCGGCAGCCGTCGTCACCATCCGCACACCGAAGATCGCCAGCGCCAATGCGCCGGCCGCGGCCAACGTCTTCGCGCCGAGCCGCACCGGCCCGATCGCCAGCAGCGCCGCCGCCATCGCATAGGGCAGGAGCCGCATGTCGGCGAAGGCCGATCCGAACACGCGGAACGGCAGGGCGAGGAAGAACAGCGCGCACAGCACCGCGGCCACGGTCATGCCGCGGTGCATCCGCACGGTCCGGCTGAACAGCGCCCAGAGCGGGAGCGCCGCCAGCACGGCGGCCGAATATTCGTCGAGATCGCGCCAATAGGTCCGCAGCGGGGCGATCAGCCACTTGGTCTTGAACTCCCAGTCCCAGCCCGAGATAGCCGCGCCGCTCGATCCCGCGCGCCAGATCACCATCGGCACCAGCGGAAGGAGTAGCGGCGAGCAGGCGGCAAGGATCCGGCGCACCGCGGCAAAGGGATGCATCCTCG
>ERZ1066122.2441-NODE-2441-length-12192-cov-8.082557_pt1 | contig 12192 bp, 8 predicted proteins | sample MGYA00382769_ERZ1066122 | MGnify/ENA primary metagenome ERZ1066122 (study PRJEB33369, sample SAMEA5778352) | biofilm metagenome | biome: Industrial cooling water; feature: Water cooling tower basin; material: Biofilm | place: United Arab Emirates | collected...
TTTAAAGTATTTTGGAACAGTTCTAATCGATGTTGCCAAGCATCGGCAGCAGCTTCAGGGTTATAACTCGCGCGCTGGTCACAGAAAAATCCGTGGTCTGCATTGTACCTAAATACACGATGATTTATATGGTGTTTCTTTAATTCTGCCTCTATTTGCTGATTTTGCTCTTGGGGAATGAATGAGTCTTGTGTGCCAAAAAATGCATAAATAGTACCTTTAATTTCTGAAGTGCGGTTAATTGTAGGAGTATCTGCACCAAGACCCGATGTAGCTATTCCACCACCGTAGAATGAAGCAGCAGCTTTAATATCGGGTAGTGTTGCAGCTAGGTAAGCAACGTGACCACCAAAACAAAAACCAATGGCGCCTATCGCTTCAGCTTTTACATTGGGTAAAGTTTTAAGATAAGCAATAGTAGCTTGAATATCGCTCATTATCTCCGGCGCCTTAGTTTGCTGCATATACTGAAAACCAAGCTGCATGTCTTCTTGAGAATACCCAACATCAAAACCGGGTTTTGCACGCTGAAACATTGCGGGTGCTATCGCCACATACCCTTGTTTGGCTATTCTTTCTGCAACATCCCGAATATGACTGTTGACTCCAAAGATTTCTTGAATGACTATAACCGCTCCATAAGTTCCCGTACTAGCAGGTTGGGCTAGATAAGCATCAATTTCTAAGCCGTTGTTAGGTACTTTAACATGCTGTGTATTGATTTCAACGTTTGTCATGATATATAAAGAACTCAACAAGAATAATTTAAAGTATTTTGGTTACATTTATAATGCAATATAGTAAATATTAATTATTAAAGAATATATTATGAAAAATTATCGTTCCATTATTTGGGTCAATACTTTATCTTTTCTTGTACTGATTTTAATAGTTGCCTGTACTCAAGTATTCAATCTCCCTACAGAAGGATTATTTTTGCCACCATTTAGTCCACAATATCCGACTGCTGGATTATTAACACATACATTTCAATTACTATGCTGTATACCTCCTATAGTTTGTGCATTCACCTTTAGTCTACTAAAAAAGATTCAGCCTCACAATCAAAATAATAATTTTATTTTTTATTCCGCGCTTCTAATGCTGGGTTTTTTAATCAACGAAATATACCGTGTTCATATTATACTTGTTTATTTAGGTATCCCAAAGCTAGTAACTATCTTGGTCTACGCAATAATCGCCTTTAGCTATGGTAAAGCTTTTGGGAAAAAAATTAAAGCAACACCTTATATGTTGCTCTTGCTTAGTTTAGGTTTACTATTTGTTGCTATTACTATTGACTCACTACGTATTAATGATATTTCTAACTTTGCAGAAGGTATACCTAAATTATTTAGCGGAATTAACGCTATACTTTATTTTTGGCTAGTTTGCTATAAAGAAATTATATACTCATTCTCTAAAAATACCTAAACAGTTGGGTTCTGCAAAGCCTCCATCCAACCTACAGTAACCTTAACCTGTACATAAACTTAAACATATCAGTATTTAAATTAACAGCTTTTCAATGGTAGATACAGGGGTTAGAGCTAGAAGTAGTTCATTTTCAAATTAAATTCTATCTTAGGATAGAAAATTTTAGACACATAATATACAGGTGTGCAAATACTTACTTAAAAATACTACTTTTGATAGATTGATTTTAGCAACTTATATCAAATCTTAACCCCTGATGATTATAAACACTATCTATCACCTCTAAAAAATATTTATGGATTCCTCAACTATTCGCTTTTCGCAGTTTAACGCTTCCCTTAATCGTAACAACGAAGGCGACCTAGTACGAGATTTATCAACACCTAATAACGTTCAAGCTAAAGCTGTTGCTGAAATCATTCAACGCAATAACCCAGATATCTTACTTATCAACGAATTTGACTACGTTGCTAGGGACCCACTGGCGCCTGTTAAACTGCTTCAAGAGAATTATCTTTCGGTAAGCCAAAACGGCGCCACCCCCGTTAATTATCCTTACGTTTACATTGCTCCTTCCAACACTGGTATAGCTTCTGGCTTTGACCTTAATAATAACGGTAGCGTCGTCACAACACCAGGCACCCCAGGATATGGTGATGATGCATATGGGTTTGGTAACTTCCCTGGTCAATTTGGAATGCTGCTGTTATCAAAATACCCTATAGATACAGCAAATATCCGCACTTTCCAAAACTTCTTGTGGAAGGATATGCCAAATTCTCTGCTTTCTACTATTGCAACTCCTGGTTCTTCCACACCTTGGTACTCTGCCGAAGAACAAGCAGCTTTGCGTCTTTCTTCAAAAAGTCACTGGGATGTACCCATTAAAATAAATGGTGAAACCGTTCACGTTTTAGTCAGTCATCCTACACCACCTACATTTGATGGCGCCGAAGACCGCAACGGCAAACGCAACCATGACGAAATTCGTTTTTGGTCAGATTATATTACTCCCGGTGAAGGTAACTATATATATGATGATGGTGGTCAAAAAGGCGGTTTAAATGCTGGGTCTCAATTTGTAATCATGGGGGATCAAAATGCAGACCCCAACGATGGTGATAGCTTCGATAACGCCATTCTTCAAATTCTCAACAACCCGCACGTTAACACTAATTTTATTCCTACCAGTGAAGGCGCCATACAACAAGCTGAATTACAAGGTCGTGCTAACCTTACACAAAAAGGCAACCCAGCTTTCGACACAGCAGACTTTTCAGATACTGCCCCAGGAAATCTTCGTGTAGATTATGTATTGCCTTCGAGTAATTTAACTATAAATGATAGTGCAGTTTATTGGCCTGTAAATACAGACTCACAATTTTCATTAGTTGGAACATTTAACTCCAGCTTACCAGGAGGTTTCCCCAGTTCTGACCACCGTCTAGTATGGACTGATGTCCAAGTTTCCCCTTCTACTAATGGTGCAACAATTCCAAATATTGGTTTTGAGGGACAAACTATAATTCCTACAGGCTTTATTCCTGAAGGCGCCGCAGGTACAATAAACGATAAACAAGTACCATTAGGTGGTTTATCAGGTGTTACTTACGATGCTGTTAATAACCGCTATTATGCTATTTCTGATGACCGTTCGCAATTTGGCCCCGCGCGCTTCTATACTTTTACAACCAACCCTAATACTATTGGTACTAGTGGCGTAACTTTTACTAATGTAACTCCTATCACAGATGCGAACGGCAACTTATATTCACAATTAAGTCTTGACCCAGAAGGTATTGCCCTTACTAACAAAGATACAGTTTTCATTTCCTCAGAAGGAGAAGCAAACCCAAGTGCAGGACGTGTGACTAACCCCTTTGTTAACGAATACTCTTTAACAACAGGACAGCTTATTCGTTCGTTGTCAGTACCTAGAAAATTCCTTCCCGTTGTTCAAGATACAAATAATAACGGTATAGTTGATGCGGGTGATACTCAAACAGCAGGTATTCGCAATAACTTAGCGTTTGAAAGTTTGACTATTTCCCCAGACCAAAAATTCTTGTACACAGCTACCGAAAATGCATTGTTCCAAGATGGTGCTGTTGCCACTACTACTAATGGAACTCGTTCACGCATTATTCAATACAACCTCGTTACTGGGCAACCTGAGAAAGAATATCTATATAATACCGATGCTGTAGCGGCGCCTTCAAATCCAACTACAGCATTTAATACAAACGGCTTAGTAGATTTACTAGCATTAGATAGTCGTGGTACATTACTTGCTTTAGAACGTTCCTTCTCGACAGGCACCCCAGGTACAGGTAATACTATCAAACTATATGAAATCACTTTGCAAGGCGCCAGTGATATTAGTTCATTTGATTCATTAAATAATCTGAGCAATGATAAATTAGCAGCAATAAGACCTGTAGAAAAACGCTTGCTATTAAACTTTGACGACCTAAAGTTATCTACCGGACTCGATAACGTCGAAGGTTTAGCATTTGGTGAAAAACTTGCCGACGGGCGCCAGTCTATTGTATTAGTAAGCGATAATAACTTTAGTCCTACACAATTTACCCAAATTTTAGCATTAGGCGCCGACTTAGTTCCTACAGTAATACCAACCGTCGAAACTCGTCCTGACTTAATAGATGATTCAAATTTACCATTTAGTCAGCGTGCGGATGCTGATGACCCTGCCATCTACGTAAATTCCACAGATAGTCAAAAGAGCTTGGTGCTTACAAGCGTTAAAAATGGAGGTTTACGAGTTTATGATTTATCTGGAAATTTATTACAAGAAATAAACCCAGGCAATATTCGTTACAATAATGTAGACTTACAGTACGGCTTTAAGTTAGGTAATAAATCTGTAGATATTGCCGTTGCTTCTGACCGCAATAACGATAAATTAGTTATTTTCCAAATAGACCCTAACGCTAGTACACCTGGTCAATATCTAAAAGATATTACCGATAGCAGTATAGGTACTTTATTCCAAGCAGCACCTTTTGAGGCGCCATACTCTCCATCAACACGAAGTGCATATGGTTTAGCTTTATATCGCAGTCCTAAAACTGATGATTATTATGCTTTTGTTAATCGCAGAACAACAGGAGATGTCGCTCAGTATAAACTAATTGATAAAGGTAACGGCAAAATAGGTGCCGAACGAGTACGAGAATTTACTTTACCTTCACCAACAGGTACACGTTCTCCTCAAACTGAGGGTATGGTAGCAGACCAAGAACTTGGCTATCTATATATTGGGCAAGAAGATGTAGGTGTTTGGAAGTTCCAAGCAGAACCAGACGGTGGTAAAACTGGCACTTTAGTCGATAAAGTAAAAGCTTTAGGTGGGGAGCATCTCACCGATGATGTTGAAGGACTAACTATTTACTACGCTAAAGATGGAACTGGTTATTTATTAGTTTCCAGTCAAGGAGATAATACCTTTGCAGCTTACACCCGTGAAGGTAATAATGACTTTTTGGGTAGATTTGCAGTTGGTAACAACGGGGCAATAGATAGCGTCCAAGAATCTGATGGCGCCGATGTTATTAATGTACCATTAGGTCCCGACTTCCCATTCGGTTTATTTGTCACCCAAGATGGAAATAACCTACCTTCAAAAATAGTTGACGGTGAAAACGTTAGTTCCAACTTTAAATTTGTACCTTGGGAAAATATTGCTAATGCATTCCCTGGTGGATTAAAAATTGACACAACAAGTTATGACCCCCGTCCATCTGGTATTCGCGGCACAAATGCAGATGATACTTTATTTGGCGCCAATAATGACGATAAAATGTATGGCTTTGGTGGCAACAACACTATTTATGGAGGTGAAGGTAATAACTGGATATTTGCTGGCAATGGTAATAATAACCTGTATGCAGGCGCCGGAAACGATTACTTCAATGCGGGCAACGGCAATAATACCTTCTATGCAGGAGAAGGCAACAACAGTGTTTTTGCTGGTAACGGAAATAATGTTGTATATACAGGCGCCGGAAATGATTTTATTAGCTTAGGCAACGGCAACAACCTAATATATTCAGGAGAAGGAAATAACACCATAACTTCTTCGGGAATAGACACCATCTACACAGGTAGCGGTAAAGACACCTTTAAACTCGATAAAGGTACAGGTGAAGCTACTATATATGGGTTTGGCGCCAGTGACACAATTAGTTTAGGTAGTGGCTTCAAATTTAACGACATAACTATAAGTCAATTAGGTGGAGACACACAACTTCGCATTACTAACAGTAACGACCTACTCGCAACCCTAAAATGGGTACAATCTAACACCATTACTAGCACAACTTTCGCATAATTCATGTGGCACAGGCCGGAAAGCCTGTGCTATTCATTAAACGTTATCGGCAATTCCCAAACATCCATCATTAAAGACGGTCATCTTTCATAAAACTACTGCTTCTTTTAACACCTTTTCTCTAATTATCTCATGTAAAGTATCTGGTTCTGCAATATCTACCTTACGCTTTAATAATTCTTCCAGAGATTGCATTAAACCAATCTGGTCTAGTAAAGTTCGTTGTGGTTCAATCTCCACTAAAAAATCTACGTCACTATCTAATCTTGCTTCCCCTCTTGCTACAGAACCAAATACACGCACATTATAGGCGCCATATTGAGCAGCTATTTTCAAAATTTCTTCGCGCAATGGTAATAGTAATTCTTCTATTCCCATAACTGAGTGTTTCTTTGTATTTAGTAGTATTTTAGTATGTTAACTTATAAAATGCTTAAATCTCAGTTCATTTATAAATATTTGTAACAAATATTTGTAAAAAGCATAAAACCTCTGTGGTTACTTCTGATTTACTATTGTAATAGAGTTCTATGGAAGTAAGGTTATGTCCAATAACAATAACGACAGTATAAACTCAAAACCACCAGTACCGTTCTTTGCGCGCTATCTGGAAGGGCAGTTAGAAGATTTATCTGAAGAGGAAATGGCAGAGGTTGTGGGTGGTAGCACAGTCACAACAATGGCTTATCCTTCTGACCAAGAAGGTAGAGATGATGGAATGATGACGACCAAGAAGTATCCTTCTGACCAAGAGGATAGCGGGTTTGGCGCCATTCCTGGTGTTATTGATTTTGATTTTCAATCCAAATTTGATTTTCCAAGATTTCCAAAATTTTAGATTCAGCTAATAAACAACATTGGCGCCACTTTATTTTACAGGCTGAGTGTTAAATATCCACCATTCAGCCTTCACCAATTATAAATATGACTGTTTTAATAATCACTCATAGTAACGATAATGAAAGTATTTCTAGGGTAATGCAGGCAGTAAAAAATCAAGGTGGTAAAGCTTTTCGTTTTAATACCGATAGATTTCCAACTGAGGCAACACTAGATATTTATTACCAAAAGGGATGCGAGCGTTTAATACTTGTTGATGAAAACGAGCAACTTAATTTAAGTGATGTTACATCTGTATGGTATCGGCGCCTAGCTATTGGTGCTAGAATTCCTACAACTATGGATGTGCAACTGAGACAAGCATCTATTAAAGAATCGCGCGCGACTATTCAGGGAATGATTGCTAGCATTAGAGGATTTCACCTTGACCCTTTAGAAAATATTCGCTCTTCTGAAAATAAACAATTACAACTGCAAGTAGCACGCGAGTTAGGTATTGACACACCACGCACTCTAACTACCAATAACCCACAAGCTGTCAGAGAATTTATGCAGGAATGTACGCAAGTTGTAACAAAAATGCTTTCGGCATTTGCTGTATACGACGAGCAAGGACAGGAAAAGGTTGTTTTTACTAATACTGTTACATCAGAAGACCTTAAAGACCTTGAATCTTTGCGATATTGTCCGATGACATTTCAAGAAAAAGTTCCGAAAGCTTTAGAGTTACGAACAATTGTTATCGGTACACATGTATTTACTGCTGCCGTTGATTCGCAAGCTTTAGAAATGGCACGCGATGATTGGCGAAAGAAAGGTATTGCTTTACTTAAAGCTTGGCAACCTTATCAGTTACCTAAACAAATTGAACATAAATTACTTCGGTTGATGGCTTATTTTGGGTTGAACTATGGCGCCATCGATATTATCTTAACTCCTGACGGGCGCCATGTATTTCTAGAAGTTAATCCTGTTGGTGAGTTCTTTTGGTTAGAAAAATATTCTGGTTTGCCAATTTCTGATGCTATCGCGAATATATTATGTTTTCGATAATTAAATGTAATTGATATTAGGCAATTTTAAATCGTTCGTAAAACCCGAAATTATAGAGACGTGTTCACGGAGTGTCCCGCAGGGAATATATCACGTCTCTACATCCAGGTAATGTTCTTTATCAAGGTTGCTGTAATATTGGCGTACTCTATTGATAAAGCCCAATGCATTCTGGACTAATTTGCTGGTTGTTCTGGCATTGATTCTTGTGTAGGTTGTTCAGGCGCCTCCATAGTCTCAGTAGTTTCAGTAGTTTCAGTAGTTTCACTAGGTTCTTGTGTTGGCGCCCCTTGTGTACTTGGTTGAGTTTCTAAAGTTCTAGGTTTATTGTTTGGTAAGTTTGGCACAATCGCAAACCCAATAAAACCAGTTGAAGGTAAATTACCTACTTTAGCAGCGGCGCCTGTAGATAAATCAATTGTATACAAAGTATTATCAGAGGTAGCAAAAGCAGTATTTTTACCTGATGCGTCCGTAACTATATCAAATCCTCCAATTGGAGAGAAATTAATGCCAAGAGAACCAATAGTGCGAAGATTACCATCATTCGGTGGGTCTTGGAGTACTAAAACATCCAAGTTATAATCAATGCCAAAAAGTTGAGTTGAAGTGGCGCCTGCACGAGAATTTATATACCCAATAGCTGTTATATTAGGGTCTTTGCCAGAGTTAGGGTCAGATGAACCATAAGCCAAAGGTTTGTCAACATTGACAGTTCCATTATCTACGTTGGTACGGAAATTTTGGTCGTTACTACCAACAATTCGTAAACGGTCTGGTACCGGGTTAAAATCAAACCCTGATTGAAATCCACCATCAAAACTACTTGAGAGTTTACTTGCTAGCTTTGCATCTCCAGTATCTGGGTTAATAATGTAAACATTGTCGGTATCTGTGACACCATAAAGTAACCCGTTAGCAGGACGAAAATCAATACCCTGAAGATTTCCATCAATTCCTTTGACTCGAATAGGTTTAAAGATACGACTATTTAGTCCAAAGCGCACTAATGTATTGTTAGGTGTTAAACCAATAAAATTCAAACCTCTAGATATAGAAGACTTATCTTGAGCTAGAGAAGGATTTGCATGGAGTGCAATACTTCCAAAATTGAGTAAACTTACTAATGCACTAGTCGCAATAATTACTAACTTATTGGGTATGTTCAATTTAGCTTTCATTCAAAACTCCTTTAATTAACTATTCACAGCTGCTTTACTCGCAACTGTGAATAAGTTTGCCGGAAGCGAATGTTCACTTTACAGTTCAAAAACTGTTCAATTTGAACAAAAACTTGCTCATTTTTTGTCTAGTAGGGTGGGCAGTGCCCACCTAGCCCTGTCAAGGTGAGCATGGGTACTAACCATTTATAAGGGTTTTAGCCTTTCACTGATTAAAATTTGAAAGCAAAAAATAATATTTGCGCTCAATTTTATATTCCAGAGTTGGGGGTACAACGTAAGAATAAGGCTTTTATCTAGTACTGTATTGGTACACCTTGACAGGGCTAGCAGTGCCCACCTTACCCTTATTTAGAACCTTTGGATTTAAGTGACAGCAACATTTCTACCTGACTCGAAGTCTTATCAGAACTAGTAGCAGTCATACTAATTCCACGAATAGAACTTAAAAGAGCCTTTGACTGAGGGTCTATAGCATTGGCGCCAGTTGCAAATTTATCTACCAATACCATTGTTTTATCCATATCAAGGTAGAAGTAACCACCATTGGGCTTTTGTAACGAACTAGTAATTGTTTTAAAAGAATCATCACTTTCAAGTGATTTACCGTTTTGTGTTGTCAACACATCTGCTATGGGGGCGCCGAGTGCTACAAATACAGTATCTTGATCAAGCCAACCATGTGCAACTACTGCACCTTGGTTAGGAATATCCCATTCGGTAACTTGCTTACTACCAATGTTGCGCTGCTTAACGCTGACATTTTGAGTTTTGGCAAGACTATCGAGTTTAGCAAACATTGATTTAGCTGTTTTATCATCTTTGGTATCAAATACCAAGGCGCCACCAAATCCTGTTTGTGCCAGTAACCCTTTATCAGAAGGAATCGCAGCTAATGCAAATTCACCATCCATCCAAGCGAATACTTCTTTATCTAAGTCAATATTTGCATATCTGGTGTAGGTACGTGCGGCGCCTAAAGCTGTTTGAAGTTCAGGAAAATCTTTTGATTGGTTAAGCATTGCATCCCACCAACGATTTACACCTTGTCCATTGATTAAAGCAAGGGTGTCGGCAGGTAACGTAGAAACTATTTTGGAATTTGTTGGCTCATATTGATATACATTTAACTTGGGGTCAAGATTGGCAGTTGCCTTCATCCGTATACCAGCATCATCAATTCCAAATCCCACCACCATTGATTTAACTTGTTTGAGTGAATCTAAAGCTTTGGGTGGAATTTTTGCCATTTCTGGGTCAGATTTGATAAGCGAATCAATCATTCCTGCATAGTCAGGAATATAAAATTGAGCAACAGTGTTTTTTAAATCGGCGCCTTTACTCAAAATTTCGCTAGCACCCTGTTTACTCAGAAGCGATGGTTCACCTTTAAATGTATCAATAGCTTGTTCAATAGAACGTTTACTTGAACCATACACTACATAATTATTATCTAAAATCGCAGTATATGAGGGGGTATTTTTCGTATCACCTTTTGTATCAGTTTTTATTTCAGTGATTGACTCAGTGATTTTTAAGCCTTTATATTCAGTTTCTTTAGTTTTTACCTTTTTGTCTACCTTCTTTGTAAAATTTAAAGCTGCAATTTTATCTTTAATCCCAATAACCATTAAAAGTTCAGGTTCGGGTTTATTAGAGGCTTTAGCTTGTGCTGGTTTCACCGGACTTGGTGGCAACATAGCAAACATAATTCCACCTACCCACGGTTTAATATCCTTCTCGTAAGAAAAGCCTTCTTTCTCAGCACCTTTATTGAATTCCTCTAAACCTTTAGCAAATAACTTTTGTGCTTCAGGAGTACCAAATTGTTCGATTTTTGCCCAAGCTTGAGGGTCAGTTGTAATATAACCCGCCATAATTGCTTCATCCGGAACTATTTTGGCACTAGCTAAGGCGCCAGAAGCATCACCAGATGGTCCTTTAAGTAAAAAAGTATACGCGGCGAAGGCGCCTCCTGCTACAACTGCTGTACCAATTGCAGCAACTATATATTTTGATTTTCCAGCCACTTTTATTAATCCACGCTATTTCCCTAAATTGTCAGCTGGTTTTTATAAGACAACATTGTAGGATTTTCGGATATATTTCTCATTTACATATATATACTGATTTATAGTGATTGTATTAGTAATTTTACTTAGAATAATGCAATAATATATAAAGTTTGTAAATTATTAAATTCCAGCTTCTATAAAAGCTTCAGATAAACTTTCAGCAATTGCAAGATATTCAGCCCAATTGATGAGATAACTATACTCAAGACTATCAGATTGTGCCTTAAGAATTCCTAGAACATCACGCCACTGTTTTTCAGATTGTTTACCTTTGCCCCATAGCAATTTTTGTAACACCAAATCTTCAGGAGAAATCACCCAAAAATTTTGACTATCTTCGACATCTAAAAATTTTCTGCGAGACATTTGAGAAACAGCAAATGGTGAATCATCCATTACATATAAATCAGCATTAGTAATTGTTTCAGTATGTGTAACATTAAGCATTCTTTCTCTACCTTGCTTAATACCTTCTACAGCACCTTCTGGACAGTAAAATCTGGCAGATTGTAATATAGTTACTAAAAGATCAATTTGCCCGCTTTGTATCTCAATTACTAAGTCTAAATCACGAGTTGACCTAGATTCTCCATAAATAGAACTAGCAACGCCTCCACTAACGTAGTATAAAATATTTACTGATTCAAGTAGTTGATGAATTTCCCCAGCTAAGGCAAAAGAGTCTTGTATCCACATTTGTTGATTAATTCCTAATGGCTTAAAACCTGGATGAAACTTCTCAGCTAAAACAGCGCGCGCAAACCGTTCTCTAATTTCTTCTAGCGAAGCATTTTTGTGTCTCCACTTTATGCCAGTAAGGCACAATTTCCGCACACTACGGTCATGAGCAGACGCTTGCGCTATCCGTTCCCCCAAAGACAACTGTCGCAGACGACTAAAAAAATAAACGTCAGCTTCTATAGAAGTATCAGGTGCCTGTGGTCGATAACCTGGTTTTACACCTTGAATCATATACACTATATTATAGTGAAAACAGCAGTAAAAGCAATCCAAAATTACCGCTCTCAGCTTCCTGGTATACCAAGGGGACTAATAGGACGTTTCTTTTTGCCACATGAAATTTTCTTCAAAAGTTAATTTAAATAATTAACAATGAAAAATATTCTGGATTATTCTTAATCTTGTGGGGTAGGCATCCTTGCCCTTTATATTAGGACATTGGAACGGGCAAGGATGCCCATTCCACAAGACTATTCCACAAGACTATTCCACAAGACTATTCCACAAGACTATT
>ERZ1066122.2443-NODE-2443-length-12186-cov-4.303108_pt1 | contig 12186 bp, 7 predicted proteins | sample MGYA00382769_ERZ1066122 | MGnify/ENA primary metagenome ERZ1066122 (study PRJEB33369, sample SAMEA5778352) | biofilm metagenome | biome: Industrial cooling water; feature: Water cooling tower basin; material: Biofilm | place: United Arab Emirates | collected...
GCAGGAAACCAAAGATTTAGTTGACATTGCTCACATTCTGCAAAACTACCAGGATGACGATCGCATTTTTGCAGAACTGTATGATGCGATCGCGACAGAAGAACTAGACTATGAAAGCGCTGCTTCTGCTTTAATTGGTCGAGATATTCAGGCAATTTTTCAAGCTCAGACGTTAGCCAAAATCAGTGAGTGCCTAGCACAGCTAATTGAGCAGCGAGATCAATTTCTACCTCGGCTGATTCCAACTCATTATACTGACGAAGCATGGGATGAAGCTTTTGAGAGCCTCGTGAATCGATTTAATGCGCTTCAGTATGGAATTTTAAACTGATAACAATAGTTGGTTATTTCTTCTTGCGGTTTGTTTTTTTACGATCAGGTTCCTTCCCAAACCCTGTTTTTGGCTTTTTCGCTTCCTTAGATTTAGGCTGATACGATACGGCTCCCTGCATCATATTGCTCATTGCATTCGAGATCCAATCTGCACGAGCCGATTCAGGATTGTCATTGTATTGCTGTTGAAAGGCTTCAACGCCTTCGGGTGTCGTCATATCAAAACCAGATTGTTGCCCCATCATCAGAAAGGCTTTTGCGATGCCACCTCTCTTGGGATCGCTCATCATCGCGGGAAATTTGGGTGCGAGAGATTCTAGATATTTGACGATCGCGGCTGCGCTTCGTAGATTGTATTGCCGTTGTAGAAACCGCCAGAAGGCAACTAATTCGGGAATCGCATCTTCTGCTTCAGTGGGATCGAACAGAGTGATTTTACGTGGAAGGGTGTGCTCCATGAGCGTTTGAACATCCCCTTTTGTCATTTGTGACAGGGTTGTTTCGCCGTAGTTGTAGCCAAAATCAATGAGATCCCGAATCCAAGTGCCGCCCCCACCGTAATTCTGGAGATACTCTTCCCCTTCAGGAGAACTTATAAATTCGTCGATCGCGGAATGAATGTAATTTTCAAGAATGGGTTCAACGTCGTCGTAGGAGAGATTGTCTAACTGACGCAGGTTAAAAGTCATGTCGATCGTTCTCCAGCACAATTGCCGTATTTTATCAGCGGCAGACGATTAGCCTTCGCAATTTTCATTTCTTTTCAGAGCGAACGGATTTAGTTCCATCACACAGGGATAATTGGGACACAAGTTGTTTGGGGATTCTGTCTTGGTGCTTGCTTTGGAAAGCTTCTCAACTCCCTAATATCTTCTGTTCGCTGCATAAGAGGCTTCTAGGTTATTGACGATTAGAGAACATCCTCTAATCGTACTGTTCCACGACAATTCCTCTGTGTACATCCTAGAAAAATCTTGAGATCCTTGCCACTTTTGCGTCCCTGTAAAGCTGAATTACAACAAGGACAAGTCTTTTTCATGAATCCAGCGAGTAAAGTAGCATCTTTCTCGTTCAGCTTACGCTTGGGATGGTAGGCATGTTTAGGACAGTGAATGTGAACCCCGTAGGTATTGCACTCATACCAGAGTGCTGTGTTACAAATCGGGCAACTACCTAGCGGAGCTTTACCCTCAAGGATTTTGTGTTCTATTGCACCTGGATCTCGATCAGGGACGAGGTTAAGCAATGAGTGAAGTAACTTGACCGTCTGGGGTAGTTTGATCTGAATGACAGGGGCATCAGCATCTTCAGGATTTAGGTACAGCCAGAGAGTGCAGCGATCGATGCCTACAATTCCCATTTTACTGGCAGAGTTGTTGCACCAGCGATGTACGTTTCGTAGACCTCGTGAAATGTTCTCGCTCTGGCTACCTCGAAGGAAGATCTTGACTCTTGAGGAGTTCTCTCGCTGAAAACTATCCAACGTGAAATGTTGAAGTGATGAGACATTCGTAGACCAATCGATCGCAATATCAACTTTTGCCTGTTGAAGCTCGTCGTTGATGTGTGAGCGTGCGGAAGCGGCATCTGGATAGCAAGTGACTCCAGGGAGTTCAAATTCCCACGGTGCGATGTTGCTTTGTTCGTCAAGACTGACTGGTACTAATTTTGAACTAGAACGGAGGCGAGTGAGAAATCGGTAAAACGTACTGAATGAGTCTTGTTTGTCCTTGAAGAAGCGATAGTCGATTAGACTAATAAATTTGCCTTGGGCACGACTAATAGCAACATTTGCTAGACGCATCGCAGTGCTTTGCATTCCGCCTTGCAGAAGCTTCCCTGGTCTTCGTTGCGGTGCTGTGTCTACTGCATCAAAAATGATTAGGCTCTGTTCGGAACCTTGGAAGCGGTGAACGGTTGCTGCTTTTGTCTTGGATAGTTTTGCATCCTGGATCAGACGATGGATGAGACGGGATTGAGCATTGTATGGCGTGATAATGCCAATTCCTTCCTGTTCTTTTTCTGCTCGATAGGCTAGATCTGCGGAGAGCAATGCTGAGATCACGTTAAAGCGACTATGCGATTCCTGGTCACGCAAACAGTGGGAACCTGCCTGGCTGAGATCATAGAAAACGAGAGCATGTCCAGGGTCTGGAGCGAGATTACGGGCTGTCTCAGTTTTCCCTATAACTCCTTCGCCGTTTTTAAGTTGGTCACCATAGAACAGCTTATTCGGAATATCAGCAATTTCAGGGTGCATCCGGTACTGGGTTTTGAGCAGAACCATACGATCGTCATTCCTGCCCGCAGTTACTTGTGCAGTGATACCTGCTTCATCAAAAATGTCACGCTGGAGCCATTCTTTAACAGCCGATGTTTTTCCCTGAGAAACAGGACCTAATTGCCGGAAATCTCCAAAGATACCGATGCGATAACGAGCAAGTGTGCTGACGAAAGTGCAGTGTGGAATGTAAGCCATACTTGCTTCATCAATGATCACGGCATCGAATTGGCGATCGAAAACTTCTTGTGCGATCGTAGCTTTGGAGAAGGTACAGCCAACTACAGTCGCCTGCTTCACTAATTCCGATTCTTGCTTCTTTAGTTGCTCTTTCAGAGGTTGCAATTCTGCTTTGATTTGAGAAAGCTGTTCTTTTAAGCTTTCTCGTTTCTCCGTCGTAAGTTCACTGGCACGAGATTGCCTTGCTAATTCTTTGCGTTGCTTTTCTAAATTGCGAATCGACTGAACTAGATCTGGCTCCTGTTGATAAATGATGCCACGCACATCGATTAGTGCATAATCATTTAAGCTACCTGGAGTAGAAATCCCAAATCGAAGAATTCGCCCATCTTTGTAATAGCTAGCTTGGCAAAGGAACTGTGCAACGCTTTTCATTGCAGTATCAACCGCCGCATTGCTATGCGCGACAACAAGAACGGATTCTCCAGCATGAACCAGAGAAGCAACGGTCATACCAAGTGTTTTCGTTTTACCTGTACCAGGAGGTCCCCAAATAAAGCTAATCGGTTCTTGGAGAACATGCGTTACGGCTTCATCTTGGTGCGTATTGTAGGAAATGCTGGTATTCAGTTGGGTTTCAATACGCGGCAAAAAATTCTGAAAGCTGTAACGATGTCTCAAACTGGGCAAGGATATGCCTGTCAGAAGAGCTTCAGCTAATGCACGATTTGCAGTTGGAAATGTTCTGGTTCGAGTTAATCGTTTTTGCAGTTCTTCTAGGAGATACCAAGGCTCGGTTCTCAGAGTCGCGATCGCAATATTCTCAGCCCGAATTCTTTTGGTTAGGGCAAGTACAATGTCACATCCATCAGCAGAGATTAATATGCCCTCGTATTGTTCACGTTGATGGATAAGATCAATAGGGGAATCGTCAGGGAGACGAATTTCTGCATCAGACGTGAAAGAGTATAGATATTTTCCGTCTTTCTTTCCAAGCAGGCTGCCATCGCTAAGATAGGTTTTGTTGCCTCCATTCTTCCTCAGTTCTGCGATCTCTTCAGCGATCGCCTTGGAAAACTCTCTGAGATAATCTTCGTAATTCATGAAATTCGCATGGTTTTGTGTGAATTAAGGAGGCAACCTAATCTCAAATTACCCATGCCGTTTGAGTAACATTTCGCTGACTTTGTAGGGAATACCGAAGCTTGGCATAATCGGACATTTTTGCTTCGATAGTCCTCTTAAAAATTCTCCATTATGTGTCTCATCAGAGGTTAAGCTGCTGAACTTGCGATGATCCATTAATTAGCTGAATCTGGTATCCGTTCGTAAATGCACTGGCAAATTCCTCCTGATGAGACACGAGAACAATTCGAGCTAGGTGCTGTTGTAGCTCGCTCAGATGAGTAATCATATCGTCTCGACCGTTTTTATCTAATCCTCCAAAGCCTTCATCGATGATGACTGATTCGATGCCTCGCGTCTCCTGTCCTGCAAATCGTCCGATCGCTAATGCAAGACTCACCGCAATGCGAAATCTTTGGCTTCCACTCGTTAGAGCGATCGCAGTTGGAGAATTACCTGTGTCAGCATCATAGACAAGTAAATCCAGTGCCTGTTTCGGTGCTTCGCCTGAGTCAAATCCTTTGCTCTGTAATTCTAGCCGTAACCGTCCACGGGATAAGCCATCTAGGGTTTCATTTGCAAGCTCAACAATTCGAGTTTCTGCTTGTCGTAATAGATGAGCTTGAAGGTAGTTCGGTCCAAGTAGCTTTGATAAAACCTTGTAGCGTTCATGTTGCTGTTCAGTTTCCATCTGTTCTTGCTGCAATTGAGTCTGACGAAGATAGTTTTGTTTCATCTCTTGCCAAGCCTGCTGTGATTGATCGCGCTGATTTTGTAGCTGCTCTCGCTGTGTCTTTGCTGCGACTAATTCGGCTGTAACCTCTTCAGGACGGCGTTGCGCTTGCAATGGAATCTGCTCAAGTTCGGCTTTCAAACGATTAATCTGCTGCTCTTCTTCCGGGATTGCCCGTTCTGCAAGGTCAAGCTGATGATGCAAGTTGTCGTACTCGTGCAAGCTGCTGTATTCCTGATCAAGCGTTTCAAGCAATAAAGAGTCAAGCACTTGAGTCTGCTCGTTCCAAACAGGCGGCAATCTATTTATGGCTGCGCTTAGAGCGTTTTCAACTTCAGCTTTTGCGGCTTTTGCGGCTGCTAACTCAAGTTGTTGCTGTTGATACTGTTGATTTAGCTTTTTGACTTGATCCTCTAACGTTGAGCATTGCTTGTTATTCTTTTCCTGATTTGCGATGATGCGGAATAGTTCCTGTTCTAACTCCTGTTGTTTTTGTAGTAATCGATCATTTTCAGGTTGTATTTGAGTCAAGTCTTCTAGAGGCAGGGTATCTCTGATTTGAGATAAGCGATCGCTTGTTTGTTGCCAGATTGTTCTTAACTCGCTCCGTTTAGCTGATTGTTCTCGCAACTGCTTCAGCTTTGAGCTAAGGCTGGAAAGTTGTTTCGTTGCAGCCTGACTGTTCTCCAAATCTTGCTGTGTCGGATAAGTAGTAGCAAGCCAATCTTGATAGTCTTCTGACAATTCAGCCGCTATCTGAAGTTGGTAGATCTCAGGAAGATCGTTATAGGCTTCACAAAACTGCTTCTTGTGGCGAGAGAATTCATCTCGTAATTGGTCACGACGTTGCGTTCCGAGACTAATATCCTGTTGCAATTGCACAATTTCTTGCTTGCATTTGCTCTGTCGCGTCGCGATTTCCTGCTTGGTCTGTCGAGCTTGTTGCTGTTGACGTTTGAGTTGCTCAAGAGCGGACAAAGTTTCCTCGATTTTTGCACTGAGATGCTGATACTCCTGCTCGGCATGTTCAGGCGTAATGGCTTGACCACACAACTCACAGATTGGCTGTTGAGCGACTGTTTCAAATCGCTCTAGCTTTTGACAGAAATCATCATAAGTTTTTTGTGCATAAGTCACTTGAGTTGTACAGGTAGCTTCTGTTTGCTCGGCTTGATCGAGGTTGACTTGAATCTCTTCTTCTTTTGCTTTCGACTCAATTAACCTGACTTCTAGTTGCTTAATCTGCTCACCTGTTTGGGTTCCAGCTTGCAATGCCTCCGATAATCCGAGTCGAGCAGCAGTAAGCTGCCTCAAAAGAGGTAGGGATTGCTTCGTTTCCAAAAGGTTTTTTTCTTCTGCTTCTGTCTGCTCAACCAATACCGTCAAATCTGCTGGATAGTTTTCTAATTGTTTAGCTAACCCTTCTAGCTTTTCTTCTGCTTCTTCGAGTTGCGACAGTTGAGAAAGTTGCGGTGCGAGTTCAGCGATTTGAAGCGCGATCGCGGTTTTTTCCTGAGTCAATCTCTGAGACTGTTGCTCTAACTCCGTTTTCTCCTTTTGATAAATGCTGTGGCTTTCGGTTGTCCTTTCTAGCTCAGCTTCTAATTTTTGCACCCCCTCAGTCATTTGAGCTATCTTTCTTGTGTCGCTTTCAATTCTGCCTCGACTATCGAAAATGTCTCGAAGCTGAGGAAGAACTAACTTCAAAGTTTGACAGCGATCGTATTTTTCTCGAATCTCAGCAGAGCGTTCCAGAAGCTGCCTCAACTGCTGTAACTTTTTCTCATGCTGATCAATCTCCTCTCGGCGAAGTTGCCAATGCTTCGATTGCTCTAATATTGCAGTTAGTCCATCCACGATCTGTTTAGCAGCTTCCCAACGATCATTGGCTGCCTGCATTGCAGCTTGAGATTCTGTCAAATCTTCCTCTTTCAAAAGGTTACTATTCTGCGATCGCTGTTCTAAATCCTTAAGCTTTCCAGCAAATTGTTTTCGTTGGTCATCAGCCAGCACATATAACCGCTTGTATGCAGCTAGATTGACAAATTCTTCTAGCATTTGATGCCGATCTTTAGGTGCTGCATCTAGAAGTTTTGTGCTTTGTCCCTGCAAGAGCATTACCGATGAAATAAAAGTTTCATACTTTAGACCAATCGTTGATTCTACCCAACGCTCAAAGCCATCCTCATACTGAGTGTCAGGGATCGGAACTTCCGAACCATTCAATTTCTCAGGATACAAATAGAATGCTTGGCGAGTTGCCGTCCCTTTGCGAGGAACGGTACGCCGGACTCGGTATAGTTCATCTCCAACTTGAAAATCGAACTCGACAATCAGACGATCGACCGCGTGATTGATCAATGCTTTGGCGTTTTTCTTACCTGCACGATGACAGTTGTACAGTGCTAGTGTGATCGCATCGAAAACAGAGGATTTTCCTGCGCCATTTGGTCCAGCGAGTACCCAAAGGGAGGAGCCATCAAAATTAAGTGTCTGTCGATCGCGGTAGGTCATGAAGCCTTGCAGCGAAATTTTAATTGGAATCATGAAACAGTCTCCTGAGCAAGTAGGGTTTCGTAAAGAGCTAGAATGGCTTCGCGATCGTGATGATCGGCTAAATGTGTTTGAAGATATTGCCTTGCTGTCGAGGGCGCATCCTGGCGATTGGTCAAATCAACATCAGTCGTCAATGTCGAGACTGCTCCAAAGACTTCTATTTTGCGATGGAAATAGCGCGGAAATAGCTGTTCGATTTCTTGGCAAATTGCGTCTCGATTGTGTTCGCCTGGAGTGTAGGTTAGCTCGTAACTGACCAGGGCACGTTCTGGTTCGGGATAGAGTGAGAGATCGTAAAGTTGAGCAATGTCTGTCTCTGGATTGCGAATTTTAACTTTGTAGATCGGTGTAGCGTTGAGAGGTAGAAGAATTGGTTCTTCAGTTCTACCATTTGCTCCAATCTCAACGAACACTACACTTTTGTTGTCGTCTTTCTCACCTGCATCAAGACGTTCAATGCTACCAGAGTAGCGGATATGGTTAGTGTTCAGAAGTGATTGTGGCTTATGAATATGCCCGAACGCACCATACTCCCAATGAGTCGAGAGGTCTGAAGAGTCAAAAACAACATCTTCTCGCTCGCTAATTCGATACAAATTGTGAATCTGGCTGCCGCGAATATGAGCATGTCCGACTAAGACGCTTCGCAACTTCGGATCTAATCGGGACTGCATTCGAGTGATGCGATCGAGCATTGCCTGATGAAGAAAGCGATTCTTCTCCTCCAAACTGTTGTAGTGTGCAGTTTCATCTTTTAGATAGCGTTGTACCGTCGGGTAGGGCACTAGGAGAAATTGCACCTGCTGTCCAGATTTCCCCTGAAGCAATAAGGAGGTCGGTTGAGCCGCGAGGTATAAGCGACCTGATGGGCGAAGCCGTGTTTTCTCTGGATCAATTGGGGAAGCTAAATCTAGCGAAAATCGCAATAGATTGAAGAAAGCTTCGTTATCGTGATTTCCGCTAATTGCAACAATCGTTCCTCCCCGAAGTAGAAAAGGTTTGAAAACAGTGTTTACGTCTTCGATCGCCTTTCTCCAATCTTCCGGTTTCTGATAGCGTTCGCTAAACACATCACCAGCGACAACCATCACATCTACGCGATATTCTTCTAGATAAGCTGCAATTTCCTGAAGCCGATCAACAATATCGCCTTGGCGAGGTTGGAAGCCTAGATTATCATTCAAGTGCCAATCAGAGGTATGTAAAATTCTCATTAGTTCAGCTTTCTAGTAGGTGGGATCTTCATCGTCTTCGGATACGTCTGTCGAAGGCTCAACAGTGGTTCTGGCTTCATTCGGATTCATCGCCCAGGGTGGATTTGGCACTCGGACGTACATCGGTTCGTTACCCTGTAGAATCATCTTTTCATTCGGAGCTAGTTCAGTCGCTTTACGCTTTGCGCCTTGACTGAGGGACTTCCAGACTGACTGCGAAAGCTCCAAACTACCGCTTCGCCCTAAAACTCGAATACTAGAGTTTTCGATCACTGTTTCAGAGACTTTTGAAGCTTGCTGTTGAGCGCCGAGTAAGATGATGCCTCGCGATCGCATTTTTGCTGCGACCATTTCAATCAATTGTGTAATTGCATCTTTTGAGCCGCGCGGAGCGAAGAAGTTAAGTTCGTCAAGGGCAACAACATAAAATAGTTCACGGGTTGGACTTGAAGTTTGCGCTTCTACCAGTTGACGGAAAATAGTAGCAACGACAAAACGCTGTAGTGCTGGCACTTTAGATAGAGAATCGATATCGACTACGATTGGATCAACAGTTTCTCGAACGGCTAGGTTTAACGGATTGCCATTGCGATCGTCACGTCGCAGAACACCATTACCTTCTATCACGAGTCCTAGTAGGCGGCGACGTAGTTTCTTCCAAGTGCTGAGATGATGAGATGAGAAAGACTCCTTTTGATTGTTATCATTTCCGAGCCAATCCAGTAATCCCTGAAAAGTTGGAGGCATTCCTGAAGGAGTATTGAGATTACGATGAATAGTACCATCGCTTGCAACTCGTTCTTGGGTCAAGTGAGCTTCTAAATCTAGCACCAATGCTCTGAAATTTTCGTTGCTAGAATCATCATCGTTGAATAGATAAAGAAAGAGTCCTTGGTCAATTACATCAGACAAACTCCAACTGTAAGGCTGTGTAGAGGCAGCCCCGGTTTGAATAGCAACTGTTGCTCCTGGCATCTGTGGTGCATAGAAGCGAGGATTTTCAAAGGGTTGAGGCTCTTCAACTCCTAACATTTGCCAATCTGCGCGATCGTTAGATTCGTCATACTGCGAACTGTGCTGATTGATGAAAAACAGGTCGAATCCTTTGACATTGATAATGATCGGGATAATCGTCATTGGATTTGGTGCAGAGGGGTTTTCCTGCCTACGTCGTCGCGCTTCTTGTAGCAATTGAAAAATTGTGAATACCAAGAAGCTGGATTTTGTTGCACGTCCAGCCATGCCATTCACGTTCATATGTCCACCGTTTCGCCCAAGCAAATAGTTGAGATCGATGACTCCTGTTCCTGCGATCGCATTGCCACCGTTTTTGATCAGACCGATCGCAAGCGGATTCTCAATCTCGTCCACACCATAAGCTAATTGAGCTTCTGCTTCACCGCCGAGGAATACAGAGCTTTGCTCCAAAGGTGGGGTGAGAGCAGCAGGTTGAGTTCTTAAAATCGTTGCAGTCGCATAAGTAACCCCTTCTGCACGAAATTCGGGTTCATAAGTCACATCGCCATCAAAGGCATCAAATTCTTCGCCAATGCTACTTTTACGGCTTTGTCGATACACTTCATCAACCAGTGCATAAAACTGAATCAATTGCCCTCCGATCAGACTTTCTGTGCGAATAATCTGTGTTTTCTCGACTAGCTCACCTCGTCGTACCCAAAAGTGGAATTTGTCTGAGGTCGATTCTTTCTGTGGGGGTGAAGCAACTTTGCCAATGACATGAGAACTAGCTGTACTAGAGGGTTCTGTTTCATTGCTCGAATCAGATTCTGGAGGATCAATCGATTCCAGCGATTGAAGTAGCGTTGTGGGTTCTACGATCAAATCCATGTTGCTCATCTCAATTCATCTCCTACAGTTGAGTTAACCGATAAAAATTGCTAGTCACGCTTTGGGATGGCGCAAACAGTGCGCCTAAGCTTTCTTCTGCTCGAACGATCGGGTGTAAAGAAACAGGCGCTCGACCATAGCTTTGTTCGCGGCAGCGATATTCCAGAACAGTACGAGATAGCTGATCAATAAAGGCATAATCAAAATGCCCACGCGCCTCAAACCAACTTCTTGGCACTTCAATTCGTACCAGTCCCCAGTTTGGGCTGGCTCCATTGCGACCGGATAGGCGAACGAACCATGTGATAACGGGTAAGCGATCGTTCAGGCAAAACACAGGCGTTCGTTGACCCACATCAAGCTGATATTTCACTTGCAATCCTTGTGGATGAAGATAGTTGCGCCAGTGAGTTTTAATCACCCCAAAAATGGGTAAATCTGTTCGAGAATGTCCCCGCAACCGAGGTTCTAAGCGTCCATCTACGACTGTTGGTTCTGCATCAATTTGAGCAATAATCGCCCGCTCTAGAGAGACCATTTCTTCATTCGACTTCGTTTGCGCTGCTTTTCGCATTCGCTCAAAATCGTAGGACAAACCCATTTCAGGACGAGCCGATAGTAATCTAAATCCATAGGATTGCAGCGCGATCGCAAAACTTTCGACTTCTTCCCACGGAAACACATCCATTTCCATTGAAACAATGCGATCCATCACTGTGAACTCTCGCCGACATTCTCCATCCACAACTCGCATCGAAATTCCACCAATTTGAGAGAGGCGGATTGGCACAGGATGTCCCGCAGGCGATCGCAGCCACGCCACGGTTTCTCCTACATCTTTTCCATCGACAAATCGAGTCGGACGTTCATCCCAGTGGCGAGGTTTCCATTGCTCAGGTAAATTTAAATCGATCGGTTCCCACTCTTCAGAATCGACTTCGTAGCCTAATTCAATTCGCTCATCCGGTTCTTCAGTTTCCGAAGCTTCAGGAGGCGCAAATTCCTCCAAAATCGGCTGAGGTTGATAGGGTTCTAGCCGTCTGCCGCCATATTGCTGAATAAATTCTAAGCCCATTCTCCTTGTCCTCACAAAGTAGCTGCATCGTGACAGTCCGGTAAATCTAGCTCTGCTAACCGTCGTTCCATTGCCATCCGACTGACTAAAAATTCTGGCGCTAATCGTCCGGCAAGTACTGCGGGTCTAGTTCCGAACTTCCGTCGGTGCTTTTGCACTAACTCAGAACAAGCGATCGCAGGCATCAAGAGTTCTGCTGCAAATTGATCGGCTTCAAGTTCCATCTGCTCGATCAGCATTGGTAAACGAGTTGGCTTAGGTAAAGCAGTTCCCGCTGATATTTCAACGGATGGCTTTTCAGCGTCTGTTTCGTCTTCCCCTGCAAAAGTCTCAGCAAGGATTAAACTTCTTGTTGTAGAAGTCATCGCTTGTAACTGTGGCAAGCAATGCAGCAAATAATGACCCAACTCGTGGGCAGCAGAAAAGCGTTGTCTAGCAATGGGTTCTTCTTTCTCAACCAAAATGCAACCATAAAACAGGTTGGCAAAGACATACAAGAAGCCAGATAATTTACGGTCTTCTTGATCGGATTCCAGAATATGTCCTGTTTCGATCGATAAGAACTTGAGTGCAGTTTGATAGGTAAGGTTGCTCAAGGCTGCAATTCTTAACGGATAAGCGCCAATTAGCTCATAGAGTGGAATCACACCTGGCTTACGTTGTTGGATGTCTAGTCCGGCTTCGGTGTAAACCTGTTGGACAACTTGAGCAATTTCGTTACAGCGACTTGGCATGAGTTTCATGGTTTCTTACCCTCCGAAGATGAGCGGGGTGACTGTTTAGAAGATTTGCGATTGGTTTTCTCACGAGCCGCCGCTAGTTGAGCTTGATTGTGTCCACG
>ERZ1066122.2444-NODE-2444-length-12183-cov-10.209350_pt1 | contig 12183 bp, 9 predicted proteins | sample MGYA00382769_ERZ1066122 | MGnify/ENA primary metagenome ERZ1066122 (study PRJEB33369, sample SAMEA5778352) | biofilm metagenome | biome: Industrial cooling water; feature: Water cooling tower basin; material: Biofilm | place: United Arab Emirates | collected...
CCGTGCTGATCGCCGACGAACGCAGCCTCGCAGGCGGGCAGTATTTCAAGCAGCCGGGCAAGGGATTTGCCGTCGACGAAGCGCGGCTCGATCCGCAGTTCCGCGAAGGCCGCGCCCTGGCCGACGCCGCCGTCGCGGCCGGCGCCGAGCTGCTGTCGGGCGCGACGCTGTGGGCCGCGCTGCCGGGCACGACGCCCGACGCGGCGGCGGAGCTGTTCTTTGTCTGCGGCGACACCATGGCCGTGGTGCGGCCGCGCCGGCTGATCCTGGCGACCGGCGCCTATGAGCGGCCCTGGCCGGTGCCGGGCTGGACGCTGCCGGGCGTGATGACCACCGGCGCGGCCCAGACGCTGCTGCGGGCCTATCAGACCGCGCCCGACGGCCGCATCCTCATCGCCGGCAACGGGCCGCTGAACCTGCAGGTCGCCTGCGAGCTGCAGCGCGCCGGCGCGACGGTTGCGGCGCTTGTCGAGCAGGCGCCGGCGCCCGGGCTCGGCCGGGCCGGCGCCGCCCTCCGCATGGCGGCGACCTCGCCCGCGCTGGTCGCAAGCGGGGTCCGCCAGCTTGCGGCGCTGCGGCTGGGCGGCACGCCGCTGCTCCACAGCCATATTCTCGTGGCGCTCGCGGGCGACGGGCGCGTCGAGGAAGCGGTGATCGCCCGGATCGACGCCGCCGGCCAGCGCGTCGCCGGATCGGAGCGCCGGTTCGCCGTCGACGCGGTCTGCCTCGGCTACGGCTTCCTGCCCCAGGCGGAAGCGGCGCGGGCGCTCGGCTGCCGCTTTGTGACCGTGCCCGGCGGCGGCCTTGCCGCCGAACGCGACGATGACGGCCGCACCAGCGTCGCCGGGGTGTTCGTGGTCGGCGACGCCGGCGGCCTGGGCGGCGCCCGCGTCGCCATCGCGCAGGGGATGCTGGCCGGCAACGCCGTCGCCCGCGATCTCGGCCGGCCGGCCGCCGCGGACGGGATCGCCGGCGCGCGCCGGCTGCTCGCTCGCCATCGCGGCTTCCAGCGCGCGCTGTGGCAGCTCTATGCGCCTGCCGACGCGGCGGCCGCCCCGACCACGCCCGAGACGCTGCTCTGCCGCTGCGAAAGCGTGACGGCGGCGGCGGTCGATGCGCTCCGCGCCAGCCGGGACGCGGATCTGGGCGGCATCAAGCGCGGCAGCCGCGCCGGGATGGGCGCGTGCCAGGGGCGCTATTGCGGCGCGCTGATCGGCGCCCGGCTGCCGATCGAGCCGGAGGCGGCGGAGCCGGGCTTCGCGCCGCGGCCGCCCTTCAAGCCGGTGCCGATCGCGGCGATCGCCGGTGCAGACGTTGAACGCTGTGCAAACAATTGTTCGCTGTTAGAACGTTGACCTCCGTACCGGGCGGCTGCAAGGTCGCCCCGCTGAAGGAGGGGACGTGCGCCGACTGATCCTGTTCGTGTTGCTCACGGCGATGTTCTGGGCCGGGCCGGCGGCTGCGCGACCGCTGGAGGCGATCCGCGCGGCAGGCGAGCTGCGCGTCGGCGTCAATCCCAATTTCCCGCCGATGAGCAGCTACGGCCCCGACAACCGGCTGGGCGGGTTCGACGTCGACATCGCCCGCCGGCTGGCGGCAGCGCTGGGCGTGCGGCTGACGCTGGTGCCGACCGAAGCGGCGCAGCGGGTGCCGTTCCTGGTGTCCGGCCGGATCGACATGTCGATGGGCGCGCTCACCATCACGCCCGAGCGCCAGGCGCTGATCGACTTCACCATCCCGCTCCATTCCGAGGCGATGGGCGTGATCACCACCGACCGGCTGCCGGTCGAGCGGTGGGAGGAGCTGAACCGCGCCGACGTGACGCTGGTCAACATGCGCGGCAACCAGTCGGTCGAGGTGCTGCGCGAGAAGCTGCCGGCGCCGCGCCGCCTGCTCGTCGACGGCAATGCCGACACGATCCGCGCGATCGCCCAGGGGCGGGCGGACGCGCTGGTCGAGAACATCGATTTCTTCATCGGCTTCACGCGCCAATATCCGGACGTGGGCTGGCGCGTGCTCAACGATCCGATCTTCGCCGCCTGGTGCGGCATCGGCGTCGCCAAGGGCAATGCGAGCCTGCGCCGCGCGCTCGATGAGGCGCTGAGCGCGCTGCACCGGGACGGCACCGTGAATGCGGTCTGGGCGCGCCATTATGGCGGCCCGATGACGGTGCCGATCCCGGCCGCGATGACGGTGCCGCCGCCGGCCGGCGCGACGCCGCCGGCAGACGCGACCGGCTATGCGTTCGACTGGAGCGGCGTCCTTGCCCAGCTGCCCTATCTGCTGGGCGGCGCCGGCGTGTCGCTCGCGATCGCGTTCATCGCCTTCTGGGCCGGGGCCGCGATCGGCCTCGGCTGTGCGCTGGCCAAGCTTTATGCAACCGGCGTGCCCCGCCGCATCGTCGGCGCCTATGTGTCGGTGTTCACGAACACCCCGGCGCTGGTGCAGATTTTCCTGCTCTACTACGCGCTGCCGGACGCGGGCATCAAACTCAGTTCCTTTGCCGCGGTCACGATCGGGCTGACGCTGAACGCCGGCGCCTATCTGACCGAGATCATCCGCGCCGGCGTCGCCTCCGTCCGCCGCTCCGAGATGGAAGCGGCGGCGGTGATCGGCCTGTCCCGGCTCGACATGCTGCGCCACGTGATGCTGCCCCACATCATGAAGACCATCTACCGGCCGCTCGCCAGCTTCTTCATCGTGCTCGTGCTCGGCAGCTCGATGGCGGCGCTGTTCGGCGTCGAGGAGCTGACCGGGCGGGCGATCAACATCTCGACCGCCAATCTGCGGACGATCGAGACGTTCGCGGTCACCGGCCTCATCTACATCGCGCTGACGCTGATCGCCTCGGGCGTGTTGCGGGCGATCGGCCGGCGCTGGTTCCGGGTGGATGCCGGAGGAGCGCGGCGATGACCGGATCCCTGGCCGACCAGCTCGCCGCGTTCCTGACGCCGGCCAACGCCGCCTTCCTCCTCGGCGCGCTCGGCCGCACGCTGCTGATGACGGTGATCGGGTGCGGGCTCGGCTTCGTCTTCGGCATGGTGCTGGCCGTCCTGCGGCGCAGCGAGACGCCGTGGCTGGCCCCGCTGCGCTTCGCCGCGCTGCTGCTGGTCGAGACGTTCCGCCGGCTGCCGTTCCTCGTGATCCTGATCCTGGTGCTGTTCGGGACCCAGCTGCTCGCGCCCGAGCTGTCCCTGCTCGGCATCGCGACCGTCGCGGTGACGCTTGCGGCCACGGCCTATCTGTCGGAGATCATCCGGGCCGGCCTGGAATCGGTGCCGCGCGCCCAGGTGGAAGGGGCCGCGGCGCTGAACCTCGGCTCCTGGGACATTTACTGGCGGGTGGTGCTGCCGCAGAGCTGGCGGGTGATCCTGCCGCCGGCCGCCGCCTTCATGATCATGTTCATCAAGGACACCTCGCTTGCTTCCCATCTCGGGGTGGTGGAGCTGACCTTCTCCGGCAAGATCTTCATCAATCGCGGCTTCTCGCCGGTGCTCGGCTTCGGCGCGGTGCTGCTGCTCTACTATGCGCTGTCCGCGCTGCTCGCCCGGATGGCGGCGCGACTGGAGACCTATCTTGCACCATCTCGAAATCCGTGACCTGACCGCCAGCTATGGCGGCAACCCGGTGCTTCGCGGCGTGAGCCTGGATGCGGACCGGGGCGAAGTCGTCAGCCTGATCGGCCCGTCCGGATCGGGCAAGAGCACGCTGCTGCGCGCGCTGATCGGCCTCACCCCGCCGACCGGCGGCGACGTGCGGATCGCCGGCGCCCCGGTCGATTACCGGCGCAAGGAGTCGGTCCGCGAGCTGCGGCGGCGCATGTCGATCGTGTTCCAGCAGTTCAACCTGTTCCAGAACATGTGCGTGCTCGACAATGTGACGATCGCGCCGGTGCGCGTCCACGGCGTCACCCGTGCCGAGGCGGAAGAACGCGGGCGCGAGCTGCTGGCGAAAGTCGGCATGGCGGAGAAATGCGAAGCCTATCCCGACCAGCTGTCGGGCGGGCAGCAGCAGCGCGTCGCGATTGCCCGGGCGCTCGCCGTCCGCCCCGAGATCCTGCTGCTCGACGAAGTGACCTCGGCGCTCGACCCGGAGCGGGTCGGCGAAGTGCTCGACACCATCCGTGCGCTCGCCGGCGGCGGCATCACCATGGTGCTGGTGAGCCACGAAATGAGCTTCGTGCGGGAAATCTCGACGCGCGTGGTGATGATGGACCAGGGACAGGTGATCGAGACGGGCAGCGCCGAGCAGATCTTCGTGCGGCCCGAGACCGAGCGGACCCGCGCCTTCATCGGATCGATCATCCGCCACTGATCGGCGGCGCGGCGGCGCGCGGCCGCCGCCCGGGGGAGGTCAGGCGGCCAGCGCCGGCGCGAAATCGGCGAAGGGCACGTCGAGCGACGGCGGCCGGCCGAGCACCATGTCGGCGATGCCGCGCGCGGCGGCCGGGCCGCCCGTGAAGCCCATCCACGGCACGTAATTGATGAAGGCGCCGGGCGCGCCGGGCAGGGCGCCGAGGATCGGCATCCAATCCTCCGTGCCGTTCACCCACGCCGCCCAGGTGCGCAGCAGGTTGAGGCTGCCGACAGCCGGCACCACATCGACCGCAAGCTTCAGATTGGCGGCCAGCGAGGCGATGTCGACGATCGGGCGGCCGCGCGCGTCGAGCCGCGCCGGCCAGCCGCCGCCGATCAGCAGGCTGCCGACCTTCGCCTGCTTCATGGTGAGCTTTTCGCCCGCGCAGTAGACGAGATGCGGCAGGAGCGGCGCCGCCGGCTCGGTGACGCTGACCTGGATCGGGAAGGCCTGGATCGCGAGCTGGACGCCGAGCTGGGCGGCAAGCGTCCCGCTTTCCATGCCGGCGGCGATCACCAGCCGCGGCGCGCGCAGCGTCAGATCGCCGCTCCGCACCGCATAGCCGTCCTGCTCCCGCGCGATCGCCGCGGTGCCGGCGCGGGCATGGATCTCGACGCCGGCCGCCCGCGCCGCGGCCGCGAAGGCGGGTGCGACGAGCAGCGGGTTCGCCTTGCCTTCCTCCGCGCAGAAGGCGCCACCCAGGGCGCGGTCCGACAGATAGGGCGCGATCCGGCGCAGGTCCGCCGCGTTCAGCAGCTCGACGGTCAGCCCGGCGGCGCGCTCGTTCGCGACCTTCTGTTCGATCTCGCGCAGCTCGGCATCGGTGCTGCCGACCAGCAGGCCGCCGCCGAAGCGGATCTCGAGATCGGCGCCAAGATCCGCCTCGAGCCCGCGCCACATCGCCAGCGAGGCGTTGAACAGCCGCACCGCGGACTGGAAGCGGGCGGCCCAGCCGAGCCCGTACTGGCGGAAGGGATCGGGCGGGATCTGCGCATGAAGACTGCCGGCATTGGCCTCCGAGGCGCCGGCGCCCAGCCGGTCCCGCTCGACCAGCACGACGCGGGCGCCGTCCCGCGCCAGATAGAGGGCAGTGCCGCAGCCGGCGATGCCGCCGCCGATCACGATCACGTCATAGGGGGTCGCCATTGCGCGGCGGACCGTTCTCGCGAAGTCCGGCGCTGTCAAGGCTTGTCACTCAGAATGTGGGCGCTATGTTTACAAACGTTCGCATACCGCATCAAAAACAGGGGACAGCGTGAGCGAGCTCGATCACGCCCGACCGACATCAAAGGCAGAAACCATGACCGAATTCCGCGGGAGCTATACCGTCGCGGTGACCCCTTTCACGGCCGACGGCCGCAGCGTCGACGTCGGCGCGCTGCGCGGCTTTCTCGATTGGCAGCTGGAATGCAAGGTCCCCGGCGTGATCATGCTGGGCACGACCGGCGAATTCCTGACCGTGAGCCGCGAGGAGCGGCGGACGATCGTCGACACGACCGTCAAGCATGTCGGCGGCAAAATGCACGTGCTGGTCGGCACGATGGACGCCTATACCCCGAACGCGGTCGCCTATAGCCGCGAGGCGCAGGACCTGGGCGCCGACGGGCTGATGATCATCCCGCCTTATTACTACACCCCGACCGACGACGAGATCTTCGAATATTACCGCGCGATCTGCGAGGCGGTGAGCGTGCCGATCATGCTCTACAACAACCCGGTCACGTCCAACCGCGACATGAGCGCGGCGCTCGTCGCCCGGCTGACCCGCGCGTTCGAGCAGGTGCGCTACATCAAGGAAGCGAGCATGGACGTGGGCCGCGTCTACGACATCGTCGAGGAGACGAACGGCGTCATGAACGTGTTCGCCGGCGAGCGTCCGGTCGAGAGCTTCCTGCTCGGCGCGGTCGGCTATGTGAACCCGTACGGCAACTACCTGCCTTATTCGACGACGCGGATGTGGGAGCTGCTGGAAGCGGGCCGGGTGCACGACGCGGCGGCGATCCAGCACCATGTCCACCGCTTCGACCGCATCATTGCCGACGGCCACCCGACCTATGGCCATCAATGCTATTCGAAGGCGCTTGCCGCCGCGGTCGGCCATCCGGTCGGCGACGTGCGGCCGCCGCTCACGACGTTCCAGAGCCTCGGCGCCGAAGGGCGCGAGCGGCTCGACCGCATTCTCGCCATCTTCCGCGAGATCGATGCGCTGATGGTCGAGATCGACGCCCGCGAGACGGACGGCCAGGCTGCCGCCGCATGACCATGGCGGCCAAGCTTTTCGAACCGTTCGATCTCCGCCAGGTCACCTTCCGCAACCGGGTGATCCTGGCGCCGATGTGCCAATATGTCGCCGAAGAGGGGCATGCCACGCGCTGGCACCGCGCCCATCACGGCCGCTTCGCGCTGGGCGGCGTCGGCGGCGCAGTGCTCGAAGCGACGGCGGTGACGCGCGACGGCCGCATCACGCCCGGCTGCCTCGGCATCTGGTCGGACGCGCATGTCGAGGGGCTGGCGGAGATCGTCGCCCTCTACCACGACCAGTCGATCCCGGTCGGCGTCCAGCTGGCCCATGCCGGCCGCAAGGCATCGGCCGCCGTGCCGTGGGACGGCGCGCAGCCGCTGCCGGCCACCGATCCGCGCGCCTGGCAAAGCGTCGCGCCGAGCGCGATCGCGTTCGGCGAAGCCTGGCAAGTGCCGCGGCCGCTCGACGATGACGGCATCGAGGCGATCATCGACGCCTTCGTTGCGGCCGGCCGCCGCGCCGTCGCCGCCGGCTTCGATTTCGTCGAGATCCACGGCGCGCACGGCTATCTCGTCAACAACTTCGTCTCCCCGATCGGCAACCGCCGCAACGACAAATGGGGCGGCGACCAGGACGGCCGCTTCCGCTTTCCGCTGGAGATCGCGCGCCGCCTGCGCGCCGCGCTGCCCGAGGGGATGCCGATCTTCTACCGCGCCTCCGCCGTGGACGGCGTGCCGGGCGGCGTCACCATCGAGGACACGGTCGCCCTCGCCCGCGCGCTCAAGGCCGCGGGCGTCGATGTGATCGACTGTTCCTCGGGCGGCATTGCGAGCAGCTCGGGCCTTGCCGACCGGCGGCCGGCGCCGGGCTATCTGGTTCCCTATGCGCGCCAGATCCGCGCCGAGGCCGAGATCGCGACCATGGCCGTCGGCCTGATCATGACGCCGGAGCAGGCGGAAGCGGTGATCGCCTCGGGCGATGCCGATCTGGTGGCGATCGGCCGCGAGTTGCTGGCTGACAGCAACTTCGTCCACCGCGCCGCCCAGGCGCTGGGCGTCGCCCAGCCGCACCGGGTGCTGCCGCCCAATTACGCCTTCTACCTGGAGCGCCGCCGCTACGATGGCTGAGCCCGGCGGGCTCAGCGCATCGTCTTGATCTGATCGTCCTTGCCGGTCATTTCCCAGCGGATCAGCGCGATCGGGATGACGCCGGCGGCGATGAAGCGATCGTGGAAGCGCTGCAGATCGAACGCCTCGCCTTCTGCCTGGGCAACTTCGGCGAGCAGCTGTTCGATCTGCAGCTTGCCGAAATAGTAATTGAGGCCAAGGCCCGGCTGGCGGAGGTAGAGCGCCATGTCGTAGATGGCGGTATCGTCCTCGAGCTCCATCCATTTCGGCGTCCGCGACGTCAGCCAGGCGAGGGACTGATCGAAATCCCACTCGTTCGAATGGGCGCGCAGCTCCGCCCGCAGCCGCGCCGCGCGGTTCGCCTGCAGCACATAATGGATCTCCCGCGCCTTGGGCCGGGCATCGAGCCAGCCGGCCTGGACGAGCATTTCTTCCAGATAGAAGGCCCAGCCTTCGAGGCGCGAGCTGTCGATGAAGCCGACGCGCTCGCCGCCGCGGATCGGCCGCGGGTCGCGCGCCTGGAATTTGCTGTCGAAGATATGGCCGGGCAGGTTGTGCGCCCTGAGCGAACGGGGATCCCGGTCTTCCGCCTCGCGGAAGAAATTGCGCTCGATCGGCGGATCGAACGGGCCGCCCCGCGCCGGATCCTGGTTCTGCGGCATCACATAGGGGCCTTCCGGCTCCGGCACCGTCAGCCAGTCCGGCACGGTCATGATCCGCTTGCGCTTCAGGAAATCGAGGAGATCGGTGTCGGCTTCCCGCCGCAACGCTTCGAAGCCGGCGAGCGTCGTCACCGGATCGATCATCTTCTCGCCGCGATGCTCATGCTCCTCGATCTTGAGGAAAGCGAGGCTGCGTTCCCACTCGCGGTCGGCAAGCGTCTGCATCTCGTCGACGCTGTAGGGGAAGAGCAGCACGTAGCGCAGATACCAATCGAGATTCTCCTTCCCGATCCCGGCCTTGGCGGGCAGCCCCGGCGCCTTCTGCTCAAGCCAGGCGGCAAAGCCGTCCGACGCCCGGCGCGCGGCATCGGCCGCACGCGCCAGCGCCGGATCGTCGCGGCGCAGCGCATCGGCCATCCGGCCGTAGATCCGGCTTTCGATGCGGTGATGGGCGAGGCCGAGCTTCACCAGATCGCCGCGCATGTCGGACAGGCTCGCGCGCGCCGCGGCGAGCGTGGGCGGCACCGCGGCAAGCTGGGCGGCGAGCTTCGCCTTTGCGGCGCGGTCGGCAAGAGGCAGCGCCGGCGGCGCGAAGGCGCTCGGGATCTTCGGGCCCCAGCCGATGTCGAGCGTGGCCCACCAGCTCGGGTCGCGCGCCCAGGGGCGCAGCACCCGGTGCTGGAAATCGACGCTGCGCATCTCGGCGAGCGCGAGCATGTAATCGACCCGCTCCGCGACCGGCCAGGCGCTGTCGTCCATCCGCCCGAGCGCCGCGATCGCCGCTTTCGCGCGGTCGTGGCGCGCCGTCATCGCGGCCGCGCCGTGATCCGGCACGCCGCCGTTCACGGGAATCTCGATGCCGGCCCGGAAATCCCGGTAGAGCGCGACGAGATCGGCATGGGTGGCGGCGCTCGCCGGCACCGCCCCGGCAACCAGCACGATCGGCGCAAGCAGCGATCTCAACATCGGCATCCCCCTGTTCAGCCGGGCATTTGCCGGCAGCCGCAGTCCGGCGCGCGCTGTTGGCGGGTTACCGGGCCGCAACCCTTATGCTATCGCACAGCGAACGAACGTTCGCAATGCGGCAGGAGCAAAGGATGGACGAGCAGCCCTGGGCGATGACCGAAGCGGAGTGGCGCCCGCTGATCAACACGGTGCGGGCGGGACGATCCCTGACCCCGCGGCACTGGCCGGACGGCCGCCGCTTCGCCTTCGCTCTGTCGTTCGACTGCGACCACGAATCCTTCGAACTGGGCGCCGGCGGCAAGGCGATCGGACGGCTGGCCTGGGGCGAATATGGCCGCCGGGTGGCGGTGCCCCGGATTCTCGAGCTGCTCCGCCGCCACGACGTGCCGGCGACCTTCTTCATGCCGGGCCTCTGCGCGCTCATCGATCCCGACGAGCCGCGGCGGATTGCCGATGCCGGCCACGAGATCGGCATGCATGGCTGGAACCACGAGAACAACAGCCGGCTGGATGCCGCCACCGAGCGTGACCTGATGCGCCGCGCCCACGACCTGCTGACGGAGCGGCTGGGCGCCGCGCCGGTCGGCTTCCGTTCCGCCAATTGGGACTTGTCGCCGCACACCATCGCGATCGTGGCCGAGATGGGGCTGCTCTACGACAGCTCGCTGATGGCCGACGATGCGCCCTATGAGCTGCTGGTCGACGGCCGGCCGAGCGGCGTGGTCGAGATCCCGGTCGAATGGATGCGGGACGACGCCGCCTATCTGCTGTTCAACCGGGTGCCGGCGACGCGCGCCTGGCTGAGCCCGGACGATGTCCACCGCATCTTCCAGCGCGAGCTGGAAGGCGCCGCGGCGGAAGGCGGCGTGTTCCAGCTCGTCCTCCACCCGTTCGTGATCGGCTATCGCTCGCGCCTCTGGATGCTCGATGCGCTGATCGAGCAGGCCAAGGCGATGGGCGGCGCCTGGTTCGCGACCCACGCCGACATTGCGCGCTGGGTCAAGCCCTGACCCCGAAGCGCATCTCCGCTGCCGGCGGCCGCGCGCGCAGCCGCCGGCAGCGGGAGATCCTTACGGCTTGACGCCCAGCGCCGGCAGCTCGTCGGTGGCGCCGAGCCACTGCCAGCGGATCATCGAGACCGGGATCATGCCATAGCCGTTCAGCTGGTCGAAAAAGTCCTTCACCCGGAATTTCTCGCCATCCCGTTCGGCCAGTTCCTCGAACAGCCGCTCGATCATCGCCTTGCCGGTGATGTAGCTGGGGCCATAGCCCGGCATGCGCAGATACATTTGCTGTTCGAAGCCGAGCAGCGGCAGATCCGGCGACATCCAGCCATTGGGCGTGCGTTCGACCTGCATCTTCATCGCGGCATCGAGATCGATCATGTTCGCCTGCGCGTAGAGCGAGGCGAGGCCGCGGGCGGCGCGCTGCGCCTGCATGATCCACACGATCTCGCGGGCGCGCGGATCATCGTCGAACAGGCCGGCGTGGAGCATCATTTCCTCCATCGCCGTCGCCATGCCTTCGGCGCGGCTGACCCAGATGTTGTAGAGGAGCGGGCTGCGCCGGATCGGGCTGGGATTGGGCTCCGCCGCCATGTTGGCGAGATCCCACCAATGGTAGAAATGGGTCCACAGCGTCATCGGCGCGCGGTGCATCGCGATGTGGAAGAAGTTCTGCTGCGCCGGCGGGACATAGCCGCCGATGCGGGCCAGCAGGGCCGGGCGCATATAGTCCCGCACCGTCAGTATCTCCCGGCGTCCGAGGAAATCCAGATACTTGTCGACCGAGGCGCGCGCCTGTCGATCATAGGCCTCGACCGAATCCGCGCCCTTCAGCACCGGCAGACCGCGATTGCGATGCTCTTCCAGCCGGAGCGCCGCATGGGCGCGGCCGAGCTCGCGCTGCAGGATCGCCACTTCGTCTTCCCAGGTGAAGGGCGACAGCTGCACGTTGCGCAGGAACCAGGTGTAATTCTCCTTGCCGACGCCGGACGGCCCGGTCTTCTTCGGCGCTTCCGCCCGCACCCAGGCGAGGAACTCGGCCGTTGCGGCGCGCGCCGCAGCGACGGCGCGAACCAGCGCCGGATCGCCGCCCGCGACCTTGCCGGCGAGATCGCCGAGCGCCGCTTCCTGCTCGCCGATGGTGACGATGCTCGCTTTCCACAGATCGCGGGTGTTGCCGGTCAGGTTGGTGCGCGCCTGACGCAGCAGCGCCGGCACATGGGCAAGCTCCTTGGTGAGCTTGGCCGAGGCGGCGGCGTCGAGCGGAAAGCGATAGGTCCAGAGCTCGATCGGCATCGGATGGACCGGCCCTTCATGCGCCGGCGTGTCGCTCTGCGCGCTCCAGACCGAGACGTACCACGCAGGATCCCGCTCCCAGGGCTTTGCCACCCGGAGATCGAAATCGAGGCCGTTCATTTCGGCGCGGACCAGTTCCCGGTCCACTTTCTGCGCGACGGTCCAGCGGCTGGTGTCGAGCGCGTCGAGGCGCGTGCGCAGCGCCTTCAGCCGCGCGGCCTGCCGCGCCAGCGCGGGGGCGGAAAAATCGGTCGCGCCGCCCGCGGTCTCGCCGACCTGCAGCTGCCGCCACTCCCCGAACAGCCCGACCAGCTCGCTATAGTCGCTCGCCCGGGCCGGCGCCGCCATCACCGATGCCAGCGCCACGGCGCCCAGCAGCAACATCTTCATTCTCGCTCTCCTCCTGAAGTTCCGATCAGCCATCGTCCGACAAGCGCGCCCGCGCCTGTCCATTCCTCTTCGATCCGCGGCGCGAAGCCGGCCGCGGCCAGCCGGCCGGCCGCCGCTGCGGTCGCCGCATGGTCCGGCGC
>ERZ1066122.2447-NODE-2447-length-12166-cov-37.446123_pt1 | contig 12166 bp, 6 predicted proteins | sample MGYA00382769_ERZ1066122 | MGnify/ENA primary metagenome ERZ1066122 (study PRJEB33369, sample SAMEA5778352) | biofilm metagenome | biome: Industrial cooling water; feature: Water cooling tower basin; material: Biofilm | place: United Arab Emirates | collected...
CCCGCGACGGGCACCCCCCGGCGCGGCGCGCGCGGCAGCACGCGCGCCGCGCCGGCGGCTGTCGAGCCGGACCTGCGCGTCGAGCTGCGCCGCTTCGTGGCCGAGCACCCGCAGGGCTGGGAGCACGGGCACTGGAACGACCTCATGGAGCGCCTCACCCTCAGCGGCTTCGACACCACCGACCGTGACGGCCTCGGCCTCGCGCTCGAGCGCGAGCGGCTGGACGCACTGCTCGCCACCGTGCAGGGGCTGGGCGAGAAGCGCCGCGCCGCCCTGCTGAACCGCTACGCGCGGCTGTGGAACCTGCGCCAGGCCAGTGCCGAGGAGATCGCGGCCGTTCCGGGCCTGAACCGGCAGCTCGCCGAGCGCGTCCTCGCGCGGCTGGGCTGAGCGTGCGCGGGGTGCGGCTGGCCGCCGTGCTGCTGGCCGCGGCGGCTCGCCTCGCGGCGCAGGCCCCGTCGTCGCCCGACAGTCTGCAGCTCCCCCTCGTCCGGCTGGATTCGCTGCGCGTGGAGGCGCTGCGCGCGCCGCTGCACCTGGCGCGCGCGCCGCTCGCCGCCTCGGTCGTCGGCGCGGCAGAGCTGCGGCGCGGCCGGCCGGGCCTGGCGCTGGAGGAGGGGCTGCGCCTGGTGCCGGGGCTGCAGGTGGACAACCGCTTCAACTTCGCGCAGGGCGAGCGCATCTCCGTGCGCGGCTTCGGGGCGCGCGCGCAGTTCGGCGTGCGCGGCGTGAAGGTGCTGCTCGATGGCATCCCCGCCACCCTGCCCGACGGCCAGACCCAGCTCACGCACATCGATCCCGCCGCGCTGGAGCGCGCGGAGGTGCTGCGCGGCCCGGCGTCGGCGCTCTACGGCAACGCCGCCGGCGGCGTGCTCTACCTGCAGACGCAGGCGCCGTTCGAGCAGCCGCTCGCGCAGCGGCTGCGCTTCACCGCCGGCAGCGACGGGCTGGCGCGGCTGCACCAGCGCATCGGTGGCCGTTCCGGCGCCGCGTCGTACCAGCTCCAGCTCTCGCGCCTGCGCTACGGCGGCTTCCGCGAGCACGCCTCCGCCGAGCAGCAGTGGGCGGGGCTGCGCCTGGGCTACGACGGAACGCGTGACCACCTGCTGCTGCTGCTCGACGGCGTGGACTACGCCGCCGAGAGCCCGGGCGCGCTGCCGGACTCGCTGCTGCGCGCGGACCGCGGCGCGGCCTGGCCGCGCAACCTCGCGCAGCGCACCGGCGAGGACGGCCGGCAGGCGCAGCTCGGGCTGCGCTGGCGGCGCACACTGCCCGCCGCGGAGCTGGAGCTGGTCGGCTACGCGCTGCGCCGCACGCTCGACAACCCCATCCCCACCGCCGTCATCGACCTGGCGCGCTGGGCCGGCGGCGTGCGCGCGCTGCTGCGCGCCCGCGCCGCCTCGCCGCGCGCGCCGCAGTGGGCCGCGGGGCTCGATGCCGACCTGCAGCGCGACCGCCGCGTCAACTACCAGAACCGGGCCGGCGAGCGCGGCGCCCGCACGCTCGACCAGCGCGAGCGCGTGCGCGGGCTCGGCCTCTTCGGCCAGCTCGTGGTGCCGGCGACCCCGCGGCTGGACGTGCTCGGCGGCCTGCGCTACGACCACGTCGGCTTCCGCGCCGACGACCGCCTGGTCGGTGCCGCCGACCCGGACGACTCCGGGCGCCGCGGCATGGGCGCGCTCAGCCCGTCGCTCGGCGTGCAGTACCGCGCCGGGCGCGCGCTGCAGCTCTACGCGAACCTCGCCACCGCCTTCGAGACGCCGACCACCACCGAGTTGGTCAACCGCCCCGAGGGCGCGGGCGGCCTGAACCCGGAGCTGCAGCCGCAGCGCACGCGTTCGGTGGAGGTGGGCCTGCGCGGCGGGCGCGGCGCCTCGCTGCGCTACGAGCTGGCCGCCTACCGCGCCGAGGTGAGCGACGCGCTGGTGCCGTTCCAGGTGCCGGGCAGCGAGGGGCGCGACTTCTTCCGCAACGCCGGCCGCGCGCGCCACCGCGGCCTGGAGGCGAGCGCGCGCCTGGGCCTGACGCCCGCGCTCAGCGCCAGCGCGGCGTACACGTTGACCGACGCCGTCTTCCGCCGCTACGCCGTGCGCGGCGAAGTCTTCGACGGCAACCGTCTGCCCGGCGTCGCGCCTCAGCGTGCCACCCTCGTGCTCGCCTACGCGCCGCGCGCCGACGCCTTCGCGGAGCTGGAGCTGCGCGCCGCCTCGCGCACCCCGGTGAACGACGCCAACCGCGCGCACTCGCCCGGCTACGCGCTACTCGACGTGCGCCTGGGGCACCCCGGCATCCGCCTCTGGCGCGCGCGGCTCGCGCCGTTCGCCGGCGCCGCCAACCTGCTGGACCGCGCCTACAACGCCTCGGTCGTCGTCAACGCCTTCGGCGCGCGCTACTACGAGCCCGGCCCCGGCCGCACCTGGCACCTCGGCGCGGAGCTGACGGTGAAGTGAAGGTGGCTACCGGCTACCGGCTACCGGCTACCAGCGAACTACGCCCTCACCCCAGCTTCTGTTACCGGTAGCTGGCAGCCGGTAGCCGGTAGCCTACCTCCCCAGCCCCTCGTGCAGCGCGCGCAGCAGGCTACCGTCGTCCTGGCTCAGCTCCCAGAACATCACACCGCCGAGGTTCTGCTCGCGGGCGTAGGCGGCCTTCAGCCGGATCGACTCCGGATCGTCGTAGCTGATCCACAGGCGCGCCTGCGGGTGGTAGAGGAACGGCACCTTCGCGCCCTCGTCCCAGACGCGCCGGAAGCCGTTCGCCTCGGGCTGCCGCGCGACGAGCGCGCGGTAGGCGGTGCCGCGGCCCCAGTCGCCCGTCCGGGACGGGTCGCCGCTCTGGAAGCGGCCGTTCGCGCTGTCGGGCACCTCGCCGTAGGCGCGGCCGTAGAACGGCAGCCCCAGCACCAGTTGGCGGGCCGGCACGCCGGCCTGCAGGTAGAGCTGGATGGTGTGGTGGATGTTCAGCGCCGGCGTCGGGTCGTCGGGCGCGGCGTAGAGCGGCGCGTTGTGGTGCGCGAGGCGGCCGCCGGTGTGATAGTCGTAGGTCATCACGTTGATGAAGTCGACCGCCTGGCGGATCGGCTCCAGCTCCAGGTTCGCGATGTGCCGCGGCCCGGCGGCGGTCGCGATCGTCAGCAGGTAGGGCCGCCCGTGCTTGCGGCCGAGCGCGTCGAGCTGGCGACGGTACTCCTGCAGCAGCAGCGGGAAGTTCCGGCGGTCCTCCGGCCGGCCCGGCGTGCCGCCGCCGGCGACGGGGAACTCCCAGTCGACGTCGATGCCGTCGAAGACGCCCGGCCAGCGCCGCAGGAAGAGGTCGAGCGTCGAGGCGACGAAGCGCCGGCGCGAGTGCTCGGTCATCGCCGCGCTGGAGAAGTGGCTGGAGAGCGACCAGCCGCCGAGCGAGATCAGCGTCTGCAGGTGCGGATGCCGCTGCTTCAGCGCGCGCAGCTCCGCGAAGTTGCCGCCGAGCCGGCGGTGGTCTGGCAGGCGCGCGCCCTCGCTGCACTGGCCCACGTCGCGGCAGGCGTTGGTGAGCACGGCCTCGCCCTCGGGCGAGACGGCCGCGAACGCGTAGAGCAGGTGCGTGAGCTGCGAGGCGGGGATCTCCGCGATGCGGACGGTGCCGGTGCGCGTGCTGCCGCCGGCGAAGTACGCCGCCACGATCGGCCCGGCGACCGGGCGCGGCGCGGGCGCGGGGCGCGGGCCGGTGGCGCAGGCGGCGAGCGTCGCCGCGGCCAGGAGCGACGCCGTCAGGGATGCGGTGCGAGTCATCGTCATGATGCGCGGTGGGGAACCCAGAATCATGGGCGGGTGGGAGCGCGACAAGCTAGGCCGCGCGCTGCGCGGCCGGCAAGGCGTGCGCTGCCGCGGGCGCGCCGGCGCCGCACTCTCGCCGCGGTGCGCGGGTGCCGATACTGGGAACACGGAAGCTCGTTCGTGCCCGATCCGTGTCCTCGTCCTCGTGGAGCCCGCCACCCGTGACCGCCACCTGCAGCGCGCACCGCTCGAAGCCGGAAGCCGGAGCGCACGTTCTCGCCCGGCGTTATGCGCCCGCCGTCGCGGCCGCGGCGGCGGGGGCAGTGCTGGCGCTGCGGTACGCCGAAGCGCTGGCGCCGAACCAGTTCCTGCCGTACCTCGCCGCGGTGCTGCTCAGCGCGGCGAGGGGCGGCTTCGGGCCGGGGCTCGCCGCCACGCTGCTCTCGGCCACGGGCGTGCTGCACGCGCTCGCCTGGCGGCCGAGCGCCGCGGAGCTGGGGCTGCTGGCGCTGTTCCTGGGCTGCGGCGCGCTGCTCAGCCGGCTGCTCGCCCGGCTGCACGCGGAGCAGCAGCGTGCGCGCGCGGGAGAGACCGAGCGCACCTTCCTCTGCTCGATGCTCGACGCGGTGCCGTACCTGGTCTTCGCGCGGGACCACGCGGGCCGCTTCATCCTGGTCAACCGTGCGTTCGCGGCGCTCGCGGGGTGCAGGCCGGCCGAGCTGGTGGGCCGGACCGCCGCCGAGTGCGCCGACCGGCTGGGCGAAGCGGGGCGGCCGATCGTGGCGCTCGCGGCTGCCGGGCACGAGCCGGGCGCGCCCGCCAGCGAGGAAGTGGCGCTCGACGGGCCGGGCGCCACGCGCCGCTGGTTCGAGGTGCGCCGCATGCCGATGTGCCCGGACGACGGCGAGTGCCAGGTGCTGGGGATCGTCACCGAGATCACGGAGCAGCGCGAGGCGGAGGCCACGCTGCGCCGCCGCGAAGAGCAACTGCGGCTGGCGCAGCGCATGGAGGCGGTGGGGCGGCTGGCCGGCGGCGTCGCGCACGACTTCAACAACATGATGATGATCGTCGGCGGCTACGCGGAGCAGTTGCTGCAGGAGGGCCGGCCGGAAGACCGGGTGGGGCTGGAAGCGATCATCGACGCGGCCTCCCGCGCCTCCGCGCTGACCCGGCAACTGCTGGCGTTCAGCCGCCAGCAGCTCCTGCAGCCGCAGGTGCTGCAGCTCAACGCCGTGGTCGAGCAGTCGATGCCGATGCTGCGGCGGCTCATCAGCGAGGACATCCACGTGCGCTGCGAGCTGGAGCCCGGCCTCGACGCCATCCGGGCCGATCCGGTGCAGATGCAGCAGATCCTGATGAACCTGGCGACGAACGCGCGCGACGCCATGCCCACCGGCGGCGAGCTGGTCTTCCGCACCGCGAGCAGCGAGCTGACGGCCGCCGACGCCGAGCGCTTCCCCTACGTCGCGCCGGGCCGGTACCTGCTGCTGGAGGTGAGCGACACCGGGCACGGCATGGACGCGCAGACGCTGCAGCACGTCTTCGAGCCGTTCTTCACCAAGGGCGTCGGCATCGGCACGGGGTTGGGGCTCGCGACCGTCTACGGGATCGTCAAGCAGTCGGGCGGCTACATCTGGGTGGCCAGCGAGCCGGGGCAGGGCAGCCGCTTCCGGATCTACCTGCCCCCGGCCGGCGCGGCGGCCGGCACGGAGCCGGAGGGCGGCGCGGGTGCCGAGCCGCCGCCGGCGCGTGGCAAGGGCACCATCCTGCTGGTGGAGGACGAGGAGTCGCTGCGGCGCCTGCTCTGCGGCGCGCTGCAGCGCAGCGGCTACACCGTGCTGGAGGCCAGCAACGGCGCCGACGCGCTGGCGCGCTGCTCCGCGTGCGCGCCCTCCATCGACCTGGTGGCGACCGACGTGGTGATGCCGGGGATGGGCGGGCACGAGCTCGTGCAGCGCCTGCGCGCGGCGAACCCGCGGCTGCGCGCCGTCTACATGTCCGGCTACTCGCCCGACATGCTGGCTCCGCACGGCCTCGACAGCACGGTGCCGCTGCTGCAGAAGCCGTTCACCCCGGCACGCCTCGCCCGCGAGGTGGAGGCGCTGCTGCGGTGACGGCAGGGGTCAGGGGTCAGGGGTCGGGGGTCAGGGAACTGCAACACAGCCCCGCCGCCAGCACGGCTGCCGGCAACGGGGCTGTGTTGTCGTTGACGTTCCCCCGACCCCCGACCCCTGACCCCTGACCCCTGACCCCTGCCGTCTCTCTCAGCTCACGCCGTAGACCGGCACGGCCGCGCCGTTGATGGCGGCGCCGGCGCCGGAGGCCAGGAAGAGCACGACGCGGGCGATCTGCTCCGGCGGCGTCCAGCGGCGGAAGTCGGCGTCGGGCAGGGCGCGGCGGTTGTCCTCGGTGTCGACGGTGCCGGGCAGCACGACGTTGGCGCGGATGCCCTGCTCGCGGTACTCCTCGGCGATCGCCTCGGCCAGCGTCAGCACGCCGGCCTTCGCGACCGCGTAGACCGCCTGCCCGGCGCGCTCGCTGCGCGCGGCGCGCGAGGAGACGAAGACCAGCGCGCCGCCGCCGCTTTCGGCCATCCGCGGGATCGCCGCGCGCGCCACCAGCCAGGCGGACTTCAGGTTGAGGTCCATCATCCGGTCCCACTCCTCCAGCGGCGTCTCCACCAGCCCCACCCCGCCGAAGTAGCCGCCGACCATGTGGGCGACCGCGTCGATGCGGCCCTTCCACTCCAGCACCTCGCGCACGCACTCCTGCGCGCCGCGCTCCGTGGTCAGGTCCAGCGCGAAGGTGAAGAGGCGCTCGCCGTACTGCGCGCGCAGCTCGGCGAAGCTGTGGTGCGGGTCGGCCTTGTAGAACGGGACGGCGACGTAGGCACCGGCGGCGAGGAACTCGCGCGTCACCGCACGCCCCAGGTTGCCGGCGCCGCCCGGGACGAGTGCCACCCTGTCGTTCATCTAGCTCTTCTCCGGTCTGGAGGCGTCCCGCCGCGCGGCGCGGGTCAGGTCCCGCAGCGTCTGCTGGACGACGGGGGTGAGCTGCTCGGGCTGCAGGCGCCAGCGCCAGTTGCCCCGGCACTGGCCGGGCGTGTTCAGGCGCGCGGCATTGCCCAGCCCGAGCACGTCCTGCACCAGGACGATCGCCCAGCTCGCGCGCGACTCCCACACCAGGCGGATCAGCGCCCAGTGCAGCGGCCCGGTCTTCGGCGGCAGCAGCCGCTTCGCCTGCTCGCGCTGCGCCAGCTCGGCCTGCGCCCACCAGCCGAGCAGGGTGTCGTTGTCGTGCGTGCCGGGGTAGGCGACGGTGTGCTCCGGGTAGTTCGCCGGCAGGTGCGGGTTCTGCCCGTCGTCGCCGAAGGCGAACTGCAGCACGCGCATGCCGGGCAGGCCCAGCTCGTCGCGCAGCGCCTCGACGGAGGGCGTGATGAGGCCCAGGTCCTCGGCGATGAGCGGCAGCTCGCCGAGTTCCTGCTCCAGCGCGCGGAAGAGCGCCGCGCCGGGGCCGGGCACCCATTCGCCGTTGACGGCGGTTTCCTCCCCGGCCGGGATCTCCCAGTAGGCGTCGAAGCCACGGAAGTGGTCGATGCGCACCACGTCCACCTGCGCGAACGTGCGGCGGAAGCGCTGCACCCACCAGTCGTAGCCGCGCGCGGCGAGCACGTCCCAGCGGTAGAGCGGGTTGCCCCAGCGCTGGCCGGTGGCGCTGAAGTAGTCCGGCGGCACGCCGGCCACCACGGTGGGGCGGCCCTCGTCGTCCAGGTGGAAGAGCTCGGGGTGCGCCCAGACGTCCACGCTGTCGTGCGCCACGAAGATCGGCACGTCGCCAACGATGCGCACGCCGCGCGCGTTGGCGTACGCGCGCAGCGCCTGCCACTGCCGCGCGAAGAGGAACTGCACGAACGCCTGCCGCTCGACGTCCTCGGCCAGTCGCGCGCGCCAGCGCACGAGCGCCGCGGGCTCGCGCAGGCGCACCTCGTCGTCCCACTCGCGCCAGGGCCGGTGGCCGAAGTGCTCGCGCAGCGCCAGGAAGAGCGCCAGCTCCTCGACCCACGCGCGCTCCGCCTGCCGGAACTGCTCGAACGGCGCGCGCAGGTGGGCGGCCGCGCCGTCGCGGAACGCGCGCCAGGCCACGCCGAGCAGCGCGGGCTTCCACCGGGCCAGCGCCGCGTAGTCCACCGGCTCGGCGCCCACGGGGTGGGGCGCCAGGTCCACGTCGGTGAGCAGCCCGTCTTCCTGCAGCCGCTCCAAGCTGACGAGGTTGGGGTTGCCGCCCACGGCGGAGAGGCCGCTGTACGGCGAGCCGTCGTCGCTGGTGGGCACCAGCGGCAGGATCTGCCAGAGCGACTGCCCGGCGCCGACCAGCCAGTCCACGAAGCGGAACGCCTCCTCGCCCAGCTCGCCGATGCCGCGCCCCGGCAGCGAGCTGGGGTGCAGCAGCACGCCCGCCACCCGGTCCGACGCGGGAGTCATCGCTGGGCCTCCGCCGCGCCACCCGAGGGGTCAGGGGTCAGGGGTCGGGGGTCAGGGCGGCGCTGTCGGCTGTCGGCTGTCGGCTGTCGGCCAACGGCGCCCTCACCCCCCGGCCCCCTCTCCCGCCGGCGGGAGAGGGGGAGAACGGCAGGAGGCTGGCTCCGCCCCCCCTCTCCCAGAATTGGGAGAGAGGGTGGCGAGCGAGGCACGAGCGAGCCGGGGCTGAGGGCCGCCGTTGCCGTTTCCCTGACCCCCGACCCCTGACCCCCGACCCCTGCTTCACAGCACATACACCACCTCCGCGGGGCCCAGCTCCAACTGCTCGGGCAGCGGCTCGCCGCCGGCGGGCGCGTCGTCGCGGCAGACGCGGTAGAGCCGGTGCGTCTGCCGCGCGTCGCCGGGCACCCACTGGCTGAGCAGCGCGGTGCGCGGCTCGTCCCACACCTTGTTGATCACCACCCAGCCGCGCGGTGCGTCGGCGCCGTCGTCGGCGCGGCGCTCCAGGGCGAGCAGGTCGCCGGTCAGGCCGCCGGGCGCGCGCAGCACGCCCTCGCCCTGCAGCAGCGGCGTCTCGCTCTTGAGGCGGTTGACGCGAGCGATGAACGCGCGCAGGTCCCAGTGGCGGCGCTCCCAGTCGCTCGGCTGCGTGTGCACCACGTTGACCTGCTTCTTGAAGCCGAACTCGTAGCCGATCGGCAGCATCACGCCCGCAGAATACGCCGCCGCCAGCGCGTAGCGCTGGCGCTGCACCGGCTCGCGCCCGCCGCTCTCCTCCGCGAGGCGCGCGGTGTCGTGGCTCTCGGGGAAGGCGATGGACGGCGCGATGTGGCGGAACTCCTCGTGCTGCTTCAACGCCCAGGGCTGCGTGAGGTCCCACCACTTGCTGGAGTTGAAGAAGAAGTCGAAGCCCGCGTCCTTGAGCGCGCGGATCGGCTCCAGCGGCGCGCCCAGCGTCTCGGCGAAGAAGACGATGCCGGGGTCCGCAGCCTTCGCCGTCTCGATCAGGCGGCGCCACAGCGCGGCGGGCACCTTGTAGGCGGCGTCGCAGCGGAAGCCGGCGAAGCCGAGGTCCAGCGAGCGGCGCACGACGTCGGTCCAGTAGTCCCAGAGCGCGTCGCGGTTCTCGGCGTGCTCGTTGTCGACCTCGGCGAGGTCGCCCCAGACGGTGACCTTCGCGGGGTCGTCCGGGTCGACGACGAACGGGCTCTGCACCTGGCCCTGCGCGTCGCGCACGAACCACTCCGGGTGCTCGTCGAGGAGCGGGGCGTCCTTCGCGGTGTGGTTGATGACCAGGTCCATCATCACCGGCAGGCCGCGCGCGCGCATCCGCGCCAGGAAGTCGCGCAGCGGGCCGAGGTCGTGGCCGTCCGCGCCCGGCGCCTGGAAGAGCGGGTTCATGCGCCACAGTTCCTTCGGCGCGTAGAGGCTGCCGGAGAAGCCCGGGTAGTGCCAGGGGTTCAGGTACAGCCAGTTGAAGCCCATGCTGCGGGCGCGCTCCGCGTGCTCCGGCCAGCGCGTGAGCGGGCCGACGAGGCGCGGGAAGAGGTTGTAGATCAGCGGCGGCGTCATGCGGCGCCTCCGGCGTGGAGCAGCGAGCGGATGCCGAGGATGGGCACCCAGATCCAGTCGGGTCGGTTGTTCATCTCGTAGCCGAGTTCGTAGACGGCCTTCTCCAGTTCGAAGACCGTGAGCACGCGCGCCAGCGTCTGCTCGTCGGGCGGCAGGAAGCTGGCGCCCCGGGTGGCCTCGCGGTAGCCGGCGAGGTACTGCTCGCGCACCAGCCGGCGCCAGGCCTCCGTCCAGCCCTCCAGCGCGGCGCGCGTGCGCAGGTCGCTGGTGTCCTGCTGCTGGAACGCCATGCGCACGGCGTAGTCGAAGGAGCGCAGCATGCCGGCGACGTCGCGCAGCGGCGAGTGCTTGGCGCGGCGCTCGGCGAGCGCTCGCGCGGGCTCGCCCTCGAAGTCGAGCGCGAACCACTCGGCGCCGGCCTCCTGCGGGTCGCTGGCGCGCAGCACCTGGCCCAGGTGGTAGTCGCCGTGGATGCGCGTCTTGGTGACGCCCGCCTCGTGCAGCAGCCGCAGGTCGTCGAGGCGAGCGCGCAGCTCGGCGCCGGCGCGCACCACGGCGGCCAGGTCGTTGAGCACCGCGCCCGGGAAGCCGCCGGGCATCGCCTCCAGCCGCCGGCCGACCTCGTCGAGCACGCGCGTCATGCTGGCGCGGAACTGGGCGGTCCAGCTCTCGACGTCCTCTTCGCTGATCCGCTCCGGCACGAACGTCGGCTGCGCGGCCGTGGCGCTGGCGAGCGCCACGTGCAGCTCGCCAGTGGAGCGGCCGAGCGCGTGGGCGGCGGCGTGGTAGTCGCCCATCATGCGGCGCGCCTCGTCGCGCCCGCGGCGGCTCTCCGGCTCCGTCGCGCTGCGCACCGCCGCGCCGAAGTAGCGCTCCAGCGCGCGCAGCGTGAACGCCCAGGCGTCGCCCGTGTTGGGCACGAACTGGAACGCGCCGGCGATGGAGGCGGTCGCGATCTCGCCACCGCCGTACTCCAGCCAGCCGGCCAGCTTCGGCACGCCGCGAAAGCCCGCCTGCTCGGTGAGGAAGCGCGTGACCTCCAGGTCCGGGTTGACGCCCGCCTCCAGCTTGCGGAAGAGCTTGACGATCAGCTTCTCGCCGTAGATCAGCGAGGTGTTGCTCTGCTCCGCGCTGACGCGGCGCACCGGCGTGAGCCGGCCACTGACGTGCTCCAGCGCCGCGCCCTTGTGGCCGCGGTAGCGACCCCGCACGCCGACGACGTCCTGCTCGTCGCGCAGCACGTGCAGCAGCGAGAGCGCGCTGTAGCGCCCCAGCAGCGCCTCGTAGAGCCGCACCACGCCGCGCTCGGTGGTCAGCGTGGTCAGCGGCTCGGCGTGCACGTCCTTCTCCAGCGGCGCGTGCAGCGTCAGCGGCAGCGTGTAGAGGTCGGGCTCGCCCTCGGCGAAGTGGGCGCGCAGCGTTGCCAGCAGCCAGCGCGGGCCGCGTTCGGGCCGCACGACGGCGTGGTCGACCAGCTCCAGGCTCAGCAGCTCGCGCGCCTTGCCGCGGAACCAGCGCTGCTGCACGATCCACTCGCGCGGGATGCCGGCGACCAGGCGCGCCACCATCTCGCCGCTCTCCAGCACGCGCGCGTCCTGGTCCGCCCACTCGCGGGCCAGCACCTCGTCGACCTCCAGCTCGTCGCGGCCCGGCGCGCGCAGCGCGAACCAGAAGAAGCCGTAGGGGCTGAGCGTCAGCGCATAGGGCGTCTCGTCGATCGGCAGGAACTCCGTCTGGCCCAGCAGCTCCACCGGCGTGCGGCCCGCGAACTGGCTCAGCCCCAGCCGCACCGCCTGCGCCGCGCCCGAGAGGTTGTTGATCACCAGGATCGCCTCGCCCGCGTACTCGCGCAGGTAGGCCAGCACGTGCGGGTTCTCCGGCAGCAGGAAGGTGATGCTGCCGCGCCCGAACGCCCGGTGCTGCTGGCGCACCGCGATGAGCCGCTTCATCCAGTTCAGCAGCGAATACGGGCTCTTCTCCTGCGCCTCCACGTTCAGCGCCTGGAAGCCGTAGAGGCTGTCGGTGATGACCGGCAGGTAGAGGCGCGCGCTCTCGGCGCGGCTGAAGCCCGCGTTGCGGTCCGGCGACCACTGCATGGGCGTGCGCACGCCGTCGCGGTCGCCCAGGTAGATGTTGTCCCCCATGCCGATCTCGTCGCCGTAGTAGAGGATCGGCGTGCCGGGCATGGTGAAGAGGATCGAGTTGAGCAACTCGATCTTGCGGCGGTCGTTGTCCATCAGCGGCGCCAGCCGACGGCGGATGCCCAGGTTCAACCGCATGCGCGCGTCGGCCGCGTACTCGCGGTACATGTAGTCGCGCTCCTCGTCGGTCACCATCTCGAGCGTCAGCTCGTCGTGG
>ERZ1066122.2448-NODE-2448-length-12163-cov-9.471093_pt1 | contig 12163 bp, 10 predicted proteins | sample MGYA00382769_ERZ1066122 | MGnify/ENA primary metagenome ERZ1066122 (study PRJEB33369, sample SAMEA5778352) | biofilm metagenome | biome: Industrial cooling water; feature: Water cooling tower basin; material: Biofilm | place: United Arab Emirates | collected...
CCGGCGTCGGTCGTACGCATTCACCGATACCAAATCCGCGTTTTCAACTCCGCGGTCATCCGCGTTCCATTCACGGCGGATTAGCCTGCGGATGAACGCGGAGTTGAAAACGCGGATGACCGCCGATGCAGGCGTAGCTTGCACCCACAACACCCTATATCAAATGGAAAATCTCCCCGTCAAAGGCCCCACCAACTGGGCCGAGCTGGCCTCCACGCTCCTCGAGAAACTCACGGCGCAGGGCGCCAACCCCGAAGTCAGCATCGAATTCGACCAGATGGACGTGCAGGGCGGCCCCGACAACACGCGCTGGCGCGTCAACGGCGCCGTTCGCATCCGCACCCGCAACGCCAATGGCTAGCGCCCCGCAGCTCGACCTCTGGGCGAAGCTGACGGTTGATTTCGACGACGCGCGGCTGCTGCTCGTCGCCGACGGCAACAAAATCATCCTCGGCGTCCCCGACCAAAAAACGCTCGACCGCCTCACCGCCCTCGGCGAGAAGGCTAAGTCCGGCAAGTCCGCCGCGCCCAAGCCAGCCGGCGGCGGGCCGCTGGCGAGTCTGCAACCCCTCCACGACGCCGTGCAGCGCCTCGGGCTGGTGCTCGACCTGCGCGTCGGCGGCAAGACCTACGCCGAGTTTGGCGTGGGGTCGGGGCCGCGCATCACGGCCGCAGCCGTGCTGGGTAAGATTGGGTCGTTTTTCGGGCGCTGAGGGTGGGGTTTCTTGTTTCTAGTTTCTGGTTGCTGGTTGCTTGTTCTGCAAACCAACCAGCAACCAGAAACTAGAAACCAGCAACCAGAAACCACCCCTTCCCCAACGCGGTTAAGGCGCCGTAACCTGTAACCGATGAGCACATCTCCCACGCCCTCGGGCAAGTCTGACCGGGTTGGGCAGCGCCGGGCGTCGGCGCTGGCGCGGATGGAGCGCACCCATCCGCTGCTGATGCTGGTGTATCTGGCGCTGGTGGGCATTACGGTGCTCTTCGCCATTCTGGTGGTGGCGTACGTGCAGGCGCGGCACTTCCACCCCTTGCCCGACCGGCCGTTTCCGCGCTTTTTCGCGCTGAGCACGGTGCTGCTGGTGCTGTCGTCGGCCACGCTGCGGCCCACTACGCGCGCCTACCGCAAGGACAATCTGCGGCGCCTGGCCCGCTCGCTCGGCTACACGCTGGCGCTTGGGCTGGCGTTCGTGGCGGCGCAGCTCGTGGGCTGGCGCGAGCTGCTGCTGGGCGGGTTGGCGCCGCGCGGGGTGGCCACGGGGTCGTATATCTACCTGTTGTCGGCGCTGCACGCGGTGCATTTGCTGGCGGGCATCGGCTTCCTGGCGTATTTCTGGCTGCTTACGCGCCACGCCGCCGCCGATGGCGTCAGGACGTTGGTGTTCATCCGCAACCCGTATCGCCGCCTGCAGCTCCGAATGCTGCGCCTCTATTGGCACTTTATGGATGGCCTGTGGCTGGCGCTCTTTCTGGTGTTGCTGTTTACGGTCTGAACAGGCAATACGGCAGAAGCGCAGCCCCGCTTGTGCCGATTGAGGACTGTCGATAGGTAGGTTCTCCGCAGCCATCCCACAAACGCCAACCGCCCTCCCGTGCGGTGGCGCGGGAGGGCGGTTGCGTGACTGAAACGGCCAGCGGCGGCGCCGTTACGCGCTGTACAGCCGCTCGTAATACTCGCGCGCCATTCGGGCCGACTCAAACATCGGCTCCACGTCGCGTTGCGCTTGTTGGCGCACGCTCAGGAACTCGGCGGGGCGGTCGTAGTACATCGGCACGACGGTTTTTTCGAGCACGTCGAGCAGGTTGGCGGCCTCGATGGCGTCTTTGCGGTCGGTGGGCAGGCTTTCGTTGGCAATCGGAATCAGGAAGCAGTTGTGGCCGTCTCTGGCGAACTCCGGAATCCAGCCGTCGGGGATGGAGACGCTCACCGAGCCGTTCATCGCGGCGGTCATCCCGCTCGTGCCGGAGGCTTCGCGCGGGTAGCGGGGCGTGTTGAGCCACAGGTCGGAGCCGTTTTTGACCAGCCGCGACAGCCCCAGCTCGTAGCCCGTGAGCACGGCGCAGTTCTTCACCTGCCGCGAGCGGCGAATCAGCTCGTTGAAGAGGCTGATGGCGCCGTAGTCTTTCGGATACGGCTTGCCCGCCCAGATGACCTGTACGGGCCGGTCGGCGCTTTCGACCAACGCCCGGAACCGCTCGAAATCGCGCGCGATGAGGTCGGCGCGCTTGTAGCCCGCGAACCGCCGCGCCCACACCAGGGTGAGCTTGTCGGGGTCGAGGAGGGTGCCGGTCTGGTTGGCTACCTCGCGGAACAGCTCTTCCTTAAGTTGCCGCTTGCGGCGCTGCCACGCCGTATCGTCGCCGGCGGCGAGGGCGGCGGCGAGGGCTTCGTCGCGCCAGTACGGGCCGTTTTGCGAGTTGGTGATGGCGATGATGGGGCAGATGCCGGCGTTCTCGCCCCACATCTCGTTGGCCACCCGGCCGTGTACCTGACTCACGGCGTTGGCCGCCTTGCTCAGGCGCAGCGCCGTGAGGGTGTAGTTGAGGTTGCCGTCCGGGGTGGTGCCCACGGCCTGCACGGCGTCTTTGAGGGGCAGCTTCCCGAAAAACGTCATTTTCTGCAGCAGCGATACCGCGTGCTCTTCGTTGCCGGCCAGCTCGGGCGTGTGCGTCGTGAACACGAGGCGCTTCCGCACCTCGGCCACGTCGTGCTTCTTGCCGCCGTGCTTGTGCAGCAGCCAGAAGCCCAGCGGCAGGCCGTGGCCTTCGTTGAGGTGGTAGAGGTCGGGGGTGAGGCCGAGGCGTTCGAGGGCTTCGGCGCCGCCCACGCCCAGCAGGATGCTCTGGGCGATGCGCGCGGCCGTGTCGGCGTCGTAGAGGTGGTGCGAGATGGTGCGCGAGAGGTAGTCGTTCTCGGGCAGGTCGGTGGTCAGAAACACCATCGGCGCGGTGCCGAAGGTTTCGGGCCGCAGCACGTAGGCCTTGACGTGGACGGGTGCGTCGTGGATCGTGATCGGGAACACGACGCCCGTATCCTCCAGAAAACTGTACTGCTTCTGGACGTAATCGACGCGCAGGCTCTGATCTTCGTTGCGGCCCTGGTCGTAGTAGCCGAAGCTCCACAGAATGCCCACGCCGACAACGTTTTGCTTGAGGTCGAACGCCGACCGCATATGCGAGCCGGCGAGGAAGCCGAGGCCACCGGAATAGGTTTTGAGCGCCTGATCGAGCGCGAACTCCATCGAGAAGTAAGCCACGCGCTGCTTGTACTTGGCGGCGGGCTTATAGGTCGAAAACGTGAAAGCCATCAACAAAAACGGAAGGGTATCGCCGCCTGCCACTCCCCGAGGGGCGGCGGTTTCGGCCGCGAAGGTAGGCAAGGGCGCCGGGCGCCGCCCGGCTCACATCAAGTGGTGATGTGGGCACCTGCCGCTGGGCCGGACTTTTGCGCCCCGCAACCCGCCGCCGCCGCCGCTCGCCATCCCTCGGCGGGTTTGTACATTCGGCGGTATAATTTGTGAAAAACGCGGCAAGCGGGCGCCAAAAACGGCCGCCGCAGCCGGTGGCCCAATGCGGCCCGGTACATTGCCGCACTCCGCGTACGCGCCTCTCTCTTCCCTCTCCCTCCCGACACTCTGATGCGTTTTCTTGCGACACTTTTTCCGGCGACGTTAGTGGCTGCCGCGCTCCTGGGCGGCTGTGCATCCGACAACCTCGAAGACTTGTCGGGGCAGACGCTCAACGGGCCGTGCGCTTCCGATACCACCATCGTGTACTCGTACGCCACGCACATTCGGCCCATCATTGCCAACAACTGCCTGCGGTGCCACGACGGCACGTTCAGCAGCCGGCCCGATTACCGCACCTATGCCGGCGTCAAGGCCAAAGCCGACGACGTGCGCACACGCGGTATCAGCCGCTTGGTGGGCGTCACGGCGCACCTCGACGGCTTCATCAAAATGCCCGGCGACGGCGGCCAGCTATCGGCCTGCGACCTGTCGGCCATCCGCTCGTGGGTGCGCGCCGGGGCGCCCGACAACTAAGCCGCCCGACCGGCGCGCCCAGCCCCCGTAGCGCAACCCGGCGGCCCGCCGGCCGAACTTCCTCCCGTGCTTTCCATCTCTATCCGAATGTACACTCGTCCTCTACCGCCGGTTCTGCTCGTGACGGCGCTGCTGCTGGTGGGTGTGCTACGGCCACTCACCGCCCGCGCCCAGACCGGCCGCTACCTCACCCGTTTCGGCCTCACCACCTTGTTTTCGGCCACGCCCGTGGTTGACATCGAGGCGCGCAACACGAAAACCTCGGCCGTCGTGGACCTCTCGACCGGCCAGGTGGCGGTCTCGCTGCTGATGAGCGATTTCCAGTTCGAGCGTTCGCTGATGCAGCAGCATTTCAACGAAAGCTACCTCGAAACCGACCAGTATCCGAAGGCTATCTTCACGGGGCGGCTACAGGATTACCAGCCCGGCGCCCTGCAACCGGGCGCCAAGCTGACGGCCATCGCGAAGGGCGAGCTGTCGATGCACGGCAAGCTGCGGCAGACTTCGGTGCCCGTCTGGCTCGAGCTCAAGGAAGGGCGCCTCATCGGCACCACGCGCCTGGTCATCGCCCCGGCCGATTACGGCATCGAGATTCCGCTCGTCGTGCGCGACCACATCGCCAAAGCCGTGGACGTCAACATTACACTCATCTGCGACCCCATCACGTCGCCATCTCCCACCGCCACCAAATGAACTACGCTTTCCGCTTTCTGCCTGCTGCTCGGCTTCGTGGCGCCTGGGGGTGCCGGGCCGCCGCTGCCACGCTGGCGCTGCTGCTGGCCGGACCGGCGGCACTGGCCCAGAACGACCTGCTCAAAGAACTTGAGCGCCAAACCGCGCCCACCGAGCCGGTGACGGAGTTTACGAACCTTACGTTCAAGAGCGTCCGCATCATCAACGGCCACTCCGTGGAAACGACGCCGAAAAACACGCTCCATTTCCTGATCGGGCACCGCTTCGGCGCCGTGAACACGGGGGCGTACAATTTTTTCGGGCTTGACCAGGGCGTCATCCGGCTGGGGCTGGAATATGGCTTTACCCGGAATCTGACGGTCGGTGTGGGGCGTTCGAGCAACGAAAAAACTTTCGACGGCTTCATCAAGTACCGCGCTGTGCGGCAGGGTACCGGCCCCGGCACGATGCCATTCTCGGTGACGTTGCTCGGCACGACCGCCCTCTCGACGCTCCGGTACGTCGGTACGCCCCTCGACGACCGCCCGTTCCGCACACGCCTGACGTACACGTACCAGGCCCTGATTGCGCGCAAATTCAGCGACGATTTCTCGCTGCAACTGATGCCGACGTGGGTTCACCGCAACCTCGTGATGACCCGTGCCGACGACAACGCCGTGTTCGCGCTGGGCGTGGCCGCGCGCCAGCGCCTCACGAAGCGGCTGGCCCTCACCGGAGAATACTATTACGTGCTGCCCGGCGCCACCGCCGACGACCCGCGATACTACAATTCCATCGCCGTGGGCGTGGACATCGAAACCGGTGGCCACGTCTTCCAGCTTCACTTCACCAACTCGAACGGAATGATCGAAAAATTCTTCATTCCGCAGACCACCGGCAATTTCTTCAAAGGCGATATTTATGTGGGCTTCAACATCTCGCGCGCCTTCACCATCGGCAACCGCAAGCTGAAAGGCGACCAGGGGTTTTCGCCGCGGCAGTAAGGGTGTTTAACACAACCGTGCGACTGCCGCCGAATCCTCACCCCCCGATCCCCTCTCCGCAGGGGGGAGACGGAGGTTAGACGCTCTTAGAAGCTGGTTGAGTTAGCGGCGCGGATGTAGCGCGGGGCGCCGGCCCGCCACGAGCAAAGCGAGTAACCGCATCAGGCTCGGCTGACCGTGCTTGGCGCGCACAATCGCCGTGTTACTCGCTTCGCTCGTTCCGCGCGGAATCAAGGCCGGCGCCCCGCGCTACATCCGCGCACCGATGCACCCACTCATTAGTCGCCGTTGCCGATTCGGTGCGATATTGAGCCGCGCGGAGCTTGTTTGTAGTCCAGGCCGCGCCCGCCTGTCGTGCGTCGTTTCCTCTCGCAGCTTTTACTCGGTACGCGCGGCGCCCACACGCCGGTGCTGCGGCGCGTGTACGCCAAGCACTCGGCCGATTTGCGCGCCATCTGGCGCCAGACCAACTACTACGATTTCGGAATCGAGCGCCTGCTGCGGCTCACGCTCAAGCTGTTGGCGTTCGTGATGCCCGGTACGCTCTACCGGGCCGCCGTCGATAGGGTAGGCGGCGGGTCGTTTCTGTTTCGGCGGACAGCCGTCGAGTGGTACGCCACGCTCAAGCTGGGGTGGTACGTGGCGATGTTCAAGCTCGGCCTGACGACTACCGGCGGCTGGGTGCTCGCCTCTGCGGTGTTGAGCTTCGACACGGTGCATTTCCTGCTGTGCCGGATTTTTCTGGCCGATTTGTCGCGCGGGCACACGTCGTTCAAGCGGTCGCTGATTCTGGTCATCGTCAACTTCACCGAAATCACGCTCTTTTTTGCCGCGCTCTACACCTACCTCGACCAACAGTTGCGGCAAGCCGGTGCGACGGCGTTCAACCACGCGCTCACGGGCGTCGAGGCGGTGTATTTTGCGTTCGTGACGGCCACTACCGTCGGGTACGGCGACGTCCACCCCGTGCATCATCTGGTGATGAAGGTGGTGGTGGCGCAGATCGGCGTGTCGCTGTTTTTCGTGGTAATTTTCTTCTCGACCGTCGTCGGCAACCTCGACAAGGAAGGTGTGCTGAACCAGCGAAAGCACCGCCGCGACGCCGAGCCGCCCGATGGGCGCAACTGAGTGAGCCGCTTCGCCGACTAAGCGGCCGCTTAAGTTGTTGCTGAAGGGGTCGTTGCGCGGATGTAGCGCGGACCGGCGCCCCGCGCTACATCCGCGCTGCTAACGTAAACAGCTTCTACACGACTGTTTGCGGTCCATTTGGCTACCGCGCTTACTTGCCGTCCGAGGCCACCGGCCGAAGGGCGGTGCGCGCCGCCACACCGGGGTAGCACTTGAAGCAAGTACGTTTGCCGAGCTTGCGCGCCACGTCGGGCGACACGGAGCGCACGATGTGGGTGCAGTGGCCCAGCCCCTCGCAGGTGGGACTGGTGTGGTAGGCCACAGAGGCGCGACTGATGCAGACGTACACCTTCTTATCGCCGCCGACGGCGCCGAGCGCGTGGGCCGTCAGGGCGTGGGCCGCCGTGGTGTTTGTCAGCAGGCTGAGTATCAGCGCGCAGCGAAGGACAGATAGCATAAGCGGACGTACGTGGGCTTCCGTCTTCAAAGCTACTCGGTGGGCGTGGCGGTTGCGGGCTGCTGTCGATGAAGCGGGCGAATCCGTCGGTCAACAGGGCAAAAAAAACCGATGAAACGTGCGCCTCCTCGGTCAACTGGTCGAGAAAACCGCTGAATGGGGTGGGGGTAACTCACCCCGCCCTCACTCAGCCCTGCCGTACTCTTCATAGGCCGCCAGCATTCCGCCGTTCAGCTCGGTCCGGTAGGTGCGCCACTGGGGCAGAAACCGATCGAGCAGCGCCCGGAAGCGGGCGTTGTGCGCGCGCTCCAGCAGGTGCGTCAGCTCGTGAACCACTACGTATTCGAGCAGGTGCGGCGCCACTTTGGCCAGCTCCAGGTTCAGCCAGATGCGGCGCGCGCCGATGTTGCAGGTGCCCCATTTGGTTTTCATCAGCTTGACGCCCCACTCGGCCGCGCGTACGCCCATCAGCGGCTCCCATTTGGCCAACAGGGCGGGCACTTGCTCTTTCAGGCGCGCCCGGTACCACGCCTGCAGCAGCGCCGCCCGCTGCGCGGGGGTGCTGCCGGGCCGCACCCGCAGCTCCAGAAACTGCGGGCCGCGCACCCGCACCGCCGGGGGAGCGTCGGCGACCACCACGTCGAGGCGGTAGCGCCGCCCCTGGTAGTAATGCGACTCGCCCGAGACCCACTCGCGCGGCGTTTGCCGGGGCTGGTTCTCGAATTTGGCCTGCTGCGCGCGTATCCACCCTAATTTGCCGATGACCAGCAGCCGAATCTGCTCGTCGGCCACGTGCGGCGGGGTGGCCACCCGAACGCGGCCATCCGGCGGCAGCACGGCGAGGTGCAGGTTTTTGATGGGCTTCCGCACTACATCCACCACCAAATCACCTACTTGTAGCTCGGTGGTCGTAGTGGGCGGTTTGGGGGCGAACGGCAGGGTAGGAGAGGGGGCGCGCATCAGTTACCGAAGGTAGTTCTGAGGGGCGCTTATAGGGGGTGTTTCGGCAGCAACTGGAGCGTGGGTCTCCGGCCTTGATTCCGCGCGCAACGAGCGGAGCGAGTGACACGGCGGCTGGGCCACGGCGGCTGGGCCACGGCGAATGCCACTACCTAACCCAGGTTGCGGATTAGGGCGCGAATGGCCTGCGCCTACAGCGGTTTTCGGGTCTGGTTACGTCCTCGTAGAGACGCCTCTTTGCGGCTGCGGCGGTTATGCCAGGCAGCGGCGCCGGGCGGCGCAGACGCTCTGCCATTTCAGGTAGTCGCGCACCGACACAGCGGCGCCGGGCGGCGGAGACGCAAGGATGCGTCTCTACCCCGGCCACTGCCCCTCAAGCCGCTCCAATAATCCGCAACTTGGGTTAACTAAAAAGCTCCCCTCCCCGGCTGGGGAGGGGTTGGGGGTGGGGCGACCACGGCGGCTGGGCCACGGCGCCCGTCACGTTCGCAACCGTATAGGCCCAACCACCTTGCCCAACCGCGAGCGAACCGGAGGTTCGCGGTCCATTGCCCAGCCGCCGTGGCCGAGTGATACTCGGCGCCACAGCCCACCACCCGTAGCAAGCCCTCCGCCTTACATTTACCCCTAGCGAGTGGCGGCCGACGGCCCGATGGGCCGCGCTGCGGCGGCTACTCCCCGGCTCCTTCCGCATTCCTTCCTCTATGCCCCTCAAAAAATCGGCTCTTTACTCTTCCATCTGGGATTCGTGCGACAAGCTGCGCGGCGGGATGGACGGCTCGCAGTACAAAGACTACGTGCTGGTGCTGCTCTTCGTCAAGTACGTCACCGACAAAAACACCGGCCGCGCCGATGCCCTCCTCGATATTCCGGTGGGCGGCTCGTTCCGGGATATGGTGGCCGCCAAAGGCCAGAAAGACATCGGCGACCGCCTCAACAAGGTCGTGACGGCGCTGGCCGAAGCCAACGGGCTGAAAGGCATCATCAACGTGGCCGATTTCAACGACGAAGACAAGCTCGGCAAGGGCAAGGATATGGTCGAACGCCTCACCAGCCTGATCGCCATTTTCGAAAATCCCTACCTCGATTTCTCGCGCAACCGCGCCGACGGCGACGACCTCCTCGGCGATGCCTACGAGTACCTGATGCGCCACTTCGCCACCGAAAGCGGCAAGAGCAAAGGCCAGTTCTATACGCCGGCCGAGGTGAGCCAGGTGATGGCCTACCTCGTCGGCGCCGACCGCGCCACCTCCCGCAACCAAACCATCTACGACCCCACGTGCGGCTCGGGCTCGCTGCTGCTCAAAGCGGCGGCGGCGGCGCCCGTCAAGCTCACCATCTACGGCCAGGAAATGGACAATGCCACCTACGCCCTGGCCCGGATGAATATGATTCTGCACGACAACGACACGGCCGACATCCGCAAGGGCAACACCCTCGCCGAGCCGGCCGTGTGGGATGCGCCGGCGCCCAACCAGCTCAAACAACACGATTTCATCGTGGCGAATCCGCCGTTTTCGTCGAAGAACTGGACGTCCGGGGTCGATACCCTCACCGACCCCTTCGAGCGCTTTACGGGCTTCGGGGTGCCGCCCGTCAAGAACGGCGATTATGCGTTTCTGCTCCACATCGTGCGCTCGCTCAATGGCTCCGGCAAGGGGGCCATCATCCTGCCGCACGGCGTGCTGTTTCGGGGCAATGCCGAGGCCACCGTCCGGCGGGCGCTGGTGCAGAAGGGGCTGATCAAGGCCATCGTGGGGCTGCCGGCCAATCTGTTCTACGGCACGGGCATTCCGGCGTGCCTGATCCTGATCGACAAGGAGGGCGCCGGCGCGCGCACGGGCATCTTTCTGATCGATGCGAGCCGGGGATTCCGCAAAGACGGCAACAAAAACCGCCTCCGCGAGCAGGATCAGCACCGCATCATCGACACGTTTCGGCGCCTGACCGATGTGCCCGGCTACGCCCGGATGGTGCCGCTGACCGAAATCGCCGCCCGCGACTACAACCTGAACCTGCCGCGCTACCTCGCGCCGCCCGATACGGCCGACCACCACGACATCGACGCGCACCTGCGCGGCGGCATCCCCCGGGCCGACCTCGACGCGCTGGCGCCCTACTGGGATGTGTACCCCTCGCTGCGCGCCACGCTGCTCGACGAGGCCGCCTACCCCGGCCGCCCGGCCTACGCGCGGGTGCGGGTGCCGGCACCCGACATCCGCGCCACCATCTTCGAGCACCCCGAGTTTCGGGCGTTCCGCGAGCAGGTGCAGGCCACCTTCGCGGCCTGGGCCGCCACCGCCGAGCCGCAACTGCGCGGTATCGGCGCCGACACCAAGCCCAAGCACCTGTTGCACACGCTGGCCGAGGGCCTGCTGACCACCTTCGCGCCCGTGCATCTGCTCGATGGCTACGACGTGTACCAGCGCCTGATGGACTTCTGGACCGCCATCCTGCAAGACGACGTGTACGCCGTGGTGGAAGACGGCTGGCGGGTGCGCCCCGTCCAGACCAAACGCGGCTGGACCGCCGACCTCCTCCCGCGCCACTTCGTCATCGCCCGCTACCTGCCCGCCGAGCAAACCGCCCTCGACGCGGCCACCGCCGCCGCCGAAGAGGCCACCCGCCTGCGCGAAGAGCTGGAAGAAGAACACGCCGCCGACGAGGCCGCCCTCACCGACCTGGCCACCGACAAGGGCCGCATCCCGGCCAAAGCCGTGAAGGCCCGCCTCCGCGACCTCGGCCAGAACAAACTGGGCGCCCTCACCACCCCGCCCCCTGACCCCGACGAGCTAACCGCCCTCCGTGCCCTCAATACGGCCTACACCCGCGAAGACGACACCGCCCGCCTCCTCAAAAAAGCCGCCGCGGCCCTCGAACTCAAACTCGGCGAACGCTACGCCAGCCTCACCCTGGCCGAGATTCAGGACATTTTGGTGGAAGACAAATGGCTCGGCCACCTCCACCACCTCGTGGAGCAGGAACTGACCCGCCTGGCCCAGCGTCTGGCCCAACGCCTCGTGCAGCTCACCGAACGCTACGCCACGCCGCTGCCCGCCCAGGAAAGCCGCGCCACGGCGCTGGCCCGCCAAGTCCACGCCCACCTGCTGGCGATGGGTTTCTCGGTTAATTAAAACGGATTCAGGGTGGGGCACGGGTCGTAGAGACGCATCCTTGCGTCTCCGCTGCACGGGGCGCCCAACCGCCGGAGACGCAGGGATGCGTCTCTACGATGACCTAAACAGACGCTAACAAAAATGCTGCAACCAGGATACAAAGAGACGGAAGTGGGGGTGCTGCCGGTGGAGTGGGAGGTGAAGCGGTTGGGGGAGCTTCTTTCGACGAAACCAAGCTATGGAATCAATGCCGCCGCAGTGCCTTACTCACCTGAATTGCCCACTTATTTGCGAATAACGGATATTTCGGAGGATGGCACATTTGTGAGTGAGGGACGCACTTCTGTTGCTCATAGCTCTGCCGCGCAGTATTTTCTAAACGACGATCAAATTGTAGTCGCCCGGACGGGCGCTAGTACTGGTAAGTCATACCTATACGACCGCCGGGATGGTAAGCTAGTATTTGCTGGGTTCTTAATTAGAGTCCAGCCGAACCCTCGAAGGCTGCTCCCCACTTTTTTGAGAGCTTTCATACAAACGCCTGCGTACTGGAATTGGGTGGCTACTGCCTCTGTGCGTAGCGGGCAGCCTGGAATCAACAGCGATCAATTAAGTCGCTTAGTTATTCCCCTTCCCCCCCTTGAAGAACAACAAGCCATTGCCGCCACCCTCGGCGCCGTCGATGCCCTGCTGACCGAACAGCGCGCCCTGCTCGCCAAAAAGCGCGACCTCAAACAAGCCACCCAGTGGGCTTTGCTGACCGGCAAGCGGCGCCTGCCGGGG
>ERZ1066122.2449-NODE-2449-length-12158-cov-6.826076_pt1 | contig 12158 bp, 10 predicted proteins | sample MGYA00382769_ERZ1066122 | MGnify/ENA primary metagenome ERZ1066122 (study PRJEB33369, sample SAMEA5778352) | biofilm metagenome | biome: Industrial cooling water; feature: Water cooling tower basin; material: Biofilm | place: United Arab Emirates | collected...
CATTCCAGCGATCCTGCCCGCCCTCGAGCAACAGGCGACGGATCGACTCTGCCCCTTCGGTGCCGCCGGGCTCGCGCGTGGTCACGACGTCCAGCCCGCAATTTTCCAAGGCAGCAGCCAGACGAACGAGCTGAGTCGATTTCCCGGCTCCCTCCCCGCCCTCAAGCGTTATAAAACGGCCGCGTCGCATGACTTGCCCAGTGCTGCGCTGCTCACCGGTCACGCATCACCCGGGCGTCCCCATATCCGTTGGCCTTAACGGTCGTCAGTGCGTTGCGCGCCGCCGCTTCGTCCGGAAAAGGGCCAAGGCGCACCCGCCACAAATTGCCCGTAGCCGACACCGTACCGCCCACCTTCTCAGCGGCAACGCGTGCCCGTGCCTCGGTGCTGAACGCCGCAACCTGAACAACGTAGCCGTCAGCGGAAGGCTTTGCCGTCACGGTAGTGGGTCGCGCCAGCGCTGGCTTGGCCTTGTCAGGCGCTGCCTCCGATGGCTGCGGGGTCACACCGACGCGCTCTGGCGTTGGCGCGACGGGCTTAAGGGACGGCACAGCCACTGCCGGAATGCTGCCGCGCGGTGGCAGTGCAGCCGCCTTGATGCGCAGCACATTGAGCAAAGAATCGGGGGTGGCCAGCCGGTCAGCACCAGGCAAACCCGCGCGCAGCTGGGCACGTTCCGATTCGGGCGGATTGACCCGGCGTACCCGGACAGGTGCGGGGGCGTCGGCGATCCCAAGCGCTCTGGCCGCCGCCTCTGACAGGTCGATCAGGCGTCCATTGTCCATCGGCCCGCGATCGTTGACGCGAACCAGGATGGTGCGTCCCCCCGCAAGTTCCGTAACCTCGACATAGCTTGGTAGGGGCAGGGTCTTGTGCGCTGCGGAAAAGGCTGCGGGGCTGAAACTTTCGCCATTTGCGGTGGCGCGCCCGGCAAACTCGCTGCCATACCAGCTGGCATAACCGACATCATCATAATCGATGACATCGACAGGTGTGTAAGTCATGCCGTCGATGACGAAGGCATCGCCCAGTTTGATGGGGCTGTCACTGACGCTGTTGGCAACTGGGGCCGCGACAGCGCCGACAGCGGGACCTTTGTCCCCCGCGCTGCCGCAACCGGCCAGCGCCGTAATCGCCGCCAGCGCGGCAATGCGTTCAACGGATAATTTCATCGGCCAGCAACCCCACGGACAAGGCATAGAAATTGGAACAATTATAATCCAGTATCGCCCGGTAATTGCCCGTCAGCAAATAAGCTGTGCGGCCCGGACCATCAGGTTCGAGCAGCGTTGCTTGCACGCCATCGCCGGGCCAATTGCCGCTTTCGCTAACGATGCCAGCCTTGCGCCACTCGGCCATGCTGCGCCACCGCGTATGGCGGGCAAACACGCGGGGGCAGCGGGTTGGCTGCAACCGGCTCGCCAGTGCCGCACGGTCGAAATCGCCCGGTACGCGCACCGCAACGCCCCAGGGTTCGCCGCGCCGCCATCCGGCCTGATGCAGATACCAGCCGATGGAGGCGATGGCGTCGGCCTCGCTCGACCAGATCTGCGCGCGTCCGTCGCCATCGCCGTCGCGCGCCACTCGCAGATATACCGACGGGAGGAATTGGGGGTAACCGAACGCCCCCGCCCAACTGCCGCGCAGCACGGCGCGCGGGACGCCGCGCTCCACCATCTGCATCGTGGCAATGAACTCGGGTTCGAACAGGCTCCGGCGACGACCATCATACGCCAGAGTCGCCAGGGCCTGTGGCAGGTCGAACGTGCCGGTGACTTTGCCATAGGCGGTCTCGTGGCCGTAAATGGCAATCATGATCGGCGCGGGCACGCCGGTATCTCGCTCGATCCTGTCGAGCAGTGGGGCAAGCCGGTCATGGGCCGCGCGTCCCCCGTTAATTCGCGCTGCATCTACATGACGCGCACGATAGGGGGCAAAGGCCGGGATAGGATTATTTGCTGTCGCGCCGCCCGCCAGATTGTCGCGATCAAGCGCAATAACGCGCGCATTGACACTAAGTCCGGCGGACATGTCGTCGAACGTTGCGCGGCTCACCCCTTTGTCACGAGCCTTGGGCCACAACGACTGGATATAGGCGGAAAATTCACCCTGCCCATCCTGCGCAGCGGACGCGCCGCCCGATGCGAGGACTGCGGCGCACCCAAGCGCCAGCGCGGCCTTGGTCCAGTGACGGGGTTTATCGAACGACCATGAGCGGCGGTTGGGCATGACATATCCCTGCCACGAAGCCGGCCGTCAGGAAAGGGCCGGACGCACCACTGACCCGATTTTCGCTTGTCGCCAGCGCAGGGGTCGCTATGCGAAGCGGACAAGGACAGGTGGCCGAGTGGTTTAAGGCAGCGGTCTTGAAAACCGCCGTGGGTGCAAGCTCACCGTGGGTTCGAATCCCACCCTGTCCGCCAAGATAAGGGGTATTGCGGCGTGTCGAGGCTGGTGGTGGGATTGCTGGTCGCCGCCGTCATCGCGGCTTTCTTTTGGTTCGACCTTGGCACTTATCTGACGATCGATGCGATCAAGGCTCAGCAGGCGAGCTTTGCGGAACGCTACGCCGCCGACCCGGCTGTCGTCATCGCACTGTTTGCGGCGGTTTACGTTGCGGTCACTGCGGCGTCGCTGCCTGGCGCCGCCATATTGACGCTGGCGGCGGGTGCACTGTTCGGCCTCGTCACCGGGGTGATTATCGTCTCATTTGCGTCCAGCATTGGCGCAACGCTGGCATTTCTGGTGTCGCGCCACCTGTTCCGCGATGCGGTGAAAACAAAATTCGGCGCGCGGCTTAAAGCGATTGACGAGGGGGTGGAGCGCGACGGCGCCTTTTACCTGTTCTCGCTTCGGCTGGTTCCGGCCTTTCCGTTTTTCGTCGTCAACCTGTTGATGGGGCTGACCGCGATCCGCACCTGGACTTATTATTGGGTCAGTCAGATTGGCATGCTGCTCGGCACGATCGTCTATGTGAATGCCGGAACGCAGCTCGCCCGGATCAACAGCGTGGGCGACGTCGCCTCACCCGCGCTGCTCCTGTCGTTCACGGCGCTCGGCCTGCTGCCGTGGGTTGGCCGGGCCGTCATGGCGGCGATCAGGCGCCGCCGCGTCTACGCCCCTTTTCGCCGGCCTGCGCGGTTCGATCGCAATCTGGTGGTGATCGGTGCCGGTGCCGCCGGTCTTGTGTCCAGCTATATTGCCGCCACCGTGCGGGCCAAGGTGACATTGGTCGAAGACGGGAAAATGGGCGGCGATTGCCTCAACTATGGTTGCGTCCCGTCAAAGGCTTTAATCAAAAGCGCGCGTGTCGCTCAGACCGTGCGGAACGCCGGGGATTTTGGCGTCACGGCCGACCCTCCCCGCGTCGATTTTCCAGCGATCATGCGCCGGATCGATGACGTCATCAGGGCAATCGAGCCCCATGACAGTGTTGAGCGCTTTACCGGTCTGGGCGTCGATGTCGTTGGCGGACATGCGACGATTGTCGATCCTTGGACGGTCGAAATCCGGCGTCATGATGGCGGCGTTCAGCGACTGACGACACGCTCCATCGTGATTGCGGCGGGCGCCGCACCCTCCGTCCCCGATATTCCCGGTCTTGCGGACAGCGGCTATGTGACGAGCGACACTCTATGGGAGGCGTTTGGACGGCTGGACCGGCTGCCGCAGCGGATCGTGCTGCTGGGCGGCGGCCCCATCGGATGCGAGCTTTCCCAGGCCTTTGCGCATCTAGGTGCCGACGTCACTCAAGTGGAAATGACCGAACGGTTGCTGCTGCGCGAAGACGATGACGTCAGCGCACAGGCCCTGGCTGGGCAGCGCGCCGCCGGTGTTGACGTCAAATTGGCCACTACGGCGATCCGGTGCGAAGGATCGGATGGCGACCGCCGCCTGATCGTCGCGCAAGAAGGCGCAGAGATCGCGCTTCCCTTCGATGCACTCATCGTGGCGGTGGGACGCCAGGCGCGCCTTACCGGCTATGGGCTGGAGGGGCTCGGGATTGATACCGCGCGAACGGTGCCCACCGACGACTATCTGGCGACGGTATTTCCCAATATTTATGCCGCTGGTGACGTCGCTGGCCCGTATCAGTTGACCCATGTGGCGTCACATCAGGCATGGTTTGCGACGGTCAACGCGCTATTCGGCAGTTTCAAGCGCTTCAAGGCGGATTACCGTGTTATTCCCGCTGTCACTTTCCTGCACCCCGAGATCGCTCGCGTCGGCCTGACCGAACGTGAGGCGCGAGAATGCGGCATTGCTTATGACGTCACTACCTATCCGCTCGACGATCTTGACCGTGCGATCGCGGAGGGCAGCACGCGGGGCTTTGTGAAGGTGCTAACCGTCGCGGGCAAGGACCGGATATTGGGAGCGGCCATCGTCGGCGAGCAGGCTGGCGAGCTGCTCGCGGAGTTCGTTACCGCAATGAAATTCAATCTTGGCCTCGACAAGATATTGGCCACCATTCACAGCTACCCCACGATGGCGGAAGCCAACAAATTCGTTGCAGGGCATTGGAAGCAAGCCCGCAAACCGGAACGATTGCTGGCGTTTGTCAAACGCTATCATGACTGGCGACGGGGCTAAACGACCGATGGCGATGCTCGTTCAGTTTCAAGGCCTGATCGGCATCACGGCAATCCTCTTGCTTTGCTGGGGGATTAGCGAGGCTCGCGGTGATCGGCCTGGATGGCGCTGGATCGTGTCCGCGCTTCTGGCGCAGCTGCTATTGGCCTTCGCCATCGTGCGCGTTCCGCTAATCTGGGACGGGGTGGCGCTTGCCAATCATCTGGTGAGCGCGATCGAGCGCGCGACGCTCGCAGGATCGAGCTATATGTTCGGCTATCTCGGCGGTGCCCCCCTGCCCTTTGCGCTGCCTGCGGGAACAGAGCCGCCACTGGTTATCGCCTTTCAGATATTGCCGCTGGTCATCGTCTTCTCCGCCATTTCAGCGCTGCTGTGGCATTGGGGCATTTTGCAGCGCGCGATCGCGGGGATCGATTGGGCACTGCGCCGCAGCCTGGGTGTCAGTGGGCCAGTGGGCCTGACCGGCGGCGCTACCCTGTTCCTGGGGGTCGTCGAAACACCGTTGGTGCTGCGCGGAGCGTTGGGGCGCATGTCTCGTGCCGACCTATTCGCTGCGATGGCCCTTATCATGGCGACGATATCGGGTGCAATTTTGGTGCTTTACGCCACGACGTTGAGTAAAATTCTTCCTGGTGCAGTCGGCCATATGATCGCGGCGTCGTTGATCTCTTTGCCTGCAGCGTTGCTCGTCGCGCGGCTCATGGTACCGGGCGCGCCGACCTCACTGGTAGCGCATGATGAAGACGCACCGCTGCGTTATGACGGCAGCATCGATGCCATCGTGCGTGGCACCGCGGACGGCGTGCAGTTGTTTCTGGCGGTCATCGGCGTCATCATCGTCGTGTTCGCGCTTGTCAATCTGGTCGATCAACTGCTTTCCTTGCTGCCGCTCGTCGGGGGCGAGGTAATTACACTCCGGCGGGCCTTTGGCTGGTTACTCGCGCCGCTGATGTGGGCGCTGGGTGTGCCGTGGAGCGACGCGCCTGTTGCCGGGGCGTTGATGGGCACAAAGGCGATCCTGAATGAATATGTCGCCTATCTCGATCTTGCCGCTGTCCCCGCCGGTGCGCTCCAACCGCGCAGCCTCATGATTACGACCTATGCTCTTTGCGGAGTTGCCAATCTGGCTAGCGTTGGCCTGCTGGTATCCACCATCGGCACTCTGGTTCCGCAGCGACGGGCAGAGGTCGCGGCACTCGGCATAAAGAGTTGGATCGCCGGAAATGCGGCGACGGCCATGACGGGTGCCATGGTCGGCCTTGTGACGCCGGTTTGACACCATGTTCGATGCCCGCCTGCGTCCGATCATCAATCCGCCACTAAACGCCGCTGGCCGCTGGCTGAGCGCACGCGGGGTCAGCGCGAATGCAGTGACTTTTGCGGGTTTGCTGCTGGCTTTCGGCGCGGCAGCTGCGGTCGTGCAGCACGCGTGGGCCGCCGCCTTGGCTTTGATCGTCCTAAATCGTATCTGTGACGGTCTTGATGGCGCGGTCGCGAGAGCAAACGAGCCTAGCGATTTTGGTGGCTATATCGACAGCGTTGCCGACTTCGCTTTCTATACCGCTATACCGCTGGCCTTTGCCCTCGCTCATCCCGCCAACGCATTCGCGGCCGCGCTGTTGCTCGCCGCCTTCACCCTGACGGGGGTAAGCTTCCTGGCCTTTGCCGCTATTGCGGCTAAGCGCGGGCTCGAAACCCAGCGACACGGCCGGAAAAGCTTTTTCTACTCAACCGGAATTGCCGAGGGCGCGGAAACGATCGCCGTCTTTGTTCTGATGTGCCTCTTTCCAGACAATTTCGCTGTCATCACCTATTGCTACGCCGCCATTTGCATCATGACGGTGGTTCAGCGCAGCTTTTTGGCATGGCACATATTTATCAGGACAACTCCCTGAAACGTTAATTCACAAGGTTATCCAGCGCTGCGAGCGGGAAGAATAGCTGGCTAACAATCTGAACCAGCTTCGTCGGTTGGTTTGCCGCCGCATTGCCGACATAGAGCACGTCCTTGTCGATCATCGCAAAGCGCTGCGTTAGGATATAGCTGCTCGCCTGCATCATGTTGACATGATAGACAACCGGCCGGTCTGCGCCGTCCGCGCCCTTTTCGATCCGAAAGACGAATATGGCGCGCGGGTCGCCTGCATTGGGATTGGACCCACCGGCCAGAGCGATGGCTTCTGCCAGCGAAACCTGCGATGTCGGAAAAGAAATCTGGTCTGCCTTGCCAGCCGCACCCATCACCGAAAATGTGCGCGGTGCCCGCACCACGGCGATCCGGTCTGCCGGGAAAATGCGAATGTCCCGATCCGGGTTGCTTATGATATCGGCCAGTCGAAATTCGCCATTTTCGTTGCCACGCTGCACTCGCACCAGCGCATCCTTGATCTCGCCTCGGCTACCCCCGGCAAGCGCGATGACGTCAGACAGGCTTTCGCGATTGGTCGGCAGGACAAGCCGCCCGGGACGCGCAATGTCGCCGCCCACAATGACCGAATTGGTCAGGCCTTCCCGGATCGAAACCAACACCTGCGGGTTCTGTGACTTGCCGCGAAGCGCGCGTCGGATCAGCCTTTCCACATCGGCAGTCGTCAATCCGGACACCATCAACTCCCCAGCAAAGGGAATGTTGATGCTGCCTTCGTCACTGACCCGAACGGGCGGCAAGCGTTCTGTGCTGACAGCCGCATCGAAACCCGTGGTGCCAGCAGCCGCCGGACCGGCGGGACGCCCAAATAGCGCAATGCCGGATTCATAAATGGCAATGTCGAGGATATCGCCGGACCCCACCAGTTCAGTTGGGCGCGGCGGGACATAGTCCCGTCCGAATGCAGCAGCGGGAGCCGCAGGCACAGGCAGATCTGCTGCGGTTGCCACCTCCACCAAATCAATGCCAAGATGGCTCGTATCGGCCTTGATCTGCGTACGCAGTTCATTCCCGGTAGGCCCGCTTGCCGGTATCGCAGCGCAGCCAGATAGGAAGGCGGCTGCCGTTACAATAGCGGTCAAACCGGCTGTCCGCGTCAATAAAATGTTGATAGCAAACGACATTATAGGAGGCACGCCTTTAACGTAGGATATTTGGTGCAGGCTTAGATCGCCGACTGGGCCAACGCAACCCGCAGTAACGCCCGATGCGTCATGCACTGGTGGAGAACAAACGTTTTAGCTTGGAGCCGATTGAACGACGCGCCGATGATGTTTCACGCTCATGAGACTGGGCAGGTGAAACTGGCTCACCCACATATTTATTCGCCCTACGCTTACCATCACTGATGGCGCTTATGTCTCGAAGGCATAGCCTTCCGATCGCTTCGTCGGAAAAGGCGGGCGTATAATAGATGCAATCCTCGAAGTAATAATGCGTGACCTGTGACCAGCGCGTTTTTCGAGAATCTAGCTGCGGACTGCCGCCGTGGAGCAAATTGGCGCACCAGATGAGAGCTTGTCCCTTGCGTGCCAAAAAAGTTTCGCGCCGAGCACCATGTGCTGCGCAAAGCGCGTCCCATGCGGAAGCAAAGGGGTCCTGCGCTGAATCAAGATCGCTGCCATATCCACGCCGACCAATCATGGCATTGCTGACAATCGGCCATTGATGGGATCCGGGATAGTAAAACAGAGGGCCAGCGTCTTCGGTCACATCCTCCATGGCGAGCCAAACTCCGCACATGAAGCGTTCGGGCAGGCTGGAAAAATGCACGGAGTCGGAATGTACCGCCTGCTGCGTACCCACGGGGAAATTCAGCGTCTGAAACGGAAAAGCGGGACGCCCGTAAAGCTTACCGAGCAGATCCAGCACCATTGAATTCGATGCGATCGCATGAATGTCTTGGTCATGTTGCCAGCCATCCTGAAGACGCCGCTCTCCCGCCGTCTTGTCGATGGACGGATCGTCAAGATTGACACCGAATACCGGGCCGATGTGCCGCTGAATACGATCAATCCGGATATCAAGCTCCGCATCGGGGAAATCAAAAACGGCATATCCTTTTTCCCGCAAATCCAGCGCAATCCGCTCTTCTTCGGCACTCAGCCCCAGCGAAGGCAGGAAGATCGGGAACAGAGGCGATTCAATTAGCGGCACGCCAGGCAATGGGTTCGACGAAATGTCCGTATCCTTCCGCGAGAAAATTTATCCTGGCTGCCCGATTATCGATTTACGCCTGCGGTTAGTTCACCCTACTGCAACACACCATCGATAACGTTGCACTAGCAATTATGGCCGCACGATGAACATATGACTTCATCAATGCTCCGCTGCTCGCGCCTTACGGTTTGTCAGCCTTTTTCCGCCGCATGGCTTCATGGAAGCGATCGGCCCAACCGGGCTTTACCAGCTGTTCCGCGCGCACCATGCGCAGTTCGCCGTCGGCGACGTCGCGCGATACCGCGCTGCCGGCGGCTACGATAGCGTCGGCGCCAATCTTGACGGGTGCGATCAGGGCGCTGTTCGACCCGATGAAGGCACGCTCGCCGATCTCTGTCCGGTATTTGAAATAACCGTCATAGTTGCATGTGATGGTGCCAGCCCCGATGTTCGCACCTGCTCCAACAGTTGCATCGCCCAGATACGTCAGGTGATTGGCCTTTGCGCCCTTCATCAGATGCGCTTTTTTCGTCTCCACGAAATTGCCGATCTTGGTGGCCTCCTCCAGTACCGTGCCAGGGCGCAGCCGGGCGAAGGGGCCGATTTCGGCGAAGCTGGCGATACTGGTGCCTTCGATATGGCAATTGGCGCGGATTTTGACATTGTCGGCAACGCGCACGCCTGGTCCGAAAAAGACATTGGGCTCGATCAATACGTCGCGGCCGATATTGGTATCATGGGCAAACCAGACGGTGTCCGGCGCAATCAGCGTCGCGCCCTCGTTCATCGCGCGCTGGCGGCGGCGGTTTTGCCAGGCTGCTTCCATATCGGCCAGTTCGGCCCGGCTGTTGATGCCGGCCACTTCCACCGCGTCAGCCTCGATCACCATGACCCTGCCCCCCTCCGCAAGCGCGTTGGTGGCGACATCAGGCAGATAATATTCACCGGCTGCATTCCGGTTGTCGACACGTTCCAGCAGCCGCCACATATCCCGGCTGTGCGCGACAATGACCCCCGAATTGCAAAGATTGACTGCACGCTCGTCGGCCGATGCGTCCTTGTGTTCGACCATCTTGTGCACCGTACCGTCAGTATCGGCGATGATGCGGCCATAAGCGGCAGAATCATCGGGCCGAAAACCAAGGACCGCTACCATCGCTCCGCCGTCAAGCCCGTCGCATAGCCGCTGGATCGTCGTAGTCGTCAGAAACGGCACATCGCCGAAGCAGACCAGCACCAGTCCGTCGAAAGAGGCCAGCGCCGACTTGGCCTGAAGCGCTGCATGGGCGGTACCGAGCTGGGGTTCCTGCACGACGACCCTGACATCCCGTCCGACCAGCGCCACCTCAATCTGCTCGCGCCTGTCCCCGGCAACGATCACAGTCGCGGTGGGTTGGAGGGCGTCGATGCTTGCCATCAGGTGCATCAGCATTGGCTGCCCAGCAATCGGGTGCAGCACTTTGTGCAGGTCGGACTTCATGCGGGTGCCCTTGCCCGCAGCGAGAATGATGGCGGCGATTTGCGTCATGGGCGGTGTCTAGGCAAAAAACTCGGCGCTTGCCATCCCCGTCCTTCGTCAATTCTGATAGCGCTGGACCGTGGACGATGCGGCTATGCCTTACGCCATTTGGTCCACAAATGCCGCGCGAGCATGGGCATGGGCATACGCAGCCAATGCGAGCGAATATAGAAAGCGAGCCGGAGAATAGGCCGAGTCGGCCGCGCCCAATCGTCGCGGGCCGTTATGGCACGAAGAAACATGCGATCGGTCAAGGTCAAGCTGACATTATCGCGCACTGTTTGCTCGCCGAAAAGATAGGTCGCCAGCCTTGCGCAACGGCACAGCGGTTCCGCCAATTTCTGCCTAGACGCACGTTCAACGGCGCGTTGCCATTCGTCTTCACGAAGATCGGCGAGCAGGTGGAAATCCCAAAGATTCCGCAGTCCACCCGCCAGATCGCCATCAGCCATGACATGCGCGGCACAGTGAATGACCATGTCGGGCGGTGACAGCAGCAGAAATGATCCATTGCCGCCCGGCAGTGATTGCACTGCGTCCGCCAACATGGCCGCCGCATCCGGCCTCGCGCGATGCGTCAGCGGCAGAATTGTGTGGTGCACATCGATCATCCGGTCACGTTCGCGGTGGATCAGCGGTGGCAACTCATGCATATGATTCCGGTAATAAGCGTCATCATAGGGATCGGATTTCACCCATTCCCACCCCGCCGCCAGCAGCGCGGCCTCCGCGCGCGGCAAATCATCGGCGTCGATCAAGATATCGAGATCGCCGATTTGCCGTCCTGCTGCGTTGGGCAGATTGGCGGCTGCATAGGCGGTGCCCTTCAGCAGGACAAAGCGCACTCCGACGGGCGTGAGCGTGCGGCGCGCCATTTCCGCCTCCCATAGCGCTTGCGTCTGCTGCACAGGTCCGGCGGCGCTGAGATCGGCAAACAGTGCGGCAACAGCTTCCGGCACGGCGGCATTGGCCAGACGCTCCGCCAGCGTCGTTGCAAGTGCCTCGGCGCGCGCGACGCTGATAACCTCTTCCCAGGCTGCGGCGTCCAGCGTGGCGGGGTCCCGTCGCCCGGCCAGCAGGTCGATCAGCGTCCAAATGGCGCTCATGCCATCGCCTCGGCCCAGCATTGTTGGACCAGCGCCATTCCAGTCGCGCTGTCGGGATAGCTCATGGCAAAGGCTGGAACGGTCGTGACCAGCCGGGTCAGTGCGGTAAAACCAGCCTCACCCAGCATGGCGTAGTTGGTCGACGCCTCGGTCAGGCGGACAAACAACTCGGACGGTGCCAGGCGGGTCACCGCAACGTCGCCGCCAAATCGAGGGAAGAGGATGAGGGCAGGCATCGCCGGTTCATGCATGACCTCGAGCGCCTCCGCGCTGGGTATCAGATGGCGAATGTCGCCCTTTGGCGTCGCTTTCAGCAGGGGGCCAAAACGGTTGGCGGGAACCCGCGCCGCCATTTCGGCAATCGCCTCGTTCTTGAGGCTGACGGGGCGTGGAAACGCGTATGCGGCACCACTTGCAGGTTCGAGCAACGTGAATTCGTCGCCCATCAATCGCCATGCGTTGCTCTCGCCAAGCAACGCCGCCAGGGTCGATTTGCCCGATCCTGACACGCCCGACATGATGAGCGCCCGCCCGCCGCGCTCGACGGCACTGGCATGGAGCAGCAAGTGCCGCCGCCAGCCCAGCGCCATTTGCAGATTCATTGCCATTTCAGCGGCCAGCAATCCCATCGACATTGGCAGCGGCAATGCGCCTGGGATCGTAAAATCCCCGCCAATGGTAACCGCTGGCCGAATAAAGCGGCGCCATGGCCTAGCGGCCTCCAACCGCACGGTGGCATTGGCCGGGTCAGCGGAGGCGGGATAGTTTGCGTAGAGAGAAGCCAATTCAGCAATTGGCCGCGCCCAGTCGCTGCCGATGCGAAATGTCACCGGCCCGACCGCTAGACGTATGC
>ERZ1066122.2450-NODE-2450-length-12157-cov-28.620806_pt1 | contig 12157 bp, 8 predicted proteins | sample MGYA00382769_ERZ1066122 | MGnify/ENA primary metagenome ERZ1066122 (study PRJEB33369, sample SAMEA5778352) | biofilm metagenome | biome: Industrial cooling water; feature: Water cooling tower basin; material: Biofilm | place: United Arab Emirates | collected...
CTCCTGCATTGCGTGCTGAAGATCGCCGTGGCGCATCTGATGCCCTTCCGCCACGTCGAGGCAGTGGACGCGGCCAGCAGCCACTACCGCATCCTGATGGCGCTGCTGCTCGGCGCCGCCATCGTCATGGCAGTCTCCCTGCGGTACGCCACGAGCGCCTGAGGGCAGCGCTCGCGTACACGTCCCTCCGTGCGCGCCCGCCTGTGCGGGCGCCGCGCGCGGGCTGCCGGGCGAGGGCCGGCCGGGCGCCTACCAGTCGGCGCGCAGGCCCACCGTCCACGTGCGCCCTGACGCCGGCTCGAAGAAACGGGCATTGCCCTCGTTGACGATCACCGAACCGACATGGCGGTGGTCGAACAGGTTGTCCACACGCGCGAAGGCGCCCAGGCGCGGCCCGCTCGCGCGGGCCTGCCCACGCCACTCCGCGCGCAGGGCGACACGCACATGGCCCGCGGCGGTGTCGCTGTTGATGTCGTCCACCGCCACCTCGCCCACCGCCAGCGCTTCGGCCGCGATGCGCCAGCGGTCGGTGGGCGAGGCCCAGGCCACGTCGGCATACACCTCGCCGCGCGGGATGCCGGGCACGCGGCTGCCGGCCGGCACCGTCCGCACCGCACCGTTCGCCAGGAATCCGTAGGTCTCGGTGAAGCGCGCATCGATCGCGCTGGCCGCCAGCGTGTACCGCCAGGCGCGGCCGAGCGGGCCCGAGAGGCCCACCTCCACGCCCTCGCGCCGGGTCCCGCCCGCGTTCACGAAACTGCTGCGCCCGCCGCCGCTGGTGGCCGGCACGATCTCGTCGCGCCCGTCGATGCGGTACACGCTCAGCGAGAGCCGATGCGGGCCACCGGCCGGTGCGCGCAGTGCGCCTGCGGCGTCACCCGCGGTACCAAAGCGCCAGCGCAGCCCCAGTTCGGCCGAGTGCGTGCGTGCCGGGCGCAGCGCGATGTTGAAGCCGGCGCCGCCGTCGGGGCGGTAGGCGGTTTCGTTGAGGGTGGGCGTTTCATAGCCGCGGCCCCAGGCCGCGAAGGCCTCGCCGTGGGTCCACTGACGGGACAGGCCGACCGAGACCGCCGTTTCGGCGCGGCGCACGCCGCCACTGTCGTCGCCGTTGCCCGGCGCGAGGTAGCGGTCATCGCTGCGGAAGCGCAGCCACGCGCGGCGCACCCCGACCAGGCCGCTCCAGTGCTCGCCCAGGCGCACATCGGCGAGCAGATGCGCATCGAGCGTATCCACGCGGTTGCGCTCATCGCGACGCAGTGCGCCACGCACACCCAGCGTGGGTGCGGCGGCACTGCCCGTGTAGTTCTCGAAGCCGCGGCGCACTTCGTCCATGCGCGCCGCTTCCACGCCGACGGTCAACGCGAGCGCCGACCAGTCGCGGCGCAGCCCGGCATTCAGTCCGGTGCTGTCGCGCGCCACGTCGATCACGCCGCCGGCACTGGTCGGCGCGCGCTGCGCGGCGACGGGAATCGACAGCCCCTGCATGACCTCGCGCCGCGTGCGCCAGGCACCGGCCCACCACGTCGTCGCCTCACCGTCATGGCGCCAGTCCAGGCCCAGTTGGTCTTCGGCGGTGCGCTTGCGGGTATCGAAGGCCAGGGCCGCGGCGGCGGTGCCGTCGGGATCACGGGCGTAACTCGCGCGATCCAGCCCCAGCGGGTCCTGCGCTTCGGGCTGGCGCAGGCTGTTGACCACCACGCGCAGCCGTCCGGCGTCCGAAGGCGACCATTCGGCGATGGCGTTGAACTGCCGGCGCTCGGCCGCGCTCTGCGCACGGACGCCGTCGGTCTCGAAGGCACTGGCCGATGCGCGCCAACGCCAGTCGCGCGCGCCGCCGTCGCTGCGCAGCGCGACGCGCCGGCTGGCGTGACTGCCCACCCAGGCGTCGACCGCATGCGCCGGCAGTCCGTCCAGCACGCTCTCGCCGACGATGGCCCCGCCGCTGGCGTTGCCGTACTGCAGCGCCAGCGGCGCGCGCAGGATGTCGATGCGGTCGAGCGTGTCCAGCGGAAACGTCGCCGCCTGGCCCTGCCCGTCGGCCGCGCTGGCCGGGATGCCGTCGACGATCAGGCGGATGCCGCGGATGCCGAACGTCGACCGCGCCCCGAACCCGCGCGACTGGATCTGCAGGTCCTGCGCGTAGTTGTTGCGGTCGAAGCCGCTCACGCCCGGCACCCGCTGCAGCGCCTCGGACAGATGCACCCGGCGCTGGCCGTCGCGCAGGGTCGCAGCGTCGAGCGTATCCACCGTACCCGGCAATGCGCGCCGCGGACGCGGGGCGCCGAAGATCCGGATCGTGTCGAGGTCGCGTGCGTCGTCGGCCGGTGCGTCGGCCGGTGCGTCGGCCTGTGCATCCGGCGGGTCGAGTGCTGCATGGGCGGGCGGTTCGAACGCCGACGCGACATCGACGACGACGGCGCAGGCGAACGACAGGGGCAGGATGAACCATCGTTCATGTCTCATGCGCCGATTTTCCCACGACGCAACCGGGAGCGGCTTTCCGCAGGCGTCCTCTACTTGTTCCGCTTCAGGGACTCGGCATGTTCGCGGTGGGTCTTGGCGCCGCCTTCGGAGACGAATTTCGCCGCACGCCTGTTCGACGGGTCGAAGATCTGCCCGAAGGTGGCCTGCTTGGACACGATGCCCTGCAGGGCCTGATGGGTCAGCCCCTGGGTCGAGTCCTCGATCCCCGCATTCAACTCGCGCCCGCGCTCGCTCAGGATGAGCGTCGAGAACTTGTTGATCCACTTGTAGCCGCGCGCCGTGGGGCCGGCGAAGCCGAAGGACTGATTGGCCTGGTCGCGCTTGCCAGAGATCAGATGCTGGAATCCGTGTGCGATGTGCTTCCTGCGTTCGTCCGCGGGCACATCGGCGCTGAAATAACGCTTGGCGCTGCGCTGCCCCAGGGTCACGCGCTTCTCGAAGCTCGGGGTGAGATCCGGATAGTCGTAGACTGTGGCGCCATGTTTGGGAGAATTCCAGACGCCGGCGATATCGTTGGCGACGTGCAGCGAGAAATGCCCGGTCTGACCTTCCTGGAACTCGACGACGCGGTTGGTCGTCCTGGCCAGATCGCGCTTGCGCGCGAGTGAGAGGTTCCGCGCCTGCCGGGAGGCTTCCAGGATCGCCTTGAGCTCGCTGTTGAAGCCCTTGTCCCAGGAGAGCCTGGTGAAGTTGACCACATCCTTCGCCTTCCTCCCGCCGGGAATGCCCACGCCGCCCTTGCGCGCGCCGCGGGCCAGCTTTTCGCCGCTCTCCAGCAAGGCGCGGAAGGCGGTGGCATCGATCTTCGGCGCGCTGCTGCGCGTATGCACGCGCTTTTCGGCGAGCTTCTCCCGTATCACCTCCTTCGGCGAGGGTCGATGCGGTCTCAGGTATTGGTCGGCCAGCGCCGAACCCCGTTTCAACCCGGAACCGCCCTGCTTGCCCGATCGGGATTTCCCGCCGCGTCCGGCGTTCGACATGTGGAGCCTCCTGCGATGCGCGATGTGTACTGGCCGCAAGCACATCTGGTGCCAACCGGGGAACCCCCAAAAAACCAATAAGATCAAGCTCCTGCAAACGCATTTGCCGGGAAGATGCCGGTCTCGTACAGGCCGATCCGGGTGAAAACCCACCCAGTCGGCTCAGCGCAGCCGACGGCAGGAATCACCCGGATACCCGCGCTCGGGTGTACTCCCTCACGCACGTGGATGCGGGGATACGCGGTTGCGGAAACGCGGAACGCCCCTTGCGGGGCGTTCCGGAGTGCGGCTTCGAGCGTGTGGAGACGGTCGATTACTCGACGATGCCCTCGCCCTCGGCCACGGCCTTCATCGACAGGCGGATACGGCCCTGCTTGTCGACTTCCAGCACCTTGACCTTGACCACGTCGCCTTCCTTCAGCTTGTCGCCCACGCGCTCCACGCGCTCGCTGGAGATCTGCGAGACGTGCACCAGGCCGTCCTTGCCCGGCAGGATGGTGACGAACGCGCCGAAGTCCATGATCTTGGCGACCTTGCCCTCGTAGATGCGGCCCGGCTCGACGTCGGAGGTGATCTGCTCGATGCGCGCCTTCGCGGCCTGGGCGGCGGCGGCATTCACCGAAGCGATGACGATGGTGCCGTCGTCCTGGATGTCGATCTGGGTGCCGGTTTCCTTGGTGATGCCCTGGATGGTGGCGCCACCCTTGCCGATCACTTCGCGGATCTTGTCCGGGTGGATCTTGATGGTCAGCAGACGCGGCGCGTACTCGCTCAGCTCGGAGCGCGGCGTGGTCAGCGCCTTGGCCATCTCGCCGAGGATGTGCAGACGGCCGTTCTTCGCCTGGCCCAGCGCCACCTTCATGATCTCTTCGGTGATGCCCTGGATCTTGATGTCCATCTGCAGCGCGGTGATGCCGTTCTCGCTGCCGGCCACCTTGAAGTCCATGTCGCCGAGGTGGTCCTCGTCGCCCAGGATGTCGGAGAGCACGACGAAGTCGCCGCCTTCCTTCACCAGACCCATCGCGATGCCCGCGACCGGGGACTTGACCGGCACGCCGGCATCCATCAGCGCCAGCGACGAACCGCAGACCGAGGCCATCGACGAGGAGCCGTTGGATTCGGTGATTTCCGAGACCACGCGCACTGTGTACGGGAAGGCTTCCATGCTCGGCATCATCGCCAGCACGCCGCGCTTGGCGAGGCGGCCGTGGCCGATTTCGCGGCGCTTGGGCGCGCCGAAGCGGCCGGTCTCGCCCACCGAGTAGGGCGGGAAGTTGTAGTGGAACAGGAAGTGTTCTTTCCACTCGCCGGCGATGTCGTCCATGATCTGGCCGTCGCGCGCGGTGCCGAGGGTGGTGACCACCAGCGCCTGGGTCTCGCCGCGGGTGAACAGCGCCGAGCCGTGCACGCGGGGCAGCACGCCCACCTTGCAGGTGATCGCGCGCACGTCGTCCAGCTTGCGGCCGTCGATGCGGATCTTGGTGGACAGCACCGAGCCGCGCATCGTGTTGTACTCGATCTCGCCGAATTCCTTGGAGGCTTCGGCGGTGCTCCAGCCGTTGGCTTCGATCTGCGCGGCCAGGCCGGCCATCACGTCCTTCTTCAGGGCGGAGATGGCGTCGCGGCGCTCGAGCTTGTCGCGGATCTGGAAGGCGGCGCCCAGACGGTCGCCGATGGCGGCCTTCAGCGCGTCGATCAGCGCTTCATTCTTGGCGGGGGCCTGCCAGTCCCACTTCGGCTTGCCGGCTTCGGCGACCATCTCGTTGATGGCGTCGATCGCCACCTGCTGCGCCTGGTGACCGAAGATCACCGCGCCGAGCATGACGTCTTCGGACAGCTCCTTGGCTTCGGATTCGACCATGAGCACCGCGTCCTTGGTACCAGCGACGACGAGCTCGAGCTCGGATTCCTTCAGTTCGCTGACCGACGGGTTGAGGATGTACTGGCCGTTCTTGTAACCGACCTTGGCGGCGGCGATCGGGCCCTGGAACGGGGCGCCGGTCAGGGCCAGCGCCGCGGAGGCGCCGATCATCGCCGGGATGTCGCCTTCCACTTCGGGATTGAGCGAAATCAGGGTGGCGATGATCTGCACTTCATTGCGGAATTCTTCGGGGAACAGCGGCCGGATCGGACGGTCGATCAGGCGGCAGATCAGCGTTTCCTTCTCGGTCGGACGGCCTTCGCGCTTGAAGAAGCCACCCGGGATGCGACCGCCGGCGTAGAACTTTTCCTGGTAGTCGACGGTGAGCGGGAAGAAGTCCTGGCCTTCGCGCGCGCTCTTGGCGGCGACGGCGGTCACCAGCACCACGGTGCCGTCCACCGACACCATCACCGCGCCGCCTGCCTGGCGGGCGATCTCGCCGGTTTCGAGGACCACTTCATGCCGGCCGTACTGGAAGCGCTTGGTTACTTTTGCCACGTTGGTATCCCTTGCATCTGCGATTGCGGCCCTGGAAGGCCTGTCTTGGAAACCGGAACGTGGCCCCTGCCCCGTCCGGGTGGCCGCAACATGCGGCCTGGTGGTGCGATGTCGCGGCAGGCAGCGGAATCAGGGCGCCTGCCGCGTGGTTCTGCGGCGGGGAGGCGCCGCGGACGGCTGCGACTCCCCAAAAGCAAACCGCGGCGCATTGCTGCGCCGCGGCGGGTCCGACACTTAGCGGCGCAGACCGAGCTTCTCGATCAGGGCCTTGTAACGCTGCGCGTCCTTCCTGTGCAGGTAGTCGAGCAGGCTGCGACGGCGGTTGACCATCTTCAGCAGACCGCGACGGCTGTGGTGATCCTGCTTGTGGGCCTTGAAGTGATCGGTAAGCTGCACGATGCGCGCGGTGAGCAGCGCGACCTGGACTTCCGGCGAGCCGGTGTCGTTCTCGCTGCGCTTGTGTTCCTGGATGACCTGATTCGAATCGATGGACATGTTGACCTCGTAGACGCGACACCTGCAGAAGACAGCCTGCGCATGTCTGCTCAGCCTCCCGGACGTTGGCGCCGGGGGCTGCACCGCATGGTTCGCCGTGGATGATGGGAGAGCGCCTTGTCGACATCGGGCCGACAAAGCCGCCAGAGTATAGCCCGTCGGGCCTTTATGAACAAGCGGTTAGCGCGCGATCAATGATCGGCCTCGCCCGCGGGCGCCTGCCCGGCCCGACCTCGTTCCCGCGCGGCGGACAGCGCTTCGGCCAAGCCGGTCATCTCGCCCTTCAAAGCGAGACGCCAACCCTCGGCGGTACGACGCAAGGTGACCACATCGACCTTGGACACCGTCACCCCGTTCATCGAGAGGATGGTCCGGGCGACCACGTGCACGGTGTCGTCGCTCTCGGCGACATGCCCGAACAAGCGCTGTTCACGCAAGTCGACGCCGGTCTTGCCGATCATTGCCGACATCACCGATGCCATGAAGCGGGAATCCGACATCGCCTGCAGGGATTCGATGCTGACTCCGGGGCCGAAAAAGGCCTCCAGAGTCGGATCCGCTGCGCCGGACGAACTCGCGTCCGGCGACTTAGCGCCGGAGTCCAGCACGGTCTGCATCATGTCGCGGAAACGCTTGAGCTCTGCCGGATCGAACAATTCTGCGCTGGCTTCCCAATCGCCAGCCTGCATGTGCGCGAACGCAGCGGCAGCGACTTCTTCCGGCGTGGTCGACGGCGGGGACACAGCACTCACGACGGGGCCATGGCCGAAGAACAGCGCCGAGCCCAGCAGACCTGCGGCAAGCAGGCGACGCGCGCGTTCAGGAATCAGAGTCGACATGCATGGCTCCAAGGGTGAGGACGTGTGGTCGTGAACAAGATGGAACGAACTGGGAGCGATGCGAACGAGCGGCAGGCAGGGCGCTCAGGTTCCGCCGTCCACCCGACGGAACACCCGCAGCGGCGCCAGCAGGCCGCCGGCATCGATGCTGGCCAGTCCGCAAGCCCGCCCGTCGGGGGTAAACACCGCACATTCGCCGGCTTCAGGCAGGCCGGTGCGGATGCGCTGGCCGAGGGCGAACCGGCGCGCGCCGTCCGCGGACAGGTCCACGCGCTTCCAGCCGATGAGCCCGGCTTCCAGCGGCAACAGGCAGGCATCCAGGCACTGCGGGTCGCGCTCGGCCATCGCCTGCAGCGACTCCAGGGTCCACATCCGCGGGTCGCGGAACGGGTCCACCCACAGCCGGCGCAGCTCGGCCACGTGCGCACCGCAGCCGAGCGCCTCGCCGAGGTCGCGGACCAGGCTGCGCACGTAGGTGCCCGAGCCGCACTCCACATGCAGGCGCAGCAGCGGCGCCGCGCCATTGTCGAGCAGGCCGTCGAGCAGATCGGCGGCGGACTGCAGGGCGAAGGCATGCACCTCGACCTCGCGCGCCTCCACGTCCACCGCCTCGCCGCGGCGCGCCTTGGCATACAGCGGCTCACCGCCGCGCTTGAGCGCGGAGTAGATCGGAGGACGCTGCTGGATACGGCCGGTCAGCGCACGCAGGGCGGTGTCCAGGGTCGCGATCGAATAGGCCTCCACCGGCCGCTCGCGCAGCGGCTGGCCCTCGGCATCGTCGGTATCGGTGACCACGCCCAGACGGGCGACGGTGTCGTAGGCCTTGCGCGCACCCAGCAGGCCGCCTGCGATCTTGGTGGCCTCGCCGAAACACACCGGCAACAGCCCGGTGGCGAGCGGGTCGAGGCTGCCGGTATGCCCTGCCTTCTCGGCACGGAACAGATGGCGCACGCGCTGCAGCGCCTGGTTGGAACTCAGGCCACGCGGCTTGTCGAGCAGCAGAATGCCGTCGAGCGGTCGGAATTTCGTGCGCGGGCGCTGGGGCATCGACGGATGATAGGCGGGATTCGAAGACCTGCGCGAGGCGTGCGTGCACGCCCGGGTGAGCGCAGCCGCGCGACTCAGCCGCCGGACGTCTCGTCCGGATCCCGGCCGTCGTCCGGCCCGTCTTCGCTTTCGCCGATCTCGCGCAGCAGCGTGTCGATGCGTTCGCCGCGATCCACGGAATCGTCGTAGACGAAATGCAGCTCGGGCGTGTGGCGCATGCGCACCGCGAGCGAGAGCGCGCGCCGGATCTCCGGCACCAGCGCCTTCAGCCCGGTCAGGGCTTCCTTCGCACGCTCCTGCTGCAGCGCGGTGAAGAACACCTTCGCATGCGCAAGATCACGGGTGACCTCGACATCGGACACGCTCACCGAAGGCAGCGCGTGCTCACGCACCATGGCGTGCACGATGGCGCCCAGCTCGCGGCGGAGCTGGGCGGACACGCGGTCGGTACGGTGGAAGGTCTTCTTCGGCATCAGAGCGTGCGCTGCACTTCGATGCGTTCGAAGCACTCGATCTGGTCGCCCGGCTTGACGTCGTTGTAGGCCTTCACGCCGATGCCGCACTCGGTGCCGTTGCGCACTTCGTCGACGTTCTCCTTGTAGCGGCGCAGGGATTCCAGTTCGCCCTCGAAGACCACCGTGTTGTCGCGCAGCACGCGGATCGGCTTGTTCCGCTTGACCACGCCCTCGACCACCATGCAGCCGGCGATGGCGCCGAACTTCGAGCTGCGGAACACGTCGCGGACCTCGGCGATGCCGATGATCTCCTCGCGGATCTCCACACCCAGCAGACCGGACGCCACCTGCTTCACCTGGTCGATCACGTCGTAGATGATCGAGAAGTAGCGCAGGTCGAGGCCGTTGGCTTCGATCACCTTGCGCGCCGAGGCGTCGGCACGGACATTGAAGCCGATGATGGTGGCCTTGGCCGCCAGCGCCGAGTTGGCGTCGGACTCGGTGATACCGCCCACGCCGGAGACGATGAGATTGATCCGGATCTGCTCGTTGGACAGGCTGGTGAGCGCCTGGCGCAGCGCTTCGCTGGAGCCCTGCACGTCGGCCTTGACCACGAGGTTGAGCGTCTGCTGCGCCTCGCTCTGGCCCATCTGGGCCATGATGTCTTCCATGCGGTTGCCGGCGGACTGCACCAGACGCAGCTCGCGGCGCTTGGTCTCGCGCTGCTGGGCGACGTCCTTGGCCAGACGCTCGTCGGCGACGGCCACGAAGTCGTCGCCGGCATCCGGCACGCCGGACAGGCCGAGCACCTGCACCGGGATCGAGGGGCCGGCGCTCTGCACCTGGCGCCCGGTCTCGTCGAACAGCGCGCGCACGCGGCCGTACTGCACGCCGCAGACCAGATAGTCGCCCTTGTTGAGCAGGCCTTCCTGCACCAGCACGGTGGCGACCGGGCCGCGGCCCTTGTCGAGCGCGGATTCGATCACGGTACCGCTGGCGCGGCCTTCGGAGACCGCCTTCAGCTCGAGCACTTCGGCCTGCAGCAGCACGGCGTCGAGCAGCGCGTCGATGCCTTCGCCGCTCTTGGCCGAGACGTGGATGCACTGCACGTCGCCGCCGAAGTCTTCGGCCACCACGCCGTGCGCCAGCAGGTCGTTCTTCACCCGCATCGGGTCGGCGCTGGACTTGTCGATCTTGTTGACCGCGACCACCAGCGGCACGTTGGCGGCCTTGCCGTGCTGGATGGCCTCGATCGTCTGCGGCATCACACCGTCGTCGGCCGCGACCACCAGGATCACGATGTCGGTCAGCTTGGCGCCGCGCGCACGCATGGCGGTGAACGCCGCGTGGCCGGGGGTGTCGAGGAAGCTCACCACGCCCTTCGGCGTCTCGACGTGATACGCGCCGATATGCTGGGTGATGCCGCCGGCCTCGCCGGAGGCGACCTTGGTGCGACGGATGTAGTCGAGCAACGAGGTCTTGCCGTGGTCGACGTGACCCATGATCGTGACCACCGGCGGACGGGACTGCTTGTCGCCCTGCGCCTGGTCTTCGATGTGCGCAAGCAGCTCCGACTCGGCGTCGTCGCTCTCGGCACGCAGGGCCTTGTGGCCCAGTTCCTCGGTGACCAGCGCCGCGGTGTCGTGGTCGATGGTCTGGGTGATGGTGGCCATCACGCCCATCTTGAACAGCGCCTTCACCACATCGCCGCCCTTCAGGGCCAGCTTCTGTGCGAGATCGGACACCGTGATCGCCTCACCGATCGCTACTTCGCGCACCACTTTCTCCGTAGGACGAGTGAAACCATGTTGGCCGCCGCCGCTGCGCGACTGCTCGATCTGACGACGCGACTTCGGCTTGCCGCGGGCCGTGCTGCGGCGCTCACGCTCGGAGGCGGAGAGGTGCAGCTGACCGGCGAAACGCGCGGTGCTCTCGTCGTCTTCGACATCGGCCACCATCGCGTGCGAGCCGCGGTTGGGCTTGTGCTTGTGTGCAGTACGATCGTCCGCGCGGGGAGCGACATCGGGACGCGCGGGCTTGGGATGGCCGTGCGCACCGGTCTTGGCCGGCCGCGCCGCTTCTCCATCGGACTCGGTCGCGGGCGCGCTGGCTGCAGCCGCTTCGGCCTCGGCGCGTACGCGCGCGGCCTCTTCGTCTTCGCGGCGCTTGCGCTCGGCGACTTCCTCCGCGCGTGCGCGGTCGACCTCGGCCAGACGCTGCTGTTCCTCGAGGTTGCGCTGACGCGACTCCTCCAGTTTGCGCAGGATCTCGGCGCGCTCGTCGTCGCCGCCGGCCGCGCCGTCGGCACCCGCCTGCGGCTTGACCAGGGTGACCTTCTTGCGCACCACGACGTCGACCGTCGACTTCTGCTTGCCGCTGCCGACGGTGATCTCCTGGGTGCGCTTGCGGCTCAGGGTGATCTTCTTCGGTGCCAGATCCTCTTCGGCGGCGTCGGCCTTGCCGTGCGAACGCTTGAGGAAACCGAGCAGCTTGAGCTTCTCGGCGCTGGTCACGATCTGATCGGGGCCGCTGAACTTCATGCCGGCCTCGGCCAGCTGCTCCAGCAGCTTCTCGACCGGCGTGTTGACCAGTTCGGCGAGCTCACGGATGGTGGTTTGCTTCGACATTCGGTGTCCGTATCTGGGTGCGCAGGCCGGAGGCCGGCGCGGAATGGATCGATTTTACTGCGATGACGGGCGCCTGGTGCGGCCACGCCGGGTGGGACGGGCGCCGATCAGCCTTCACGCTCCAGACGGGCGATCTCCTCGGCGCGGGCGGCCAGGATCAGCGCGGCGGCCCGCGCTTCGTCCATGCCCTCGATGCCGAATTCCATCACCTCGTCGGCGGCCAGCTCGCCCAGATCCTCGACCGTGCGGATGCCATGGCCTGCCAGGGCATAGGCGGTCTCGTTGTCCATGCCGTCCAGCGCCAGCAGATCGTCGGCGGGCTGGTGTTCCTCCAGCTCCTCCTCGACGGCCAGGGCCTCGTTGAGCAGGGAGTCGCGGGCGCGCGAGCGCAGCTCCTCGACGATGTCCTCGTCGAAGCCCTCGACCGCCAGCAGCTCGCCGACCGGCACGTAGGCGATTTCCTCGACCGTGCTGAAGCCTTCGGCCACCAGGATGCCGGCGATCTCCTCGTCGACTTCGAGCTTGTCCATGAACAGCTGGCGCGCGGCGTGCTGCTCGGCTTCGCTCTTGGCCTGGACCTGGTCGGCGGTCATCACGTTGAGCTGCCATCCGGTCAGACGGCTGGCCAGGCGCACGTTCTGCCCGCCCTTGCCGATGGCCTGGGCGAGGCGCTCTTCGGCGACGGCCAGATCCATCGAATGCTTTTCTTCGTCGACGATGATCGACTGCACCTCCGCCGGCGCCATCGCGTTGATGACGAACTGCGCCGGGTTGTCCGACCACAGCACGATGTCCACGCGCTCGCCGTTGA
>ERZ1066122.2451-NODE-2451-length-12157-cov-6.791687_pt1 | contig 12157 bp, 8 predicted proteins | sample MGYA00382769_ERZ1066122 | MGnify/ENA primary metagenome ERZ1066122 (study PRJEB33369, sample SAMEA5778352) | biofilm metagenome | biome: Industrial cooling water; feature: Water cooling tower basin; material: Biofilm | place: United Arab Emirates | collected...
CGGGACCAGACATTGAAACTCCAATCAGCGGAAATGTGGCTATGCGGCCTAACGCTCAATGTACAGCGTCGACGCCCCCCGCGCATTAGCGACTTCTAATTCGAACACCGCGCGAGCGCGCATACGCTGCGGCGCGTCGCAGCCTACAGCGTACCGCATCGCCACGTCGACACCGGTTCGACCTTTAGTTACGGTGCCCACTTGCGGGTTGCGTGCAACACTTGCTTGGCCGTGTTAGGCTGCGGTCTTGCGCAGGCTAATGCCGAGTTCCCGCCGAGCACCACCGCATCGGCTCCCCTGCCCCCAAGCCGTACCCGTCTGCGCACGACGGCCGCCCCGCGACTCCCGGGTAATTCGCCATCGTCGTCGTGGACCCGACGCGCGATCGCACGGGTGACCTCGCGACCGTGTTGCGAGTACCCGGGCTACGACTGCCGGCAACCAGTCAGGCACCTGAGATCGGCGTGCCTGCGCCGCAGACCAGCAATCACGCCAACGGCCATCAACGGTATATGGCTGCCGCACCCGATGTTGCGCTGGCCGATCATGGCAATGAAGCGTATCAGGATGGAACCGATGACCTTCCGCTCACGAACCGGCCCTCGCGTCCGTGACTGTTCTCGTTCACGGTTGCCAATGACTTGCCGTGGAATGACTTGTCGACAATGGTGTCAGTGGCCGGCCGACTTCCAGTACGCAATTTGGCACCAAAGTCGGCACCAGACCGGCGCCGGATCAGGACAGCTGAGGGATTTCGAGCTGCCTCGGCGAACGTAAATCATGCAAGAACTCAGTAGCAAATTCTGCGTCGGGCAGAATCGCAGCCGGAAACACAGAACCGCGTATTCGCGCCGTCAGTCGATTCGCGTCACGCACCGGACTTGACGAGCGCTGCTCGACAAAAGAACCTTTGCGGTGAATCGTGCGAGATCGTTGCCCCAATGGGCAATCGGGATGATCCGTTGACTATTGGCTGATCACCATGCACTCCATGACTGGTGACTGCCCGTGTGCTCGCACACGCCCGCATTGACCGCTAGGGTGAATGCATCGATCGAAGCAAGAAACGCTACGGCAAGTCAGCTGTCGAGCCTTCGCGAAACGATCTCGTGCTTCGATCGCCGCGGAATGCTACACGGCTGCTGGAGGCGATCGCTTGGGCGACGGTATCGACGACGAACTGCGGAGGCTGCGACAATCAGACCGTGTGGAGCGCACCGAAGCTCGCATCCATGCGTTCGGGCGCGAGTGAGTTTTTGGAACTTCTGTCCTCGCGTCACGCGCCGTCCGATGCTGACGAACTGGCCGGCGGTTGCTCTGGGTCGTCCGACGGTAGACTGCTCGGCACGCAAACGGAGTTCGACGCAGCGCACGCGGAAGTGGCGGTCCTGCTCACTCTCCTGCTCGACCGTGGGATGGAGCCCGGAGCGGCCGGCACGTCGCGGCTCGAGTACCTCACCACTCCCCTGCTGGAGCACCATCGGAGGCACGCGATGGCCGATGCACCCTCAGCGTCACCCGCAGACCTCATCTCCCTCTCGCTCGAACAGCATCGGCTCACGAGTGGCATCCTGGCGGCATTGCTTGGCGGCCGCCGTCGCGCAAGCCGCTTTCTGCGTGGCCGTCGGGCGCTGACCGCGACGGAGGCGCTGACGCTCGCGCAGATGCTCCAGATCCCGGTGGATCAGCTGCTCCCGTACGAAGCCTTGCTCGTCAGGGCGGTGGCCGCGGAGGGGCACGCAGCGCAGGCGTGGGAGCATCTCCGGAAGCTGGTCCGACAGCGACCGGACGACGACCCCGGTGTGACGGATTTCACGAGACACTGGATGCGGCGCGTCCTGCGCACCCGCAGGCGCCGGTCCGTGCCATCCGATGGACGGGCGCGGCGCGTCCGCGACGAGCGTGGCGACACATAGCCTCCCAGCCGTTCCTCGTGAGCACGTGTGCGACATCGGCGTGCGGGCGTCTTGCGTCGCCACGGTCGCGTCGCAGGGCGCAGCGTCGCCCACCTGCCGCTTCGGCGGTGTGATTCTGAGCGCATCGTGTCCGCTGCTGGCCCAGGCGATCCCGGTGCAAGTCGGACGTGGCCTCCGCCTGTGCGGCCCAAGTGGGCAACTTCATGTCAAATCAAGCTTTGCGGCGAGGTCGCGTACTGAGTTTGCGAGTGTCGCCCGGGTAGCGTATCGTTGTAGGGGTTCCCGAACAAATGCCGAAGCCGGATTCCGCGCGCATGCGGGCGCCGCGGTCAGTCCGGTCCCGCTACCTCGACGCGCGAGCCATGTCCACGCACTCGACTCCCGCCCTCGCACTGATCGGCGACGTGCACGGCGACCCGACGGCGATCGTGATCGCCGATCGCCGCCTGCCCCGCGGCGTCCCTCTGCTACAGGTCGGTGACTTTGGGTGGTGGCCCACCACGCAGGATCGATGGATCCGCATCGCGTCCGAACTGCAGCGGGAGCTGTTCTGGATCCGGGGCAACCATGAGCACTATCCGTCCATGCCGTGGCTGCACGCGACTGAGGTCGTGACGCTGTGTCCGCAGCTGCACTTCGTGCCTGACGGCGTGGTGCTCTCCGTCGATGGTCTGCGTATCGGCTGTGTGGGCGGTGCATCGAGCATCGACCAGCTCGAGCGGCGGCCAGGCGAAACGTGGTTCGCGGAGGAGGTGCTCGACACCGCGTCGGAGCGGCGTGCGCTCGCCATGGGTGCGGTGGACCTGCTCGTGACGCACTGCCCGCCGGCCTGGGCCATCGCGGCGACCGCCGACCCACGCATGCCTGCGCTCTTCCGGCTGCCCGCCGACTGGCAGGACCCGAGTGCAGCCGCGGTGGAGCGGATCCATGCGGCGCTGGGGACACCCCCACTGGTCTGCGGGCACATGCACTACCGGTGGAGCCATGCGGAGCGACGGGTGCGGATCCTCGACGTCGACGAGGTCTTGCCATGGCCGCCTTCGACTGCCGGGACAGAACCTGTGGCCTGACGCGGCACAGCGAAGGCGGATCGGGCCAGGACACAGCGCTCACTTGGCACCGCCGCGCGATGGCACGGTCGCTTCGCAGCGCCGTGCCCGCCTCTTCTGTCGCGTCCTGAATGAGGCAGGGATGGATGCGGGCCGCGTCCGTTCACTGCATGACGTTCCATGCCGAGTTCACCACCGAGCGCGGACAGGCGCCAACCGCGCCGAGTCCTGTTGCAGAGTCCGACGCGCGCGCGGCGCTGATGCGCGACGTGATCGACTCCTCGCTCGACCGTCGCCTTGCCGCCGTGCTCCATCCCCTCGCTTGCGTTGAAATGCTGCGGCGTGCGTTCGATGGCGTGCGCGACGACAGACACCCGACGGCGTGCCATGTGCGGTCGGTCGTCGCCGCGCGCCTCCATCTCGCGTGGCAGGCGGCAGCACATCCGGTCCACGCGTCCCTGGTGGCGAGAGCGGCCGCGGGGCGCGTACCGCTCCACATCAGTCCCGCTGTGCTTCGGAGTGCGACCCGCTGGTCTCCTCTGGTGCGCGCGAGCATCGGGGAGGCACTCGCGAAGAACGCTGACCCGGTTGCCCGAGTGCTCGGCGTCCTCTGGACGGCCTGCAGGGAGCAAGAGTGACGCCAATGTGTGCGGATGGCTTGGTCGTCCAGTCGGGCTCACCGGGGAGTGACACTACTTCGGTCCGATCACTGCCGCCGTGCGGACCACGTTCATCGTCCACCGTCGGTTGACACTGTCGTTGACTTTCTCGGCACTCAGGGAGGCATCATCGCTGAGGCCCCGCCAGCTTCGCGAGAACGAGGTCGGTCGAGCGGTTGACTCTGCCGTTTCTCTCTGTGGCTCACGCGTCATCCGGCGCCCCACAGTATGCCAGACACGCAGTAATTGGCCTAGAGGCAAGCGACTAGCCCACGAAATGTGCATGGCCGTCAGCAAAACTGCATCGTCGGTCGGCTGCGGCGTCTGCTGCACCCACGACGGCGCTTGGAGCACGTGGCGCTACGCGTACCGCTCGTTGACGCAAAGGGGCACGCAGGGACCGGATACATCGCCGTGTTGCCGATGCATCGTGACCGGCGTCGTCGAGCGACGTCCTCCGCATCACGATGCGTGGTGAGAGGCCGATCATGCGCGATGTCCGAACTCACCGGTGTGCTGCGTACTGAGGAATTGTCCGGAGCTTGAGGAGTCGTGGCAGGGCACGTGGGACTTGTCGTCCACCAGCGTGTGGTGGCAACATCGTGTGCCGCCAATGTCGAGGGCCACGGATGCCGACGGCATTCCCATCCGTGGCTGGTCCCTCACTGCGAGCTCTTCGTACCTGACGTGCTGCTTGGCCGGGCCACCTCCCGTCGGTCAGCGGCGAAATCATGCGGAGAACGACTGCCTCGTCCGCGCTCCTGCTGATCGGTTGCATGGATCTGGTCGCGCACACGCGGGAGGAAGTATGTGGACCTTGAGCGCAGCCGACATTCCGCGTTGTGTGTCTGACGATCGACTGCGTTGCTGCGGTTGCGCGCCCCGCGACCGGGCACCGTCGTTTCTCGATGTGGCGGGGACGCCCCCCCGCTCCTCTCGCTCGCGACCATGCGCCTCTCTCGAATATTCCTGCCCGCCTCCCTTACCCTGTTGGCTGCCTGCAGCGGCGATGGCACGTCGACCCAGCCGACGCCCGTGCCGTCCCTGACGTGGGTGGCCAGCCCCGACACGCTCGACGAGGGCCAATCCATCACCCTGCAGACGCTAGGGGGCGCGGGCACCCGCTACAGCGTATCGGATGCAACGGTGGCCACGATCGACTCCATCACGGGTGCCCTGAGCGCACGGGCGCCCGGTCAGGTCACGGTCGGGGCTCGCGCGGGCGGCGCGCGGATCACGCGGGTGCTCACCGTGATCCCGTCGCCGGTCGCGCGCCTCGAGGTGGCGTTCGCACAGCCGGCGGCCGGCGTGTTCACGGTCGACGACACGGCGCGCACGCTCCGCGTGACAGTGCGCCGCCGGAACGGCCGCGACGTTACCGACTCCCTCCCGGTGACCATCGCCCTCGTCACCAGCTTCGCCCCGCACGCGGAGGGGGTCCTGCGCCTCGCGGCGACGGGCGCGCAGGCGTCGATCGGCCCCGCGCGTCGTGGCTACTGGCGCGGATTTGCCGTCGTGACCGCGGGTGGGCGGCGCGACAGCGTGCCCCTGCGGAGCACCGGCTTCCTCGCGCGCTTCATCTTCGAGCCGACGACCGCGGTGTTCCCGGCCTCGCCGGCGATGCGGGCCGTCGCGGACAGCACGTGGCGCGTCTGGGCGCGCTACATCGTGGACACGCTGCCCCGGCAGGACGTCTTCACGTTCCCGGTCCGCGCGCGGATACCAGTCAACCTGCACCCCACGGCGCCGCAGGTGATGGCCTCGACGGATCGCGTCGTGATCGTCAGCGCGATGTCGCAGTCGTCGCAGGGCTTCCTCGGCTCGGCGCAAGGCGCCCGTCGTGGGCCGGGTGAATCGCCGCTGACGGTGGCCGGGAGCTTGTTTGTCAACACGAGCCTCTCGGTCAATCCGGCGCTGCTGGCGGAGACGATGGTGCACGAGCTGGGGCACGTGCTCGGCGTCGGCGACCATGAAGTTTGGACAGCGGCCGTGTCGGTCATCGACCGGCCGAACGGCACGCGGGGCGCGACGCTGGTGTTCCCGGCGACGCTCGGCGCCCTGCGCGCGGCCGGCGGCGGGTTGCCCGGGTGGGTAGGCGGTCTCCCGCTGACGGCGGATCGCGCGCACTGGGCCGCCGCCGCCGCCGGCAACGACATCATGCAGTCGGGCGACGGGTCGCAGGTCACCACGGCCTCGCTCCTGGCGCTCCGGGAGTGCGGCTACCGGATCGACCTCGACGGAGCGCCGGCGGGCCTCGCGCGGAACGTCGCGGGCGAGGGGTGGTTCGTCCCCTGACCGCCATGGTCCCGGCGCCCCCGGCGCCCGCCCGGCCGTGCGGGCGGTGCGCCGGGGGTGTTCTCGTCGTCTTCAGGGAGCCGCGGGCGCCAACACGGTCGGGGCGGCGACGGTCGGGGGGGCGGCGGCGGCTGGCGCGATGATGGTCGGCGCGGCGACGGTCGGGGCCGGGACCGCGCGCACGACGGGCCGCCCGAGCCCGGCCTCGCCGCGCACACGCGCGAGGACGTCGCTCCACGGCATGACGCGGCCTCGGTGGTCGATGACGCCGACGGCTCGGGACGTTGGCGTGAAGGCCAGTGCCGAGAACACCGCAGGCCGTCCCGGCAGTGGAGCGCCCCGCCGGAAACGCGGCGGCGAATGCGCCGACGTGGGCTTCGGCTCTGTCCGGCGAGTTGATAGCGGGTCTGCGTTCAATACGAAAAAGATCCAGCTCCAGACGGAAACCTGCGTCACGACATCGAGCAGGGCGCGGTGCTGCCGTGCCATGTCGACGATCTCTGCGCATCCGATTCAAGTAGCCGCGTGGCGGCGTTGCAGCGTGTCGGCTCACTGACTCTCGACCAGGGCCGCCGTGAAGGCACGGTGACCGGCCGCGGTGCGACCGTGCGCACGCTCGCGGAGTGGACCGAGAAGACCCTGTGGGGCGTCCTCGTCCAGGCTGCGGCGGCGGCGCCGGCGGGCGCCGCGCTCGACGAGGACCGTGAAGTCCCCCGATGTGGCTCGTGGAGATCCGGAAGCAGCGGACGCGCCCAGATGGATGTCCACGCTGGAGTCGGTGGAGCCGGCAGTCGAGGCGTCCGAGACTCCGGGCCGGCCATTCCGGGCCCACGCCGTGGGCTCTCCCGACTCGCGCCCCCTCCAGCGGAGGCGGGCGCCGCGACGCCTGCCCCGCTGACCAATGCAGCCCATCCACCCTCTCCCGCTTCCCCCGACACTGCAGCTGACCACACCGGCGAGCCTCGAGTGGTGGCGCCAGACGCCGACGAAGGAGCAGTGGACGAACGCCGTCCGGCTCCTGCACCGCTGCCCGGTCCTGACCGTCCGCCAGTTTCTCGCGCTGGCGCTCGAGCGGCATCCCGCGGCCATCGCGAGCGAGACCTTGGAGTGGGCACGGCGCCACCTCGGCAACTACGGTGGGTCAGCCCGCCTCCGCTTCGGTCAACCGAGCCAGCTCAGCCGCGTGTGGGCGTGGCAGCGGAAGGACATGGAGTACCTGCTGGACTGGGACCGGGTGCGCCACCACCGCTGGTGGGGAAGCAACCCGGTGCTGGCTGCCGCGGCGTGGTGGCCGCAGGATCGGCCCATGCCCGCCTCCCTGCTCTTCGCGGCGATGACACAGGACACCCGCCAACTGCGTCACTGGTCGGTCGTGAAACTTGTCGACCGACTGCGCAGGGCTGGTTGCATCCTGAGCGAGCGGGAGCGCCGACTGCCGTTCCAGTTGGTCGAGCATCGAGACGAGGGTCGCCTTCGCGTACATGGACCAAGCCTCGACCACCACTGCCTAGCCGTCGACGTGGCCCTCTCGGTGTACTTCAGCGGTCCCGAGGCCGCGCGGATCCGGGTCATGCACAGCCATCCTTCCCTCGCCAGCGACTCCCGCAGAAGACGGCCGGTCGGTACCCACATCGAGGAGGCCAGCGCGGACATCGAGATCGAAACGGCCGACGCTCGACTCCCGGTCGAGCTCGTCAGCGACAACTACACGAACGCCAAGGTGACGGCGAAGAGGGAGTTGCTCGATCGCGGCGCCGTCTTCGCCGCGACGTCCCCGCGCGTGGCGCGGCGTGTCGCGGCCTTGTTGGTCACGAGGGTCTATCATGCCTAAGGCCACCCTGCCGGGTCGTCGCTTTCTCCCCCCCCGGATGCGTGATGACCTCACGAAATTCCTCCTGCTGGCGCTCGACGCGCTGTCACCGGCGCCCGCCCCTACCCTCGTGACGCTCGCGTGGATGGTCTTCGGTACGCCGCGCGCCACGCTGTTCCACCGGCTCAAGCGCCTCGCCGATGCCGGGATCGTCCAGCCGGAGCACAACAGCGCGCACGGGGTCGGGCGTCTCTTGTCCGCACGAGGGCTCTGGGGGCCGGGACTCTGGTTTACGGCCGCCTACCTCGAGGCGTTCGGGGTGCCGCCGCGTGTCGGCCAGAAGCGGGAGGCGGCCTTCCTCGAGTTCTACCTGTGCTCCTTGTGGCTGCTCGCCGAGATGGCCGACGGCGCTCGTATCCTGTCAGGCGACGCATGGACTCAGGCCGCCATCGCTCTCCCGCGCGCCGACAAGCACCGGGGAAGGCGCGACGACATCCATGAGCGGGAGCGAAAGGGCCTTCTGCCGGCACTGCCACCGGGCGCTTCGGTGCTCGGCGTCGTGCATGTCCCGCGGCGCCAGCTCGGTCTCGCGATCGAAGGTGGGAGCCTTGGGCCGGGTAACCTGACCTTTCCGCAGGCGCTCCAGTTCTCGACGATCGTCAGTCCCGTCCGTTTCTTTTTCGGTCCGACCTCCCGCTCCCGCGAGGTCGCATTGACCCGTGCGATGGCATCCGCCCATTCGCTCTACGGGGTGGGCGAACTCGTGACGACTGGAACTAGGAGCACCGACCGCATCGCCCTCGAGCAGGAACTGATGCGGCGATTCGGTGCCGGGCGGCCACGCCCGGAGTTCGTTCTCGCGGCGCTGCTCGAGATTTTGGAGTACCGCGCACGGCGACACGCGTCTGCCTGAGCACCGCAGCGCGGCAGCATCCTTGGGTCTCCCAGGCCGCACGTCCCCGTACTTCGCTGGTCTCGAGGGGGTCGTCGAATCGAGCCACGGCGTACGGCGGCGTGCGGCGCTGGCACGCGAAAGACGTCGCAGCGGCCCCCCGGACCGATCGCCGATTGCCGCGTCGACGTCAGAAAACGGATGGGACTTCCGATCGCGCTCCGGGCGTACTGCGGTCACGCGGCCACCAGTATCACGCGCGCGGGCACGCCTCGTGACCGGCTCAGGACCCGCGCGGCGACCCGCTCCCGTGCCACCTCACGGGCTTGAGCGCGGGGTGAAACCACCGCTGACTCGCGCACGACACCCCTGCGCAATGCGCGCCCTCGGGCGGCTCCGCCCTCAATCTTCGACGCTTCCGCAGTGTCGCCTCGGTTGACGGCACTCGCCCGCCGGCGCGTAAACCTTTGCTCCCGGAGGGTCGCGAGACGAGTCAGGTCGGCAACATTGCCGTGCTTCCGCCCTGTCGCCTCGTTGAACGCCACGCCACGTTGTGCCGTCTCCGCGTTGGACGGGCCCCGCCCGCCGGCGCGTAAACCTTTGCTCCCGGAGGGTCGCGAGACGAGTCAGGTCGGCAACATTGCCGTGCTTCCGCCCTGTCGGCTCGTTGGACGCCACCCCACGTTGTGCCGTCTCCACGTTGGACGGCACTCGCCCGCCAGCGCGCAAACCCTTGCTCCCGGAAGGTCACGAGAGGGGTTGGCATGGCCATCCGCCGTCGACCAACCGCTCCGGCATCCTGCCCGATGGCCGGCGTTTTCATCTGTTTCGTGCCGTCGTTCCCCTCGCCTCGTGGCCCGATTCGCTGCGCCTTCATGCGCCGTCGCGCCATCGCCAGCGCATGCGACATAGCCAATTCTGGGTTTGCTGATGAGACGGAGCGCGTTCTCCGCTCCGTCTTTTCAGCCACAGCGGCTACACAGTGATACGAGCGCGTATGGCTTTGCTGTGTCTCACCTTAGGCGACCGAGCTCATCGTTCTCGTCCTTCGCCGTCTAATATCTTCTAGCTTTCCAGTACCCCCCCCTTCTGGAACACCCCCGGTTCTTCGGTTGACGAGCGACTCGAAGGGAGCCGGGTGCACGCAGTGCTACCACGCGACAGCACCCCCATTGTCCATTGCCCCCCCCTGCTCCTTCGCATGGGCAACCCGGCATACCGTCACCCGATGGACGGTCTAGCCAGTCGGATGCCCCCTGCCTGTCGAATCACGCCCGTTGAGCTTATCCCCCCCTTCTTTTGGAGAGGGGGGGTCCTGCGCTCAACATCGCAACCGTGCCATGACCGGGTGACGCGATCGCACTGCGTGACTCGTCCCCGGGGCACCTCGTCGCCGCCCTGCTCGTCCGTGGTGACACCGTCGCGCAAGAGGGGCACGAAGGGGCTCGTAGTCCCACTTAGGTAAGCCGGGGAGTGGACTGCCGATGGGTGCCGGCGGCGGGCGGCGCGTCGTCGTGATCCGCGCACAAGATGGCCGACAACCCAGACTCTGCGCCGACCCTCTGGGGCGTCATCGGGGACCGAAGCCTGTGACCTCGGTCGATCGACGGAGCGTCGCGATGCGACATCGCTGCCCGGCGTTCAACGGCCCCCTATTCGCGCGTCCCGCCCCGCCCCCCCTACCTCGCCACGACGATCCACGGTGCGCCAGCCCTCGTCGATCGCCGACGATGCTGCCGTGAGCGCCTCTGACCTTCGCGGCCTCGTGTCGGCGACCGCCGCGGCCACCCTGCCACACGCCCGGCGCTCTCCGACGTCGGCTTGGAGTGACGCGCTTGCCGTTCAGGTCGTGCGCGTCGGGTACAGCGACCACGCCAAGCGTACCGTCGACCCTGCTGACTTTTGTCCGTCCGGTCGCTCCGTCCCCCACCACCCGGTGGGTTCGGTGGAATCCCGCCTGGTCCCGGTGTGGCACCGCCCGCACTCCCAGTCTCCCAAGCGATCCCTTCGTGGTCGCGCCGCCGTCGTGACGCTCCTGCTCACCCTCGCCGCCTGCAGCGGCGGGGGTGAGGGGCCCACCACGCCCCCACCGGAGGCCGCCGTGCCTCTCCGGTGGGCCAGCACGCTCGATTCGCTCGAGGAGGGCGCGACGGCCCTGCGCGACGGCTTCGCCCGCGCGACCGGCGCCCCACGGTACACGGTGGACGACACGACCCTCGCGACCATCGACCCGGCGACCGGGCGCCTGACGGCGCTCCAGGTCGGCACGGTCACGGTGACCGTGACGACCGGCACCGCGTCCCTGCGCCGCCCGGTGCGCATCACGGAGAGCCCGCGGACGCTGCAGCTCAACTGGACCGCCCCGCTCGCCGGCGTCTTCACCGAAGACGATTCCGCCCGCGTCCTGACGGCCCGCGTCGTGACCCGGACCCGCCTCGTCCGCCCGCTACCGGCTGGGACCACCGTGACGCTCGTCGCGGCCATGGCGCCCCACGGGAGCGACGTCCTGACGGTGACGCCGGCCGCCCCCGTGGCCGGCGGCGGGCAGGCGTGGCGCATCGGGCCAGGGCGCCGCGGCTACTGGCGCGGCTGGGCCGTCGTCGCCGGCGGCGGGCTCCGTGACTCGATCCCGCTCCGCAGCACCGGCTACCTGGCTGGCTTCGTCTTCGAGCCGACGCGGGCCACCTTCCCCGCCTCGCCCCTCGCCCGCGCGCTCGCGGACAGCGCGTGGCGCGTGTGGGCGCAGTATGTCATGGACACGCTGCCGCGCCGCACCCTGCCGCTCATGGGCTACACCGGCCTCGTGTCGCTGAACCTGTGGCCGAACGCGGCCCAGCAGCTCGCCAACACCAACCGCGTGATGATCTTCACCGCGAGTGGCGCCTTCGCGCGCGCCCTCGGCGGGGCGAGCGGCGGGGTGCTCGGCGCCGACCCGCGCCGGGTCGTGGGCTCGGTTTCGCTCGACACCTCGCTCGCGCGCGACGCCGCCCTCACCGGCTCGACCCTGGTGCACGAGTTCGGGCACGTGCTCGGGATCGGCGATCACCCGCGCTGTACCCGGACCGTCGTGGTCGTCGATCTCCCGGCCGGCGGCCGGGGCGCGACGCTCCCCTTCGCCTCGGCCCTGGCCGCGCTCCGCAGAGAGGGCGTCGCCTTCCCGGGGTGGGTGCAGGGCTTCCCGCTCACGCCCGATCGGGGGCACTGGGCGAACGCCGCGGCCGAGGACGACATCATGAACGGCACGGGGACCACGCTGGCGGCGGATCGCGTGACCACGCTGTCGCTCAGGGCCCTGCGCGAGCTCGGCTACCAGATCGACCTCGCCGGCGCCCCGCTGCCGCGGCCCCGGAACACCGGGGAGGGGTGGTTCACCCCCTGAGGGCGCACGGCACGCGGCCCCCATCGGGCCCCCGGGAGGGGCCGATGGGGGCCGGGCGCTCGGGCGGCCGGGTGCACGCCGCCTCAGCGTTCGACGACGCGGTAGTAGGTGAGCGTCGTCGTCGCCGTGATGCCGAGCCCGCCCCCCAGGATGCTGC